>Ga0208375_1000792_pt1 | contig 40433 bp, 57 predicted proteins | sample RifOxyD1_FD_184038 | JGI IMG/M metagenome (GOLD analysis project Ga0208375, IMG submission 184038) | Soil microbial communities from Rifle, Colorado - Rifle Oxygen_injection D1 (SPAdes) | ecosystem: Environmental > Terrestrial > Deep subsurface > Rock core/Sediment | place: Rifle, Colorado... | reverse complement strand
TATATTTGGACCGCAAATCTTCAGAATGTAGTCAAGAGACGGTGCCCTAATCTGCTGCGCAGTTTTCAAAAAAGAATCCTCTACAGCTTCTCCAAGCGGCAATATTCCCTGGTTAACAATTACTGGTGCCATATTGTAATATGGTGAACGGTTTTGGGTATATAAATCTTTCTATTTTGTAGTTACTATGAAGTAGTAATATGATAAGCTGTAAAATGCCTGAATAAAGCTTATATAGGCCTTTTGATTAGAGTCTGTATGTTACTAAAAATGTGGTTCAGCCTGGTTTCTGTAATTCTTGTGAGCACGTTAGCTGTTCTGCTCTATAACTTTAACTTTACGTTATTGCACTGGATTTCATTGTTGGCATTGATTATAGCAATATCGATGCAATTTATCATTTATCTTGAAAAAACAAATAATAAAAATCATGATATGCAGAAGACTTATTCTGACTTTTTGAAAAGAAAAGACAGGCAGATAGAAGAACTGCAGTTAAAAAACAATCTTATGTTCAAGACAGCTATGAAGAAGTCCCAGGCAGATATTGAACTAGCTGAACTGAAAAGAAAATGGGAAGAAAAGATGAAAGAGGACACAGTATAGAAAGTTATTTAAACTCAATAAAGTTTCTATTAATTATGTCAAAAACATCACTTTGGTTTTCTTTTAGCTTTTAATAGTCATTGCTCTAATAACATTCCGTGTTCTAAGGTCTGAAAAACCTTTTATGGAAATAAAAAAGAGCTTCTAAATTTTAAAAAACATGAGGTAAAATGAACTATTATCATTTAGGTAGGATTACATATTCAAAAAAAGCTGCAGAAGAAACAAAAAATGAAGGCGATATATTAATCGCAAAAGAATCGCTGGAAGAGGTAGCTGGAAGCATAAAGGAAGGAGAAAAAGCAGTGATGGCATGCTGGAATCTTCTTTCAGGAGAAGTTCCCAACTGCAGAAAACTAATAAAAGAAAATAATTTAAAAATAATAGGATGCACAGAGTTTACATAAGAATGACTGCGGGATGCCATTCGAGAGATAAATTAGATGCAGTTTACTCGCATCCAAATGCGTTAAAACAATGTTCAGATTATTTAAGCGAATATCCGAACATAAAGCAAATTCCAGTTGAAAGCACAGAAAAAGGAATTGAAATAATCAAGAAAATAAAGCACGGAATGGCTTTAGGAATAAAAGAAGCGTTTAATGGATTGGAGATATTAACGGAAGATGCTGCAGACAGCAAAGAGAACTATACTGATTTTTTCATAGTGTGCAGATAGTTTAATCACATATATATCGTAGGAATTTCTTCAGTCGGGATTATACCTGCCCCGCTGGACCACCGCGCGTGAGATATTTAAACAGATATCGCTTATTATATTTAGAAAGATTTATATATGAATTATACAATGTATAACTTAATGGAAGTTATCGAAACGAGAGCAAAAGACTGGGGAAACTCGCTGGGCATAGTGATACCTAAAGAAATCGCTAAGCGTGAACATTTAAAAAATGGGAAAAAAGTAAAACTACTGCTCATAAGCGACACAAGCAATGTCTTAAAAGAAACATTCGGCAGCTTAAAGAACAGATTTAAGAAATCATCCCAACAGATGAAAGATGAAATAAGAGCTGAATTATATAATGACTGATGAAATCTATTTCTTTGACTCGTATGCAATCATAGAAATAATCAGGGGTTCTGATAGCTATAAGAGATATGTCTCATCCAATATTGTAACTGCAAAATTAAACCTGTTTGAGCTGTATTACTGGGTATGTAAGGAACTTAATGATATAAACACAGCAAAAGATGAATTAATGAAATATTCATCGTGCATCCTGGATTATGATCTGGATATAATAGAAAAAGCTGCAGAATTGAAGCTGAAGAAGCGCAATCTTTCCATGACAGATTGCATAGGATATATGTTGGCGGTAAAATTGGATATAAAATTCCTGACTGGAGACCATGAATTCCAGAACATGCCAAATGTCGAATTTGTTAAATAATCACTTCACGATTTTAAAGCACTGAACTGGGCACATATTGACCGCATCCTTAATTTCCTGAGTTTCTTCTTTTATTTCTAATTCGCAATTATCTTTTACCTTCTTGCCTTTGATTAATTCTGCTTTATTGTCTTTATTCATCTTGAAATGCGCAGGAGAAGTTGAAGCGCATATTCCGCAGCCGATGCATTTTTTAGGCTCATATACTATTTTCATGATAAAACTTTTATTTGCCTCCCTTTATATTTTTATCGGTTTAGACTCTGTAGAAAATAACGCTGCCGCCATTCTGCGAAGCTTAGCCTGTGCTGCGTTATTTTCTTATTTTATACAATAAGTATAAGCCAATAACAAACATTGCCATATTCAGCCACTGCCCAAGCGTCAATCCGACTATAAATCCTATCTGCGGATCAGGCTGTCTGAAAAATTCGGTCAAGAATCTTAATGATGAGTATAAAATAACAAACAAAGAAACTATCGTGCCTTTCTTCATTTTCTTATTCCTTAAATTCCACAGTACAAAAAAGATAAAAAAAGAATAAAAACTTTCATATAATTGGGAAGGATGCCTGCACAACTTATCGCCGAAATCAAAACACCATGAGACATCTGTTATTCTTCCGACTAATTCTCCGTTTATGAAATTTCCAATCCTTCCTATAGCCAGCCCCAAAATGAAAGGTACTGAAAGTCTGTCCAATAAATGAAGAAAATCCTGCTTGTACTTTTTAGAGAAGAGATAAACTCCAATTACTGAGCCAATCAAAGATCCGTGAAAACTTAATCCGCCATGCCAGACAGCAAATATTTCAAATGGATTTTTCAGATAAAATGGAAGATTATACGCTAAAATATAAAACACTCTTGCGCCGATTATGCCTGAGACACCTGCATAAACAAGCAAGTCCTCTATCCTTTCTTTTGACAGATTGGAAATTTTCTGCAGAATAAAATAAGCGAGAATAAATCCAACAACATAAAATAATCCGTAATATCTGATTTGAAGCGGACCGAGGTCGAGTAAAACTGGATTTATGTTGTGTACAAACATATTAATTCAGCTAAAACAGGTATATTTAAGCTTTCTTTAAAAAGAAAATATATATTGCTATATATTCTATATGCTAAATATATAAAAGATACCACTTTGGAATGCAGGAAAGGTGATTTAGAGATGAAACAAGAGTTCGATGAAGAGGTGTTTGAAGACCAGATAGAAAGTGAAGATGAGATGGAAGAAGAGGATGACGAACAGTCAATTCTGGAGCACAGCTTCAGAAGAGGCTATGAAGAAGAAACATTAGACCCAAATGAAGAGGCTGCTCCGAACGAGGATATGGAATATTAACAAAGTTTATAATCTCTTTCTTGACTTTTTATTGTTATGGATTTCAAAGAGGAAATAGCAAAAGCAATAAATAAAATAGTCAAAAATGCCGAGTTAGAAGTCCCCTCAAATCCTGAACTGGGGGATTATGCTTTGCCGTGCTTTCCTTTGGCTAAAGAACTGAAGAAAAATCCTGTTGAAATCGCAAAGGATCTGGCCAAAAAAATTCCGAAGATAAAGGGAATTGAAAAAATAGTTCCGACCGGCCCTTATGTCAATTTCTTTGTTGAAAAGACATATTTTGCAAAAGATACATTAGACAAAATACAAAAAGAAAAAAATAACTATGGAAAACAAAAACTTTCCAGTGAAAAAGTCATGATTGAATTTTCCCAGGCGAACACCCACAAAGCGTTTCATGTCGGACATATAAGGGGAACTTCACTGGGAGAGTCTATTGCCAGGATAATGGAATTTTGCGGAAATAAAGTCATAAGAGCAAATTATCAGGGAGACATAGGGATGCATGTCGCTAAATGGATCTGGTGCTATAAAAGATATCACTCTAAAGAAAAATTAAGAAAAGATGAATCATGGATTGCATCCATCTACGTTGATGCTGTGAAAAAATTAACTGAAAAGCCTGAACTTCAGGATGAAGTTGATGAAATAAACAGAAAATTAGAAGAAAGAGATAAAGGACTGTATAAATTATGGCAGGATACAAGAAAAGGCTCCTTAGATTCGTTTGAAATCATCTACAAAGAACTAAATACTAAATTTGACGAGTATTTCTTCGAATCGCAGCTGGATAAAAGAGCAAAAGATATCGTAAACAAACTAGTCAAAGGCAGAATTGCTGAGATTTCAGACGGAGCTACAATAATTAATTTTGAAAAATATAACATGGGAGTGTGGGTTCTTTTAAGGGCTGACGGAACTGTCTTATATTCTGCGAAAGATCTGGCATTAGCTGAAAAGAAATTCAAAGAACATAAAATAGACAAAGCAGTTTATGTCGTTGGAAGCGAGCAAAGGCTTCACGTAATGCAGATATTCAAGACGCTTGAGTTGATGAGATTCAAGCAGGCTAAAAACTGCCATTATGTTCCTGTAAATGAGGTCAGGCTTCCTGAAGGAAAGATGTCTTCAAGAACAGGAACAAACATCCTTTATTCTGATTTCAAGAAAGAGATGGTTGAATATGCTTCTGAAAAGATTCTAGAGAGGAACAAAAAAATAGATAAAAAAGAATTATCTAAAAGAGCTTTGGCGATTGCTATCGCTTCATTAAAATATTCAATGCTGAAGCAGGACACCAACAAAGGAATAATATTTAATAAGGAAGAATCATTGAGATTTGAAGGCGACACAGGGCCTTATTTATTATATTCTTATGCAAGAGCTAAAAGCATATTGAAGAAAGCAAAATACAATGCTAAGAAAAAATATGATTTGAGCATAGAACCTGTTGAAAAAGAACTGATAATGGAGTTAAGCAGATTTCCTGAAGTTATAGTGCAGGCGTACAATAATATCTCTCCAAATGAGATAGCGAATTACTCCAGCAAACTGGCCCAGAAATTTAATGAATTCTATCACGCAGAGAAAGTCATCGGTTCGGATAAAGAACAGTTCAGATTGGTTTTAGTTGATTCATTTTCTCAAGTATTGAAGAATTGCTTGTATTTACTCGGCATTCCTGTTATTGAAGAGATGTAATGATAACAGTAACGCCTGAATTTGGTGACATTAACAATGTTCTTTTAGGTATGCCATTAGTTGTCAGAGTAAATGGCAACCATCGTCCTCCTCCGCCTTCTTCCATTGGAACATATAGATTTTGCCATCCTGATAATCTTGCAATAATTAAAAATGGAAAGATAGTATATGAATGGATTAGAGACGGAGAAACCAGGAGAGAATTGTTTTTTGACGAATTAAAAAGAACATATGAAGGAGACCAGTTTTGTTTTTGCGAGTATGGCGATATTGCAGATAGACTAAAAAGATTTCCGACTAGAGAAGATATAAGTAAAAAGGCCAAGGAAAGAGGAATCTCTGAACTGGACACGGCAACTGAAGAAATGTATGCTGAATTTCTAAGAAAGATTGTTCAACTAGCAGAGAACAATGTATCCTCTGCCGTTCCAAAATAAAAAATTAAGTGTCTCTGAAGTTTGATCCGCTGTCTCTTCTGTCTCTATCTCTTCCGAAACCGCCTCTTCTGTCATCTCTATGATTGCCATATCTTGATTCTCTGTGGCCGCCGCCATAACTTGTATTGTGGCTGTGTCTTGGCCTGAAACCGCCATGAGCGCCGCCTCCGAATCTCGGCCTGAAACTGCCTTGTCCTCTGAATCCGCCGCCTCTGTTTCTTGATTCCCCTCTTGTGAACTGCAGTCTTTCAAACTGAGGCAATTCCAATTTTTCGACAAGCAAAGACCTGTCTTCAAGAACTTTTCTGAAATTATCATGGTCCATTGAGGAAAGCAGCGAAACAACTTTTCCTTCCGCTCCTGCCCTTGCTGTCCTTCCTATCCTGTGGACGTAATCCTTTGACGTTCTTGGAATGTCATAATTGACAACGAAAGTAACGCCTTTGATGTCCAAACCTCTTGCTGCGACATCGCTTGCAACTAAAACGTCTAATTTGTTCGCATGGAACATATCCATTACCTGTTTTCTTTTTGCCTGCGTTAGTCCGCCGTGCAATGCTCTCGCCCTTACACCATTCTTTTCCAGATTCCTTCCCAATTGATCGACCATGTGCCTTGTCGCACAGAAAATTAAAGTTAATCCTTTTGACTGCTTCAATAAATGAACCAATAATGAAAATTTATCCCTTGATTCGATATTGTAATAATGCTGCACTATTTTATTTTTGTCAAGATATGACTGAAGCTTCACTCTTTCCGGATTTTTCATATAATATTTTACGATATCATAGACATCCTGCGACATTGTCGCAGAAAACAGTAATGTCTGTCTTTCTTTTGGAATCTGCGATATTATCCTTTTGACATCATCAACAAATCCCATCTCGAACATCTTGTCTGCTTCGTCCAAAATAAGTATTTTGACCTTGCTTAGATTTATTGTTCCTCTCTGCATGTGATCTAGCATCCTTCCCGGTGTTCCTACAACAACATCCGCCCTTCTCAATAAATCAATCTGCGGGTTTATTGAGACTCCGCCGTAAACTTCGACGATATGAGTTTTTTTGTATTTTGAAAATTTGAATAATTCCTTGGAAACCTGGTTGCACAGTTCTCTTGTCGGAACCAATACCAATGCCTGAAGGCCATGCCCGTTTGTTACTTTTTCAAGCATCGGAAATCCGAATGCTGCTGTCTTTCCTGATCCTGTATAAGACTGTCCTATGACATCTTTTCCTGACTGGATAATAGGGATGCATTTTTCCTGTATTTCTGTAAATTCAGAGAATCCTAAATCCATGACCGCTTTTTCTAATTCTGGATGCAATACTATGCCTTGTTTGTTCATTTTTATATTTTTCAGTAGCTTTACGCTATGTCCGCCTTTTAGGCTATGGTATAATTTGAAAAAAGAAGAATATTGGTATAAGCTTCTTTTCGCCCGTTGGAAGCATTGAAGCTTCTCAATTTTGGTTAATTTAGTACCAATAAAATAAATCTATATGAGGTAGTATATAAGGCTTTCTAAGTGTTAGTCATTAAAAAGTAACAAACTTGTACTTCAGTTATGTTTAAATAATAGTTTGGAAGTTATGCTGACATGACATTGGCATATGCATTATCACCTAGATTTTTAGGAGTAGGAAGCGCAAGCAGAAAGATTCTTAGTGGAACAGTCGTAGCATCTGCGTTATATGCCGGATATGTGGGTTTTAGCGCGTTTTATTCCGTCAACAAGAGATTTAATATCTCTTCGAGTAAAACAGCCGATATTATGCTGGAAGCTGAGTTAATATCCGCCGGCAAAGATAGCGCATGGAGTACTGAGGAAAAAGCCGTATTCCTGAGAGATCTTGGATTGACAAAGATAGTTTTACAAGACGGCCAAATCATAGGTTTTGTTCCCGAAGGATACTTTGCAAGAATATTTATCAACAGAGAAGATGTCGGAAGAGTCCGAAGGGATAAATTAGAATCATACATCGCAAAGCACAGATAAGTTTTTATAATTCTAATAAATTTTAAAACCTATGAAAGTCATCAAGATACCATTCGGAGGAGGAGGATTGGGACACGGAGACGGCGCTAAAGACGCTCCTGATAAGATTCAGGAACAACTTCACGATTTGCACGCAAATGAAGCCGGAATAAAGCCTAATTTTGAATTTGAAGAAATTGAAGTTGATAATTTCAAGATTGAAGCTTCGCACAATAATATTTATAAGAAAATTTTAACTTTAAAAGAGAAATCAATAATCCTCGGAGGGGATCATTCAATATCCTATCCTTGTTTCAAAGCATTCGCTTCTAATAATAAAAATGCAGGAATAATCGTCTTTGATGCTCATCCTGACCTGATGGACAAAGTCGGAATTGATTCCCAGGAAGACTGGCTGAGATCTTTGATTTCTGAGGGAATTGTTGATAAAAACAAAGTCATAGTTATTGGAGTAAGAAACTCTGACAGGATCGAGACTGATTTTGCAGATGAAAATAGATTATCAATATATTACATGAATAAAATATTTGAATATAAGATCGAGAATATCTGCGAAGCGGTGATGGAGAAAATAAGAAAATGGGAAAATGTTTATCTTTCGGTTGATATTGATGCTGTTGATCCCGCATTCGCTCCCGGAACTGGATACAAAGAGCCAGGAGGATTTACATCAAGAGAATTGATTTATTTCATCCAAAGACTTAATAAACTAAACAACATCAAGATGATCGATATCGTTGAAGTCAATCCAAGTTTAGATGTTGCTGATTTAACGAGCAAATTAGCAGCTAAGATAATGACTGAATTAATATGAGATATATAAAAGGAAAAGAGGAACAGGAAGCAATTTCTCATATGAATAAGGCTGCAGAAATAGCATTAAAAGCGACATGCAGAAGAGCCAAATGCGGCACAGTTATTGTAAATGGGAATGAGATAATTGGTTTGGGCTTTAATTCCCCTCCGGGCGAAATAAAATCTCAGAGGAGATGTGGCTGCTCAAAAGATTCCTACCACAAGAAAGTAACTGATAAAACGTGCTGCACCCATGCAGAGCAAAGAGCAATATTTGACGCATTAAAAAGAAACTCGAGCAAAATAAACGGCTCAAAATTATATTTCATAAGAATAGATGAAAAAGGAAACAAAACTTTTGCAGGAAAGCCTTACTGCACAATGTGCAGCAAATCAGCCCTTGATGCAGGCGTGAAAGAGTTCATATTATGGCACGATAACGGGATTTGTTCTTACGACACAGAAGAATATAACAAGAAGTCTTTTGAATATAAAGAATAAGCCGTAACCTTTAAATACCCCCCCGAAGCCTTAATTCTTATGGGAAGAATCAAGACAAAGCTGACCAAGAGAATAACGCTTGAATTAGTTGATAAATACAAGAAAGACTTTACTCCGGACTTTGAGAAGAACAAGAAATTAGTATCATCAAGAGCAGATATACAATCCAAGAAAATCAGAAATATTATCGCAGGCTACGTAACACGACTGATAAGAGCAGATAAAGAATAATCACACTTATGACGCCTGAAAAGACAGATAACTCGTTCTTTGTAGGAGAGAAACCTCTTATGAATTATGTGACTGCTGCGGTAATGCACTTCACGGCCAAAAATGCGCCTGAAATAACCCTGAAAGCGAGAGGAAAATTCATGGGTACAGCGATAGACGCCTCCCAGGTAATCACAAACAGATTTCTAAAAGATCAGGCTCACATACATGACGTCAGATTAGGCTCTGAAGAATTCACCAACAAAGAAGGAAGGAAAGTAAGAGTCTCTACGATTGAAATAAACATCAGAAGAAAATAATTATATTCTTGTCCCTACAACTTCCCGGTTATATTTATCAAATATTTTATCGGTTTCTTTTCCGAAAAGCCTGACATTTTTTACTGAACCATCAACAGGCAGACTTACAAGTGAATCATCAATTGTTACCTGCTCTCGTCTAAGTGAATTCACACGCGCATGATGAGCAAAGAAATCCAATACCTGTGAAGGCGATATATAATTGGCTAAAAATCCGTCTGAGCCTGCAACTATGATTCTTCTGTTCCTGTACTCTCCCGCATTTCCGAGATATGCCTTATAGTGCAATTCTGCCATAATAAAAATGCATTACTAAGTTATATAAAAGGTTTTCGATTGGGTAAAACTATATAAAGCGAGTTATAAATAGATAGTTCGGACCTATAGTTTAGCTTGGATAGAATACCGGGCTTCGGACCCGGGGAGGGGGGTTCAAATCCTCCTAGGTCCATTTGATTTAGAAGAGCCCAAACATTTGTCCTGCTGCTGAACGAAGTGAAGCAGTAGTGCGTAGTTGATAAGGCGGCAGCCTTATGTGGGAATCATTCAAAGGTCCATTTGATTTTAATCATGGCAAAACAGCATTATTGGGGAATGGTTGATGATGTAATCAGGCAGTCTGATGTAGTTTTGGAAGTATTGGACGCGAGACTGATCGATGAAACAAGAAATGCTGAAATAGAAAAAAGAATTGAAAAAGCAGACAAAAAATTAATCCATGTCGTAAATAAAATTGATCTGATTGACAAAGATTCAATCAAAGAAAAACTGAAAGAACTTTCCAATCCTGTCTTTGTTTCAAGCAAAGAAAGGCTGGGAACAACAATTCTGAAAAATAAGATAATGGAGGTCGGAAGAAAAGATATCGTTACAGTTGGTGTTGTTGGCTATCCTAACACCGGGAAAAGTTCTGTGATAAATGCAATAGCAGGATCCAACAAAGCAAGAGCTTCTCCGACATCAGGATTTACAAAGGGGATACAGAAAGTTAAAGCGGGAAGCAGAATCACCCTGTTAGACACGCCCGGAGTCATCCCAATTGATGACCAGGACATTGTGAGGCATGCCTTGATCGGCTCTAAAAATGCCCAGAACATAAAAGATCCTGACTTGGTCGCGATTGAATTAATCAGATTGCTAAAAGGAAAGGTTGAAAAACATTACGGAGTTGAGCCCAACGATGATCCTGAGATTTCCCTTGAAAAAATTGCGGTAAAAATGAATAGATTAAAAAAAGGCGGAGTTCCTGACGTAGATAATATATCAAAAACAATTATAATGGACTGGCAGAGAGGAAGGATATGAAAATAAAATACATTGGATTTGGAGTTGCTGTATTGCTTTTGTTTTATGCGTTTGATGTCCTGATATTCGGATTATTAACTCCTGTTTTCAGCCCGGCACTGAACACGCTGACAGACAAGATAATAAGAGCTTTGCTTTCAATCCTTCTTGCAGCTGGAATACTTTTTTATTTAGGCAAGACAGAGGAATAATTTTTGGCTTGTTATTATCACTAAAATCTGGCACAGGTTTTTTGCTTAGTTCGAACTTAGCAAAGCTGACACAGGCCAAATCTTTTTGGTTTAACAACGGCCAATAAAACAATGCAGCAAAGAAATAACATTTATAAACAACATAGTAAACTAAACAGCATGGCAGAAGGAATAACCGCTAAAAAAGAGAAAGACTTCTCAGAATGGTATACTCAGCTTTTAGAAAAAGCAGAACTGGTTGATTTAAGATACAATATCAAAGGTTTTGTTCCATACAGAGAATGGGCTCAGATTTCTATTGAAAAAATGTTCAGAATGATGAGTGATGAATTAGATAAAACAGGACATCTGCCAATTTGCCTACCAACATTAATTCCTGAAAAAAACTTTAAACTGGAATCTGAACACGTCAAAGGATTTGCACCGGAAGTTTTTTGGGTAACTGAATACGGAAATGGAGAAAAACTTGAAGAGAAATATGCGCTAAGACCAACTTCAGAAACAGCATTCTATCAGATGTATTCCTACTGGATAAGAAGCCATAAAGATCTACCGTATAAAAGATACCAAAGAGCAAATATTTTCAGAGCAGAAGGAAAAATGACCCGACCATTCCTAAGAGCGAGAGAATTTCATTGGATTGAAGCTCATAATGCTTTTGCGACAAAAGAAGATGCCGAAGCGCAGGTTAAAGAAGATATACTGATGACCAACAATACACTGTTGAATAAATTTGCAATACCTCATATTTTCTTTGAGAGGCCACAGTGGGATAAATTTGCGGGAGCGGAAAAAACATTTGCAGCAGATGCACTGATGGGTTCAGGAAAAGTACTGCAATTGCCATCCACACACTTAATAGGACAGAAATTCTCAAAAGTATTTAATGTTAAATTCATAGATAAAGACGGGAGCGACAAATATTGCCACATCACCTGCTATGGGCCGGCTATTTCAAGAATCTACGGCGCTATGATATGTATGCACGGGGATGACAAAGGATTAAAATTGCCTTTTGATTTGGCTCCATTGCAGATAGTAATTGTTCCAGTTCAGCTGGAAAAAGAAAGAACAAAACTGCTGAAAAAAGCCGGAGAAATTAAAAAAGAACTTGAAAAGAACTATATTGTAAAAATAGATGACAGGGAAGACTATTCTCCCGGATGGAAATATAATTATTATGAGCTTAAAGGTGTTCCGATAAGAATAGAAATTGGTCCAAGGGATTTGGAGAAAAAAGCAGTTGTTATCGCGAGGAGAGACTTGAATTTGAAAGAATCAGTAAATGAAAAAGACGTTGTTAATTATGTTAACAAAATAGCGAAAGAATATACCGGAAATTTAATCAAGCAAGCAAGTGTTAATTTTGAAGGCAATATCGCTGATGTCAAAACGGCAGAGGATATGAAAAAAGCACTGCAGGAGCAAAAAATAATAAGAGTCCCTTTCTGCTCAATAGAAATGGACGGCGCTAAATGCGCAGAATCAATTGAAAAATACTATATGGCGCAAGTCAGAGGAATAAGGGCGGATAAAAAAGAAAAAACATCCGGAAACTGCGTTATGTGCGGAAAAAAAGCGAAAGAAGTTGTTTATATCGCGAGAAGCTACTAAATCAATTTGTTATTGGTCAGATATTTTTCAAGGCCAAGATAACCTTTCGATTTTTTCTTATAAATTAATTCCTGATAACCAAGTGCTTTCTTTACATCTTCAAAAACATGCAGCCTGTATGTTCCCTCGCTGAAAAGTCTTTCACAGGTTTCTTTGTCTTTTTTCAAGCCATGAACTTCTGGCCTTCCGCCGTTTTCAATTATTATCAATCTGTCTTCAAGCCTGAGAATTGTTATTTCAGATATCTTTACCATTTAAAATCAGAATTTGAAGTTATATATAAATATTGTCAGCAATTCACTGCTTATTTTGGATGATAGGATTATATATAAAGACAGCCTTATCCCATAGAAAACTTTATAAATCCCTCAAATTTACATAATTTAGAGATATTCTGAGTAAAATGAATGAACAAAAACTCAAGACAGGAACGACAACAATAGGGATTGTATGTTCTGACGGAATCATTCTTGCGGCAGATAAAAGAATGACTGCAGGCAATTTCATAGCTGATAGGGAAACAGAAAAGGTAGTTCCTATAGTTGATGATATAGCTGTAACAACAGCAGGAACAGTTTCAGAAATTCAAAGATTAGTAAAACTGCTAAGAGCAGAATTAAAGCTTCTGGAAGTAAGGACAACAAGAAAAGTAACTGTAAAGGAAGCTGCAAATCTTTTAACAACAATGAATTACTACGGAATAAGGCAGATGGGAGAATGGGCATTAGCTGCATTTTTGGTTGCAGGAAAAGATATCAACGGATTCAGCTTATTTGATGTAAGCCCTGATGGAGTAATAAAAAAGCACGATAAATATACAGCAGACGGATCAGGAATGGTATTCGCCCTGCCAATCATCGAATCAAAATGGAAGAAAGGAATTAATATTCAGGAAGGGATTAAGCTGGCAGTGGAAGCAATAAACGCTGCGCAACTAAGAGATAATGCATCAGGCTCAGGATTTGATGTCTGGACAATCACACAGGATGGATTGAAAAAAGTTCTTACAAAGGACTTGACTATGAAAGCTGAAGTATAATTCTGATATAAAAAAGATTAGGCACATCACAATGAATGAAATCATTAAGGAGATATTAAAAAATCTGCCGGACAGCAAGGTAAGCGACAGCTCTTTCGAAGCTGCAAACATAGTTCTTTATACAAAAGACAGGGAATTCTTTCTGGACAACAAAGGAACTGTAAAAAATGCTGTTGATGCTGTCAAGAAAAGAATTGAGTTGAGAGCAGACCCAAATATACTTTTAGACGAGGAAAAGGCAAAGGAAGTAATAACTAAGATGTTTGATGAGGAAGCAGGACTGCAGAGTATTTTTTTCGAAAAAGCAAGAAGCGTAGTTACGATTGAGGTTGAAAAGCCAAGCGCGGCGATAGGAAAACAGGGACAGACACTGAAAGAGATAAAAGAAAAAACAATGTGGACCCCCGCAATTAAAAGAGCAACTATAATTAAATCACAGATAATTGACGATATAAAAGCATTATTATATGCAAATTCAGAAGAAAGAAGAAAATTCCTCGATAAAATCGGGCACAGAATATATGACGGCTGGATAAGGGGAAGAGCAAATGAATGGGTTAGAATAACTTATTTGGGAGGAGCAAGAGAGGTAGGGCGTTCCTGCATATTGCTTCAGACTCCCGAGTCAAGAGTTTTGCTGGACTGCGGAATAAATGTCGCTGCAACAGGGCCTGAATCATATCCATTTTTGGAAGCTCCTGAATTCAAGATTGATGAATTAGATGCAGTTGTTCTTTCTCATGCTCATGTAGATCATTCCGGATTGATTCCGTTCTTATTCAAGATGGGATATGACGGGCCGGTCTACTGCACTGCTCCGACAAGAGATATTTCTGCGCTGTCACAATTGGATATTATCAAAATTGCAAAAAGCGAAGGAAGAGAGCCCCCATATGACATGGAACATATCAAAGCGATGGTAAAAAATACTATCGTCATCGATTTTGAGGAAGTCACAGACATCACTCCTGATGTAAGGATGACCTTATATAATGCGGGACATATTTTGGGAAGTGCTATGGTCCATCTTCATATCGGAAACGGACTTCATAATTTCCTTTACACGGGAGATGTGAATTACGGAGCTTCACAGATGCTTGATCCTTCCTCAACAAGATTCCCAAGGCTTGAGACACTGATGATTGAAGCAACTTATGGAGGAAAGGACAACATAAAGGATCCTGAAATAAAAGCAGATGAGCAGCTTGCTGAACTGATTGAGCAGGCGGTTGAAAGGGGCGGAAAAGTTTTAATGCCTGTGTTAGGAACAGGAAGAGCCCAGGATGTAATGATTCTTATCGATAAGATGGTCAAGACAGGAAAAATGAAAGAGATTCCAGTCTATATTGACGGAATGGTGTGGGATATGACTGCAATCCATACTGCATATCCCGAATATTTTACCGCTTCAGTCAGAAAAAGACTTCTGAACAAAGACACAAACCCATTCCTTGATTCATATTTCAAGAGAGTCGGTTCTGCTAAAGAAAGGAAGCAGGTCATTGATGATGAAGGTTCGTGTATAATTTTGGCGACCTCAGGAATGCTTGTCGGAGGAGCTTCAGTCGAATATTTCAAAGGACTGGCTGAAAATCCGAAGAATTTGCTTGTGTTTAGCTGTTATCAGGGAGAAGGCTCGCTTGGAAGAAAAGTCCAAAGAGGAGACAAGGAGATAATATTTGCATCAGGACAAAAACAGGAAATCCTTAATGTAAGATTGGAAATCTCAAAGATTGATGTTTCAGGACATTCAGACAGGAATGCTCTGATGAATTTCATTAACAATTGTGATCCTCATCCAAAGAAAGTGATTGTGAATCATGGCGAGGCTTCCAAGTGTTTAGATTTGGCAAGTTCAATACACAAGCAGTTCAAGATTGAAACTATTGCTCCAAAGAATTTAGAGACGACTAGATTGAGATAGATTACTTGAATGGGTTTATGACTTTGATGCCGGGAACATTTCCTATCGCTTCATCTTCAGTGTAAATTTCATGTATATTATTCTCTAGCATTGTAGCTGCAAGGATAGAATCCCAATGGGAAAGTTTATATTTTTTAGTAATCTGCAGCGCCAGAACTATTGTTTTGATGGAATAATCAAAAATAATCCAGCTGCTGATTAAAAAGTCATTTAATATATTCTCTGCCAGTTCATAAGAATACGGAGTTCGGATTTTCTGAGTTATTACTTTTATGAATTCAGCAAGAACCTGATTTGAGATAAAAAAGTTTTCTTCTCCGTTCCATGCCCTTTCGATCAACTTTCTCGCGATAGGGTGTTTTCTGGCTTCATCTTTATCGAATGCATAAACAAGAACATTAGCGTCAATAAATCGCTTAGTTTCTATCATACAAGTCGTCTCTATTAAACATCTTCCCGCCTAAATGAAGGCCTTTTTCAAGGAGCTCCAGAGCATGCTTTCTTTTTTTTGTATCGTCTGATTGTGTCAAATCGTGATGCACAGCTTCCGCTATCACTTTTGAAATGGCGCCTTTCTTATGCCCATATCTACTTTCAGCGAGCTTCCTTATGTTTGCCTCATCTTCGTCATTCACGCTTATTGTTATAATTCCCATTGATATATGTAGATAGTTGATATATTTAAATATATTGATTTTATACGTATATTTGATATTAATTACTTAATAGTAGTTACAAATAGAAAGATATATAAATAGGTAATACTTCATTCTCTTTGGGTGTTTTTAGACATGAGACATAAATGGAATTCAGAAATATTGCACTGTTCGTGCTTATATTTGCATTAGGAGCAGTTTCTGCCAGTTTAATCTATGAAGTCGGAAAGATAACATCTGAAACTCCGTTAAGCGTTGTTTCCAATCCTGTCCAGTCTGCAGTAGAAACTTTTACAGCGGCAGTAAACGGAAAATCAGTCGAGAAAAATTCTCCCGGCGATCATATCAAAGAAAATCAGATTAAAGTTTATAATAATAAAGTTGAACTAGATATTCAAAATGCAATCTGGAGCAGATTTACAGACACAAATTCAATGGATCCTTTCTTAGATTCCGGTTCAAACGGAATTGAAATTATTCCTAGCGATGTTTCTGAAATTAAAATAGGGGATATTATTTCTTACGCATCAGCTGAAGGCGGGATAGTTGTCCACAGAGTGATTGAGATAAATGAAGACGAACAGGGAACATATTTCATAGTAAAAGGAGATAATAATCCTATACAGGATGATGAAAAAGTGAGATTTAATCAGATTAAAGGAATACTTGTGGGGATTATATATTAAAATGAAAAGAATACTAATAGCAGATGATGAAGAAGACGTAAGAGATTATCTAAAAAACATAATATCTGAGATACCGAACATTGAACTTACATTTGTTGACAGCGGAGAAACACTTCTTGAAAGAATCAAGGAAACAGACTATGATTTTGTACTGACAGATAATGAGATGAGAGTGAGGGGAATCAGAGGAGTAGATGCAATAACTGAGATGAGAAAGCTTGGAAAGATTTATCCCATATATCTTATGAGTGGCTCTGCAAAAGAAGAAGAAGCAAAAGCAGCAGGGGCAAATGGATTTATCGCAAAACCAATATGGCCCAGCACAATCAGAGAAATACTTGGACAGTATCTTAAGTAAACATTAACTTTAAATAACACTCTTTCTTAACTTAAATCCATGAACTTAGAAGACTGGAAGAAAGCGGGGCATATAGCTCATCAAGCCCTGACATTCGGAGCTTCATTAATCAAAGTAAATGCAAAGATAAGCGATGTTTCTGATGCAATTGAAAAGAAGATAAAAGAACTTGGAGGAGATTTAGCATTCCCGGTAAATATTTCTTTAAATGAAGCTGCCGCGCATCAGGTTCCTTTTGCAGTAGATGACAGGACATTTACAGAAAATGATTTAGTTAAGTTAGATGTTGGCGTCCATATAAACGGAGCGATAGGAGACAATGCATTGACAATAGACTTGACAAAAAAATATGAAAGATTAGTAAAAGCGGTCATTGAAGCAAGAGATGAAGCAATTAAAATTATAAAACCAGGGATAAAAACTTCAGAAATCGGAAAAGTGATCGAAAAAATAATCACAAAACACGGATTTAATCCGATAAAAAACCTTTCAGGGCATCAGATAAAAGAATATGAACTTCACGCAGGATTTACAATCCCAAATTATGACGATAAAAGTGAAACAAGGCTGAAAGAAGGAATGATTATTGCAGTAGAGCCTTTTGCAACTAGCGGAGAAGGATTAATCCAGGAATCATCAAACGCGGAAATATTTACATTATTGCAAAAGAAACCAGTCAGAAGTTTAATCACAAGGGAAGCGTTAAAGTTCTTAGAAGAAAGAAAAACACTGCCTTCATCAACAAGATGGCTAAGCAAAAAGATGTCAGCAATAAAAGCTGCATTCGCATTGAAAGAGATGAATCAGCTTGATATGCTCCATCTGTATCCTCCTTTGGTTGAAATAAAGAAAGGTATGGTTGCACAGTCAGAACATACTGTCTTGGTAACGAAAGATTGGCACGAGATACTGACCAAATAGAAATATTCTTAAACACTGCTTCAGAATATCACAATAATATATGAAAAAAGAGACTATACTGTTCTGTCTTGCATTAATCATTCTAATCAGCTGCGCTAAGCAGGAAACACCAAGCTCATCCGTACAGCAAACTATGCCTGAAGAAGCTAGTAAAGAAAATGTTGCTGAAGAAATAAAAGAAAATATAACCGCAGAAGAACATGTAAAACCTGAACCAGCCGCTGAAGAAAAAAGCAAATATCAGATATTTGATCCTCTGCTTACCTATGAGGGAGCTTATAACGGCCCATTATACGGCACTTCAGAACAAGTAGGCTCTGCTTCCATGGACACTTACTTTCAGAATCTTGACAGAAACGGTATTAATTTCTTTATAGGAATGTTCGGAATTGAAGGCGAACCGAACGCTGATTTGCTTGTAAGCGATAACGGACTTGGAGAAGTGATAGACGCTGTGCAAAAACACCCGTACCGCGTAATACCTTTCTTTAATCCCGGAATAGGAGGAGAAGATGCAGAACAGTATCTCGGAGATACTCTGACTGGCTGGTATTCAAAAACTTTGGCAGCATCAAAAATGATAGCAGGTGACGATTTCATAAGAGGATTTGGAGAGATTGAAACTCAGGAATGGGGAGTGCAGCATGATAATCCTAAAGTTCTGCAGCTGATTAATCTGGCGCAGCGAAATAATATCAATTTCATGTTTCATCCTGTAGCGAGCGGCATGGATGATGTAGAGAGAATAGTAAAAGCTTATCCTGATACTACTTTCCTCATACATATGTACAGGGAAGATTTAGACCAAAGCATGTCCAATCTCATCAGAATATTAAAAGAAAACAACAATCTTTACTTCAGCATGGACGCCGCCCACATAATCCACGTCAAGGGCATGGATATCATTTACGATTACGACAGCGGCGACACCGCACGCTCCGTAGCTGATTTTATTGATACTTTAAATAGCAAAGAAAAATCAATAATAGACAGCGCAATAAGCACGTATAAGCCGCTTGTGGATGCTGTTCCTGACAAAGTAATGTGGGGTACTGAGATTGGCCCTGAATACGCTTTTGAAAAAGAAGTGTTCGACAGGGCAATTAAAGTTTCACGATTTGTTATCGCAGGGTTCAAGAAAGAGCATCAGGAAGCAGTTGGTTATAAGAATGCATTAAGAATGTTTGGGGAAGGAGTTATTGTAAGCGGCGATATAAAAGTGATTGATACAAGATCATGGCCGGACTGTGATGATGACCAGATGAGTGACTGCAATGAATCATGCGGAATACCTGACACAGATACTGAAACTCCTGAGCAGGGAGCATGCTATCAAAAATGCCTTAACGGAAAAAAGTGCAAAGATGTTCCTGAAGTGGATTAGAAAACTATAAAGGAAATATTTTTTAATTAGAACTTAAATATTTAAGCTGAAGCTGCGCTGTCCATTTCATTCGCCTCTCTGCAGTTTTCTTCTTATAGACTCAGTCAATTGCTCAACTTCCTTGACATCGGGATTTTTGGATTCAGGAACAATCTTGTGTGACTTTTCAGAATTCGCAAGCATATCCTGGACAAATTTCTTGTCTCTGCTGCTTATGTTTCTTTCCATGATGTTTCAATACCTCTTTAACTATATAAAAGTTTTGAAATTTTAATCTGTTATCAATATGAACAAAATCTGGCAGGGGAGCTCTGCTCAGTTCGAACTAGCTTTGCACCCTGGCCAAATATTGGTAAAAGTAACTACAAAACAATAAATTACTTTCGTTTCTTGCCCCAGTTCTTGTTTGAAAAGACAAATATATACAGTATCTCAAGTATTCCTAATGTATTTACGACAAGAAACACTATGAACCAGACTAACTGGTTTTTCTTTGCTGATTTCCACAAGGCAACTCCTTTCCATGATAAAGACCAGACTGCTGCCAAAATCATCAGAAAAATAAATCCGCCTGTCAATTCAGCATCCAATAAGCCGCCGCCCATCATCTGCTGTATGTAGCTGTTAAATGCCATTTATTTTACCTCATCCCATTTTTTAATTACTTCCAGTCCTGTATTCATATCCTTGACTTTAATAACTTTGCTTTTTACCTCGTTCTCTCCTATAACAATGAGTTTTTTCGCTTTGATAGAATTGGCATATTCCATTTGTTTTCCAAACTTCCTTTCCATGAGATCTGTCTCAACAACATTATTTTTTCTTAGTTTTTGAACCAGCTCAAAAGCTTCTTTTTTTACATCAGGAAAGTAAGCGACATAATAATCAGGACTTAAGTCCTGTTTCTTAATTAAACCGCGGGATTCCAATAATAAACTTAATGTTGCGTAACCCATTCCGAATCCTGTCGCCGGGGTCGATTCTCCGTTAAATAATTCAATTAATTTATCGTATCTTCCTCCTCCTGCAATGGCCCTGAATTCTCCGTTTTTATCGAATATTTCAAATACCGTTCCTGTATAATACGCAAGACCGCGAGCTACTGATAAATCGAGGACGATAAAGTCCTCGTAGGCGCTCAGTAGCCCAGCTGTCTTGTTGATTTCTAAAAGAGCGGATTTTGTGTCTTCAGTTTTTGCGCTTATCTTATTTATTATCTCGGAAGGCTTTCCCTTAAACGAGATTATCTTTTTAACATCAGAAATTTGATTTTCATCCAGTTTTAATTTTTTAAGTTCATTTTCAAAATCTTCTTCGCTTATCTTCGCGCTTTTATCTATAATCCTTATCACATCTTCCAGTTTTTCTTTTGGGATAGACTGCAATAATAATCCTTCAAGAAGTTTTTTATTGTTTAGTTTAACAACAATGTCATTCGATGTCAATCCGAGATTTTTAAGAGAATCAATCGCCAAGGAAATGACTTCTGCATCTGCTTCCGGCTTATCGCTTCCGAATAATTCAACCCCGAACTGATAGAATTCCCTCAATCTTCCTTTCTGCGGAGCTTCATACCTCCACATCTTATCTATATAGAACCATTTGACAGGCTTTGGAAGCTCTTTCTGCTTTTCGATATATAATCTTGCAGCAGGAACAGTTAAATCAAATCTTAATCCTAATTGTTCGGTACTTTTCTTTTCTAAAGTGAATATCTGTGTCTTAATCTCTTCCCCTGATTTTGCTGTTAAAAGCTCTAATGTTTCAAAAGCAGGAGTTTCTATTTCTTTAAAATTAAAGTTCCTTGCAGTGTTTCTTAATTTTGATAAAATATATTCCTTTGCCGCTTTTTCTTCAGGGTAATAATCAACTGTTCCCTTTACCTTTTGGTATTGTTTTGCTTCTTCCTCAATGACCTTGATCAATTCCTGCTCGACTTTCTTTTCAGCCGCTTGTATTTGCTCCGGAGGCATTCCAAGCTCCCATGCTCTGATGTATTTTCTTACAGCGTCTCTGACAGCTTCTGATTTACTTGGGTATATGCCAGAGCCTACCAAAGACTGCAAAACATCGATTTGTTCCTCAGTTAGGCGTATTTGTATAGTTTGCATTACCATTGTAATGTTTATGTAATGCTTAAGTATATAAATCTTAGTTTTTACTTATAAGTGTAGTCCCTAACATGTAGAGTTTAGTATAGAAATATTTATATACTAGTTATGTACTTTATAAATCCACCCAAAAACAGAGGTAATAGACATGACAACAATAGTAGATTTAATCACGGGTTTGATAAGCCCGGCAAATGTTGAAACAAAAGTAGTGGAAAGCAAAGGATATCCGCAAAGGATAACTAACGGATCAGTACAAAAATTGTTAGACGCAAAAGTTCTTAGAAAGTTAGGGGAGAGACTTTACGATTTCAGAACTGGTAGTGCTGATGTTATGTATGTAGAAATGAAATCAGGAACAGGGACGCTTGAAGCATTCTATGATTCAAAGAAAGGAGAAGTTGTATTGGATCCTAATTTTAGGCTCTTAGCCAAACCAGAAAAAGCAGAAAGTCCTGGCGTTTTTGCTGTTGGAGCTTACGCTCATTAGTTTTTTCTTTTTTTTATGTTTAATTACTTTCAGTATGGAAGATAATAAGACTTTATTCGTACGTAAAGCTTAAATAGTAGTATTTCTTACTACTTAGTGGTAAACAATGGTATACAACACCGCAATATTTGACTTGGACGATACACTAGTCTATGCTCCGCAAGAATTTGAACATTCTTGGACAAAAAAGTGCCTGCAAGAGTTTACCGGCAAACCATTTACTAACGAACAGATTGGAGACTATCTAAAAAAACCAATTGCTGACCGTGAAAAGTTTCTAAGACAGATTGGGTTCACTAATAGGCAGCAATATCTCGATATGTGGCTAACTTCTGATGCTATTGCGAAATACGTTGAAGCAATGGGCGTTTTTACTGATGCAACTGTGCTTAAAGATTTGAAAAGACAAGGAATACAATTAGGATTGGTTACTGCAGGACATATCGGTCGTGTTTCAAAACAAGTTAGAAAACTAGAACTTGTTTTTGGCGAACAAGTATTTGACGCTGTTGTTAACATACATGGAACATCTTATCCTTCAAAACCCGAGCCTATTGCATTACATGATTGTATGTTGCAATTAAATGCGAATCCAGAAAACTCAGTATATGTTGGAAACAGTCTGGAAAAAGACGTTGAAATGGCACGCAGAGCAGGAGTTAGTCCTGTACTTATTGATAGAAACGCTCAGACTAATTTTAATTCAAACCCAATTGTTGTAAATGATTTAAGAAAAGTTATGGAGTTAATAAGATGAAAACAAAACTAAGCATTTCAATGGATGAAGAATTAGTAAAACAAATAGAGAAGAATCTAGCAGAAGGTTCATTCAGGAATAAGTCTCACATCATTGAATATGCGTTAAAAGAATTCTTGAGGAGAAAATGAACAACTGCTTATATGCCCAGAATCTTGGAACAATTAAAAAGCCGAAAAGAAATGTTTCATTCATGCTTGGAGGAATTGTTGCAGCAGTCATTTCTGCTTATCAGGGAATAAATTGCCTTGGAAATATAATTGCGGAATCAAAACAAAGTCCAAAATCAGCAGCAAGCGAAGTAAAGCCAACAATACCGATAGATATTCCAAGAAGATATGAGCCATGCTTCGCAAAACTTCATAGTCTTGGAGTAAGCGAAGATTCTCTGGAAGGCATCGCTAAAACAGCAATGACAGAATCCAAATTCAGGCATAAAGATTACAAAGGAAGATGTATCGTAGCAGGATCAGGTGACGCTGGATTATTCCAGATAACAAAAATCGCGATACAAGATGCGGTACAGAATGCTTTGGATGGTTACAGCCCGACAAAAGCAGATAAAATCTCAGATTTCCTGGTAAAAACTTATCTGAAAAAGATACCAAGAAGAGACTTAGCCAATTTCTCAGTTTCAAGAAAAGCAAGAAAAAATGCAGTAAATATTGTCTATAATTTAATTAAAAGAGACGATATTGCAAATTTCTATATAGGTTCTGCGATATGGCTTTACAAAAGCAGGGAAGCAAGAATGCAGTGTTCAAGATATAATGTGCAATACGATGCTGAATTAACAGATAAAGCTTATAATGCTCCAAAAAGAACGCTGCTGGCAGTCAAAAGAATGGGTGAAAACTGGAGAGATTGCCATCTGCTGCCCACAGTGACAAGAGAGCGTAAATACCCAAGATACTTTGTTCCAGAGTCTGAAATGTCAAGGATAACTGTAAAAAAACAAAGAAAAATGTAAGCAAAATTTCCTCGGCCTAATTTTCGTTTAATAATTACAAAACAAAAACCAATTTGCCGTCAGCACCATTCGATTCTTATTAAAATAAATAATCTGTTGCAAGTAATAATACCTTGGCTCAATTTTTGAACTTACACTCTATTACTCGACAATAGATGCTGATAACCCCCTTAAAACACAGCCATTTTAACCGGCTCTGTCCCAAATCTTACGATTTGTCGTTAGCACCGACTCACGATGTAATTCTAACTTATCACAAACCGCTGAAGCCCCGTAGGGGGCGACCCCCTCAGCTTTGTTTATTATGATTTATCCATCGCTCGTAATTGGTGCTAACGACTTTCGGGACAGAGCCATTTTTGGCATAACATTTATAAAAGAAAAGAGATAATAACTTACTATGGCAAAAAAAGAGAGTGACTGGAAGTCTATCCTCGGGAATGTTGTTAAGGAAGAAGTAATCGGCGGTGTCAAATCCTATGCCCATAATGCTGTAAAAATTACTCAAAAAAAAATCAAAAGAAAGGTAATTTCTTTCGCAATGTGTTTGCTTGGAATAGTTTTCCTCATTTTTGGAGGAACTTATTATCTTATTGATACGCTGAACTATTCAAGAAGCTCAATTTATTCAGTAGTTGGTCTAATCCTTATCTTGGTTTCGATAATTATCGCACAATCTGCGAAATTGCTGAAATACTAAAAGAGGTAACAAAATGAAAATAAACAAGAAAAAAGTAATGGCACAAGTTAAGAAAGCAAAAGCTCAGTTAGCTAAAGCAGAAGCTAAGGCTAAGGAAGCAAGAAGAAAGGTGGATTCAGCAGTAAGAAAGCATCCAGAAAGGGCAATTGCTATAGCTGCCGCAGCAGGGGCTGCTCTTGGTGCTGTTGCAATGGCTTTAAGAAGAAGGAAGTAAATTCTTCTTTTTTTATTTATTTTTTAACACCTGATTAGAATCAGCTATCATCGGATTTAGAGGGTTCTTTATATACTCTTAAGGAAATGTTTAAAAATCTGCCTTTTTAAATAATAAGGATATGCAAAGTCTGGTGTTTGAAGTCACAATCTGGGTAATGTATCTGGTTGCTCTATATTATTCTGTATTCTGGCTGTTAGTCGTTTTTGACAAGGGTTTCAGTGAAAAGAAGACGAAACTCAAAAGACTCCCATTAGTCTCAGTAATAGTGCCTGCATATAATGAGGAGAAAACAATAGGAAACACCATAAAATCTCTTCTTTCTCTCGATTATCCGCACGATAAGCTTGAAATAATAGCTGTGAATGACGGAAGCAAAGATAATACGCTTAAAGTCATTGAAGATATAATCAAGAACAATAAAAACAGAAATATAATACTGATAAATCAGCTCAACCAGGGAAAAGCAAGGTCATTGAATAACGGGCTGAAAATAGCGAAGGGAGAATTTTTCGCCTGCCTCGATGCTGATTCTGTTGTAGAAAAAGATGCGCTTAAAAAAATGCTGGCAGTCTTCCAGTCGAATGGTTCTGAACTGGCGATAGTGACTCCCTCTATGAGAATAAGAAATCCTGAAACCATGCTGCAGAAATTCCAGAGACTTGAATACATAATGTCTATAACTTGGGCAAGATTCAGGAGCAAACTTGACTGCGCTCATGTTGCGCCAGGACCATTCAGCCTTTATAGGAAAGAATATGTCACAAAACTTGGCGGGTTTGATGAGAATAATCTGACAGAAGACCAGGAGATAGCATACAGGATGCAGAAGAATCACTACAGAATACTGCAGTGCCCAGAGGCGAAAGTATATACAATATGCCCGCACGATCTTAAAGGATTATACAGGCAGAGAAACAGGTGGTTTAAAGGAAGCCTCCTTAATGTGCTGAAGTATAGAAGCATGATGTTCAACAGAGAGTATGCCAACTTCGGTATGCTTCAGATGCCGATAAATCTATTTACTTTTTTTACAGGAATTGCGGCCCTGTTCTTTTTGTTTAAGCTGTCTGTCTGGCCTTTATTGAAGAAGCTGCGCGACCTTTACCTGATACGGTTTGATGTACTGCCTCTGCTGGGAAATATGGAATTTTCATTTAATGCGCTGTTTAATGTTGAATTCGCGAAGTTTTTCATGGTAATAACATTGCTTTTATTGGTATTTGTATGGTTCTACATATCGCATAAAAGCACAGATGAGAAGATCTCCAGATATGGTGTGGTTTACTTCATCCCTTACTTTTTGGCATACTTCCTGATTCTAAGCTTCATATCAGTCATTGTTTTTGCTGAGATATTGAGGGGCAAAATACAAAAATGGTAAGGAGGGACTTCGACAAGAGCAGATATATCATAGTAGGCATCATAACATTCTTGATATTTGGGCTGGGAATCACTCTTGGAATAATTGTGACAAGCGCAAAGGTGAGTTCAAGCGAGAGCCTGAGAAAAATGCAGGAAATCGACTTCAAAGAGCTTCAATTCCAGTATTTATTCATGAGCACACTGGAAAAATCAGGCTCTGGATGCAATGTGCTGAGGATTGCGCTTGATAAAAGCGTCAATGACCTTGCTAAATCTCTCAAGACATTATCCAGCTACAAGGAAAAATCCATGCCGACAAGCGACAATGAGATACGGATGATTGAGAGAAATTATCTGCTGGATAATCTGAAGTACTGGCTGTTTGCACAGGAAAGCAAAAAGACATGCAATCTGGATATCGTAAGCATACTTTACTTCTATTCGGAGAAAAACTGCCCGGCATGCTCCGACCAGGGCGTCATTCTTACGTATTATAAGCAGCTGTTGCAGGATAAACTTCTCGTATTTCCGATAAATGCCGATCTTGAAGAAACAGATCCTATTATAACAATACTTAGGAGCAGATATAATATAACGGAGTATTCTTCGCTGGTCATAGAAGACGAGACTCACAGCGGAGTCATCCAGAAAGACGAGCTCGAACAGCTGATATGCCAAAGATATAAAAATAAATCAACTTGTTACACATGAAGCGGGAGAATTCTTTATACATAAAAGGAGTTTTTGTCATAATTGCTGTATTTTTTCTTGCAAAACTCTTCTTTTTATCACGGTATCATTCAGTAATATGGGATGAAGCTATCTATATTGGAATAGGAAAATACTTATGGTCTGCAGGACAGGCTGGCTTATTCGATATACAAAGGCCTCTTTTACTGCCGCTCATCATCGGCCTGTTCTGGAGATTAGGATTGAATCCAATAATAGCCGGAGAGATCCTTGGAATAATTTTTTCATCAGGACTCATCTTTGCAGGCTATCTTGTCGGCAGGAGATTAGTTAATGAGAAAGTCGGACTAATCGCTTCGATGATAACTGCAACTTTGCCGGCAATAGTGCTGTACAGTTCATATATACTCACAGATATCCCTTCAGTATTATTTTCATTGCTAGCAATATATTCTCTCATAAGCAGAAAATGGTCTCAGGCTGGAGTATTTTTCGGATTATCGTTCTTGTTAAGATTTCCGCATCTTCTGACAGCCATCGCAGCGACAGCCATTTTATTGTTTGCATGCGTGATGAAAAGAGATAAGATTGTTCTTAAAAATGTCCTGACTATGATTGTTTTTTTTGGACTGACAATCGCGCCTTGGCTTGTATTCAATGCCTTTTATTTCGGCGGAATTAGCTCTGCAATAGCTCCTTTACAAAAAGCAAATGTGAATATAAATGATGTTGCGGTGCATAATGCACAGGAACCGTCATTCTATGCCGCAAGTACACTTAAACAAAGTGTTCTTTTTGTATTTTTGCTGCCGTTCATCTTCTTTTACATCAAGAACAGATGGTATAAAGAGTTAAAATTCAATGTATTGCTTCTTGCAGCACTATCGCATCTTATTTATCTTAGTTTCTTCATATTCAATGATGAAAGGTATGCCATATCCTTCATACCATTCCTGACTGTATTGGCTTCTGTTGGGATCTATAAGATTACTGACGTGAAGGATAAGATATTTAAAAAAATAATTACGATTATTATTATTGCACTGGTTGTTGCATTAACTGCAAGGACCGCATATCATGATCAGGACTATTATTATTGGAGAGATGCAAATGAACCTCCAATGTATTCTGAATATTATAAGTTTTTTACGAACAACCCGAGGGAAGGGACTATCTTTACTTCGGATCCTGTTCATGCAACGTATGCTGATAATAAATTTATTGCAAACAGCTTCTTTATAGGGCAGACAGCAGAGGAGTATGATAAGAACAAGGATTCTATCGCCGCAGTCATATATCTGCCGGCAAGTTTTCCATGCCTCTCCGATGATATAAAATGTGAAGATGGGAAAAAACTATTCTTGAAAAAACTTATTGCAGAAAATGAACTGGTCTTCAACAAGACATATGACGGAAAAACGTACTATATATTTGAAAGAAATCCAAAATCATGAATTAAGAAACTATTTAAAGCACTGCAAACATAGATAGAAGATGAAAAAGACACCAACTGGAACTATTATTGACGAGCTTCTTGACGGCGGGTTTGAGAATGATGTTGTAACAACAATCTATGGCCCTGCCGGCTCGGGAAAAACAAATATCTGCATTTTATCTGCAATAAATGTCGCAAGACAGGGAGGGAAAGTTATTTTTATTGATTCAGAGGGTGGGTTTTCGGCAGAAAGAGCAAAGCAGATCTGCAAGGAAGACACTGAAAAAATCCTTGATAAGATATTTTTCTTTAATCCTACTGACTTTAAAGAACAGCAGGATGTGTTTGAAAAAATAAAGGAAATGGTTGATGAAAATATTAAATTAATTGTTGTTGATACCATCTCGATGCTATACAGGCTGGAAAGAGGTTCTGATAATGAGCCGTTTGATGCAAATTTAATTTTGGCCAAACAAATCGCATATTTGACGCAGATTGCGCGCAAGAGCAACATTCCTGTCTTGATTGCAAATCAGGTCTATGCTGATTTTGAAAATCCAAACGGAATAAAGATTGTCGGAGGGGATATTCTGAAATACGGAAGCAAATGCATGATTGAGCTTCAAGCCGGACATAATGGGGTAAGAAAAGCAACTTTGATTAAGCATAGGTCGCTGCCGCAGTCTAAAGAGATAATGTTCAGGATTGTTAATGAAGGGATAGAGAACGTTTAATCAGGCTCAGCAAAATCTTCTAACACATTTGTGAACTCTTCATTCTTATGTATGATTCCCTTGGCCTTCAGGTATTCCCTTGCAAGTATCATGAAGAACAATCCCAATGATTTCTTTCCCTTGTTGTTGCACGGAACAACTAAATCAACATTGTTTGACTGGTTGTTGGTGTCACAAAGTGCAATGACTGGGATTCCCACTCTGCCGGCGTCTTCCACTGCGTTCTTGTCCGGCCACGGATCAGTAACTAAAACAATCTTCTTTTCCATGAAATTTTTCAAGGAAGTATTAGTTAATATTCCCGGAGGATATCTTCCTGCAAAAACAGTTACTCCTGTTATCTTTGAGAATGTTTTGATAGGCTTCCAGCCGTTTTCTCTTCTTGAAACTATCAAAATATCTTCAGGATTGTAATGTGAAAGCATCTTTGCAGCTAAAGATATCCTTTCATCAACTTTTTCCAGATTAAGAATGAATAAACCATCGGGCCTGATTTTATATATGAATGGCTCCATGTATGCTGACTTGAATTTAGTTCCTATGTGTATTCCTGCCCTTAGATAAAGTTCTACAGGTACAAGCATTTCTTTTTGTTCTGCCATAGTGTTTTAACAATAGAATTTGAGTTCTATTGTCCTTCTATCGCCCGGACAAAGTGTTTAAGGTCCCTTTCGGCTACCCCTTGAACAAGGCAATGATATTTTGAGAACTGAGGTGGTTTATAAAGATTGCTAAATAAATAAAAATAAAAAAAGAAAGGCTTTAGCCTTCCTCTTCAAATGAGCCTTCTTCTCCGAATTCCTCTGAATCATCTCCTGCAAACTGCTCCTCTTCTTTCTTTTCTTCCTTTTTAGGAGGTTTTGTATCTACAGGAATAGGACCCTGAGCAGGACCGATTGATTCTGCAAAGCCTACTTTTCTCAAGACCTTAGTCACTCTTACTCTGACCAAGTCTCCTTCCTTGACGCCAGGCACAAAAAGAACAAATCCTTTTACCTTGGCTACACCGTCTCCTTTCTCTCCGACGGCTTCTATCTTTACGTCTATTTCATCCCCAACATTGACCGGCACAAAATTGCTTCTGCCGCCGAATCCGCTGTCTCTTCTTGGACGGAATCCGCCCCTATCTTCCCTATCTTCTCTGTACATGTTTAACTAACTCCTGCATTTTTCAATGCATTACTTTTATTTAATATAGATGTTGTTATGAATATTTATAAAGGTTGGGGTTTTAACAAATGCATGAAAGATGAAGGCATAATTTGGGACATGATTGCCATACCGTTCTGGATTATTTTAATTGGCTATTCGATATATCAAATACTGCAAGGAATAACTAGTTATTGGCTTGTTCTTGTAATTATAGCTGTGGCACTAATAGTTGATTCTAGGCTAGTAAGAAAATATTTAAAAAAGAGCTACAAATAACATTCAAGTTGTACCTTTTTCTCCCAATCGTAAACATTGGTTGGACTTATATTTAACAATTTGGCGATTTGATAATGATTTAGTCCGGAACTTAGAAGTTCAATTGCTAAGTGCTTAATTTCACTGGAATGTTTCTTTAATCCTTTTCTTTTATAAGAACCTACTAGTTGCTTTAGCAAGTCTTGTTTTCTTTTTATTGTAAAGCCTATGTCTTCGCAAAATAAATTGAGAGAATCATAATTACTTATACCAAGATAGTAAATTGGGTTGTCTGATCTTCTGAGACCAAAGGAAACTCGAAGTCCGAATGTATTTGTAAGCATTTCGTGTATTTCGTTCAGACCGTCTTTATTGATAGACCACATTGTCACTTCGCCCCGACCTTTTCGAAATTTTACACAGCCCTCAGAATCTGCAAACCCCTTAATAAAAGATGCTTGAATCTCTTTTGATGATGATTTAATTATCTCAGGAACTCTCCATTCTTTTGTTTTAAATGAATATTTGTTATTTTCTTGAAGGTCTTCAACGGTTAATTTAGAAACAAGGGATGCAACATACATATTTTTGGGGTGATTACAGAAATTTGTTGGCTTAATTATTCTTTCAGAAATTGAACAAGGCGCACCATATATTCGCTCCAAGCAACCTTTGAAGTATTCAGCAAAGTCTTTGTCAGCAACTTTTAATCCTAGACGATACCCAGTAGAAATATAGCCATCTCCGCACAGTGTTCCCAGTATATATGCTTTTTCTGATGTTAAATTTTTTGAACTTTCTTTAATCTGATTGACATTTTTTATAGAAAATGGTTTTTTACCGCCATATATCCACCCTTCAATCGAGCCAAGAGATGTACAAAATCCTTTTGTGATTATATAATCTAATATTCTTTTCGAACCCCAATTAGTCCCCTGTCTAATGGACATGACAAGATTATATGAGTCTAGAGAATTATCTGTGTAATTTCGTTTTTTGCTATTTTTGTTTGAAATCATTTTAAATCATCAACTTGTGCATGGATTAAAATATGAGAATAAAAAATAAGAAAAAATGGAGGATTACTTCTCCGCCTTCTCAATCTTTATGTCCTTCATACCGGACTCTTCTACCGAGAAACCACACTCGCTGTCTGGCAGATTCGGCGCATCAATGAGTTTTGCAACTCTTGTTCCTTTCCTGCCTTTTCTCAGATAGATTCTGAATGTTGAAGCATGTCCGACTATATGCCCGCCGATGGACACAGTAGGATCTCCGAAGAATTGGTCTGGCTTGGACATGACTTGGTTTGTTACATAAACACATGCGTTATACATGTCCGCTAGTTTAGACAAAGCGTGCATATGCTTGTTCAGCTTCTGCTGCCTGTCTGCCAAAGTCCCTCTTCCGATATACTCGGCTCTGAAATGTGCAGTCAATGAATCAACCACGACTAATTTCAAATCAAGCCCTTCTTCTTTAACAAGTTCTGGAATTTTTTCAATCAGAAGCATCTGATGGTCTGAGTTGTATGCTTTTGCAACTCTTATCTGCTTTAGAACCTTGACTGGGTCTAAGCCGACTCCATTAGCTAGTTGAATTATTCTCTCAGGCCTGAAAGTATTTTCAGTATCAACATATATTATTGTTGACTTCGGGTATGCTTTAATTGTGTTTACCGCTAAAACATGGCCGACCTGGGTTTTTCCTGAGCCGAATTCACCAAAACATTCTGTGATTGCTCCTGTTTCAAATCCACCGTTAAGCAAAGCATCAAATGCTTTGGTTCCAGTTGTTATCTTAACAACCTTCTCTCTTCTTTTAAGCACTTCATTGCCGGTTTCAAACCCCATTTCAAGCATGTCCCTTGCAGAATTTATCATCTTTCTTGCAACAGCTTCAGAAACTCCCGATGCATTGATTAATTCGCCGGGTGTTGCAACTGCAATCGCCATCGGATTATCATAACCGACTGATCTTAATTTTTCAGCGGTAGCTGCTCCGACTCCTGGAAGATCTTCTATGCTTAAATCATCTTTGGATTTTTTCTTTGTCTTTTCTTTTGGCTGTTCAATCTCTTCCACGTTGTCTAACATAAGATTATCTTCATTTATTAATACTTCTGTTTCCATTTTTATACCTCTTTTTATTATTTTTAAAAGAAATGAGCGGGTTTAAACCGCTACTTCCTCAGCAAATTCTGAATCCTGTCCTTTTAAGACGAGGTATTCGAAAGCTTTGTTCAAAGCCAGTGCAGCTTTTGGCAAATCATTTATTCTTAATGTAGAAGTTGACTTCCATTCACCGGTTTTGTCAGTATATCTTCTTTGAAGATTTACTGTTCTGAACTCTGTTTTTTTGCCGTCTTTGACAGCATCATTTTTCCAAACAGCAGCTTGTACAGCTCCTGTTGAAAATACTTTTTCTGGTCTATTTTCCATTTTACTTACTCCTTGCTCACAATCAAGGCTTTGCATGACTGCGCTCAATTTCTTGAGTTCGCATCTTGTTTCATTGGAGTTTTTAACGACAATGAAATTCATACGGTTTTGCCGGATGTTATTTCATTGAAGTTTTCAGGTTGGTTCAGCACAAATATGGCGTAATTGCCGTGACTTTGGCCTTATCCAAGCATGATTATAATGCCCGCAATTGCGGGATAAGAATATAGAAATGGATTTTGTTTAAATATCTCACGCGCGGTTGTCCAGTGGGAAATGATGAAGGGATAATCCCGCATATGCCAAGATTCACGCATTAGAACGTTTAATGACAGTTTTATGGTATAATCACGAATACAGTAGGAAATATGCCGAAACAACCGTTAATGCAATAAATAATATTTGCTCAATTAATCCTCCGGTTCTGATGAATCCTTTTATCCTGAAGCCAGAAAAAGGATAGAACGGCATAATCCCTTCTTTGGTTATCGCATCTCCAATAAGATGAGAAATATAACCTACAATGATGGGCAGTGAAAATCTCGAATAATTAAAATAATACAATATAAAAGCAATAACAGGAAGAACAATAAGACTGTGTATAAATCCTCTGTGCCTGAATGGCATTAAGTGCTTAAAGTATTTGCCAAACTTTGAATTCGGGCTGTCTATGTCTGGAAGTAATCCTGAGAATAAAACCAAGATAATAAATAGAATTTGGTCAGATATGCTGAAGTATCTTATAGCAAATAAACCTGACAAAAATGCAAATATTAAGTGCGTGTAAAAAAGCATTTTTACTGCTCTTGTTTCAGTTCATCTTCCGGATTTGGATGAGGAAATACAAGCTGAGAAATAAATTCCAGCCGGTCAAACATCGTGTTTTTGGCTGCCCTTCCCACAACCTTGACAATCTCGCCCAACAGCTCATTCTTCAGCTTTTCTGTATTTTCCTGGCTTTCTCTAAGAGCTATGAACTCTTCCTCTTTTTTTCCTGTCAGATTTTCAGCCTGATTCTTGAAAAAGACAGTCCTTATCGTTCCGGTGCCGTCATCAAGTATTAAATTCATTACGTATGAATATTTCGGAGATACTTTCCCGTGCTCTTCGCACACATAGTCGGAATTTCCTGCGATTCTTGCCCGCTTATTGCAGGTTGGACAAACTTCAAAATATCTTGGCTCAAATGTCTGAACAATGGTTCCCAAAATTTCTACTCCGCTGTCGTTTTCTTTCAATTCCTCTATTTTTCTTCTTGTTCTTGAAGGCGGGGTCACTTTGACCTCTCCAATGACTTCCCCCGGAGGATTTATCTCTAATTTTGATTTATCATTTAGATGAATTTCTTTTTGATTGTTGTTTTCTTTTATATAGGCATTTTCTATCCTTAATATATCTCCTTCCTTCAGCGTCTCAATCTTTTCGGCCTGGTCGTTCCAAAGAACAACTCTTATCGTTCCTGTTTCATCTCCTGCAACTAGTGACCTAACCTGGCCTTTTCTCGCGCCTTTGTCAAATTTGACGATATCAAATATTTTTTGCACTTTTCCTATAAATTCGACAGAACGCATGCCTGAAACTAATTTATCGGCAACTACCTTTCCGGTTTCCTGCTCAGTGACTTTAACGCCTAATTCATTTGCAACTATGTGCGCCGCCCCTTCTTTTGAAACTAAACCTGACAGCTGGCTCATCTTTTCTTCTATTTTTTCATTCAACTCAGACTCAGAAATGCCGGCATCCTGTCTTATTTTAGCAACAATGTCTTCATAAGGAACTTTAATCATCTAACACCCTAAAATTCCACTATCAAGCTGATTTAAATAGTTTTAGTTTTATGATTATTACAAGTTAATTAACACAATTATCACTATTTCGCGAATATTAATTAAAGTTAGCACCTGTACCGAAGCTTAATTACTAAAAGAATAATGAGAGTTGGAGGGGGTGCTCCATACGGGACACCGACGATTTCTGATAGAACAGAATTACAAGCCGAATGGTGCTAACTTTAAATTAACTTTTCGTTTTGTTATTAAAACGAAAATAATCCGGCAGGGGCTCGACAGGAAAAACAGCGATAATTCCTTAAATCTTGACAAAAATAACATTATTTTCAGAATATCTTTTGTCATTCAAGTCAGTATTGCCTGTTTCATCGACTGCAATTGCGACAAGACAGTAGCTTTTTTGAGAGTCCGGAAGTTCTAAGCTTCCTTTATTTGGAAAAGAGGACATATCGAACTGGACTATCTTTTTATTCTTTGAATCGGAAACAACCGCGCTGACGTCATTTATACTGCACAATACTGCATCACCAGCATCTCTCAAATAGACGGTATATCCTGCCAAATCATTCAAGAGAGAATCATCTTCATTCGTTTCAGGAGGAGTTATTAATATATCTATTATAGGTATGTCCCCTGGTCTTTTATCGAATTTAATTTTTTCTGGCAATAGTCCTGGATATAAATCATCGGTTGATGCTGATAAACCCGTCTTTACTTCATAATTCTCGTTTCCGCTTGTATCGACAGGTGTCACTGCAAAATAATAAGGAATATTATCTTCTGAAACATTGGCGGTTGTTCCTATTCTTGAACCTGTATGTTTTACTGATTTTATGAATTTTATCATGTTCTCCCCCGTTCTTTCTTCTCTTATATTTGTAAAGTCCTGCGTCGAATAGTAAATATTGTAAAACTCCATATCTGGCTCTGAATTTGCATCGAAACTTAATGTCAGGTTCTTCTCCTGTTTTTTGGTATCAACTACAGCAAGTCCTTCAACCGGTTTTGGCGCGACAGAATCTCCCAAAAAGTAAGCAATTTTATACAAAAATGGCTCTTTCTGGCCTTTAAGATTCATAAATGTATATCTAGACTCTGCGCAGACTAGCAGTAATCTGCTGTCTGGTGCCTTTTGGCCGCATTGGAAGGTAAACTTGAAATCTCCTGTAATCTGCTTATCATTCAATATCTTATTTACGCAGTCAGGATAACCGTCGCCCAATCTGCACTCCTGCGAAACTTTTTCAGAAATTCTCTGCATACTTTCATTGATTTTCTGATATTCATCGAAGGAATAGTTTATTGTAGCATTAAAATTAGTGTCGAATGAATAGACTGCATCAGCATAGGCTGGACTTTTAGGGGAATCTCCGCATCCGCCAATGCCATCTCCGTCATTGCAACTGTCTCCCTTGAAATTACTGAGGGGCATTTTGGGAAGATAACAGACAGGATTTCTTTCATAGCTTCCTTTTCCGATATCTGAGGAAAAATCGCTTGACAGATAGACATCAAAATGAAGATGAGGGCCTTCGGATAATCCTGTGTTTCCTGATTTTGCAATCAATGTTCCCTGTGAAACAGAATCTCCCTGTTTAACAAGAACCTGCGATAAATGATTGTATCTTGAATAGAATCCGTCTGAATGCTTTATGATTATAAAATTACCATAGCCGCTGAAACCTGGACCGCAGACAGAATTGCAGCTTAACTTGCAGGCATTGTTGTTTGCAGTACTGCATGCACAGTTATCTTTCCATAAATCGCACATCTTGACGACGGTTCCGTCTGCAACCGATTTTACATCTGTTCCCTCTTCAAGTGCAACGTCTACTCCATCATGCCAGTCATTCTCTCTATTTACAATTTTCAGATCTCTCCATCCGTAGCATGAGCGTATCTCTCCTGATGCCGGCCATATGGTTGAAGAAGGAAGATTCTGAATTAATTTTCCTGCAGATGATACTTTCGGAGATATCCTCGTTTCTGACTTTGATCTTCCGATAATTGTCAGGTTCCTGGAAACAACCAACTCGTAATTATCTGATGAAAGTTTTGCATCACTGTATTTTGCAAACAATTCATTTAATTTATTTAAAAATTCCTGCCTGAATTTCTCAGAGGCAGTTTTTGAGTTCGGTGTACATTGCTTATCCTTGGTTGACCACACGGAATACCCCAGATAGACGTCACAACCTATTTTTTCCCTTGAAAGATTGCCGATTGCATTTATCGCCGCAACCTCAGATGCTTTTTCAGCATAAAATCTTACATTTTCCCCTCTTTGGTATAAATTAAACAATGCTGCCTGTTTTTCCCCGATAATCCTTGTAGTGCCGTATGCATCATCTACTTTGTATTTGGAAGAAAGAACAATCAAGGCATAAAGCAGCGCAAGGAAAGTCATGATTACAACAAACCCTACAAAAAACTGAGCTTTTTTGCTGTGTATCATTTTATATCAGCCCATAACTTTACTTCAACTAATTCGCTGTTTTTTGACGGTATTTTCACTGAGGCAGGAGAAGAAGACAGATAGTCTGATGAACATGATCCTGAAAGGCTGCTTGTAATGTAAAACGCAGACTTTCCGTCTTTCAGAACACTCATTTCGTAGCATCCGTTAAAACTGCCGAAATATGAATCAAGCTGTCTCTTAATGAAGGGATAATTCCTATCTGATTCTTCGTAAGCAGCCAAAACTATGTAGTCGCTCATCTTTATTGATTCTTTGGATATTTTATCGTCATAAACATCAGACCTCAAGAAATTTAACAGCACATAATCAGAAGTAACGCTGCCAAATCCTATTTGGTTCAGTTTATTTTCCCTTGGGCCTTCTTTTACAACAGCTATGTTGAACAGCAGCAAAAACACAAGGAAAACTATAACAAATGTGCCATAACCTGCAAAATCAACTAATGATTTAGATATCTGCGCTTTTTTGCTTAATTTAGCCATTTTGATTCTTAAATTAGTCATTTTAATTTCCGGGCATCAGCACTTCAAATCTCAGATAACCCTGATGTAATCCTGAATCCATATAATTCACAAGTATCGTTTTTGTTGTTCTCTTGACTCCTCCAGAGCCTTGTAATCTTGATAATGCAATCGGATTCCAATTCAAATAGGATTCCTTGTTATATGCCGCTGAAGAAACTATATTGTTTTTTGTATCAAATAATGTTATATTTGCAGCGATAAAATTATTGTTCTTGTAATCCATCAATGAGTCCAGAACTTCGGTTTTTAATTTTGATGTATCTATCAGCCCGGGAACTGCTCTCTGCAGGCCGGAATCAAAATAAAGCACACCATTTGGAGAATAAAGGACTCTGTCGATAAAAACTTCCGCCTGAACATCCTGGACATTCAGATTGCTGACGACAAACTGCCTTATTAAAAAAACGACGGAAAATAAAACTATCACTAAGAAGAGCAGTCTTGGTATTGTGATTGTCATCAACGACGAAACCTGTGCTTTTTTGCTGATTTTTCTAATCTTCTTCATCGTTTGTTGCCTGCTCTACACTTATTATCTTCAGTTCATCTTCCGACTTGTCAAAAACCAGATTGTATTTCAGCCTGTCAGTTGAATCAGACTTTACTTTGCTGTCCGTTCCGAAATAATATTCTGCCGGAGTTTCAAGGCCACTTTCTGTTGTAAATACATTGACGACCGAATCCTTGAATAGAAAACTGAATTTTGTTTCACGGAAATACTTCAGCGGAGTATATTCCTGGCCGGGAATTTTATTTTCTGCGATTGTTGTGTCATAGATATAGCTAATATTTCCCGGAGAAGCGTAGATTGTATCAACTAAAAGCCCGAGATCTCTTGCCATAAAATTCTGTTCAAAAAGCGAATTTGAGGACACATTCGAGACATAGATAAACAAAGCAATGCCAACGATTGCAGCCAGAAACAGCTCCATTATGGTCTCAAGCTGAATCTGTTCTACGAGCCCTTTTTTACCCAGCCTAAACATAAACCTGTATTATAAATCAACCTTTAAAAGCTTTTGTAGCTATTGGGCTCTGTAGAAAATACGTTTATTCGCTGCCATCGAATTCGGCTTGCAATAATTCAACATTCACAAATCGCTGGTGCAATCTCGGCTAAGCCGAGCTGCACATTTTGGCTATGCCAAAATTGTGTCCCATAAGGAATTCTCTCCAACTCCATTTAATCTGCAACGTAATAAGCCTCATAAAGTGATGGCAGCGTTATTTTCTACAGAGCCAATCTATTGAATGTCGAAGAAAATGTTGAATTTTCCCTGCTCATCCGAGGGCATCCTTATTATATTTACATTCTTTACGCCGAAATCCGCATCTGATTTGCATTTTCCCCTTGCGAGAAGTTTGTATTCTCCCGAAGATAACGCTCCGTAATTGTTCTTTGAGCCCGAAGACGCAGATATTGATTTCACGTCATTTATTGTCACGCAGTTCAGATAGGAAGCTTTTCCAGCTTCAATCGAATATTCTTCGCTCGACTTTGCAAGGCATATGCAGGGAAGTCTGCTGCATGAATCCGGCTTTTTTACCGGAGCAAGTGTTGAAGGATAAAATCCGCCGCAGAACTCTCCAATCTGCTCCCTGTCAAATCCTACGATAGCATAACCATTCTGGATGTATAGCGGGATTGATGCCTGCACTGCATTATTCTTAGAAGGAACTATTTCTATCCGTCTGCCGGGTAACTTTGACAATGAATCTCCTTCCTTTCCTTTGACCAGATCCTGGACTGAAATTATAAGAGCGTCATAATTATCATACATCGCCTGCTCAGGATTGCTTTTGAACAAATCACTTATCCCGACTATAAAAAATATCAAAGTCAGTATCACTATGCTTCCGATTATCAATCCGATAATTTCCATCAAAGAAATATTCAATGCTGCTTTTTTCATGTTAACCGGCTTGTTTGGAGTTTATGCAACAATATGGATTTCCGCCCGGAAGTTTCGGGCAAATATGAGACAAGCATGAATCGCAATTTATGACAGGCAACCCCCCTTGTGCACTGCAATCCAAAACAGATGTAGTCCCTTCTGTCGGTTTAAGTATCTTTGAATAAATTATGTATATTCCGACTGAGAGAAGAATTAATGCAAGAACAAGCACAATAACTGTGCTTATAGCCATTTCAAATGCTTTTTTATTCATAATTTACCTACTTGGCACAGCAAAACTGCTTCGGCTCCCCTTCAGCAACTTCACAGCTTGCGAAAAGACTTGGCTTGGGAGGGGTCAGTTTTGAGCATTCTATTTCTTTGCATTCTCCGCCCAAAGATGTACATCCCGACACACCTTCTGTGAAAGGGCTTGCCCCTTTGTTCCAGAAGATAAATAAAACAACAACAAGGATGAGAAGAGCTATGACTGCAATAATGACAAAATTCAGCGCCAACTCTGCCCCTTTTTTTGATCTCATTATATTGCTTACTCCCTTTTAGTTATTATCCATTACTTTTATTCATTAAACATTCAGCGGGATACAGCAGATTTGCTTCTCATCTGATGCTGAATTCGGACAGCTTATTGTCGGATTGACACTTTGATATTTCTCTGTCCCAAAATCTGCACTGTTGCATTTCACTGCGCACAGACCGCCCTGTGTCGCGCATTCACTTATCTGCGCAACCGGCTTAGCTCCCTTTCCGAAGAGTACCGCAGCAGCGATTACTAGGACAAGCAGACCTATTGCTGCCACGATTATAAAGTTCATAGAAATTTCAACACCTTTCTTATTCATATAGCACCTCTTTATACGTCTTTTAAGCCCCTATTTATATATAAATCTTATGGCTTTTAGGTGTTATCAGGTTGTTGTGCTGTCATTCTGCGAGGCATCATTAGTTGCATCTGAAAATAAGCTGAAGGGGACGCTCCCTACGGGACTTCAGCGGCTTC
>Ga0208375_1000791_pt1 | contig 40482 bp, 55 predicted proteins | sample RifOxyD1_FD_184038 | JGI IMG/M metagenome (GOLD analysis project Ga0208375, IMG submission 184038) | Soil microbial communities from Rifle, Colorado - Rifle Oxygen_injection D1 (SPAdes) | ecosystem: Environmental > Terrestrial > Deep subsurface > Rock core/Sediment | place: Rifle, Colorado... | reverse complement strand
TATTGTACGAGGGTCGGCTTTAAAAGCTCTGGAGACAAAGTCACTTGACGACGAAGCAGTAAAACCAATTTTAGAGTTGGTAGAAAAATTAGATTCTTATATTCCGGAACCAGTGCGTGATATTAGTAAGCCGTTTCTTATGCCGATTGAAGATATTTTTTCAATTGAAGGACGTGGCACGGTTTGTACCGGAAGAGTAGAGAGGGGACAAGTAAAAGTTAACGAGGAAGTTGAAGTAGTAGGATTACGCCCGACGCAAAAAACGGTGGTGACAGGCATTGAAATGTTTAATAAGACTTTAGATGAAGGACGCGCAGGCGATAATGTCGGTATTTTAATTAGAGGTTTAAAAAAAGAAGAAGTAGAAAGAGGACAGGTTATAGTAAAGCCGGGATCAGTTAACCCGCATACAGAGTTTGAATCTGAAGTTTATATTTTATCTAAAGAAGAAGGAGGAAGACACACTCCATTCTTTAAAGGTTATAAGCCGCAGTTTTATATAAGAACGACGGACGTAACCGGAGAGGTGGAACTTCCAGAAGGAGTGGAAATGGTTATGCCGGGGGACACAATAAAGTTTAAAGTTAAACTTATTTCTCCAGTTGCTCTTGAAGAACAGCAAAGGTTTGCTATTCGTGAGGGTGGTAAGACTGTTGGTGCCGGAGTGGTTACTAAAATAGTAAAGTAAAGCCCTAAAAAGCATTATTGATAATGCCAAAGAAAGAAATTCAAACAGAATATTTACGGTTAAGAGTAAAAGGCTATGATAATAAGTTAGTGGATAATTCTTGCCGCCAGATAGTGGAAACGGCTGGAAGAAATAATTCAGAAGTTATCGGGCCGGTTCCTTTGCCGACAGAAATAAAACGTTATACAGTTAACCGCTCAACTTTTGTGGATAAAAATTCGCGAGAACAGTTTGAATTGAGAATTCATAAAAGGTTGATTGATATAGAAAAACCAAGTCAGGCAATGGTAGAATCTCTTTCTAATTTAAATTTGCCGGCAGGAATAGAAATTGAAATAAAGATGGGCGTGGAAAGAAAAGATTAAAATTAAAACGATAAAAAACTCCTCCGTAGAAAACGGGGGAGTTTTTGTTTATAATAGAAGAAAAAATATGAGTTGGTATAAGAAACGTGGAAAAAGATTGTTGGATATAACAGTGTCGCTCGTAGCTCTTCCGGTTATTTTTTTATTTTTTCCTTTTATAGCTTTAGCAATAAAACTGGACAGTAAGGGTCAGGTTTTTTTTAAGTCGCGGCGGGTGAGTAAGGGAAGAATAGTTATTATTTATAAGTTTAGGACAATGGTTGTTGGAGCGGAGAAAATGAAGAAGAGTATAAAACATTTGAATGAGCGAAATGACGGCCCATTTTTTAAAATAAAAAATGATCCGAGAGTGACAAAAGTAGGAAAAATTTTAAGGAAATTCTGGATAGATGAGCTTCTCCAGTTTTTTAATGTTTTAAAGGGGGATATTTCTCTTGTTGGGCCAAGGCCATATCCTCCGGAGGAAGTGTTCAAATATCCAAAGGAATACGCCTTTTTAAGCAGAGCAAAAGCGGGGATTACCGGGCTTTCACAAATAAATGGTTCTTCTAGCTTGCCTTTTTTAGAGGTTTTAAAATTTGATTCTTACTATGTAAAGAATGTTTCTTTAAGGCTTGATTTAAAAATTCTTTGGAAAACTTTACTTTTAATTAGGAAGCCGTCCGGGGTGTAGAAAGTGGTTTTAGAAAACAAAAAAGAAAATAATATGTTTTTGCATGAGGCAGCTTTTTTTATCTCTGTTTTTATTTTATTTGGGATGGTTTTTTATTTATGCAAAATATCATGGATAGCAGTTTTATTTTTATTTGTTTTTGTTTTTTCTTCTCTTTTTATTTACGGATTTATTTTTAATAGGGATAAAATTTTGAAAATTTCTTTTCTTTCTTTTTTTATTTTAACCGGATTTTTTTATGCTTTTTGGTTTGAAGGCAAAAAAGAAAAAATGTTGGTGTTGCCGGATTTTAGAGAAGTTTTCGTTTTTAAGGTGGTGGTTTCTAGCGAGCCCATAGCGGCAGAGAAATATCAAGCCATGAGAGCGCAACTTATTCCTCCTTATAGCGGGGAGATATTAATTTATACTGACCCATTTCTTGAAGTGCGTCAGGGAGATGTTTTAAAAGTGGAGGGGAAAGTTGAGAAGAGGGAGAAAAAAGAGCCTTTAGCGTTTTTTCCAAAGATAGAAGTTTTAGAGAAGGGAAGTGGCGGTGTGTCGGCAAAACTTTTTTATTTTAAAAGTAGGACTATAGATTTTTTTTATAAGACAATACAGCAAAAAGAGGCAGCTTTGCTTTCGGGGCTGGTTTTTGGAGACAAAGAAGGTTTCGCTAGTGAGTTTAAAGATAATCTAGCAAAGAGCGGAACAACACATATTGTGGCGCTTTCCGGATTTAATATAACGATTTTGGTTTCGGCAATAGCTTTGATTTTCGGATACTTTTTTTCCCGGCGGTTAACTTTTTTTCTGACAGTTTTTGCGATAGTTATTTTTACGATAATGGTGGGGGCGGAAGCTTCTATAACGCGGGCGGCGCTGATGGGATTTATCGCTATTTTAGCTCCTTTAGTCGGGAGAATTTATTCGGTAAGAAACGCTATCGTTTTATCGGCTTTAGTAATGGCTGTTTTTAATCCGGAAGTTTTATTAAGCGTGGGATTCCAACTTTCTTTTCTATCTCTTATTGGCATAGTGTATTTAGTTCCAACTATAAAGAAAGTTTTTTCTTTAGAAGAAAGAAAAACTTTTTTAAACTGGCGGGAAAATTTACTAACTACTTTTTCAGCGCAGATGATGGTGGCGCCTTTAGGGCTTTATTATTTTGGAAGATTGTCTATTTTTTCTTTGGCGGCGAATATGCTTATTTTAGAGGCGGTACCTTACGCGATGGCTTTTGGAGGAATATTGGGAGTTTTTGGTTTTTTTGGCGATTGGCTTATTTTTGCCGGAAAAACTTTTGGGTGGTTTGCTTTTGTAGTTTTAAAATACCAAGTAATAATAATTGATTTTTTTGCTAATAGTTTTCAGTGGTCGGCGTTTAATATGGAAAAAGGAAAAATTAGCCTGTTTTTTATTGCGGGGTATTATTTAATTGTGGCGATTATAATTAACAGATATAAAACAAGAAGATTTTCGGATAAAAATTTTTAAGCGTATGGATTCCAAGAGAATAATTTTATTTTTTGTTTTTAGTTTGGCGGTTTTTGATATTTTTTTATGGGCGGCTGTTTTTAATGGCGGCGGCGGTGATAAATTACAAATTTATTTTTTGAATGTGGGACAGGGAGATTCGGAACTTTTAGTTTTACCGGGGGTAAAACCGGCGAAAATTTTAATAGACAGCGGCCCGAACGGGTCAGCGGTAAAAGAGCTTGATAAGATTTTGCCTTTTTTTTCAAGACGAGTGGATATCGCGGCGGCAACGCATTTGGATAGTGACCACACCGGAGGGTTTAGTTATATTTTAAAAAGATTTAAGGCGGGAATTTTTGCTTATAACGGATCGGATGCGGACAGCACTGTTTGGAAAAACCTTAAAGGAAAGATGGAGGAAGAAGAAATTCCGAAGTTGGTTTTAAAAAGAGGAGATAAAATAAAATATGGGGAAAGCGAGGTGGATATTTTGCATCCGCCGGAAGGGTTTTCTTTCGGTAATACAAACGAAGCGGCGTTAGTGATGCTTTTAAAAAATAGGGAAGTAAAGGCGATTTTTATGGGGGATGTAGGGAAAGAAACGGAAAAGATGATTGTTAATTATTATAATTTGTCGGAAGTTGATATTTTAAAAGTGGCGCATCATGGGTCAAAATATTCTTCTTCGGAGGAGTTTTTAAATGTTATAAAACCGAGGGTAAGCGTTATTGAAGTAGGAAAAAATTCATACGGGCATCCGACAGTGGAAACACTTAAGAGATTGGCTTTAGTAAAAAGTTTAGTTTTTAGGACAGATAAAAATGGGACAATAAAAGCAGAGTTGATTTATAGCGAGAACGGGAAGGGAAAGTTTATTTTTTCTTCTATTTAAAAATAAAAAGCCTATCTTATTTCACGATTATGAGATAAGGTAGGCTTTAGATTACATAGAAAAATTGTCGGCAAGCGCTAATGATTTTGCTTGCCTAAAGTTATTTTCTTTTATAATTGGAGTGATTTCATTTAGTAATTCTTCCCAAAAATTTCCAACATCCGGGTCGTCGTAAGAGCGTTCCTCGCAGAAAAAAATATCTAGGTTTTCTGGTTGCTGGATATTATGGTTTATCATATTCTCACCTCTTTTTTTAAAGTGTTAGTACTTTGCTTATTATATAATAAAAAGGTTTTAATAAAAAAAGCGCCTTTTTAGGGGTGCTGGAGGAGGGGGTATTAAAGATGTTTTATTAATAACCCATCTTTTCGCACCAAGAGATTTTTATTTCTGAAGATTTTGTTTCTTTTAGCACTTCGCGGCATTTTGTGCAGAAGTTATAAAAGGGGAGGATTATGTTTCCACATTTTGGACATCGGTCTTGTTTTTTTTCTTTCATTTCTGAGCCGCACTTAAAACAAAAATTTGATGTTGTTGCGGAAATATCTTTATTGTAAGGGCAGTTTTCATTGGGGCAAATTTTGTTTTCAGGAACTTCTTTTTTTGGTTTTTTGATTAAAGAAAAAATTGAGAGGAGTTTAAACATTAAGACTCACCTCCTTTCTTTTGGGGATTTATTTAGAAGATAAAATGGGACGACTGGTTGTTCGTTTTGGAGGGTGAGTTTTACGGCGTCAGATTGGGGAGTGTAACAAAAATTAGGTGTTACTTTTTGCCCGCAGGAGTGGCAAGTTTTAGTAGTGGTGCGTTGGGGAATGTTAAAAAGATCACATTCATTATTAAAACAGGTGCAGGTTCTTTCTTGTAGGTCTTTTCTTCTTTTAAAAAACATTTTTTTCTCCTTGAGTTTGGATTAGAAAAGAGGATAGGGAGTTTCTTTTCTTGATAGAAGAATCTTTTCTGCTTCTTTTTTCCAGTTTTCTGCTTTTTGGTAAACAAGTTGAAGTATTGTAGTGGATAGATTTTGAGAAAATCTTTTCCAAACTATCGTTTGCCAGAAAAGAGGAGCGTCCTCTAAAATAGATATAAGAACATTTCCTAGAAGAAATGACTCCCATCCTTGTGATAAATAATATTCTTTAAAAATTTTTTTCAGCTCTATCCAGGCTTTGATTTTCCATAATATTGGGCATTTTCTGATAATAATACGTTTTAGATACACACTAAAATTATAATCATCTATTTCTTTTTTGTGTGCTGAAAGCCATTTCCAAGCTTCTTTTTGTTCTTTTTTTATGCCATTTTCTATTATGGCAGAAACCAGAAATCCGTCCATTCTAGAAAAAAGAGCAATTTTGATAGCTTTTCTTCTTATAAATTGCGTCGGTCCATTTTCTATAAGAAAATGAAGGTTTTCTTTGCGACGGAGGAGTTCTCTGGCCAGCTTTTCTTTTGTCGTTTTTTTAGGCCAGATATTCATTATCGTTTGCAGAATTTTGTCTGTTTCAATGTCTTTTAAGCTACACGTATTCCGATGAAAAAAATCTGTAAAGCATGGGTCTTCAAGATAGGAACATCTTCTCTCTTTTTCTTTTTTTTGATTTTTCTTAAAATAATACGGATAAAAGAAAAAACCAGCAAAAAACGCGGAAATAAATAAGCTGATAATTAAGAATGGCTGAAACATAATTTTTTCTCCTTTTTATTCTTTTATTGGTTTTTATGGAGCTGATTTGTTTTTAACATATTTTTGTTTGGGATGCAAGTATATTGTAAAGATGGCGCTTTTTGTTTAAAATTTAAAAAATATGGAAAGAACATTAGTTAGAGAAATTATAAAGAATGAAGGTGAAAAAATTATTTTAAAAGGTTGGGTGGCGGCGCGGCGCGATCACGGAAAGCTGGTTTTCATAGACTTGCGTGACCGTTCTGGAATTGCGCAGGTGGTTTTTTCTCCCGGGTTTCCGGAAGCTCATAAGACAGCGCAAGATTTAAGAAGCGAGTGGGTTATTCAAGTTTCCGGAAAAGTGAAAGAAAGACCAGCTTCAATGATAAATGAAAAAATACCAACAGGGAGGTTTGAAATAGAAGCGGAAGAACTTGTCGTTTTAAATACTTCAGAGACGCCTCCTTTTCCACTAGACGAGAGTGGGGATAATATTGACGAGGAGGTAAGACTAAAATACAGGTATTTGGATTTAAGGAGAGAGAGATTACAAAAAAATATAAAGTTGCGCAGCGAGTTTGTGGATCGCATGCGGCAGTTTTTATTTAAGAATGATTTTACGGAAATTGAGACTCCTCTTTTAACGAAGACGACGCCGGAGGGTTCCAGAGATTTTATTGTGCCTTCCAGAATGTATCCGGGAAAATTTTTTGCTTTACCGCAAAGCCCGCAGCAGTATAAACAGCTTTTAATGGTAGCGGGGTTTGAGCGTTATTTTCAGATTGCGAGATGCTTGCGTGATGAAGATTTGAGGGCGGATAGAGGATTTGAACATACGCAAGTTGATATTGAGATGAGTTTTGTGGAGCAAAAAGATGTTTTAGCAATAGATGAAAAAATGATAACGACGGTGTGCGAGGAGATGGGAAAAAAAATAAAGCAGAAGCCGTTTCCAGTTTTCACTTATAAAGAAGCGATGGAAAAGTATAGAGCTGATAAATTTGATATGAGAACAGAGGAGGAGAAAAAAGATGGAGTTTTAGCTTTTGCATGGGTGGTGGACTTTCCGTTTTTTGAAAAGGATAAAGAGGGAAATTGGACTTTTACGCATAATCCTTTTTCAATGCCAAAGCCGGAGCATATTGATTGGCTTTTGAAAGGAGAAAATATCGGAGAAATTATAACCCAGCAATATGATTTAGTTTGCAACGGATACGAAGTAGGCGGCGGAAGCATTCGTTCACATCGCGCGGATATTTTAAAGGCAGTGTTTAAAGTGATGGGATATAGTGATATGAGAATAGAGGCGGAATTCGGGCATATGATGCAAGCATTTAATTTTGGCGCACCGCCACACGGAGGTTTAGCGCATGGAGTTGAAAGAATGACGATGATTTTAACCGGGGAAACATATTTAAGAGAAGTGCAGGCATTTCCACAGACGAGTTCTGGTAGGACAAGCGTGATGGATGCACCAAGCGAGCTTGATGAAAAACAGTTAAAAGAACTTGGATTGGAAGTAAAAAAGAAATAAGATATAATAAGATAATTACAAGACAAGATATTTTATAATTATCTTAATTTCTTTATGGCAGAGTTCTTAAGAGATTTTATTTCTAACGAAAAAAGGGATTTTTCTTTCAGAATTGGCAAAATTTTAGCTTCGTCGCTTTCAGGTTTTGTAGCGGGAGTTGTTTTTGCTTCAGTTATTTGGGGTTTTGTTATTTATTTTATAAGAATTGGCGAGGCGCTTTAAAAGTGTAAAAAAGTTTCGCTTTTCTTTTCTCTTCTTCGCTTGTGGAAATGTTTTTTTGTCTAGTATGGTATTATATTATAGTCCCGCACTAAGATTCCGGATCAAATTGTTTATAAAGGGAGGAAGAGTGAGTTAATTCCGTGGAATTAGTTCCTATCCACCCACTTGGCTAAAAAGCCGGGAATCATTTAGCGGGACACGGAAGACTCCGACTGGTTTATGTCGGGGTTTTGTGTTTTTTGGCATTTGGGACTATTGTCAGATATTATTTTAGCCGCAATTCCCAAAATTCAGCTACAAAAGCGTATTCGGCGACAATTCCTATTTATAGGTTTTGTTTTTTATTGTAGAATATCAGTATGAGAGATTGGTGGAAAATAATAGTCATTTTTATTTTGATTGTTCTTATATTTGCGATGGGATATGGCGTGACAGTTGATTATTTTGAGTTTGGTAAAGGAGATGGCTCTTTTAAAGCGATAGAGGCTCAAGTTTTAAAATTGAGACAGGAAAATAAGGGAATGGAAAAAGACTTGAATTATTACTCTAATCCTTATAATTTAGAAAAAGAGATAAAATCAAGATATAACTATAAGGTTCCGGGAGAGAAGATGCTTGTGATACCCAACTAATAAGAAAAAAGGAGTGCGGGATTAGTACAGTGGCAGTACATAAGCTTCCCAAGCTTAGGACGCGGGTTCGATTCCCGTTATCCCGCTCAAAAAAAGTTATAAATGAAATGGCAGGGAAAAATACAAATATAAAAGCGATAGTTTTTGATTTTATAGGTGTGCTTCTTTTTAAAAAAGAAGGTTATATTTCTAAGCCTTTAGTTGATGAGGTTGATGATATGATTAGCGGTGTTACCGACGATTATTTATTTAAAGAGGAAGTTTACAAAAAATTTAATTTAAGTGATGTTAAATTTAACGGAATTCTTGATAAAATAGCAGATAAATATAAACCTTATAAGCCGCTTTGGGATTTATTGCCCAAGTTTAAAAAAGTCTACAAGTTGGCCATAATAAATAATGGGACGGGTTTAACAATTTCTAGGTTTAAAGAAAAATTTGATATTGACAGCAAATTTGATGTTTTTATTTCATCAGCATTAGAAGGAGTAAAAAAGCCGGATAAAAAGATTTATTTACTGGCATCTGAAAAACTTGGTGTTGAGCCGGATAAATGTTTGTTTATGGATGATTCTTTAATAAACATAAAAGGAGCAGAAAAGGCGGGGATGCAGACTTTATGGTGGAGTAAAGAAGAGAGAAAGGAGAATATTTTAGAGAAGTTTGTTGCTTTAGTTGATAGGCATTGTTTATAAAATAAAAAAATGCCTGCAGGGCGCAGGCGAAGGGAATGAATAGGGGTGTTGGTGCTAATATCGGTGCAAGTTTTTTTTCTTTTTGCTTTTACTAAAAATGGTTGCGGAAGACCAGTAGATGAGAAAAAAAAGAAAAAAGATAAAATATACTGTATTGATTAGCTTATCAAGAATATACATATTTTTTCTCCCTTTTAACGTACTTTTTTTATTATAGGTATTTTAAGTTATTTTATCAAGTGGCTGTTTCAAGAAAAAAATTTCAGAGGAAAATTGAAAATTTTACCTGTTTAAATTGTGGACGGGAAGTTTTTGGTAACGGATACACAAATCATTGTCCGATGTGCCTTTGGAGTAGGCATATTGATATTAATCCGGGAGACCGGGAGGAAAAGTGTGGCGGGATGATGGAGCCGGTTTATGTATGGAAAAAAGGAGAGAAGTATATTTTATTGCATAAATGCATAAAGTGCGGGGTAGAGAGAAAAAATAAGATTTCAAAAGACGATAATATAGGGGTACTTGCGCTTATCAACAAGCAAGATTTTGTGTTATAGGTTTTAGTGTTTTTTAAAGAAGAAAGCTTTGATTATTAGGGCTTTTGAAGCTATACTATTATAGTTTTTAGAGTTGTTTTTTGCCGATGTAGCTCAATGGTAGAGCAACCGCTTCGTAAGCGGTAGGTTGTCGGTTCAAGTCCGACCATCGGCTCTGTATGATGACAGAAAAAGAAATTAAAGACGGAATAGAGGAAACGAGTAGTTTTTTTTTGCGGTTGCAAGAGGTTTTAGAAATAGAAAAAAAAAGAAATGAGTTAAAAGATTTAGAGGCGCGAGTGGCTGATATGGAAATATGGAAAGATAGGAAAAAGGGAGAAGAGACAAGCAGAAAAGCTGGTGAGGTTAGGGATCTGATAGAAAAAATTGATGAGATTTCTTTGCTTTTAGAGAAGCTGAAAGAAAAATTTTCCGAGGAGCTTTATTTTGTAGCGCGAAAAAAACTGAAAGAGATTGAGGTAAAAACAACTTTTACCGGGCGTTATGATAAAAGTAATGCTATTTTTTCCATATATTCCGGGGCGGGAGGACAGGACGCGGCTGATTGGACGGGAATGCTTTTAGATATGTTCACCGCTTTTTTTGAGAAGATGGGATTTAAATGGAGAATAGTGGATGAAAGTTTGGATGATTTTCAGACAAAAACCGGAAGGAAGCCGATAAAAAATATTACTTTAGAGGTGAGGGGCAATTATGCTTTTGGGTATTTAAAAGGTGAGGCGGGAGTGCATAGATTAGTGCGGATTTCGCCGTTTTCGCCGAAAAAGCTTAGACATACCTCTTTTGCGTTAGTGGAAGTTTTACCGGATATAGCAGAACTTCAGAAAATAGAAATCCCGGAAAAAGATTTGAAAGTTGACCTTTTTCGTTCATCGGGACCGGGAGGGCAGAATGTGAATAAGGTAGAAACGGCGGTAAGGATAACCCATTTGCCGACGGGAATAGTGGCGGCTTGCCAAGTGGAACGTTCGCAATCACAAAATCGCGAGCGGGCAATGGCGGTGATACATGCCAAGCTTTTAAAATTAATGGAGGAAAATAAAGTAAAAGAAATTTCAGAATTAAAAACAAAAGTGAAGCCGGAATGGGGAAGCCAGATTCGTTCTTATGTTTTAAATCCGTATAAGATGGTGAAAGACCACCGGACAGGAATGGAGACAACCCAAGCGGAAAAAGTGTTACAAGGCGAACTTGATGATTTTATTCAAGCGGAACTTGTCAACAGTTTTTCTAAAAAATAGTTTGTTTAGTTTTTTTATTTTTGATAAAATTAAAATGAAGATTAAATTTGTTTTAGCAGTTGGTTTTTAGATTATGATTGTATTTCAAAACGTAAGTAAAATTTATAATAATCATTCTTCTTCATCAGCGCTTGATGGTGTTAGTTTTAAGATGAATCCGAATGAGTTTGTTTCGCTAGTGGGAAAATCGGGTGCGGGAAAGTCAACAATAATAAAACTTTTAATCGGAGAAGAAAAACCGAGCAAGGGACGTATTATTTTCGGTTCTTACGAAGTTAATAAACTTAAGCCAAAAGAGATGCCGAAGTTGCGACGGCATATTGGGGTGATTTTTCAAGATTTTCGCCTTTTATCGAATAAGAGCGCTTATGAAAATGTCTCTTTTGCTTTGGAGGTGGTGGGGTATCCGCAACAGGAAATAGACGAATTTGTGCCGCAGGTTTTGGATATGGTCGGACTTTCCGAGAAAATGCATAATTTTCCAAACGAGCTTTCCGGAGGGGAAAAACAAAGAGTGGCGATAGCGCGAGCGATGATCCACCGGCCGGAGGTGATAGTGGCAGATGAGCCGACGGGAAATTTGGATCCGTATAACACTTGGGAAATTATTAAACTGCTAATGAAAATAAATGAATTAGGAACGACGGTGATATTAGCGACGCATGATAAAGAGGTGATAAATCACTTAAGCCGAAGAGTGATAACTTTAGACCAAGGAAAAATAATACGCGACGAAGAAAAAGGTAAGTTTATGCTTATTTGATTTTTTGTTTGTTTAATTAAGAAAAAAAATATGGTTACAACATTTTTTCGGCTAATAAAATACGGTTTGCAAAATTTTTTGAGAAACGGGTGGTTGTCTGTGGCTACTTTAGTTGTGATGACTTTAGCTCTCTCCTCATTTCTTTTTTTGATGATTTTTAGGTTTACTACCGGAGCGGTTTTAACTACTTTAGAGGATAAAATAGATATAAGCGTTTATTTTAAAACTTCGGCACCGGAAGATGAAATTTTAAGATTAAAAAAGTCGCTGGAAGATTTAAGCGATGTTAAAAAAGTTAATTATATTTCGCGAGCGGATGCACTGGATGACTTTAAAAATAAGCATAAAAATGATGCGGCGGGGCAGGCTTTAAATGAGTTAAAAGATAATCCGTTTTCAGCTTCGTTAAATGTAAAGGCAAAAGATTCGGAAAAGTATGCAATAATTGCTTCATATCTTGAGAATGAAGGATTTAAGCAGATTATTGAAAAAGTAACTTATGCGCAAAATCAGTTAGTGATTGAAAGGATGAATTCTATAATCAACACAGTTAATAAAAGTGGGTTTGCGCTAGCTTTGATTTTTGCCATTACAGCCATTTTAGTTGCTTTTAATACAATATGGCTGGCGATGTATTCTAATCGCGAGGAGATAGGGATTATGAGGCTTGTGGGGGCATCAAATACTTTTATACGTGGCCCTTTTGTGGTTGAAGGAGTTGTTTATGGATTACTGGCGGCATTCTTGAGTTTGATTTTGGCTATTCCAGTAGTTTTGACGGCTAATCCGTGGGTGCAAAAAGTGGTGCCGGATATAAGTTTGAGATCTTATTTTGTTTCTAACTTTTTTGGTTTGGCGGGTTATCAGATTTTATTTGGAATTTTACTTGGTTCTGTTTCCAGTTTTATTGCTATAAGAAGATATTTGAAGGTTTAAGAATGTTTCCTCGCCGGTTTTTTAAATTTTTTAGCATTGTACGATTATTATAATTAAAATTAAAAATATGAAAATTTTTAAAACGTGGACGTTTCAGTGGTGGGAGATGGGCTTGGTTAAACTTTGTCTTATCTCGTTTGGCATTTTATTAGGTCTTTATTTTTACGGTTATCTAGTTGGTCTTTTGTGGTTGTGGTGGGGACTTTTTGTAGTAACTTCGGTTTACTTTATCACTTTGTTTTTAAAAGGAGAATAAGGCTTTTGATTTATTGAAAAATAAAAACAGCGGCGGACGCGGTTGTTTTGTTGACTTTAAATTTTCTTAAGGTTTTTTAGATTTGATTAATTTTAATTTTTTTTCTCGGCGCCATTTTTTAATTTCGGTTTCGCGACGGCGGGCTTCTAATAGAGTATTAAATTTCTCAAAGTATTTTAGAACAACTGGGCGGCGGATTTTTGTGTAATGCGCGCCCCGTTTTGAAGTGTTATGTTGTTTTAATCTTCTTTCTAAATTATTAGTGCAGCCGGCGTAAAGTGATTTGTCGGCGCATTTTAATATATAGATGAAATAAGGCATATTTTTTTATATATCATTTAAGCACTTCGTCGCTACGCTTCTCAGTGTCTTCAATTTTCGATGAAGGGTCAAAATTTTCTCAGAAATGAGAAAATTGCAGATTCTAAAATTTAAATCCATCAGGTTTGAGATTCTCAGGGGTTGAAGACGAAGCGAAAATTGAAGAGCTGCCGGGCAGGGGCTCGAATCCCGATACCATGCTCCAGAGGCATGTTTCCTACTCAACCCTGTTAGACATTATTCACGCTCAAAGCTGCGGGACTAGGGCTCGAACCTAGATACCATGCTCCAGAGGCATGTGTCCTACCATTAGACGATCCCGCAGCTTTAGGCATCAATACATTACATTTACAGTCAACTAAATAAATGTCTAACAGGGCAAGTTAGACGACCCGGCATTAATTAATATTTAGTGACAGACTCTTAAATGTTATCAAAAAAAGGAAAAATGGCAATTTTTTTAATAATCGTTTTAGTTGATGTTTTGAAGAAGTAGGGTATATTTATATTTAAATAAAGGCCTTAAAAAAATATTAGTTATAAATAAAAAATGTATATTTTTGCATTAATAGTTTTTCTTCTTTTTGTGGCGAGTTTAAAACAGATAAATGAGTATGAAAGAGGCGTAAAGTTTATGATGGGAAAATATGTAGGGATAATGAGTCCGGGGTGGAGAGTGGTGGTGCCGGTTTTTCAAACTTACAGAAAAGTTGATATGAGGGTAAAAGCGGTGGATGTGCCGGACCAAAAAGCGATAACGAGAGATAATGTGTCCGTGACGGTAAATGCCGTGATTTATTATAAAGTGGCGGCGGCGGAGAAGGCGGTAATAGAAGTGGAAAATTTCCGTTATGCTATTTCGCAATATGCGCAAACGACTATGAGAAATATTGTGGGGGAGGTAACTTTAGATGAATTGCTTGCGGGAAGAGATAAAATAGCGGACAGAATAAGAGAAATTGTGGATAAGGAAACGGATGCTTGGGGTTTAAAGGTTAATAATGTGGAGCTAAAAGATGTTAGTTTACCGCCGGAAATGGAGAGGACGATTGCCAAGCAGGCAGAAGCGGAAAGAGAAAAAAGGGCGGTGATAATAAATTCGGAAGGAGAGCTTGGAGCGGCGGAAAATATGGCGCGGGCGGCGGAAATTTTATCAGCGGTGCCGGGAGCTTTACACTTAAGAACTTTACAGTCTATTAACGATGTTTCTTCAGACCAATCTAATACGATAGTTTTCACGGTGCCACTTGAGATATTGAAAGCATTTAAGGGGTTTGCAAAGGAATAACCCCAGTGAAATAAATTTCAGGATGAAATTAAGATTTGTTCTGTATAGAAAAAATCTTATTTCACGGGGTAAAGGAGAAGAATAAAAAGTAAAAATGGATTTTTTGCAGGCGGTTTTTTTAGGAATAGTGGAAGGTTTAACGGAATTTTTGCCCGTTTCTTCAACGGCTCATTTAATGATGGCGGCGAAGGCTTTAGGAATAGAACAGAGTGGTTTTGTAAAAAGTTTTGAAATAGCGATTCAGCTTGGGGCAATATTGGCGGTGGTTTTTCTTTATGGAAAAATATTTTTAAGAAGCATTGAAGTTTGGAAAAAAGTAATAGCGGCGTTTTTACCGACGGGAGTGATAGGTTTTTTGGCTTATAAAATAGTGAAAGGATTTTTACTGGAGAGTTATTTTACAGTTTTTTGGACTTTATTTCTTGGTGGAATTTTTATAATTGCTTTTGAGTTTTTTTTAAAGAGAAGGAATGAGGGTGGCGGGGGTGGTTCTTTAAGTGAAAAAGAGACTAGTGTTGAAGAAGAGATAAAATTTATTTCTTATAAGGAAGCTTTAATAATCGGAACAGCGCAGGCGCTAGCGGTAGTGCCGGGAGTTTCCCGGTCGGCGGCGACAATTATCGCCGGGCTTTTTTTAGGAATAAAGAAAAAGGCAATTGTGGAATTTTCTTTTCTTTTAGCGGTGCCGACTATGCTGGCGGCTACAATTTACGACGCTTATAAAAATTTCAGTCTTTTTTCTTTTAGCGGAGGAGGAAAAATAATAGTGGTCGGGTTTGTGGTTTCGTTTATTTTTGCCGTTTTAAGTGTGAAGTTTTTTTTAGGTTTTATAAGGAAAAAATATTTTACAGTTTTTGGAATTTACAGAATTATCATAGCTTTGGCGTTTCTGCTGATTTTTTTAGTGTAGATGATTGACAGGTGGGGAGAGAGGGAATAAATTAAAGAAAGAAGTTTAAATAAAAAAATAAAGGAGAAATAGCGATGGAACAAACGACTACTAGTGAATTAGTGATTCAAAAAGATGAAATTGATGGAGTGGAGGTGTTTTCAGCTTTTGGCGATTTAATTATATCCACCGCAAAAGGTTTATTAGGAAAGGCGGAAGAAAGTATTCTGGAAGAAAAGAGTAAAATAGTTTTTAATCTTACTCTTATTGATTTTATGGATAAATTTGGAATAGGGATAGTGGTTAAAACTTGCCAAGAGATCAAGAAAGAAAATGGGAAATTTGCTATTATCTTAAACCCAGTTTTGTCTGAATTATTTAAAAAATGTCGTTTGGATGATTATGTAAAGATTTTTGTTTGCGGAGAGGGAGATGATCTGGCAGAAAAAGAAAAAGAGGCAGTAAATTGGGTTAGGAGTTGAAAAATGAATATTTTTTATTTCTGAACGGGTGAAGATAATTTGCCCGTTTTTTTGTTTTGATAAAATTACTATTTTGACAATCGTGTTTTTAAATAGTATTGTTTGAGCAGAAATTTTGAGGGAGAAATATAAAACAGGAGGAAAGAGACGGGAGAAGATTTAGGATTTAATTTGAAGGAAGGAATTAATTATTGTACATCAGCACGGGAAATTGGTTTTCGTGGGGTGAATGAAGAAACAGGGTTAGCGCGTCTTATTCCTATTTCGGAAGAAGGCGAGAAAGAAAAAGAGATTTCTTTCTTTTTTGGGGTTGATGTTCCAACTAATCTTTTGCCATATTTACCGGATATGGGGCCGGAAAGTGCTTTTAAGAAAAACGGATTTTGGCATCGCTATAAGATTAAATGGGCGATCTTTTTTGCTCATCTTTGTCCATCTGACGTAGCTGGGAGTTTTAAAATAGAACATATATTACAAGCGATTTTATTTGAAGGAGAGGAGACGCCGCGAGTTTTTCTTGATAAGAGAAAAAGGCTTAAATGCGCGGGAGCTCTTTTAGAACACGACATAAACCAGATTAATGAAATTCTGAAAGAAAAGAGAATTGATTTATAATCACTGCCGCCAGTTTTGACTGGCGGCGTTTTTTGTAGATGCTTATAAGTAAACTCGTGGAATTCTGCTAAATTATTAAAAACCTCACTTATCTGACGATCGTCAGATAAGTGAGGTTTAGATATTTAGATAACAAATAGATAAGGTGAAGGAAGAATTAAGAGTTAATGAATTCTATGAGGGCGACTTCAAGGGGAACGGAGGGGAAAGGGGAATAACGCATTTCGCGGTGGGCGGAGATTAAAAGTTTAACAAGCTTAAGCATATTTTCCAGTTCAAATTTTTTAGCAAGATTTTTTATTTCTTCAAGTTCGGAGTCGGTCATTTCTTTTTTAAAAATCATTTCCATTTTTTCGTTGGCTTTTAGAGCAAGAAGCTTTCCCAAACTGTTTATCAAGTCTTTATTAAATTGTACGATATCCTGTCCTTTTTCTTTAAGGCCACTGATAAAGGAGAGGGATTTTTCGGCGTTTTTTTCCAGAGTGGCGGAAAGAAGCTCGGCAATTTTATGAAAGCCAGTTTTGCCGATGATATCTTCAGTTTTTTCTAAAGTTATTTTTTCACTATTGCCAAGGAAAGAAGATATTTGATCCAATAAGGATTCGGAGTCGCGGACGCTGCCTTCAGCGGCTCTGGCAACCAAAGTTAGAGCGTTTTCTTCTATAGTGATATTTTCTTTTTCAGCTATAGATTTAAGTTTTGAAACGAGAAGATCTATAGAAACTTTTTTAAAAACAAATTTTTGGGTGCGGGAGGTGATAGTTGCCGGCACTTTTTCTATTTCAGTGGTGGCGAGAATAAAAATAGCGTGAGCGGGAGGTTCTTCCAGAGTTTTTAGAAGAGCGTTAAAAGCCGGGGTGGTAAGCATATGCACCTCGTCTATAATGAAGACTTTAAAAGAAAGAGATGCGGGGGAAAGTTTTATACCTTCTTGTAGGCTTCTTATTTCATCTATGCCGCGATTGCTGGCGGCGTCTATTTCTACTATATCTAAGGCCCTGCCAGTTTCTATTTCTAAGCAGGCGTGGCATTCGTTGCAGGGTTCGCCTTTTTGACGGAAAGATTCGTCCGTTTTTATTTTTTCGCAGTTGGCTATTTTGGAGAGGATTCTAGCGGTGGAAGTTTTGCCGGTGCCGCGAGGACCGTAAAAAAGATAAGCGTGGGCAATGCGGCCGGTTTTGGCGGCGTTTTTTAAAATTTCCACATTAGTTTCTTGGCCAAAGATGTCGGAAAGTTTTTTAGGGCGATATTTGCGATAGAGGGCGAGCATAGAAAAATATGATACTAATATACGAATAAATACAAATGATACAAATATAGAAGAGTTAAAGGTTAAAAGTTCACCCCAGTGAAATAATTTGCTTCGCAAATTAAAAATCTAAAGATTTTTATTTCACGGGGTAAAACTTAGTTTATTTTAGTTTTATTGAGAGGATTTTTCAAGAAAAGAAAAAAAATCTATTATGGTTTGTTGTTTTTTAAAAAAGAGGGAAAGTTGTTGACAAGATAAAAAATTTATAGTAGGATAAAAAAAGATGTTCTAAAAAATAATAAATGGAGGTAGAAGGTGATGGTAATTGTTATTGAAGCTGTTCAAAATTTTTTTCAGAGTATCGGTTTTTTTTGGCAAAGCGTAATACTTCTTGCTATCGGTTTTTTAGTAGGGAATATGCGCAGGCATTCTACTAAGGAAAAGATGCGCTTGAAGGAAATGGAGCACGAGCGTGAATTGGGTAAAAATCAGTTACGGTTGGCTCAGCTTGGATTAGAAAAAGAAAAGCAGAGTATGGCATTGGAACTGAAAAAATTGGAATATGAGAATGCGGAAGCAGAACACAAACGAAAGATAGAATTAGCTGTAGCGGTAAAGAAAGAGGAAAGAGAAGAAACGGAAAAGCAACACCAGCACCAGTTGGAATTAGCAGAAAGGTTAACGACGTTGAAAGAAGATTTGTGTGAGTTTTATAAAAAATATCTTAACGCTCTAAATACCTTTTTTGAAAAAGCTGATCCTTTTTTACAAGAGAGGCAAGAGTTTAGAAAAAAAGTAATAGAAGTTTTTCTTGAGGGTTTAGAAGCTGACGATATAAGCATTACCCAAGAAGAATATGATATCAATGATGACGATTTAAAGAGAATTGAAAGGGTGGTAAGCGCAAAGTTTCCCATATTAAAAACCGATATTCCTTTATCGCCAGAATTAAAAAAGCTTATAAATTTAGTTGTTGATTAAAATTTATAAGTTTATAGTTTCTTTGTTTTGAAAGAGCTTAGCTGAAAAGTTGAGCTCTTTTTTGTTAGTATGTTTTTAAAATTAAAAATTGTGAATAGAAATTTTAATTGGTTGATATTTTTTGGCACTTCATTATATTTAGGTGAATGGCAAAGAAAATAATTTTTCTAACTTTGATGATAGTGGCGGGAGGAACCGCTTTTTTTGTTTTTAAAGGTAAGACGATGGAGATTGATTTTGGAAAGAATGGCGGAGCGGTGGTGAAAGTGGTTGATGGTGTAAAAGTTTTAGAAAAAGAAAAACCTCGTCCTCTTTTAAATTCACCGGAAAATATAAGAGCACTTTATGTGACAAGTTGGGTTGCTGCGACACCGAGTATTTTAAAAAATGTTTTTAAGGCTAGTGAGGGAACTAAAGTAAATGCTTTTGTGGTTGATATTAAGGATTATTCGGGGTATGTGGCTTATAATTCTTCCATACCAGAGGTTTTAAAATATGAAGCGGAGGATTTAAGAATAAAAGATTTAGCAGAGCTTGTTTTTTCAATGCATGAAAAAAATATTTATGCGATTGCCAGAATAGCGGTTTTTCAAGACCCGAGATTGGCTAAGGCACGCCCGGATTTAGCAATAAAAGATTCAAAGGGAAAAGTTTGGGCGGATAACAAAGGACTTTCTTGGGTGGATCCGGCGAGCGAAGAGGTGTGGAAGTATAATTCGGCGATAGCAAAAGAAGCGCTTGATTACGGATTTGATGAAATTAATTTTGATTATGTCAGATTTCCAACTGACGGAAATGGAATAGATACTCTTTCTTTTCCTTTTTTTAAAAAGGAGGATACAAAAAGCGGAGCGATAAAGAAATTTTTTGAGTATATGAGGAGTGATCTTGCAGGCGCAAAAATATCAGTGGATGTTTTTGGGCAGACAACGGTGGCGGATGGTGATTTTGGTATCGGGCAGACCATTGAAGACGCTTATGATAATTTTGATTTTATAGCGCCGATGGTTTACCCCTCGCATTTTTATACCGGGTTTATGGGATATAAAAATCCGGCGGCTTATCCATACGAGGTAATAAAATATTCTATGGAGTCGGCTTTATTAAAACTTGCTAAGCACGAAGCGTCGAGTTTGGGTAGGCAAGTAACAGCAACGACAACGCTAGCTTCTTTACCAGAAGAAAGCAGGGAAAGAATTATAAAGAAGATGAGGCCGTGGATTCAGGATTTTGATTTAGGAAGCGTTTATACGGTGGAGATGGTAAAGAAGGAAATGGAGGGAATAAAGGATGCGGGGTTACGGGATTCTTGGATGGTTTGGAATCCGAAAAATGATTATAAAAGAGATGTTTTTTTAGAGGAGTAAAAAGTTAATAAGTTAAAAGTTTACCCCGGTTAAATAATTTTCTTTCAGAAAATTAAAAAATTAAAATTTTTTATTTAACGGGGTAAATAAAGTTAGAAAGTTAAAAGTTAAAAAAAAGGTGGAACTGGATTCCGGCAGGCGCCGAAATGACAGGAAAAAAAATTAAAATTTAATGGCCTGCCTGCCGGTAGGCAGGGGTAAAAAAGTAATTGACAAGGGGAAGAGAAGTGTATTATAATTTCTTCCATAATTTACATAATCGGGATGGCAAAAGACGGAGGGGCCAACCCCCTCGTTTTTTTGGAAAATTATTTTTTATAGGATGTTTATTTTAGGAAAAAAATTTAAAATGGGACAGATTTGGAAAGGTGATAAAATAGTGCCGGTCACCTTCATAAAAGCAGAACCGAATGCGGTGAATTTAGTGCGTGAAAAAGAAAAGAATAAGTATTCGGCGGTTCAGGTATCCGCTCCGTTTAGAGGAGAAAAAAAAGTTTTAAAGGAGTTTAGAATAAAAGAAGAAGAGGAGGGGAATTTTAAGAAAGGAGATATGGTAACGGTAGCTGTTTTTAAGGAGGGAGATAAAGTGAGAGTGAGCGGAATTTCTAAAGGAAAAGGTTTTCAAGGCGTGGTAAAAAGATACGGATTTTCCGGAGGACCAAAGACGCATGGACAAAAGGACAGACTTCGCGCTCCCGGTTCTATTGGAGACACAGCGCCGCAGAGAGTACGAAAAGGAAAAAGAATGGCGGGGCATATGGGAGTGGAAAGAAAAACCATAAAAAATTTAACAGTAGAAAGCGTGGATGTGGAAAAAAATATTATTGCAATAAAGGGAGCGGTTCCCGGATGTAGCGGGGCGATAGTGGAAATAAGGAAAATATAAATTTACGAAATATGGAAATCGAATTATACAATAAAAAAGGAGAAGATATTGGAAAAACCGAAATACCGGAAAGGATTTTTGATTTTCCTTGGAGGCCGGAGTTGGTGCATTTGGCTTTTTTGGCTCAGCGAGCAAATTCACGGCAGAATTTAGCGCATGCTAAAGGAAGAGGTGATGTGGTTGGCGGCGGAAAGAAGCCGTGGAAACAAAAAGGAACGGGACGTGCTAGGCATGGATCTATCCGTTCTCCTATATGGATTGGCGGAGGTGTTTCACACGGGCCAAAAAGAGAAAGAGATTTTTCAAAAAAAATAAATAAGAAAGACAAACAGTTGGCTATTTTTTCAGTGCTTTCAAAAAAACTTGCAGACGGGGAAATAAAAATTTTAGACTCTTTCTGTTTTGAAAAAGGAAAGACAAAAGAAGCAACAAGCATATTAAGAGCTTTTTCTTTTAAAGATAAGAGAAAAGGAGGCGGAATTTTAGTGGTGGCGGCAAAAGATAATAAAAACGCGGCTTTGGCAGTTAAAAATATAGAACGGGCGGATAGTTTAAGTTCGGCTTCGTTAAATGTTTATGATTTAATGACTAATCGTTACGTATTTTTAGAAAAAGAAGCGATAAAAGAGATAGACACGCATTACAAACTTGTTTCCGGAAGAAAAAAGGAATAATTTGGAAATCTTTGAATATGGAAAAAATTATATTAAAAAATCCGCATATAACAGAAAAATCCGTAAGTTTGAGTAAAATGGGGCAGTATGTTTTTGCCGTTTCAAAAAATGTTTCTTCAACGGAAATAAAGAAAGAAGTGGAGAAAGTTTATAAAGTGAATGTTACTGATGTGAGAGTAATAAATTTTAGAGAAAGAAAAAAAAGATATGGGAGAAGTTTTTCAGCGGCAAAGTTGTTTAAAAAGGCCGTGGTTACCTTGAAGAAAGGGCAAAAAATAGATATTATTTCGCAGTAATATGAAAAAATTTAAACCAACAAGTCCGGGAAGAAGGCAGATGGCTATAGTAGAATATAAAGGTTTAACAAAAACCGAGCCTTGGCATTCTTTAACAATAAAGTTAAAATCGCATGCTGGGAGAAACTCCCAAGGAAGAATAACAGTCAGACATCAAGGAGGAGGCAATAGAAGACTTTATCGGCTTGTTGATTTTGGAGCGGGAAAATTAAATATTCCGGCAAAAGTGGAGACAGTGGAGTATGATCCTTACCGCACAGCTTTTATTTCCCGCGTGATTTATCAAACTGGAGAAAGAAATTATGTTCTAGCGGCAGAGGGAGTAAAACCTGGCGATGAAATAGTGACTGCAGAAAATGCCGGTTTAAAAAACGGAAATCGTTTAATGTTAAAGAATGTTCCGGTCGGTTATCAAATTTTTAATATTGAGATGACTCCCGGAAGAGGAGGAAAGATAGCAAGGTCAGCCGGTTCGTCTGTTGAGGTTTCTGCCCAAGATGGAAAGTATACAACTTTAAAAATGCCGTCTAGAGAAATAAGGAAAGTATTATCTAGCGGGTTTGCCACTTTAGGCAGGGTTTCAAATGTGGAAAATAGTTTGGAAGTAGGCGGAAAAGCTGGAAGATCAAGGTGGCTTGGAGTAAGGCCGACGGTGCGTGGGTCAGCGATGAATGCGGTAGACCATCCGTATGGAGGAGGAGAAGGAAAAACACAGAGAGGAATTAAAAGACCGAAGACTTTATGGGGAAAAGTAACAGGAGGCAGAAAAACCAGAAAAAAGAAAAAATGGTCAAATAAGCTTATTATGGAAAGAAGAAAGAAAAAATAAGCTAAATTATTTTTAAAGAAAATATAATTTTTAGTATTTAAAATAAATTATGGGAAGAAGTTTAAAAAAAGGACCATACGTTGACCCAAAGCTGCTTATTAAAATAGAAAGAGCTAAAAGAGGCGGTAAGGATGAGCCGATAAAAACTTGGTCAAGAAGATCGGAAATTTCACCGGAAATGATCGGACAGGGTTTTTTAGTGCATAACGGAAAAAATTTTATAGAAGTAAAAGTAATGGAAGATATGGTTGGACATAGACTGGGTGAATTTTCCCCAACGCGAAAGTTTGTTAAACATGGAGGAAAGATGCAGAGAGAAATAGATAAGGGAGGGCCAGTAGGAGCGGCGCCAGCAACTTCTACGCCAGCTGGCGGCAAAAAATAAACGTTTAAGTAAATTATGGCTATTCAAAAAGCACAATTAAATTATTTGAAGATGGCTCCGAGAAAAGTAAGACTAATTACAGGCCTTGTTAAAGGAATGAATGTAAATGATGCGGAAGCAGAGCTTTTGCTTTCTCCAAATAGAGCGGCTAAGCCTGTTTTAAAACTTGTTCAATCAGCTGTGTCTAATGCTAAAAATAATAAGAAGATGAACGGTGAAAATCTTTTTATAAAAAGCATAACTGTTGACGGAGGGCCAATGCTAAAAAGATATTTACCGAGAGCAAGAGGATCAGCTTCCCCAATACAAAGAAAGAGTAGTCATATAACTGTTATTTTAGAAGAGAGAGAGACAAAAATTAAACCGAAGTTTAATTTTATAGAAAAGAAAAAGAAGGAGAAAAAAGAAGATAAAAAGCCGACAAGAACAGTTTCTAAGCTTAATAAGAAAAACGAGGAAATTCAAGAAAAGGCCGGTGGAGAAAAAAAAGAAAGAGGAATCTTTAAGAGGTTTTTTAGAAGAAAAACTGTTTAAAAATTAAACGGGTTGAAAGTATTATTAAAGTTTAGAAAATTATGGGAAATAAAATAAGACCGGATTCAATGAGGTTGGGAATAACAAAGCCGTGGAGAGCGAGATGGTTTTTTAAAGGCGGTTATCAAAATCTTCTTTTAGAGGATGAAGTGATAAGGAAAATGATAAAAGAGAAGATGGGAGCGGGAGGAATAGCTTCTATAGACATAGAGAGAACTTCGGGAGAGTGTAAAGTTTTTATAAAAGCTTCTCGGCCGGGTTTAATAATCGGGCGGGGCGGGCAAGGAATAGAAGATTTAAAAAAAGTAATAGAAAAAGAGACAAAGAAAGCATCCGGGAAGAAACAATCATTTCCTTTAAATATAAGTATAGAGGAGTTAAAAAGGACGGAAGTTTCGTCTTTCTTAGTAGCTCAACAAATAGCCGGTGATATTGAAAGAAGACAGAAGTTTAGAAGAACAATAAAAAGGTATCTTGATCAAATAATGCAGAATAGGGATGCAAAGGGAGCGAAAATAAGAATTTCCGGAAGATTAGATGGAGCAGAAATAGCGAGATCGGAATGGTTATCAAAAGGCACTTTACCTTTACAGACTTTGCGTGCGGATATTGATTTTGGACAAGCTACAGCCTTTACAACTTATGGAACAATTGGTATAAAAGTTTGGATTAATAAAGGAGAGATATTTAGAGTTGAGAGCCAGCAAATAAAAGCGGTGGCTAATTACTAATTTTAGATTTTAGATAAACCATGTTTATTCCAAAAAAAGTAAAACATAGAAAGTGGCAAAAGGGCAGGTCTAAGAGTAGAACGACAGAAACAAGAGGAACGGAAGTCTCTTTCGGCAAATTTGGTTTACAATCTTTAGAATCTTACTGGATTGATTCAAAACAGATTGAAGCGGCGAGAAGGGCAATAACAAATTTTTTAAAGAGAGAGGGGAAGCTTTGGATAAGGATTTTTCCGGATAAGCCAGTAACAAAAAAACCACCGGAAGTTACAATGGGATCAGGAAAAGGAGCGGTGGACCATTATGTTTTTCCGGTAAAGCCGGGGAGAGTTCTTTTTGAAATAGATGGAGTTTCAGAAGAAAAGGCAAAAGAAGCTTTACGTTTAGCCGGGCATAAACTTCCGATAAAAACGAGGATACTTATTAATTAGAAGTTTTGCGAGAATTATGAAAAGGAAACAAATTTTAGAAATTAAAAATAAGTCAGCGGGTGAACTTGAAAAAATGCTCGTAGAAGGAAGAAAAAAGTTGAACCTTTTGCGATTTGATTTAGTAAGCGGGAAAGTTAAGAATGTAAAAGAAATAAAAGAAGTAAAGAAAAATATAGCTCGATTGATAACTTTTTTAAAAGACGGCAATGATAAAAATAATTAAATAATTTAAAATGGCAAAGAAGAAGTTACAAGGAAAAATAGTTTCGGATAAGATGAATAAGACTAGAGTAGTTTTAGTTTCCCGTTTAAAGAAGCATCCAAAGTACGGAAAATATTTTGAAGTTTCTACTAGAATAAAAGCGCATGATGAAAATAATGAGTTTAACAAGGGAGAAGAAGTAATAATAGAAGAAACAAGACCTCTTTCCAGAGAAAAGAGGTGGAAAATAGTAAAAAAGATTTAAAATTTTATTTATATGATTCAAGAAAGAGCAATGTTAAAAGTGGCGGATAATTCAGGAGCACGATTAGTGCAGTGTTTTCGTGTGCTTGGAGGGACAAGAAAAAGATACGCAAGGATCGGGGATATTATAGTAGCTTCTGTAAAAGTAGCAGAGCCTAGAAAAAACGTAAAAAAGAAAGACAAAGTAAGAGTGGTAATAGTGAGACAGAAAAAAGATTTTAAAAGAGAAGACGGCTCAATAGTGCGTTTTTCGGAAAATGCGGTAGTGGTGATAGATGCTAAAAAAGAACCAGTGGCTACAAGAGTTTTTGGTCCAATTCCAAGAGAAATAAAAGAAAAAGGTTTTGAAAAAATAGCTAATATGGCGGAGGAAATAGTATGAAGATTAAATTAAAAAAAGGAGATATAGTAAAAATGCTTTCCGGGAAAGATAAAGGAAAAACGGGAAAACTTATTAAAGTCAATCCAAAAGATGGCCGAGCGGCGGTGGAGGGGCTAAATTTAGTTAAAAAGCATATGCGGCCTAGAAAGCAGGGAGAGAAAGGGGAGGTGATAGGAGTTCCAAGAATGATTGCTTTATCTAAGGCGGCTATTATTTGTTCAAGTTGTAAAAAAGCAACAAGAGTCGGCTTTAGAGAAGAAGGAAAAAATAAAATAAGATTTTGTAAAAAATGCGGGGCGGCTTTATAAGTTTTTTAAATAAAGATGAAAGAAAATTTTAGAAAAAATATAGAAAAAGTGGTAGTAAATGTTGGAGTGGGCAGAATGAGCCAGGCGGCTGATTTTGAAAAAAGATTATTGCCAGAAATTACCAAAGAACTAGCAATGATGACCGGACAAAAATGCGAAACGATAAAATCTAAAAAGTCCATATCCGGATTTAAATTAAGAGTAGGACAGGTGATTGGCTTAAAAACTACGCTAAGACGTGGGAGAGCAGTTGATTTTTTGCAAAGATTAATTAATATGGTATTGCCTAGAGTAAAAGACTTTAGAGGATTAAAGCTCACAGCAATTGATAAGAGTGGTGTGCTTAATATAGGAATTAAGGATAAATCAATTTTTCCAGAGATAGTTCCGGAGGAATCAAAGGTTAGTTTTGGATTAGAAATTTCTGTAGTGCCAAAGACAAGAAAGAGAGAAGAGGCTCTGGAAGTTTATTCATTATTAAAATTCCCAATAATAAAAAAGAAAAATGGCTAAACAATCTGTAATTGCAAGAGCAAAGAAAAAACCAAAGTTTTCCAGTAGGATTGTTTTAAGATGTTTTCGTTGCGGACGCAAGAGAGGTTATATAAGGGATTTTGGTTTGTGTAGGATATGTTTTAGAGAAATGGCGAGCCGGGGGGAAATACCGGGAGTAAAAAAGGCAAGTTGGTAGTTTTTAATATTTTAAGATTAAAAAAATAATTTAAAAAATAGTGTATTACGACGCTTTGATAAGAATTAAAAATGCGCAGGCGGTAGGAAAGAAAAAAACAAGAGTACTTTTTACAAAGGCAAATTTAGCTGTTTTAAATATTCTTTTGCAAAATAAGTATGTAGCTGGTGTGGTTAAAAAAGGTAAAGGCGTAAGAAGAATGATAGAAGTTGATTTATGTTATGAAGAAGATGGAAGGCCGGCGATAAATGAAGTTATTTTTATGAGTAAGCCATCAAAAAGGGTTTACACCGGAATAAAAGAACTTAGACCGGTAAGGCAAGGATACGGATTAGGAGTGGTTTCCACTTCAAAAGGTTTAATGTCGGCAATGGAAGCAAGAAAGAATAAGGTGGGAGGAGAATATTTATTTAAAGTTTGGTAATTTATATGAGTAAAATAGGAAAAAAACCAATAAGTTTTAAAGAGGGAGTGACCGTTACAGAAGAAGATAGCTTTATTAAAGTAGAGGGGCCAAAAGGTAAATTAATGGTAAAAAAAATTCCTTACGTTTCTGTAAAGATTGAGAATAATAAAGTTGTTTTTAAACCGCTAAAGACGTTTAAGCAAGCCAGATCTAATTTTGGTACTATAAGGAGTTTAGTAAATAATGCTGTGCTTGGAGTGTGTGAAGGATTTTCAAAAACTTTAGAGATAAACGGAATAGGGTTTAAGGCGGTGGTGGAGGGCAAAGATTTAGTTTTAAATATAGGATTTTCACATCTGGTAAGATTTCCCATTCCGGAAGGTGTAAAGATAGAAATGGAAAAAAATTTAATTAAGATTAGCGGTATAAGTAAGGATTTAGTTGGGAGAACGGCGGCGGGAATAAGAAAATTAAAGAAGCCAGAGCCTTATAAAGGAAAAGGAATAAAATATGTTGATGAGGTAATAAGAAGAAAGGCGGGAAAGAAAGTAGTAAGCGGTTCTAAATAACGCAGAAGTTTTTAAGAACGATGAAAATAAGAAAAAAAACAAATAAAATAAGAGAAAGAAGAGAGGTAAGAAATAGAAAAGCAACAATAAAAGTTGGCGTTTTGAGATTGTCTGTTTTTAGAAGTAATAAGAGTGTTTACGCACAAGTGATAGATGACGCAGAGGGAAAAACTTTGATTTCTGCTTCTGTTAAAGATGTTTCTTTGACGGATTTAAAAAAAGTAAAAACAGAACAAGCAAAATTAGTAGGGGAGGCGTTAGCTAAAAAAGCAAAAGAAAAAGGAATAACAAAAGTGTTTTTTGACAGAGGAAAGTTTAGATATCATGGCCGAGTAAAAGCTCTTGCGGAAGGAGCAAGGTTGGGAGGATTAGTTTTTTAAAAAAAATGTTTACACAAACAGGAAGAAGACCAATAAAAAGGGAAAAGAGCGAGTTTAAAGAAAAAGTGGTTGATTTAAGAAGAGTAACGAGAGTAGTAGCCGGAGGAAAGAGATTTCGTTTTAGGGCGACAATGATAGTGGGAGATGAAAAAGGAAGAGTGGGTATAGGAGTGGCAAAAGGAGCTGATTTTCAGGCGGCGGTGGCAAAGTCAAAAGCTAAGGCAATTAAGAATATTTTTAAGTTGGAGCTGAAGGAAAATAGAACGATTAATCATGAAGTGGAAGCAAAGTATAGTGCGGCAAGAGTGATTTTGAAACCAGCGGTGGCAGGGCATGGATTAAAAGCCGGAGGAGCGGTTAGAACAGTGCTAGCATTAGCCGGAATAAAAGATGCGACAGCAAAATGTTTGGGCAGGACAACAAATAAACTTTCAAACGCAATGGCGGCTTTAAGAGCTTTAAAGTCTATTAGAGCTAAGAGATAAATAAAATAATGATTATCAACGAATTAAAAATAAAGAGTAAGAAACGAGGAATAAAAAGAATAGGGAGAGGAGGAAAGCGAGGAACTTATTCAGGGCGTGGTCAGAAAGGGCAGAAATCAAGATCGGGGCATAAGATCAGGCCGGCAGAAAGAGATTTATTACAACGCATCCCAAAAATGCGCGGATTTAAAAACAAGCCAAAGAAAGAGAGTAGTTTTCCTTTAAATATTGATAAGATAGAAAAATTAGGGTTGGTGGAAGTTTCAATATCTTCTTTGAAAGAAGTAGGAGTTTTGTCTTCTAAATTTAAAGGAAAAGTGAAGATATTAGGAAAAGGGGAAATAAAAAAAGCGGTAGTTGTAAAAAATATAGCAGTTTCAAAGGAAGCTAAAAATAAAATAGAAAAAGCCGGCGGGAAAGTTGAAAACTAATTATGGTAAGTTATTTAAATGTTTTTAAGGTAAAAGAGCTTAGGAAAAAACTATTTTCTATAGTAGTGATTCTTGCTGTTTTTCGTTTAATGGCTTCAATACCGGTTCCGGGAGTAGATGTTGAGAGATTAAAAAATCTTTTTAATTCTAACCAGCTTTTGGGATTTTTAGATGTGTTTTCCGGAAGCGGTCTTTCTAATCTTTCTATAGTGATGCTTGGTGTGGGGCCTTACATCACAGCGACGATTATAATGCAGCTTTTAACGATGGTTTTTCCTAATTTAAAGAAGCTTTATTATGAAGAAGGGGAAATTGGTAAGGCAAAATTTAATCGTGTTTGCCGGTATTTAACAGTGCCGCTTTCAGTGGTACAGTCTTACGGTTTTTTGAATTTTTTGGCGGCAAAGGGAGTCTTGGTAGCGATGACAAAGGCTGATATGTTTTTTGACATTCTATTAATTACCGCTGGGTCTGTTGCTTTAATGTGGTTAGGAGAGTTAATAAGCGAGTATAAGCTCGGAAACGGCATATCGCTTCTGATTTTTGCTGGTATTGTAAGTAGTATTCCGCAGAATATTAAACTTGCCATATCTTCTTTTACGTCGGCGATGGCACAAAGTTATCTGATTTTTTTAATAACGGCAATAGTGGTGATTGCCGGTGTGGTTTTTGTAAATGAAGGAGAAAGAAAAATTCCTATTTCTTACGCGAGAAGAGTAAGAGGAAACAAGCTTTTTGGCGGAGTTTCAAGTTACTTACCTTTAAAAGTAAATCAAGCCGGAGTTATTCCGATAATTTTTGCTATTTCCGTACTTCTTTTCCCGCAGTTTATAGCGCAAGCGGCTTCTGTTTTTTCAACTGATTTATCGGTGAAAATGAACGATATGGTGTTAGCTGTTTTTAATAATCTTTGGATTTACAGTATTATTTATTTTATTTTAGTGGTTGCTTTTACTTATTTTTATACGGCGATAACTTTTGATCCGGAAGAGATATCAAAAAATTTGCAAAGAAACGGAGGATTTATTCCGGGGCTTCGGCCGGGAGAGCAGACGAGTAAGTTTCTTTCTAAAATAATAAACAGAACGACTTTGTTTGGTTCTTTGTTTTTAGGAGCGATTGCTGTGTTACCTAATGCCTTATCCGGAATAACCGGGGTTTCTTTTATGACTATTGGAGGAACAGCGCTTTTAATAGTGGTATCGGTTGCTCTTGAAATAATGAGACAAATTGAGTCACAGCTTGTAGTAAGACAATACGAATAAATATTTTTATCGGAAGATGATAGTTGTTTAATAAAATAAAAGGGGCACGTAAGTGTCCCTTTGTGGTCTACATCTTGAAAATTTCTAATTATACGGACTCACTGATGGCCAAACCAGAATTTTGTCTCCTACATACGAAGCATTAAGCTCCTTACCCTGAAATTTCAAGATTGGAGAATGATTCCCCTGCATATGCCCGCCGATCATATCTGATTCAGCGGCCATGCCAATTTTTTTATTGCCATTTTCAACATCTATTACCGGCACTTTTTTTCTACTGCGTTTAATCATTTTTGACTCCTTTTGGGAAATTTAGGATTTTTGAAGATGCTGTGTTGTATATTACTATAACTAAACTAAAAAGTCAACTAGATATTATACCGATTTTAAAAAACCGCCTTCCCAGCGGTTTTTTTGCGTTTTGGCAGATTTCCGTTTTAAATGGTTTGTTTTTGTGGTATGCTTTTTTTATGAAAAAAATAGCAGTGATAATTTATGGTCCGCCTGGGAGTGGGAAAGGAACACAGGCAAATCTTTTAGCGTGGAAAAAACATTTATACCATTTTGATACGGGAGCTTTTTTTGAACATTTAGTGCATAATTCTTCAAATAAAAAAAATAAAACAATACAAAAAGAGAAGGAGCTTTTTGATAAGGGAAAACTTTTAACTCCTTCGTGGGTATTGAAAATCGTAAAAGATAAGGTGAAGAAGACGGCAAAAGTAGGGTTGAGTATAGTTTTTAGCGGGTCGCCGAGAACATTATTTGAAACTTATGGGAATGAAAAAACTAAGGGGCTTGTGCCGGAGTTGGAAAGTCTTTACGGGAAGAAGAATATCCATATTTTTTCTTTAGCGGTGGATCCAAAAGATTCTTTAGAGAGAAATAAAGTGCGGCTTATCTGTTCTTTTTGCGGTTTGCAGGCAATGGGACAAAAATGTGGCAAACTTTCAGAGTGTGTTTTCTGCGGAGGAAAGCTTGCAAAAAGAGCCCTTGATGACCCAAAAAATATAGAAACAAGAATTTCAGAATATTTAAACAGGACAAAGCCAATAGAAGAAGCTTTAGAAAAACATGGGCATAAAATAAATAAGATAGACGGAACTTCTTTGCCTTATGAAGTTTCTGAAAGGATTTTAAAGGTGATAGGCTCGGAATAATATTTGAAGTTTTTTAAGGTTTTTTTAAAAAGTTTGGAAGAAATTCTAGGGTTTTTTATTTTAAGTGGACATAGAGAATTTTTAGTAGTTAAATTAAACGGTAAAGAAAAAGTTAAAAATGATAAAGACAGAAAAAGAGATAGCTCTTATGAGAGAAGGAGGGAGAATACTAAGAGAAACTCTCTTAAATATAAAAGCTAATATATTACCGGGTGTAAAATTAAAATCGCTTGATTTGATAGCGTGGAAAGTTATTAAGGAAGCGGGAGGAGGAGCTTATCCGGCTTTTTTAGGGTATAAACCTAGCGGGGCGGAAAAGCCTTATCCGGCGTCTATTTGCGCTTCGGTTAATGAAGTAGTTGTTCATGGCGTGCCAAATAATTACGAGCTTAAGGAGGGCGATATTGTTTCAATTGATGTGGGAGTAAAGTATAAAGGATTTTATACGGATGGAGCGATGACTTTTCCGGTGGGAAAAATTTCCAAGGAAGCGGAAAAATTAATGGAGACAACAAAGGAAGCTTTAAGTTTAGGAATAAAAGAAGCGCAAGTAGGTAAGACTATCGGAGATATAGGATTTGCGATAGAGAAGTGCGCTAAGAAAAATGGGGTTTTTGTGGTAAAGATGCTGACGGGACACGGGGTGGGAAAGAGATTACACGAGCCGCCAACTATATTTAATTTTGGTAGAAAGGGGAGTGGGGAAAAACTTTTACCCGGAATGACTTTAGCTATTGAGCCGATGTTTGCTTTAGGAACTGGTGATATAAAACAAACGGAAGATGAGAGTTATGCGACAATAGACGGATCTTTGGCGGCTCATTTTGAACATACAATTTTAATAACAGAGAAAAAACCGGAGATATTGACACTTTAATGTTTTTGTTATATATTTAGGGTAGTAATATTTAAAACAAAGGAAGGGAGAGAAAGAGATGCTATCTCCTTTGGAAACACTTATAAGGGGAAAAGAGGGGAAACATGCAAGCGTTATTGCTTGTGCAAAACAAAAAGGGAAATTATTTTTTATTTTAGTAAAAAGTCCGGGAAATTGGTCGGAATGGAAATTTCCTGGAGGAAGGGTTGAAAATGGAGAAAACATAAAGCAGGCTGCAAAAAGAGAGTTTGCGGAAGAGACAGGAAAGGAGAATGTAGTAGAAGATTTAAAATTTTTTAGAAAAGAAAAAAATAAAGAGATATTTTTCTTCTTCTTTTATGTTTTTTTTCACTCTTTTAGATCTTTTAGAAAAGATTTAAAAGAGAGAGGAGATGAGGGGGAGGAAGTAAAAATTTTTAGCATAGACGAAATGAAATCTATGCAAGGTTTTTTTCAACCCCACAGGGAAGTTTTTCTTCGTTTTTTAAAAGAAGAATGCCACGGAGAAGGATTAAATAAAAATGGGATACCCGTCCTCGCTTGATTTTCTCAAGCGGGGACTTTTTTTATTGACATTTTGAGAGGTTTAGTTATACTTACTTTATAAAAGCAGTTCGCAGACAATAGGCATCCCTAAAGGATATAAGACCTATCGAGAACTTCGTTTGTAGTTTTATTAAATGAAGTCTGCGGCCTAAAAGGTCGTTTTTTATTTCAAAGATATGAAAACAAAAGAACAGAAGAAAAAAGAGCTAGACGAACATATTAAGAGGATTGGAGAGAGTAATACTTTAATTTTTGCTGATTTTAACAAAGTGCCGACTAAAGAGTTGACTACTTTTAAGAAGCAACTAAGAGTTTTACAGACTTCTTTTAAGGTTGCTAAAAAGAGAATTTTAAAGATAGCTTTTGGAGAAAAGAATATTAAAGCTGATCCGGGGATAGCCTCTGCGCAATTAGGAGTAATATTTTCTCCAAAGGAGTTGGTGGATATAGCGTCAAAAGTGCACGCTTTTTCTAAGGTAAACGATAATTTTAAAATTATTGGAGGATATGATTTGAAGAATGGAAAATTTTTAGAAGCTGACTTTATAAAGCGAGTGAGTATGTTACCTTCAAGAGAAGTTCTTATAGCGCAACTTGTTTCTATAATAGCCGCTCCTCTTAAGATGTTTATGTTAGTTCTTAAAGAAAGGGGGAAGAAAGAAAACGCAGTTTAGTAAGTTAAATAAAAGGTTAAAAAAATAATAAATTAAAATATGTCAGAAGAAAAATTTAAAGATTTAATAGAAAAAATAGAGAAACTTTCAGTATTGGAGTTAGCAGAATTAGTAAAAGTTTTGGAAGAAAAGTTTGGTGTTTCAGCTTCGGCAGTAGCGGCACCGGTAGCAGGAGGGTCATCTTCTGAAGCGGTGGAAGAAAAGACTAGCTTCGCAGTTGAGCTTAAGTCATCCGGAGAACAGAAGATAAACGTAATAAAAGTTATCCGTGAAGCTACTGGTCTTGGGCTTAAAGAATCAAAAGATATGGCTGATGGAGCTCCTAAAGTTATAAAAGAAGGATTAAAGAAAGAAGAGGCGGAAGAGTTAGTAAAAAAATTACTGGGAGCGGGAGCAACTGCAGAAATGAAATAAGCTTATAAAGCTACTTATTACAATCAAAAAAACGCCGTTAGGGCGGTTTTTGATTTGGTGGATACTACAGAGGGATTGGACATGTGACCCTCTTTGACTTGTCCCGATAGAAATTATATTGGTGCACTCTACTGGATTCGAACCAGTGACCTTCGCAATGTGAATGCGACGCTCTAACCAGCTGAGCTAAGAGTGCGTTATTTTTAATGAGGTTAATAAATGAAGCGCTCTGCTTATCGGTAGGCAAACAGGCTGGTCTACTACTAATAAGCTAAGCGCCAAAATTATTTATTAGTTTTCTATTGTAATTTTTCCTTAATGAAAGCAATGTCTTTTTTTATTTCATCGGTGGAGCGTTTAATATTATCAATTTCTTCTCTTAATTCAGAAAGGCGTTTACTTTCGTATTTTATATCTTCTTCCGTTTTTTGGTCTATTCTTTTTTCTTCTTTAAGCCCGGAGATAAGAATTTGTTCTCCAATAAAAAAAGAAACAAAAGTGCCAGTTGTAAGAAGAATAATAATGCTGGCAATAAAGGATTCTAAAGAACTGATATTAAAATCATCAGCAAGGTGCCAAACACCGCGCCAGAAGAGAACGACGCCAATACCGCCGATTAGAGCATAAAGAATGGGGGTTTTGCTTAAACGGTGGCGAATAATATCTTCTAGTTTATCAAAGGGTTTAAGGAGTTTTTTAAACATAATAGTATTTTATTAAAAATAGAAGTAAAGTTCAAATTTATTCGTAACGGAGAGCTTCAATGGGGCTTTTTTCAGAAGCTTTTTTTGCCGGGTAGATACCGAAAACTATTCCAATAATACCGGAAACTCCGATGCCTAAAAAGATAGCGAGAAAAGATATGCCAAGCGGCCAATCAATAGTAGAAAAGAATTGGATAGCAAGGGAAATGGCGAGGGAAAGGGAGACGCCAAGGACTATGCCGATTATTCCACCGACTCCGGTTAGAAAGACAGCTTCTAAAAGAAACTGAAAGAGAATATTTTTTTCGGTAGCGCCTAAGGCTTTGCGTAAGCCTATTTCTCTTGTGCGTTCAGTTACAGAGACGAGCATTATATTCATAATACCAATACCACCGACTAAGAGAGAAATAGCGGCGATAGCGGCGAGAAAAAGAGTGAGGACGTTAGTAATTGTGCCGAGGCGGGAGGCGATATCAGCTTGAGTTTCAATATAAAAATCATCTTTGTCTGGGTTAGTAACGTTATGTGTTTCTCTTATAGTGGCCTTAGCGTCGCTAACAGTGCGGTCTATGTTTTTTTCAGAATCAGCTTCTATAATAATGCGGTGGAAGTGCTTAATGCCGAAAATATATTGTTGGGCGGTAGTGTAAGGGAGAAGAGCCACTTCGTCAAAGTTGAAAAAAGAAACTTGCCCTTTTTGAGGAAGGATACCAATAATGCGAAGGTTTCTTTCTCCGACACGGATTCTTTCCCCGAGGGCTTCTGATTCTCCAAAAAGTTTTTCTTTTACTTTTGAGCCAATTACTACCACATCAGATCTGCCTCTAATGTCGTTTTCGGAAAAAAAAGCTCCTTTATCAATACCTAAATCAAATACGTCCGATATTTTTTCACTTGAGCCTAAAAGAGTAAGGCGGTAAGTTTCATTTTTATAAGAAGCAGAATCGCTGCCGAAGACTAAAGGCATAACTTCTTTAGCGGTTGGCACATTTGATTTTTTTCTTAAAGCTTCCAGGTCTTTTTCTTTTAAGGATTCGGCAAAAAAAGTTTGCAAACTGTCAGTTGGTCCTTTTGGTTCACGGCCAGGGAGAACGACAACAGTTTTTGAACCCATGCCTTGAATTTGGCTTAAAATAAGATTTTGCGCGCCTTGCCCGAGAGACATAACCATAATAATGGCGGTTATACCAATAACTATTCCAAGAACAGTTAAAAAAGAGCGCATTTTATTGGCGATTAAGCCTCTCCAAGCTGTTTTAGCGGTAAAAGATAAAATCATTTTGTAAAATATTCTTTAGCAGTGCGTCTTTTTTCCACTTTGCGGTCGCTGTCTATTTTTCCGTCAAGAATATGAATAATTCTTTCAGCATGTTCAGCGGTAAAAGTTTCGTGAGTGATGAGGATAATGGTGTGTCCGTTTTTTTTGTTAAGATCTTCCAAAATTTCCATAATATTTTTACCGGATTTAGAATCAAGATTACCGGTAGGTTCGTCGGCAAAAATAACTTCGGGATTATTAACCAAAGCGCGGGCGATAGCTACTCTTTGTTTTTCACCGCCAGAAAGTTCTGAAGGTTCGTGGTCAAGACGATGAGAAAGACCGACGGCTTCTATGGCTTTTTTTGCTTTTTCGTTCCAAAGAGATTCTTTAACATCAGAATAAAGTAAAGGAAGTTTAACGTTTTCCAAAACACTGGTTCTGGAAAGAAGGTTAAACGCTTGGAAAACAAAACCAAGTTTTTTGTTACGGATTTTTGCCACTTCTTCGTCGGAGTAGCTTTCAAAGTTTCTATTTTCAAAAAGATATTCACCACCGGAGGGACGGTCTAAAAATCCGAGAACGTGAAGAAGAGTGGATTTTCCGGAACCGGAGGGACCCATAATAGCGACAAATTCCCCTTTTTTAATTTCAAAAGAGACGTCGCAAACAGCGGGAGTGGGAACTCCATCGCTAAGATAAGTCTTTTCAAGATTTTTTACTTCAATCAAAGATGGACCCATTAAAATAATTTATTTAGAAGAATAAACAACAACTTCGTCTCCTTCTTTTAATCCTGTTGTTATTTCTATTTTGCCATCCGATCCTTTAACGCCAGTTTTTACTTCAACTTCTTTAAAGCCAGTGTCTTTATTTTCTTTATCCGGAATTCTGACAATTTTAATACCGTCTTTTGAGATGACGGCTCTTTCCGGAATAGCGATAACATTTTCACGGCTAGCAGTTTCTATATCAATATTTGCGGTCATACCGGAGCGAATGCGGTCATCTTTATCTTTAAATTGCAAGGTGGTTTTATAAGTGGATACTCCTTCAACAACTGTTTCAGCCGGATCTGTTTTAGAAATTACGGCTTCAAAAATAACATCGTTTCCGTAAGCATCTAAAGTAACTTTGGCGGGATTTCCAACTTTAATTTTAGCGATATCAACTTCCGCTATTTTAGTTTCTATTTCTAACTTAGATTCGGAGATAAGAGAAATAACAGATACGCCGGAAGAAATTATTTCTCCAACTTTAGCGTCTTGTTTGGTAACGGTGGCATTTATCGGAGAAAAGATAATTGTTTTTTGAAGTTCAGCTTCATAGCTTTTAACGTTCGCTTCTGCTTCTTCAACTTTTGCTTCTTCGGAAGCGAGTTCCTCTTTAGAAGAACCGGCGAGTTTTAATTTTAATTCGTTTTCTATTTTACTGATGGTAAGTTTTTGGGAAACGATAGATTGTTTTAAGGCGTTTATGTTTTTAACGGAAGAGATAATATTGATGCGAGCAGTGCTAGTATTTAAACGATAAGTGCTTAATGAAGTATCAGAAAGTCCGCATCCGGAAATGAAAGTGCCGCTAGTTTTTTCAAGAAAGGCTTTAGTGGTAGAGAGATAATTTTCTGCTTGACTAAGCGCTTTTTCATAATTTTCTTCGGAGCCGGGCATAGTTTTTATTTTAAGATCGGAAATTTCACTGTTCCAAGAATTAAGATTTTTTTCACTTAAAAGTTTTAGGCTTTCGGCATCGCTTTTTACTTGCTGATCACAAGAGCTGTAAGTTAACGAAAAACTGCCGGAAGACAGAGATCCGGAAAAAATACCAGCAGTTTTTACGCGAATAGCGTCATCGGCATAAGTGTAAGAATCAGCAACAACATCCGGAACATCATCATAGTAATTTATGAGGTCTTGCTTTGCTTCCCCGAGTTCGGCTTCTTTTATGGCTATATCTTCAGCGCGAGCGCCTCTTTTTAATTCAAGAAAATTTGCTTCTTCGGATTTTAAATTTGCTTTAGCTTTAGCAAGATTCGCGGAGATATCAGCATTATTCAGACTGGCTAAAGTTTCTCCGATATAAACTTTATCTCCAACGGAAACAAAAACAGAGGAAACTTTACCGCTTTTTTCAAAAGCAAGACTAACTTCTTCAGATGGTTTTACTTGTCCGGTAACACTAACTTCTTCTTTAAGGTTTGATATTTGCGCGGTTGCCGTCTCAAAATTATTTGCGCTTCCGCCGCTAAAAATAAAATAAGAGATAATAATACCTCCAATAATGAAAAGAACGGGAATAAAGAAGAGGGGTTTTTTAAGAAAACTATTTTTTTTCATTTTTGTTTTTATTTTTTGGAATAATAAAGATGGAGATAAAGTAGCCGATTAAGCCGGGGATAACGCCGGTGACAACAGTGACAAAAATCCAGATTAGGCGAAGAATTACCGGATCTATGTCTAGATACTCTCCCAGACCGCCAAAAATTCCAGCGAAAACTTTATTTTCATTACTACGATAGAGTTTTTTCATGGTCAAATAATAACAGAAATCAGAGGGAAAGCAAGTTGTTATTCGCATTGAATTACTTTTATTGAGTTAAATTTCTTGATTTTTTTTATAAGCTAAGCAAGCTTTAAAAATGGAACGTTTTGTGGTGCACTAAAATGAAAGATATAGCGTATTATGTATATAGAGGAGATGTTTTAGTCTCCTTTTTTATAAGTAAATATTATGAAAAACAATATTTTTATTAAGAATGTAGCGGGGTTAAAAAAATATGCTATTAACCATAAAATAATAAGCGGAATTGTTTTATTGGTAATTTTGTATTTCGGATACTTAGGTTTTAATAGTTTTTTTAAGAGTGATGGTCAAGTTCAATATGTATTAGCTCCAGTTTCTAAAGGAAGTATAATTGTTTCAATTACAGGGAGCGGGCAAGTTTCAGCTTATAACCAAGTTGATATTAAGCCAAAAGTTTCTGGGGATGTAGTTTACGTTGGTATAGTAAACGGACAAGAAGTAAAAGCGGGAACTTTAATAGCGCAATTAGACGATCGAGATGCGCAAAAGTCTGTAAGGGATGCGGAAGTTAATTTGGAAAGCGCAAAAATATCTTTACAAAAACTGGAAGAGCCAGCGGATGCTTTGTCGGTTATCCAGGCGGAAAATTCTTTAACGCAGGCGAAAACAAGTTTAGAAAAAGCTTACGATGACGGAGCCACGGATGTTTCTAATGCGTTTTTAGATATGCCGTCAGTAGTTACAGGACTGCAAGATATTTTGTCCGGAACTTCTGCTAGTAAGGGAACACAAGATAATATTTCTTATTTTAGTAATTTAGTAACTAGTTATAACGACAATGTTTCAATATATAAGAATGATGCGGCAGATAAATATAAAGAAGCGCGAATAATTTATGATAATAGTTTAAACAGTTACAAAATAACGGCAAGGTTTACTGATGAGGAAACAACGGAAAAATTGATTAGCGATACTTATAATATGGCTAGATCAATTTCGGAAGCGGTGAAGAGCGTAAGTAATTTTTTAAGTTTTGTTAAAGACAGACTTACAGAACGCCAGTATAGCGTGCCTCAATCTTTAACAACTTATTTAAGTTCTCTTTCAACTTATACGAGTACGGTAAATTCAAATTTATCAACTCTTTTTAGTATAAAAAATACGATAGTAAATTCAAAAATGAGCATAGAGGAAAAAACAGAGTCGCTGGCAAAATTAAAAGAAGGAGTAAGCGATTTAGATTTAGCTTCACAAAAATTATCTCTTAAACAAAAAGAAAATGCGCTTTTAGATGTTCAAGAGAAACTTTCCGATTATTATATCCGTGCGCCTTTTAATGGGACAATCGTAAAAGTAAACGTAAAAAAATCTGATGCGGCAAGCAGTGGAACGGCGGTGGCAACTTTAGTAACTAGGCAAAAAATAGCAGAGCTATCTTTAAATGAGATTGATGCGGCAAAAATAAAAGTTGACCAAAAAGCGATGCTTTCTTTTGATGCCGTTGATGGTTTAAATATAGCCGGAAAAGTAGCGGAAGTTGACGCGGTGGGGACAGTTTCTCAAGGAGTAGTTACTTATAATGTAAAAATATCTTTTGATACGCAAGATGACAGAGTAAAATCCGGAATGAGCGTAAGCGCGGCAATTGTTATTGATTTTAAGCAAGATGTTTTAATAGTTCCAAACAGCGCTATAAAATCCGGAAATAATATAAGTTATGCAGAGATGCTTGATAAAACATTTTCGGCAAATCAAGGGAGCCAAGGTGTGGCTTCGGATAATTTACCAAAACAGCAGATAGTAGAAACAGGGATAACTGATGACACAAACATAGAAATTATTTCTGGATTAAAAGAAGGAGATCAGATAATAATAAAAACTATCAACAGTTCAACAAGTAGTAGCTCCAGCCAGCAGACACCGAGTATTTTAGGAGCGATTGGAGGTAATAATAAAAGATAATATGATTGACCTGCAAAAAATAACAAAGACTTACAAGACGGGAGAAGTTGATTTTCAAGCATTAAAAGAATTAAGTTTTGAGATAAAAGAAGGGGAGTTTGTGGCGATTATGGGACCATCTGGTTCTGGAAAATCAACTTTAATGCATATTATCGGGGCGCTTGATACGCCAACTAGCGGAAAATATTTTTTTGATGGAAAAGATGTTTCTGAATTAAGCGATGATGAGCTTGCGGATGTGCGAAAAAATAAAATAGGGTTTGTGTTTCAGTCTTTTAATCTTCTTCCCAGAACAACAGTTTTAAGAAATGTTATGTTACCTCTTATTTATAATGAGGTGGAAGAAGGGGAAAGAGAAGAAAGAGCGCAAAAAGTTTTAAAATCTGCCGGGATGGATGAAGGGCACTTTTATCATCTTTCTAATCAACTTTCCGGAGGACAAATT
>Ga0208375_1000788_pt1 | contig 40502 bp, 35 predicted proteins | sample RifOxyD1_FD_184038 | JGI IMG/M metagenome (GOLD analysis project Ga0208375, IMG submission 184038) | Soil microbial communities from Rifle, Colorado - Rifle Oxygen_injection D1 (SPAdes) | ecosystem: Environmental > Terrestrial > Deep subsurface > Rock core/Sediment | place: Rifle, Colorado... | reverse complement strand
GTTGCAATATTTGTTCTTTTCCGTGACGAGTTCCTGTTCAACAATGGTTTTGGTCATGGTCCATTAGATTTTTTCAGTTACCCTCCTTGGGATTTTTCCAGAGTGCATCTCACATCGTAAATTTTGGTAGATTCATCATCATAAATTCTTTCGAAACATTCTTTTAACCGGTACTGTAAATTAGTCAGGTTGTATTTTTCTCTTGCGGATGGAGTAAGAACGATGTACCGTATGTTGTATTCATCAAATAAACTTATCGCTTCTGTCTGAAATTGCGTGGTGAACAGTGAAGTGAGGGCCGCGAATCGTTTTTCCACATCAGGGATGAGTGTAAACTGATCATCCATAAAGTTAGTTCTATTGCCGATAAATGTTATCAAATGCCCTTCTTCTAGCAACGCCAGAATGGTTGCATCCTCCGGAATGTTTTCTTTGATCCATTGGAACGCCGTTACTTCCTCCGTGGTCGGCATTTCCTGCTGCAAAGCAGTTGTTATTGCGGGATAGATCATGGTTATCACCAACAGAACCAGGATGAAGCGGGGGAATAGTTTCTGCAGGTGATGGATTTTTGTTTTTTGGAGAAATTGAAGCGTGTCTTGGTAAAAAGGAGCAAAAAGGATCGCCAAGATTATGCCTGTAAAAGCAAGGGATAATTTAAATTCAATAAATCTCAGCCACGTGAGCAGCGTTGTGGAGATGACCAGGCTGATCAGGAAAAACATCCTTTCGTTTTTAAAGTAGAATAGGGAGCGGTAAACGACAAATATTCCCGTGAGGAAAGGAATAACGCTTACCAAAATAACCGACTGGGTGAGGGATAACATGGGAAAGTATTGAGAGATGATTTGCGCAGGAATGTTCTTCCAGATAAATGATATGCCTTGCTCAAGGAGAATATTTTTAAAAAAAAGGTATTGCGACCAGATGAAGAAAAACAGTGAAAAAAGTACAACTTCAATCTCAGCGTTATCAATTTTTTTCTTCTCGAGAAGCGAAAGAAGAAAATAAATTCCAAAACCGATGAGAAGAAGAAATGTGGCTGAACTGGTAAACGAGAGAATAATGAATGATATGATGTAGCCGTAGAGAAATTGTTTTCTGTTAATATTAAGGAATGTATAGATATTTACAAAAATTAAAGGGAGAAACAGCATTTCTGAAGTAAATCGATTGGTGGTGAAAAGAATAGGCAGGAAACCAGCGATGCCAGCGGAAAATAATGAGGCAGTTTTGTTTTGCGTAATCTTTCTGCTTATCAAATAGGTAATTATGGTTAACGCTGCAATAAATAGATTGGGCAGAATTTTGGCAACAAACGATAACGGAAGTGCCAGGCTGAACAGGCTGGTGAGGTAGTGAAAAAAGGGAAGGAAAAGATGATGCCGTCCCCCGTATGACAAAGGATCATCAAATAAGGGTAATCCTGTTTTGGTAATATGATCCACTTGCCGCATGTCGAAGTATGATTCGTAGGTGAAATTAGGCAACGTAAAAGCGAGAATCAAACGTACGCTGAGGGTAATTAAAAAAATAGCGCTAATCCAGTACACTTCTTTTTTTTCCATGACTCTTAAGAAGAAGATATTATTGTGCATTATATAAATCTGTAGTATCCCTTGAACCCCTGTAGTATCTCTTCCTATCTTTCTTAATCCTGCGAAATCTTTATATCTCTTTATCATTCTGAGGTTTCCATGGATAAAATTTCTTCAGGTGCAGCTTTTTTAGATGCATTATTGCAAGGAGGATATGATGGAGATATCATTACCACCATCTATGGCCCTTCCGGTGCGGGGAAAACAAACTTTTGCTTGTTAGCTGCCGTGAACGTGGCAAAAAAAGGTAAAAAAGTGTTATTTGTTGATACGGAAGGGGGCATCGCCGTAGAACGCATAAAACAAATCAGCCAAAATGCACCGGAAGTATTGGAGCGGATTATTTTTTTCAATCCGGTAACCTTTCTTGAACAGAAAGAAGTATTTGAAATGTTGCGTGAGAAAATTAATGAACATATAGGGATGATTGTCGTTGATTCCATTTCCATGCTCTATCGGTTGGAGTTAGGCAGGAATGAAGAAGTGTATGAAGTTAATTCTGCGCTGGGAAAACAAATTGCCCTACTTGTAGAAATTTCCCGGAAAAAGAAAATTCCCGTGTTGATCACCAATCAGGTGTATGCGGATTTTAATAACCGTGACAATGTGAAAATGGTCGGCGGGGATCTATTAAAATATGGTTCTAAATGTTTGATTGAACTGCAGCGGTTTCAGAACTGCCGTGGGCTGATTTTGCAGAAGCATCGGTCCCTACCAGACGGGTTGGAAGTAAAGTTTAGGATTGTAGACAAAGGGGTTGAGAAAGTGGAATGAAAATTAAGATCCACTGAAAATAAAAGCCAAAGATTTATAAAAAAGACTCGAAATGAGTATATTCATAGCCAAAACTCATCTCTGAGTTGATGAGCAGCGCTGCATGAGGCAAAAAAAACTGCAGACAAGAATTACGTATTCTTGTTTGTTAAAAATATAATTGGAGAAATTACAATGGCAGAACAAGAAGATCTACTGATTGATTCCAACGAATATCTCAAAAGCGGGATCCATATCGGAACGAAATTTAAAACAAAGTACATGGCTGATTTTATCTATAAAACACGCCCTGACGGATTAAGCGTTCTCAATCTCAAAAAAATCGATGAACGGCTGAGGCTTGCTGTGCAGCTTCTTTCTTATTATAATCCAGAAGATATCCTGGTGTGCAGCAGAAGGGAGAGCGGCTGGAAGGCGCTGAAACTTCTCAATAAACTGACGGGAATGAAAGTCATTAGCGGACGATATCCTCCAGGAATTTTAACCAACACGAACCTGAAAACATTCACGGAACCGAAGATCGTCTTTGTCTGTGATCCTTGGACTGATAAGAACGCGGTAGAGGATGCAGCCCGAATCGGCGTACCGGTGATTGCTCTCTGTGATACAAATAACCAATCAAACAAACTAGATTTGGTTGTACCATGCAATAATAAAGGAAAGAAATCCATCGGGATTGTCATTTATCTTTTGGCGCGGGAGTACATGAAAAAGAGAGGACTCCTGGCAGAAGGGCAGGAAATGCCAGCAACAATGGATGATTTCACGGAAGAGTAAACCTATTTTTTTTTCTTTTTCTTTCACAATTTTTAAAAGACATTCTTTTTATATTTCTCTTTGTATGAAAAAAATAGTGGTCATTGGTGGCGGGACGGGAAATTTTGTCGTGCTGAGCGGCTTGAAACAGTATAAAGTTGACTTAAGCGCGATTGTCTCTATGGCTGATGACGGCGGCAGCACGGGCATGTTACGTGACGAATTGGGAGTTCTCCCCCCGGGTGATGTGCGCCAATGCTTGGTTGCTCTCTCTAATTCTAGCAGGCTCATGCGCAGCCTCATGAATTACCGTTTTGAAAATGGCGGCTTGGAAGGTCATAATTTCGGCAACCTTCTCTTATCGGCATTGGAAAAAGTAACGGGGAGTTTTGAAAAAGCAGTTGAAGAAGTAGGTAAAATTCTCTCTATTGAAGGGAAGGTTATTCCGGTTACGGCAAACCAGGTTCGCTTGCATATGATTTTAGAAGATGGAACTTTATTGCGGGGAGAATGCGAAATCTTGCTGGCAAAAAGATCCCTGCTTGGATTTAAGAGTATTTATTTGGAACCCTATCCGAAAGCGGATCATCACGCCCTCGATGAAATTCGCAATGCTGATCTGATCATTTTTGGACCTGGAGGACTTTATACCAGCCTGATCCCTAATTTACTCGTGGAAGGGGTAAGCGAGGCTCTTCGTGAAACCAAGGCAACCAAAGTTTTTGTCATGAATTTAATCAATAAAAAAGTGCAAACGCCGGGATTTAAAGCAAGTCATTATCTTAAGGAGGTAAGTAAATTTATTGGCCGGGATATCTTTGGTTACATCATTATTAATTCCGGAAAACCTTCTGAAGAGCTGATTAAAGCGTATGCTGCTGAGGGAGAACTTATTGAGAACGATTTGGAAGAAGATCCCCGTGTCATGGCCACGGAACTGTTAAATAGCGAGTTAAAAGAAGTACAAAAAGGCGATGTACTTACACGAAATTTAATAAGACATGATTCTCATAAATTAGCTAAAGAGTTGATGAGCATTGTTGATAATCTTTGATCTTGATGATACCCTGTTCCCTCGGCTTCCTGACAACTACACAGATGAAGATCTTCATATTCTCCAATTATTTCCCACGGCCCGTTCTTTATTAGAATATCCAGATAATCTCAAGAAAGTACTGGTTACAAAAGGAGATCCAGAGTTTCAAATGGCGAAAATTAATATCCTTAACATAAGTCATTTGTTTGAGGCCATTTTTGTTTGCAGCGCTGATGAAGAGAAGAAAGAATGTTTCAGAAGCATCTCAGAGAACTTTCCTGATGACGAAATCTGGGTGTTCGGCGATCGGATTGATTCAGAAATCCGGTACGGCAATGAATTAGGCCTAAAAACGATCCACCTTCGTCAGGGAAAATATAAACATTTAAAAGCCCGCAATACGGTGGAGATACCTGCATATGAAATTATTGTCTTTTCAGATATATGGAAAGTTTTAGGATTACAAACTTTGTAGGATTACCATGCAAGCCGTTATTTTAGCTGCGGGAAAGGGAACGAGGATGGGATCATTGACTGAACTGGTGCCGAAACCTCTTCTCAAAGTTTCTGGAAAAACCCTCCTGGAACATAAATTAGATGTTCTTCCTGACGTTGTTGATGAAGTGATTATGGTTGTCGGCTATCGTGCCGATGTGATTCGATCGTTCTTTTCCGTTTCTCATCATAATATAAAAATAAAGTATGCAACCCAGAAGGATCATGCCGGTGGCACGGCTGATGCTCTCTGGCAGTGCCGCACTTATCTGAAAGGTCGGTTTCTTGTGATGATGGGGGACGATCTTTATTGCCGTGAAGATATCGATACATGCCTTGCTCATAAAGATTGGACGATTTTAGTGCAGCAGGTTCCAGACACGAGAGTGGGAGGAAAAGTAATTTTGGATAACCAAAGACATGTTGTTGATATTTTGGAGAAGAATACTGGAGGAGCTGGCTTTGTGAATACCAATATGTTTGTGTTAGATACACGAATCTTTGACATTTCTCCAGTGCCAAAAGCACCTGGTTCCCTGGAATTTGGTCTGCCGCAAACAGTTCTCGCTGCTTCTACATCGTTCGGAATCCCGCTAAGGGTAGTTCCTGCAACGCACTGGATTCAAATAACAAACCCCAACGACCTTATGCGGGCGGAAAATCTTCTTACCCAGTGAGATGTCTACAGCGGATTTTTCAAGGGCACAATCTTACCATAATCTTTATCAAAGAATACATTTTTAGTTAGATCATGGACGTCTATGAACCGGCCGAGGACTCTTATTTATTACAAAAGCATGTCCGTCAATATGCCGCAGGAAGAATTTTAGATGTAGGAACGGGTTCGGGAATTCAGGCGCTGGCCGTTGTCAGCTTAGCGGGCGTGAGGGAAGTTGTGGCTGTCGATATAAATGAAATCGCGATTCAACAGCTGCAAGACCATATTAAGAAAAACAAATTACGAAAAATAAAAGCAATCCAAAGCGACTTGTTCGAGAATGTGGACGGCCAATTTAACCTTATTATTTTCAATCCGCCGTATTTGCCGCAGGATAAAGGGATAGAAGATTCAGCATTGTATGGTGGAAAGAAAGGCTGGGAACTTTCGGAACGGTTCTTTAACGAAGTTTCACGATATTTGTTTGCGGAAGGAATGATCTTATTCTTATTTTCTTCATTAACAAACAAAGAAAAGATTGAGGAAATCATTTCCCATCATCTGTTTCAGTTTGCAGAACTTGAACGAACAAAACTTGCCTTTGAGGAGCTCTATGTATATGAAATCAAGAAATCTTCTTTATTGCGGGAATTGGAAGGGAAGGGGATAGAGAACATTCATTATGTTGCGCAGGGAAAACGAGGAGTTATCTATAAAGGCGCATGGGATAAAAGTAAATTGGTAAAGTCGCATTTTCCTTCCCGCAGGAACATCATTACCGTTGCCATTAAAACAAAAAAAGCAGAAAGTAAAGCTGAGGGCAGGATCGCCAATGAAGCGAAATGGCTTCCGATTCTTAATAAGAAAGGGATAGGCCCTTCATTTCAGTTTTCTGGAGACAATTATCTTGTCTATGGATTTGTGGAAGGGGAGTTTATCATAGACTGGATCAAACATCATTCCAAAGAAGAAATAAAGAACATTCTTCGAGAGGTTCTGGAACAGTGTTTTATGATGGACCAGTTACGTGTCAATAAAGAAGAAATGCATCATCCCGTGAAGCATATCATTGTAACAAAAGATAATACTCCTGTCCTGATAGATTTTGAACGGTGTCATGAAACAGAACAGCCGCAGAACGTCACTCAGTTTGTGGAATTTATCTGCCGTCTCCAGAATGAATTGCACAAAAAGGATGTGGTTATTAATCCAAAAATGGCGAGGGAACAAGCAAAAGAATATAAAGAAGAACCGACTCGATCTTCATTTCAAGCGCTTCTTCAAGCTCTCTTTTGGGATTAAAATGAAATATACTGATGTTCCCATTCTGATGTACCATGAAATTGGGGAGCACGATTCTCCCTGGTGCGTTTCACCAAAAGCATTCGAACAGCAGATGCTCATTCTTAAACGTCATGGGTTCAGGACCATTTCTCTTCATGAATTGCGCAAAGGAATAGAACAGAATGAAGAAACACCAGAAAAATTGGCCGTAATTACATTTGATGATGGCCGGAAGGGGGTTTATACTCACGCTCTTCCCTTGTTTCAGAAACTGGGATTTACGGGGACTATATATATTGTACCGCAATGGATTGACAGAAAAGAATCCATTCCAAACTCAGAAAAATATTCCGATTTTCTTACATGGGAAGAATTGCGGGAATTGGCAAAACGTGGTCTTGAGATAGAATCCCATACTTTTTCACATAAAAATCTTGCTGGGCTTGATCCTCCGGCCGTTCTCCAGGAATTAGCCGAAGCAGACAGGATTATTTCAGAACGGCTTCGTCTTCCGGTTCAGCATTTTTCTTATCCCTACGGACAGTTTACTCCGCTCGTTCAGGAGAAAGTCCGGGAGCGGTATGCTACTGCGGTCACAGTACAGAAAGGATTTGCGAAACTCCCGGGAGCATACGCCCGACAATGGATCCAGCGCGATACTTCGTTTGAACAGTTTCAGAAATTACTTTCCCCTCCCACTCTTTCTTTATGCATGATCGTGAAGAATGAAGAAGAATTTTTGGAGCAGTGCCTTGCTTCTGTGAAAGGTCTTGTTGATGAAATGGTGATCGTTGACACCGGCAGCAGTGATGCCACCAAAAAGATTGCCAGCGCATTTACGGATACGATCTATGACTTTGCCTGGTGTGATGATTTTGCCGCTGCGCGCAATGAATCTCTCCGGCATGCTACGGGCGATTGGGTACTGGTGCTGGACGCTGATGAAGTTCTTGCCCCGGAAGATCATGCTGTTATCCGGGAGAGTATCAACTCCTGGGAAATTAGCGGATTCCAGCTTCTGACAAAAAATTACTGCAATGATTCCTCGATCATGGGCTGGCGTCCCTGCCCGCCCGCTGCTGATCCGTCGCGTAAACAGGTTCATGGATGGTTTCCTTCGCTCAAAGTACGGTTATTTCAACGGCGTGCCGGGCTGAAGTTTACCGGTGCAGTGCATGAGATGGTCGATTCAAGCATTACTTCTTTGGGAGGAAGGATCGCTTCCTGTCCTGTGCTTGTGCATCACTATGGAACGTTACAGCTGCAGGCTTCTCATAAAACGGGAAAGTACCTGGAGTTAAATAAAAAGAAGACAGCTGAAAATCCCCTCGATGCCAAAGCCTTTTTTGAGCTGGGAATTCAGTATAAAGAATTAGGCCGGTTTGCATTGGCAGAAGAAGCACTGGAACGTTCTCTGGCGTTGGATTCACAGCTGCTGCCGTTGCTCAATCTGGCCATCATCCAGCAGAAGCAGGATAAATTTGATCAGGCTATCCAGACTTTTTTTAAAGTATTGGAAAAAAAGGAAAAAACTGCCGAGGCGCATTTCGGCCTGGGATTCTGTTTCTTTCGTAAACATCAACTAGAAGAATCGGCAAACCATTTCCAATCGGCTATCGGTATTGATCCTTTGCACCTTGATGCCTATATCAATCTAGGTGCGGTGTATGAAAAACAGGGAAAATATCCTGCTGCGATTACTATATTAAAGATGGCGCTGAGAATTTCTCCGGATAATGGCAGGTGTCATTATAATTTAGGTGTTGCGTATGAAAAAACAGGGAATCTTTCTCTGGCTCTGCATGCATATCAGAAAGCTTTAGATTCGGGGTATGTTCGCAAGGACGAGTTGCAGGAAAGGATAACGAAAATAAAACAGTTTATGGGAACATAGTGAACATTCCGTAGTGAACATTCAATAAAACTCCGTCTTATTATTATAATATATGCCTTTCTTGAGTTCTACCGGCCGCCAGGAATCCTGGACGAGGGTTGCTCCCAACCAGGCGGCGAGTTCTTGAGGGTTGCCGATTGTTGCAGATAATCCAATAATCTGAGCTTGGAGAAGTTTTTTGAGCAGGGTTAGGACAATTTCCAGCGTTGGGCCGCGAGAAGGGTCGTTCAAGAGATGTATTTCATCAATAATAATGGTTTTAACTTCCGTCAGCCACTGTACTTTATGGCGAAGAATCGAATCCAATTTTTCTACAGTAAGGATAAGAAGATTATATTTTGCAAGATAGGAAAAGTCTGCCTCTTCTGTATTTCCCACCGAAAGTATTGTTTTATACGGAGTCTTCTCAAAAAGCCGCTGGTATTCTTTGTATTTTTCGCTGGCCAGCGCTTTCAAAGGAACTAAATAAATAGCTTTTCCTTGGTCTAGCGAATTGGCAATGGCCATCGTGGCAATGAAGGTTTTTCCTGATGCTGTCGGCGCGCAGACGAGGAGCGATTTTCGTTGAAGTACTCCAGCATCGACTGCTTTTTGCTGAACTGGCGTAAGCGTGGTAAATTTATGGGTGTTACGATAATATTCTATAACGAAATCAGGAATGGGAAGGTCCTTAAGTTGGCTTTCTGAGTTCATGAAAAAAAGATCACGAAAAGGTTTATATGCTTTTAGGCTTTCGACGTAGAAATGGCAGAAAAAGAAAGGAGAATGTGTTTCTCCCGCGCATTTTTACAAACAAGAGCAAAAATAGAACGTAGTTCTAGTTTACACAATTTGTTATTCAATAATGATGAAACCCTAATTCGTAAAAATTTCTTGATTTCGGACTGTAATTCGTTATTTATTCTTTTCACGAATGGTATTTTTGCGAAAGGCTTATAAATCGTTTTCTGCTCATCTCAGGTAACCCTCGTGGTATTCCGTCAGATCTATCGATGGAAAACAATTCAACCTTAAAATCGAAAAGGTTCGCCTTTGGGCTGGCCCTTCGAAATTTTTACGGGGTGAATTAGAGGGGTAAAAAAAGAATCGATTGAGGTACCAAATCGATCGAGATATACTCGTACAAATAAAAATTTGTACAAACAAAAAAAGACATATTCAAACACGGAGGTGTGTTTTAAATGAAAGTAAAAAGAATGGTGAAGCGCATGTTCGCTGTAGGAACGGGCGTAGCAATGCTCGGTGCAACAGCAATGGGCGCATTAGCAGCAGATTTGAAAAGTTACCCTGGTATGTTTGTTGATAATGGGGTATTCAATGGGCTGCTTGTCGTTGGTGATACTGCAAAGCCAATAGATAATTTGGCAGTCACGGATATCGCTGCTGGAATGAAGTACGTTAAACCTTCAGCCACCACAACTGTTTCTGTAGAAGGAGACGCTTGGATGGTTGGGACTAGTTCTAAGAGTTATGAACTGGCGAACAATAACGCAACCGGCAGTTCTATTGGCGGTGAGTCATGGCGGGATATTAACACTTTTATTGGCGACGACGAGTTAGCTGCTCTAAGTGATGGAACTTGGGCAACGAATGAAAATGAATATGCTTTCCAGCAATTCATGTTCTTTGATGCAGACAGCGTCAATAATGAAAGGAACAGGATTGTCAAGTACGATGAAAATGACAAGGATGTCAGTGCTGACCATCTTTTCCTTGGAAATGGAAAACAAATTGCCCGATATAAGTTAGAGTTCAGTTCCACGGCGCAGTCAGACGTGACTGATTCTGCTGGTTCGGCAGACACAACTGGTACATACTTGGACGACTTTGAAAACACGGAACTTTCCATGTTAGGAAAACCATACAAAGTTGTTCTGGCACGACGGCCTGCTTCAGGACCACAGGGTGGCGGCGGAAGTATTAAATTAACTTTAATGGCCGGCGCAGCTCGTGATACCTTATTAGAAGGGGAAACGCAGACCTATACTGTTGGCGACAAAACGTATGAAGTTACCCTTACTTTCGTTGATGCTGATGAAGGGCTGTTTACCGTAAATGGTGAAAAAACGAACAAGCTCAAAGTAGGGGAGACCTATGTTCTCAGTGACAAGAGCGAAGTTGGTGTGAGCGAAGTTCTCTACCAAGATTATGCTGGTGGGGTGCACTCGGTAACCTTCTTCGTTGGCGCTTCAAAAATGGAATTGCGAGACGACGACATTGGTGATGCCACGGGTGCGTACAATGTCAAAGTTGGTTCTGAAGACATTGATGGAACAACGGTAATCGTTACGGGCACTGATGATAACAGCACATTTACCGTAAGTACCGTTGAAGTGAACATGACGGCTGAAGATGACTTCTTTGTCAGTACTGAAGGAAAGTTAAGTGATGTTATTACTGCAGCTGGCGAAGAGAAAGAAGTTTTGATGGCAGGCAGTTTTGACATTGAATACAAAGGTTTGACTGATGAAAAAACGCACGACTTACAGTTGAAGACATCTTCTTCAAGAAGGTACAAGTTAGTGTTGTTTGATGGGGATGGTAAAGCTGTAGATATCCCTGTTGCTTACGCAGAAAGTGCAACCAACCTGAGTGCTGGTGAAGATACGCAAGTCGGTGCAACCAGGAATAATTGGAAAGCTCTGAAGTTGAACGAGACTGCCAATAACGTAAATGGTGTAGACATTACCAGTATACATAAAGACGACTACTTTGTTGTAACTGGTGGAACGGCTGGCGATGGTTCAGCTAAGTCTTACTTGTTGCAGTACAAGGGTGCGGATAGGCAATCAAAGTCAAGCCCGAAAATTAAATTAAAGAACCTAGGAAGTGCGGAAACATTGGAGTACTCTGTAACAACCGTTGCCGCTGGTACTACTGGTACAGTAGCAACGATTAAATTGGGCGGATATTCGTTCCTTGTTCAGAACGCATCGTCTGCTCAAGCTGATGACTTCAATATTGCTGTGGACATGGATGGTTCAGGTGCTGTTTCGACTGCGGCAGCTCCGGGTAGTCTAATTACCTTCGTTGATTCATTTGGTTCGCAGTGGACCCCAGGCGGAGGAGACGGACCTTACAGTGGACAGAATGGTTCTCAAGTTGGTACTGACAACTCTTCAGGCGGATCTGGTGCAAACTTTGGTCTTGTCTGGAATATGACCACACCAAATGCTGACGATTTTGACCAAGTGACACCAAGTGCCATTTCGTTAAACATCTCGGCAACCACCGGCCCAGAAGTACGTGCTGCTTTATCAGGTGTAACATTACTTACCCCTGATGGTGAAACAGAAGTAAGTTACGGCTATACTTCCATGGGTACATGGATCAAGTTCAGTGAACCAAGCGGGGACCCAGACGAGTTAACCCTAGGGTACCCTGAGAAGCAGAAATTGCCACAAGTGTACTTCACCAGTGGTGCAACAACAACGACATCCACGGCAGCTGGAGATTTAACAACTGTTGAAGGTGTTGTTGGCGCAAGCAAACTTGCCAGTGAAGTGACTGACACAAAAGCGCAGAACTTAATTTTGGTAGGCGGACCATGTGTTAACACCATTGCTGCTGAATTGCTTGGCAACCCAACTGACTGTGCGGAAGGATTCCGGCCTGGTGTAGCGCGTGTTAAATTGTTCGAACACGCAAACGGTAACGTGGCTATGCTTGTTGCAGGATATTCCGGAGAAGACACAAGACTAGCTGGTTTAGTTGTTGCAAAAAGATGGACAGACGCAAACTTCAAAGGTATGGAAGTTGAAGTTGAAGGTACAACTTACAGCGATGCAACCATCGGTGCTCCAACTGTAAAAACTGAAGCAGTAGTGGAAGAAACCACAACAGAAGAAACAACAACTGAATAAGCCTAAAAAGCTTTTTCTTTTTTTTTCTTTTTTTTTACTGGATTTTATTTATCGTTGATTTTGGAGAAAATATCTTTGGAAAAAGATATACTATGGAAAAAAATATATAAAGGCGAATCGCTTTCTGAAGGACAAAGAGGTGACTACTATTACTTATAAGAAATATATCCCAATAGTATTGCTTGTATTTCTGGTTATCACTTCATTCCTCATATTAAAACCTCTTCTCCTGTCTATTCTGTTAGGGGCATTGTTTGCTTTTATTTCGTATCCTTTGTATAAGATCGTAAAAAGAAAACGTGAAATCTTACCAGCTCTTTTCGTATGTATCTTTGTGCTGGCAATTCTGGTTGTCCCTACTGGTTTCTTCATTAAATTTCTGGTGAAAGAATCTTTTGCTTTATTTCTGTTAGTAAAACAAAAATTAGCTGTCGGCTTATTTCAAAATTGTACAAACCAGTTCTGCCTCTATTTTCAAGAGGCAGGAACCACCCCTGCAATTCAATATCAAATTCAAGAGATAAGCAAGGCTATTACCAATACCATTATCAGCAAGGGGTCTGCTTTCCTCTTGAGCGTTCCTCTAATTATGCTTAATCTGTTCGTCATTTTCTTTACGATGTTTTATTTTTTGAAAGATGGTCACCGTTTTATAGAGCAGCTTCCTCGATTTTTAGGAATACAAACAGAAAAGTTTGTTCATATTATGCAGCGTTTGCAGGAAATAACCCATGGATTAGTGTACGGTTATTTCCTTGTAGCACTTGTTCAAGGCGCGTTAGGGGCTATTGGCTTCTTTATCTTTGGCGTTCCCTCTCCCTTGTTCTGGGGTTTAGTTATGGCTCTTTTTGCTCTCATTCCTCTTCTAGGAACAGGATTGGTGTGGGTTCCTGCTTCCCTTATTCTCTTTTTGAATGGTGTATTCCAGGATTCCTCTGGTTTGATGTTAAAAGGTATCTTACTCTTTGGATATTCTTTTATTTTTGTGGGATTTGCCGATAACCTTCTGCGGCCGAAATTGATAGGAAAGAAAGCAAAGATTCATCCGGCGATTATCTTGCTGGGCATTTTTGGCGGCGTGTTTCTCTTTGGCGCATTAGGAGTAATCATTGGACCTGTTGTCCTTGCTCTGACATCTGTTTTTTTTACGATGTATGTTGTGAAAGAAGAAATAGATATAAAGAATAATTTTTAGTAAGAAAAGAGTAAGAAGATTTTAGTAAGAAGAATATGATTTTTTTGAGTATGATATCAACTGCTGGAGATATGTCTGAATGTTAATCTCCTCCGAAACGTGCCGTAGATAAAATCCAGAGCCAAGATTAATGGAATACGTTTTAAACATTCTATCAAGAAGATTATGTTCTGGCGCGGTGTTTATAATTTCCGTGTATCTTATCTCTTTTTTGTTAAATCTGATTTTGTCGCGGAAAAATTGGTATGGAAGCCGAGACCGTTGAACTGCTGTAATTATGCCGATGATAATGATCACCAGCAGGAACAGTAAGGCGGTTGTTTTAACCGTTGTTTCTTGCGTGCCACTTAAGTCCAGCAAGGCAATATTCAGCAGGATGCCTATATAGAAGAGGGTTCCTAATATCAGAAAAGATACAAGCTTTGGAATAAGCGCTCGTGTTGTTTGCTGGTGCAGTTCGTAGATCGGTTGTTCTTGAGCTGGTTGTTGAAATGGCATATCTTTCAAATTACGTGTTAATTTATATTCTTTATGTACTTATTAAGTTCACTCTTTCATGAGAATAAAAAATAAAATGGACCCAGCCGGATTTGAACCGGCGATCTCCCGCGAGTCAGGCGGACGTCCTGTATGGCGCATTTTCACTACTTTTTATGCGTAGCCACTAGACCATGGGTCCATCTTTTTTTATTTTTGGCGCTTCTTTATTAAATTTTTGTGCGAATAGTTGAGTCGTAATCAAAAAACTTATATTCTCGACAAGGAAAACACTTAGTTATGATTCCTCGTCATGAATTTTGGTGGCGATTCCTTCCAAAAAGAGAATTAACTCAGGTTTATCTCTCAGGAGCGCTTCGATCGTTTGCCATTTCGATGATCGGATTGTTCATTCCATTATATTTATATACTGAGCAAGGGTTTAGCTTACAGCAAACATTACTGTTTTTTGTGTTTTATGCCGTTATTTTTGCCATCGCTACTCCTGTAGCAGCTAAATTTGTGGCGCGATATGGGCCAAAACATGCTATTTTAGTCAGTGTTCCTGTCTATCTTCTTTTTTTTGGGTTATTATACGCGCTTTATTTTATTTCTGTTCCTTTGTATATTATTGCAGCAATGCTTGGCGTTTCACAGGCATTTTACTGGCTCGGTCTTCATCTGGTCTTTCATCATGCAAGTGATAGAAAACATCGCGGAGAAGAAGTGGGAATTCAGAAAAGTAGTTCTATTGTTGCGGGAATGTTTGGACCAATCATTGGCGGTGTGTCCATTGCCACTGTCGGATTTGACCTTGTTTTTATTATTGCGGGATTTTTTCTGTTGCTTTCTGCAGTTGTTCTGTTGCAAAGTGATGAAGAACATGTTTCGTATCGTTTTTCTGTTCGATCGGTGCTTAATAAAGAACATTGGCGTAATTCATTATTTTTTGTGTCGTCAGGAACGCAAGTCATTGCCAGTGGCGTGATTTGGCCTTTGTTTATTTTTTTCATTCTGGGAAGTTATGTCGCGTTAGGTCTTGTTGGTTCATTAATTTCAGGAATAAGCGCGTTGTTGTTGTGGCTTGCAGGAAAATATAGTGATCATCGGGGCAAGCGGAGGATCATCCGCTGGACGATCGGATTTGAATCTATTTCGTGGTTTCTTAAGGCGTTCACGACAACAGTTCCGCATGTGTTTGGGGTAACTATCTTCGGCGCAATAACTGATGGTATTATTGCTTCTCCGATTGGAGCTCTAGAATACAATAAAGCTCAAGGAGAAATTGCTTCCTATTTTGTCAGCCGGGAAATTTTTATTTGTCTTGGCAGGATCTTACTGCTGGTTTTTGTATTAATGATTGATAGCCTTTCTGGCGGATTGATTTTTCAAGGAATTGCCAGTTTAGGAGTATTATTATTCTAATGATGGATGCGGAAACTGATTTTTTGTGCAGTTTGCTTGAATTGCAGTACGGACAGAAAGTAGAAGAAAAACTGCAGCATCTTGCAGCCCATGTTCCCTGGGCGCAGGGATGGCCTGCCCGCAAGGAGTCATTTTGGAATGCAGAAGCGTTCATGTGGCAGCATAAAATCGAGAAAGAGAAACGGCAATTGATCCAAAACGAATTACTGTTTCTTCACAATGGAAAAAATCTGGACTTGGGCTGTGGAAGTTACAGCTATCTGCCTTCTGTCGGATTTGATCTTTCTGAGAAAATGCTGGAGTTTAATGATCATTGTTATGAAAAAGTTCATGGAGATTTAGAGAAGCAGCTGCTTTTCTTTGATAATGAATTTGATTCCATCACGGCTGTTTTTATCCTGAATTATATCCAAAATTATTCAGCCTTGTTTCAGGAGATTAAGAGAATTACCAAAACGTATTTTGTGATGGTCTTATCTTCACAGAAAATTAATGAATGGCAGCGGCAAAAAGAAGTTTATGACTTTACAGCTGACAGGTGGTGTTCTCTTCTTCGTGAAGCTGGCTTTGGGGTTGAATTTTATGAAAAAGAAAGCCTTTGGTTTTTTGTCTGTCGGAAAGAGGAAAGATAAATTAAAAGAAAAACTTATTAAATACTAACCGCTTACGCAACTCAGGTGATGAGATGGATAGGTCGGAATTATTAATTAAGTATGGATTTATTAAAAAGGATAAGAAAGAAGATAATTATTTCTATAATGAGGAAACTGGTGAGTATGAACCGGTTGAAGGATACAAACTGAACAAGAAAGATGCTGATGAAGAGCATACTGAAGTCATTCCTGGGCAATATGATACCACCGGGTTTCCTGCTCCTAAGAAAACCTACCGGTTATCATGGGAAGTGTATGATTTAAGTTTGGAAGAACCATACTTCTGGGTGCTGGATTATTTAAAACAGAGTTTTCCTCTTGTCGAGAAATTGGAAGACTCGTTTGCGGCAGCAGAGAACTCTGCTTTTTTTGGGCTTACACAGCAGCGACTGGGAGCGCAGCAAGATAAAGTAACACAATTTCTTGTTGCCGTGGGAAAAATGATTAAAGAACTCTTCCAGATGGTTCGTGAATTGCGGATCATTGACGAACGGCTTGATTATTATGACGAAGCAGAAAAAGAACTGGATAAAGATATTGACAAGCGCGGTAAAAGCGCGGAAATAACATTAAAAGGAATGTTTGTTGATTTAGTGCAAGGAGGGGGAAAAAGCGCAGCTTCGGTGTATGGCATGGCGAGGGAGTTGGAATTTATCACCTTGCCAGATCTATTTTTCGATGCCCCGCCGTTTAAGAGTACAACTGAATTAGAGAACCACGTGCAAAGTTTAGAGAAAGATTTCAACCGCAATGTGCTGCGTGTTTTAGTCCGTCATCTGCGGCAGTTTTTGGAATGGAAGAAACGGACTGCGGAGGAACATCGAAGCAGGAAAAGGTTCATGCTAGCGTATTTAAAGCAGCATTATGAAATTATTCAGATGTACCTGGTGTGGATCAAACCCTACCTGCGCCATGTTTCCAAACTCACCATGAAAGAGAAGAGCATGACTTCTCCGGATATTATTTCTGCGTTTGAAGGGAGCATGTTAGACATTGAAATCTTGGCGAGCAAAAAGGATAGTGGAGCGAATGGTTGTCTCCTTGCGACGTTTAATTATCGTACCAGGCCAGAGTTAAAAGTGGTGCAGGAAGGATATCAGCGCGGTCCCGTTCATATCGGGAAGTTTGACATGACGTTGCGAGTGTATGGCTGGAAAGATAAAGAACTTGCTAATTATAAGAAAATGAAAGATAAAGAGACGATGGAGTTATTGAAAGATGTTTCCAGTTCTGTTCAGAGTGCGATGGAATCATTGGGAAAAGAGCTGGAGAAATATTTGAGGGAAGCCAAAGGTGCAGAGGAGAAAAAAGAAAAAAAGCCTGCTCCAGCATCAAAGAAAACGTTGATGGAACAATTTTTAGGAGATTTTTATACAGCGAAGAAAAAGACATCGGGGGGTCTTTCATCGAAGGAGCTTATGCAGCAGAAGGAAAAAACAGATAAAGCAATGGGGAATGTGGTTGGCCATGCCAAAGCGAATGCCTGGATTGCGTTTCACACCTTTAAGAAAGCGCATCAGATGATTGCGTGGTAGTTTTTGTGATCGTTCGTGGATTTTGCTGGAGATAATTTTTCATTGTTGATTCCTAATTTAAAGTATAAACTTTTTTAAACTATAAGAACAATGAAATATTCATGGGAAAGGAAGAAGATCTTCATCCTGAAGAGAGGATTAAGAAACTGAAAGAATCACAGGAAAAAAGCAAGAAAGAGATAGAAGAAGCGCAGAAAAAAATCAAAGAGAGCGAAGACGAGATAACCGAACGCAGAAAGTGGCTGGAGAAAGTCCCCATTCCGGAACTTGCACAGGAAGAGTTGGAAGGATTAAGCGAAGAAGCAAGAGTCATCCTCAAACAGCAGAAAGGACTGCGGGAGAGAAAAGGAGTTGAAGAACCAGCGGCGAAAGGAGCAGCTAAACGAGAAGAGCGGAGTTTGGAAGAAACAGTGGAAGAATTTCCAGATCAATCACCGCGAATAAAAGATGTTCATTATCAACTTCCTTCTGAAAATGCTTTTCAAATGAGTTATAATCCTTTCACAGAAAAACCGTTAGGCGAACTATATCAAGATGCTTTTTCCCTGCAGCATTCCATTGAAGAGAAAGGGTACATGAATTTACAGGATCAGCAGCGAGCCATGGCTATGTATAATTCCATTGACGAACGCTTGCGCGCGCATGAAGAGGGAACGTATTCCATGAACGAGGAAGTTGCGCAGCGGGCGCTCCTGGCAAAACAGACGACAGGAAGATTGCTTGATAATGTCTATCAGTCAAATAAAAGTACATCGGTCCAGAAGGATTGGTATAAAGGGATGTGAATTTGCTCTAGGTCCTGTTTTGTGGTGGAAGAACTTCCCATTTGGTTTCTTGGTACGCTCCAATTTTGATGAATTCGCCGTATTCTTCATGTTTGTGTATAATCTTACGTGTTTTTTCATCAGTATTAATCTGTGCTTGGGGTAAGATCCCATGTTCTCCCGTATTCTTCAATAAAATTATTAATCTCTTGTCTTGTTTTTGGGTCAAGTTCTTTTATTTTTTTAATTGCTTGTTCTCTGGAATTTTGTTTTCCTTCTTCAAAAACTAGGACTAAATAAGGAACATGCTCTTTTGTAATTGGATAATAATTTACTATGTGTTCAGCTGCTAATCTTCGTATTGAGGAGACGTTACTTTCTGCTAATTGATAGAGGGTTGGTAGGCCATCATCTCCCATCTCTGCTAAGTATTGAAATGCAACACCTCCATCTGGATATATATTTTTTATGATGTCTATAATGAATGGAATGGTTTCTTTACCTCTTTCCATTTTTATGATTAATGGTATGGCAACATTTAGTTTATCATCAACATCACCAGTCTCTAATATGTTAAGCAACTTAGGATATAAAGAGTCTGCTGAACTGGGATCAAGATCAATTGCTATTTCGGCAATTCTTTGATTTTGGGGATAATCATCAAAAATTTCAACTAAAGTAGGGACAAGTGGACGAGCAACTCCACCAAGTTTTTCGATTTCAGATAATGTTGAATAGACAGTATTAAAATCTCCACTTTCTAGTCTCTCTTTTACTTGAGGGAGATCTTCTTCAGTTAAAGAAAAACGCGAATTCCAACTTACTCGATAATCGTCTGATAGTTTCGTGATCAAAACCCATTTTTGTCCTAGGAATAGCTTTTCACATAGTCCCTTGCTTTTAATTCCTCCGTTAACATAGACTATTTTATCTATATCCTCTATAGAGACTTCAAAAATTTCACCACTACTTTTACAGCCGCCACCACCTAAGTGCATTCCTATTAGGGTATACTTTGAAAAATCTATAGTTGGCAATGGTGGACAAGATTCAGCAGGTTTAAATGTTTGATTATTTTCTTTAGCATAATCTTGAAGTTCTTGTTCTGAATTAATTATAGTGCCATACCAATCATTAGGGTTTTGAACTCCAACACAAGATAATTCTTCCGATACATCAATGTAATTTCTTTGCTCTTTACATCCAACTAATAGAAGAGTAGCACAGAGCAACAACAAAACAATGATTTTTTTCATGATATTTATCACCAGTTTTAATATTCCATAGAATACACGCCTCTTTGATTTAATAATCTTTCGAAAAAATGATTCTTCATTTTGCAACAACATTTAAATATCCTAAAACTATTCTTTTTCTCATGGTAGAGTTCGGCAAAGGCGGTTATTTTCATCCCATGGATCGGGGCTATACGCAATCTGATCATCACGATGATCATCATCATGGCTTCCCGCGTTCTGATCCCAGCAATACCGGCGATGTCGGTGTCAGTATCGGCGATCTGGGAATGAGTCTTGGTTTAGGGCCGGTTCCCAATGTCCAGGCAATTCAAGCGAAATTACGGCCTGGTACAAAAAAATTAGAATTTGTTTTTACCGGAATGGGAAAAGGTTCCGGGCAAGGGCAAACGCCGGAGATGTATGGCAAGAAACAGCGGGAAGCTCTCGTGGAGTTGGGAAAAGCCAACAAAGTTGATTTTACAACGCACTCCACGGTAGGCGTCTATGGCCTGGCGGGAATGGACCAGCAAGGGAATTTTAGCAAGGCCAGCAAGAACTATTCTATGCAGGAAGTGAAGAGAGCGATTGAATTTGCCGCTGACGTAGGGAGAGGCGGTCCTGTCGTTGTCCATTCCGGTGAGTTTGCCAGACCTATTGTTGATGCGGAATGGAACGTGCAAAAAGGGGATCCGTTCAGAAACAAGTTTCGCATGTATGAAGATGAAGAAGGCCGTACGTCTTTTCGTGTGGTGGATACGCGAACTGGCGGCGTCATTCAGGAAGCGCGCAAAAACAGGAAAGTTTCTCGGCCAGTATGGTTGCAGGCAGAGGAAAATGATCCGGCTAAAGGAGTAAAAAAAGGTGATTATATTGATTATTGGGGGAAAAAAGTTGACCCAGCATTGCGTGTTCCAAAATATAATGAAGAGAAAGGATCATTTCATACAACACAGCTTGGGTGGGAGGATTTAGAGAGGGAATCGAGAGAAATGACCCAGCGCGCCCGCGAGGAATTTCGCCGCTGGGATTCATTGTCTGAGAAAGAAAAACAACAGTCAATCTGGCAGGAGCGCATTGCGCAAGTAAAAGAGCGGGGCTTACGTGAAGAAGATATTAAAGTTCGTCCTGAAGAAGCGTATATCATTGCGACATTGGAAACAAATGCTGCTAATGCCCGCGGCTGGGCGCTGCAGTACGGTGGGGATTTTAAACAGATGGTGAATAGGGTAGAAAAACTTGAAAAAGCACTGGAATTCTATGAGAAAATTGAAGAAGCAGCAACTCCTGAAGAAAAATGGAAATTGCAAAAACAAGTTAATGAGAGTGGATTAGGTGAATTTGTCCCTCCGGAAACAAAATATCCCAGTGCAATCATCAAAGAACATTTGCGTGAAGCGAAGCATCGATTACAACATTCTCAGGAATCTTCTTCATCATCAATGGCACAGGCGGAAGAAGCCATGGAAACAATCCGCCACGTGCGCAGTGCGGAACCGTATGCGTTAGAGGAAGCGTATGATGCTTATGCACGGGGAGCATTAAATGCTCTGCGTCATACAGATAAACTACAACAGCAGGGAGAACTCAAAAAACCGCTTGCTATTGCCATTGAAAATTTATTTCCTGAACATTACGGTTCACATCCTGATGAATTAATTCAATTAGTGAAAGGCAGCAGGGAACGCATGAAAGAGTTACTTGTTGAGCAAGGTATGGCAAAGAAAGAAGCAGAAGAACGGGCCAAGAAACATATCACTGCAACGTTTGACACGGGGCATTTGAACATGTGGCGGAAGTATTGGCATGGCGATCCTAAAAAGCCGCTGGAAGAAAATGATAAAGAGTTTGACAAATGGGCCGTTCAGAAAGTGAAGGAAATGAGCCGTGCAGGAGTTATAGGGCACGTGCATCTTGATGACAATTACGGATATCACGATGATCATTTAGCGCCAGGTGAAGGGAATACACCCATTAAAGAAATGATTAAAGTTCTCAAAGAAGAAGGATATAAAGGAGAATTGATTGTCGAGCCAGGCGCTGATTATACGACTGACGTAACAGGATTTCATTCGGTGATGAAAACGTGGCGCCATTTCGGCAGTCCGATGTATGGCATGGGGCCGAGTCTTGCTCCTCGCAAGAGAACGTGGGGAGATGTTGGGTATGGTTTCTTTGGCCAGAACGAGCCACCGTATTTTGTCTTTGGCGCCTATTCGCCGTCGGAAGACTGGACGTTATGGAGCGGTGTGCCGTTGGAATAAAGGTTTGATAACTCGTGTTTAACCTTAGTTATATTTAATTTTGAAAATGAGGATCGTGGAAGTAAATAATAATGTTATTGCATTTGCGATTATTACTGGTAGATCTTTAATAAGAATTCCATAAATTAACCACAAGAACACTCCTGTTGTGAATATCAAATACATCGCTAATGAGAGATCTTTTGTATGTTTCGTTTTGATGATTCTCATTGCTTGGGGTAGAAACGAAAGAGTTGTACCTGTTGCCGCCACTAATCCAATAATTGTAGCAATCGCTGTTAGGCGTCCCGACGACTGAAATGAGGGGAGCACGCAGCGCGGGATGCGAAGCAGGTTTTTTCGTGGCTGAGAATGCAGTTCTTGCTGTAGTTTTCTGGTACTTTGCTGGTAATAAATAACTGCGTTAGCAGACAAGATTTAGGGTGGTCGCTTTTTAAATAGGAATCTTTTTAATGAAGTAGGCATATTTGTAAATAAAAGAGGGAAATGAGAGAATCTGAAACACTGGAATTGAAAAAATCAACATCTGAGTTGAAAGAGGCGATAATTTCCATAGTTTCTATTCTGAATAAGCATCAAAAAGGAGAACTGTATTTTGGTGTCGACCGTGATGGAAAAGTAGTCGGTCAGACGGTTACAGAGAATACGTTGAGAGAGGTCTCAAGAGCTATTTCTGAACATATTGAACCGAAGATATTTCCAAAAGTCAATGAGGTTGTAATAGAAGGAAAGCACTGTGTTCATGTTGAATTCTCTGGAAATAATGTTCCCTATTATGCGCAAGGAAGAGCTCACATGAGAGTGGGTGATGAAGATAGGCAAATGAGTGCAAAAGAATTAGAATGGCTTATTTTGCAGAAGAATCAGGAAAGAATGAAATGGGATAAAGAGATTTGTAAAGAAGCAAAAATGAGCGACATCAGCACTCAGAGATTAAAATGGTTTTTGAAAAAGGCAGGAAAACGCTTTGATACAGTTGAAAATTCTTTGAAAAAGTTAGGTCTTCTTTCACAGGGAAAATTATTGAATACTGCCGTCATACTCTTTGGCAGAAATCCAGAAAAGTTCTTTCCCAATGCTAAACTGCGTTGTGCTGTCTTTGGTGAAACAAAGGCAGTTACGATTGATATGCAGGAATACGTTGGAGATTTATTCACATTGATTGAAAAAGCAGAAAAGTATATTTTAGAGAATATTCACGTAGGAATGCGCTTGGAAGGAATGTATCGGGTTGATGTACCCGAAATTGATAAAGAAGCTTTTCGAGAGGCGGTTATTAATGCGTTCTGCCATAGGGATTACTATCTTTATGACTCGGTGAACATTGCCATCTTCAAGAACAAACTGGAAATAAGAAGTCCCGGTTTATTGTATGGTGGATTAACGGTGGAGAAGATAAAAACCAAAGAGATCTCTGAACGCAGAAATGAACTTTTGGCGGAAATGTTTCACCAAGTCCACTTTATTGAGAAATGGGGAAGAGGTATCGGGTTGATTTTATCCAAAGAACCTGACACCAATTTTGAAGAAGTTGGAAGACAATTTGTGGTTACGTTTAAGAGGAAAGGTGTCTCTGGAGCTGTCGGAGTAAATGAGGGAGTAAGTGAGGGTGTATTTGAGGGAGTAAATTCATTGCTTGAATCTATTCGAAAAAACCCAGGGAAAAGAGTTCCTCAACTTGCTAAAATCCTAAGTATTCCAGCCAAAACGATTGAACGCTGGATTAAGCAACTTAAAGAGGAGGAAAAAATTGAGTTTAGAGGAAGTCCGAAGAAAGGAGGGTATTGGGTAAGGTAGGTTCGGAATAAAGTGCGGTGAAAAGTTCGGAGAAAAACTATAATTTTGCTGTTTTCCACATGAGTTGAAAGAATTTGTCGTATGATTCTGCCGCTTCTTTTTGATGGATAATTACTCCGAGTGGTTTATCCGCCCAGACAATAATTCCTATTTTATCATTTCTGATGATTGTTTCTGTGAGAGGCTCAAATCCTGCTTTCGTGTATTTCACTTCTGATTTTGGATATTTTACTTCAGCTTTCCAATAAGCCAGAGATTCATTAAAGAGTAATTTTGCTTTAATGTCTCGTTCTGCTCTTTTTTTATGATAGCTCACCCACCAGGCATCGCCAAGCATGAGAGATTTTGCCGTTGAGCCAAAAGTATGATGTGCTTTTCCACCAGCTTCTAGCAATTCTGTCAGTAATTCTTTAATGCCGTTAATACCTCTAAAAGTAATGATTTCTGGCTTTTCTTTGGCTTGTTTTTGTTTGAGTAATAATTCCGGTAAAATCTCCTGAAAGCGTTCTTTTTTCTCATTGATAAAATCAATAATGTGCTTGGGATTGGCGGCTTGGTAGTGGTTTCTCTTGCCCTCTTTAACGAATGTAACGAATCCTCTTTCTATGAGTTTGTTTAAGGTCATGTGGACGACGGAATTTTGTAGTCCTGATTTTTCAAGAATAGGGCCTGCGGTAGAAGTTCCTAATTCTAAGAGGGTGAGATATACTTTAATCTCAGCATTGGAAAGCCCGATATCTTCGAGGATTTTGGTGTCCATAACCAGAGAATAGCATGGTTCTTTTTAAAGTTTTCTATTAATCCTCCAAAATTGGAGAATGAATATTTATATAGTTGTCATGTTGTTACTGCTTCATAACAAATGATGGTTATCCAATCTGAACAAAATGGAAGGAGGTAAAGAAAATGAATGCTGAACAAAATCAAGTGAATTCAATGGAAGAGTTTGTGAGACGGTACGGTCACGTTTCTCTGGGAGGAAGTGCTCTTGGAAACCGGAATCAGCTTACTCTTAGTGCTCGTGTCGAGAGAAGCTCTGGAGATATTGGAGCACAAGCAAGGGAAGATTTTTTTAAAATTCATGATGGATTTGAACGAGCTAATTCCCTCTATCAAAATTTTCAGCGTGCATATTCCCCCATCAATGGAGCATTAGAACCTGAACAGGTGCGTAATCTCTATGCAATCCTAGAAGAGATGAGGGAAACAGGCATTGGAGATATAGAGGGAATCTTTAGACCACTTGAGATGGCAGAAGCTGATGTTCATCGAAGGTTAAGCAGACCATTACAAGCAAGTGCAGTACCCTATTTTATGTTTCCAGAAGAAGTTAGTGAAACCTATCGAAACAGACTCTTACCTATTTTTTCTCAATTACCTAGAGTTGGTTGGGAAGAACAATACGAAGTAAGCGAGGTGCCAGAAGAATATTTATGGGATCTTCATGTACAACCAAGAGATTTTTTCAACAGATTTTTTTCAATACTCCGTTTAGAAAGTCTTGCAGGAGATGTGAATGACAATATTACAACATATGAATATGCTCGAGCATGGAATTGTGAACAGCAATATTCGGAACACGTTGTAGAATCGCTATTCGCTGAAGGTGCTGCGGAAGTGCTTCGACAAAGGCATCCAGACTTAAACATTGTAGTTGCTCTTCCATCGTTGCAGAATTTTAGAAGGTCGTTGCCATCAGAGTTACAACCAGCTGAAATGTTTGATCTTGCTCCATTAGGAGATTTACGGCAAAGCCTGCAACGTCTTAGTTTGGCTTATGAAGCTCCGCTTTTTGTGACCTATATAGAGGAAGCGAACGAAAGAGCAGAGACAATACGAAATAGCTGATTAAATCAAAGGAGAGAATAAAATGACAAAGTCAATTCCAAACGTCAGTCCGATAGAAGAAATTGAGCAGAGATATGAAAATCTCCATCAAAGTATTCAACGGCGACTTACAGACCATTATAACCGTTGGTTAAGTCTGCACTTAGTAGCTTATGGTAATGATTGGCAAAGAGAAGATGCTTTAGGGAGGATAAATGACAGAATTAGCAACGGCAGACCAGCTTTTCCAGTTACGCCAACAATAGAGGATTTTGTTAAAAGAGAGAGGAATAAGTTTTCTGAATCAGATAGGATACATTTAAGAGAATTGCAAAGCTTACGTGATTATGCAAATGAACAAGCTGAAAGAGGAATACCACGTGATGAAGCGCAATTAGCCTATGGCTCTCTTGTAATAATGTTATACGGCAGTCATGGGAAAAACTTGATAGCGTCTGAGAAATAGTTTTTTACAGCGACCCCCCCGTTAGTGTAAAGTACCAGAAAATTTGGACGAAGCGTTATAAAACGACTACGCGTTTTAAACTTTCCTAAGCGGAAAGAAACGGAGTTGCTAAACGCATGTTTACCTCAAATCTATTTTTGAAATGAAGCAGAATAAATAAAAAAACCGAGCCAAACGGCTCGGAAGAGGCAGGGTGTTTTCAGAAAGTTTTCAAAGAAAGAAGCGTCATGGGCGATGTGTTTTTAGGTAGTTTTGATATGTACTGTTTTTTGTACAACAAATAGACAATTTCGTCTGGCGTAAGCTCTGAAACAAAAGTATAGATGTCTTGCGGCAAGGGTCGCTGCATGGATATCACCTCTCTTACATGAGCTTAAATCATTCGTTTATAAATCGCTTATGCAGGGCAACTCCAGAAGGGGGTTGTAGAAGAAACTACCATAACCTTTTTAAATAGATGAACTGATTTGTTACTCTCAAGTACAAAAAAATTAGCGAGGGGTTTTTCATGTATCGTTTGTTTTTTACACCGGGTTGGTTTAATGGATGGGACATCATATTTGATGCTGTTGGCTTACTGATTACTCTACTTATTGCTGCATACAGCTGGCGCATGTATCGGGTTAATGGGGATAATAAATTTGCCTATTTTTCATTCGCCTTTCTTTTGGTAGGATTAAGCTTTCTCGCGAAAATTGTGACCAGTGGGATCTTATATTACACTCCGGTGCGTGATGTCGCCGCTGACGTGCTCCGCCCTGTTGCTGGACAAAGATTGGAATTATCGCAGCTTTTTTATCGAGCTGGATTCTTCCTGCAGATGGTAACCATGCTGGGCGGCTGGCTGTTGATATTTTTCATTTCCCAGAAATCACGAGCTCGCCTGCGCAAGTTTCATGAAGTAACGCAGATTGCCTTGTTTTTGTACCTGGTCCTGCTTATCTCTGTGGTCAGTAATTTCAAATATTTTGTCTTTTATCTCACAAGCGGGGTATTGTTAGGGCTCATCGTCTTGAATTATTATAAGAACTATCTGAATACAAACAGAAATGCCAATGCCTATAAAGTCATGTTGTCTTTCTTGTTTATCCTGGTCGGCAACTTCTTTTTCATCTTTGTCTTTCTGGCACAAAGTTTTTACGTTATCGGTGAACTATTCCTGCTGCTTGGTTTTCTCCTCCTGCTTTCAACATATCGTAAGGTGGTTCGAGCATAATGGCATCACGCAGATCCCGGTTAGAACTTGTTTTTGACATTTTACTTGCTATCCAAAATAAAGGGGGAACAATCAAGCCTACACACTTGATGTACAAGTCCAATCTTTCCCATAAACTCCTGAATAATTATCTGGAAGAATTACTGGGAAAAGGCATGGTTGTCGTTCAGGAAGAACCAGCCAAGAAAAAGAAGAAAGGATTGAAGAAAGTAGTTATTACGGAAAAAGGTCTTAATTTTCTTGCGGAGTTCAGGAGAATGCGCGAGTTTACGGATGCGTTTGGGTTGTGATTTTTACATGTTTGATGTTTTGGTCAATGCTCTCTTTTTTATAAGAGTATTTTCTTACATATTTTTAATAAAATACTAAATTTTAATAAAATACGAAAACTAAAACATCCTCATGAGCAAGATCATTGTCGGCGTGGATGAAGCCGGAAGGGGGCCGGTGTTAGGTTCTTTAGTCATGGCAGCGTTAGCTTTTAAAGAAGAAGACATACCAAAATTGGCATGGATGGGAGTGAAAGATTCAAAACTGCTCAGTTCGCAAGCGCGGGAAGAACTCTTTGACCGCATCCGTGAACTTGTCCATGATTTCCGCATCGAAGTCATTGAACCGGATGCGATCGATTTATCCTTGCAGGAAGAAGGAACAAATTTAAACTGGCTGGAAGCAGATACCTCTGCGCGGTTAGTGTCGGAGTTAGATCCTGATACTATTATTCTTGATTGCCCCAGCCCTAACCTTGCAGCGTATCGTGATTATGTTTCCCAGCGTTTACATTCTGCTGTGCAACAGAAGGCAACTCTCATTGTGGAACATAAAGCTGATGTGAATCATCTTGTTGTCGCTGCTGCATCGATCATCGCCAAAGTCATCCGCGATCGTTCTGTAGAAAAAATAAAAGCTAAAATAGGCATAGATTTTGGCTCCGGATACATGAGCGATCCTAAAACAAAGGAATTTCTGGAACACCACCATAAAGATTATTCCCATCTCTTTCGCAAAGAATGGCAGTCGTTTAAGGATGTTGAAAAAAAGAAAAGGCAAAGGAAGTTAGCTGATTTTTAGGAATTTTTTTTTACTTCCTCTTAGGCAACATCCCCCACTATATTTAAAAATAGTATTGTCTATTCTAACAGATGTTCGATTATATCCTTGGGTTTCTTGTTTTTTTATCGCTCTATAAGCATGTTAATTTATTTCTCATAAAGCGGCGCTTACGCCGTCGCGAGGAAGTAAAAATAATGGAAGGCGCGGAGCCCTTTTTCCTGGAAGCGAAAACAAAAAGGAAAAAGAACGTCGGCGCTTTATTGATCCATGGCTTTACGGCAAGCCCTCACGAACTGAAAGAATTAGGCCACTATTTGCAGAAGCAAGGAATTACAGTCTATGCTCCTCTGTTATCGGGCCATGGAACCATTCCTGAACAAATGTTATCGATCAAATATGAAACTTGGATCCATGATGTTGAAAAAGCTCTTACCGTCCTGGAGGGAAGCTGTGATGAAATTTATCTTGTCGGCAGTTCCTTTGGCGGAAATTTAGCGTTCCTTGTTGGAGAGAAGCAGAAAAAAGTGAAAGGAATAATTGCCTTGGCAACGCCGTTCATTTTTCGGCGGGAGAAAGTAGGTAAATTAGTCCTCTCTGGGCTTCGCCATATAAAATTATTTCAGAAGAAACGGTATCCAAAAAGAGTGCAGAACATATATGCAAAAGGACAACGCGTGGCGTATACTCAGGTGCCTTTATCTTCTCTTGTCCAGCTGCTGAAAGTGGTTAAAAATTCACGTGAAGTCTTACCAGAGATTACAAAACCAGTTTTATTAATCCAATCAACCGATGATAATGTAGTATCCGAAGAAAGTGTTAATCAGGTTATTACACGAATTAGATCGCAGAAAAAGAAAGTGGTGTGGATCCCGCATTCCATCCATGTTTTTATCCTTGATGAGAAACGGCATATGGCATTTCACGAGATTAATTCATTCATCAAAAGGGTGCAGTCAAGTTAATTATGTTAGCCGCCGCCTTGGTCAAGAGATGAGGAGCTAACTGCCATTGCTTGCATAAAGTTATTGTCCGATTTTCTCAAAAGAAATGTCCGTATCCCAGCAAAAACATTACCCAAAATCGGAGCGACGAACGGCCAAGGCGGCTAACACGGAGCTAGTGACTGCACCCATCAAAGGAAAAGTTTAAATTCCTCAACTCTAGTATTTCATTATGGTCGTATTTGAGAATGTTCAAAAAGAGGATATCAAAAAACTGAGTTCTAAAGGATTTTGTAGTTTGGAACCAAAAACAGTGTATGAAGAATTCCGCTGCAGCCACGAGGGTGTAACACTTATTCTTTACACCTCAGGAAAATTAGTATTGCAAGGCCAACAAGAGCAAGTAGAAAAAGTGGCAGAAAAGCTTCGAAAATTAAACATCGGATCAGAGATTAAACCCATTACTTTCAGGAAGGAAACAGGCTGGATCATCGGCAGTGATGAAGCATTAAAAGGGGATACCTTTGGCGGCCTGGTTGTTGCGGCCGTGAAGGCAGATGATGCCATCCGGGAGAAATTACGAGAATTAGGCGTGGCTGACAGCAAGAATCTGAGTGATGTGATCATTCTTCCTCTGGCGGAGAAAATCAAACAAATTGCTCCCTGCGAAGTGAAGAGTCTTCTGCCGGAAGAGTATAACAGAGAATGTACTAAGGAAGGAGACATCACCAAGCTGTTAAATATTCTGCATACAGAATGCGCCCGTTTCTTATTTCCAGGCAAACACATGGTAGATAAATATCCCGGATGCGCAGTCGGAGATGTCGCGGAAGAAAAAGCCGAATCAAAATATGTTGAAGTTGCGGCGGCCTCAGTATTGGCCAGAGCCGCAGCATTGAAACAGCTTGATTATCTCAGCCTGCAAGCGGGGTTTACCCTTCCCAAAGGCAGCACGCATGTGAAATTGGCGTTGCATGAACTGCAGGAAAGAAAATTAGAATTCAGAAAATTTGTGAAAGTTCATTTTGCGAACGTAAAAGAATTTTTGTGAATCATTTTGTGATTAAGATAATATTTCACAATTCTTAAAAATAAAAGCAGTTTTGAGAAAAGGATGGTATCTCAGAAGGAGAAGCAACAAACAACACAATTTATTTGTGACCGATTAGAAGATTCTGGGTTATATGTTGTTCAACGCAGAGAATTAGGACATCTTCTGGTTAAAGAAAAGAATGATGTTGAGAAGCCGAAAACAATAGATGTCATTATTCCAAATTTTCTTGGACCGGTGAAAAATTATACAAAAGCTTTCCGCCAAAATGCAATTAATATAATTTATACAGCTCCAGTACTGCATAAAGATGGAGAAACTGCTTTTGTAAGGATGGTAGATACAAACATGTCCTGGAGAACGGACAAAAGCTTAAAACGATATTCTCCAGAAGAGATAAATCGAATGCTTCATTTGCGGAAAATTGAGAAAGAGGTTCTGGTATCTTTTGACAATCCTCTTACCTATTACCAACCTGAAACCGATCGCCTGCCCCAGTCTCTGAGGCAATTTAAGTTAACACCGGTTCTTTTAGATTATAGCCATATTGGTCCAGAACATCATGGATACGATTTCGTTGAGGATAGGGAATCAATAGATTACAAGTTGCCTCAAGGATCTGAATGCATCACTTCTGCGGTTAGATTCAATTATTATAAATACGATCCCTTGAGAGCAAGAATTATCGCTGCGGATTATGACGGCGGGGTTCCCGTGAAAGTGGCGCCGAAAGGGCCAAAATGGACGTTGAGATAAGGAGTTCTTCTTGAGACCAATTAATAGGTTCTCACCAATTATTCCATTCCAAATTATCAAACCTATACTTTTATAAAATCCTCTCTTCTTTTCATTTTATGGCGCAAGCAATGCCGCAACTTACAGAAGAGCAGCGGAAACAATTGGAAGAAAAACTGAGAAATATGTCTCCTGAAGAGTTGCGCGAATTCCAAAAACAGCAGTGCATTTTCTGTCAAATCATTTCAGGCAAAGTTCCCAGTAAAAAGATCTATGAAGATAACACCTGCCTCGCCGTTCTTGATATTAATCCCGCAACGAAAGGCCATCTCTTGCTTCTGCCAAAAGAGCATTACACGATCATGCCCCAGCTTCCCGATAAAGAGATAGGCCATCTATTTTCAGTTGCAAAAACTCTTTCCCAACTCCTTCTGAAAGCATTAAAAGTGAGCGGGACGACGGTCTTCATTGCGAACGGCTTAGCTGCCGGGCAGCGCGCGCAGCATTTCATGATCCATCTTATACCAAGAAAAGAAGGCGACGGCATTTTAGATTTCCAGGAAAAGCTGGTTGACGCCAAGATGCGACAGAAGGTGCGGGCTGCTATCGAAAATAAACTTAATGAAATCTTAGGCGTAAAAAAAGAAGTGGTGAACGTTCCTGAGAAGGAACCAAAACGGAACATTCCGGAAGATAAAGATACTGAGAATAATCAGCAAGAGAAGAATCAAGAGCAAAAGAACGATCAAGAACAGAAAAAAGAAAAAAAAGGGAAGCCGAAAAAAGAAGCATCACCAGAACCACCGGAAGAACCAGCAGAGGAAGATGTAAGCCTGGATGATATCGCTTCTTTGTTTAAATAAAAATGAAATGCGAATACTGTGAACTGTTGGAACGGAAGGAAGACCTTCTTTTCGAGGACGATACACTGGTAGTTGCTCTCAAAGACAGTATCATAACACCAGGGCAAATTACCATCTTTCCCAAACAACATTATACCATTATGGAGTTGGTGCCAACGGATGTTCTGGAAAAATGCGGCCGGATCGCGAAGAGCGTCAGCATTGCTGTTTTTGATGCCTTGGAAAGTCAAGGGACAAATGTTCTCATTCGGAACGGTCTCGGAGCCGGGCAAAACACGCCCCACTTCAGCATTGAAATCATTCCCCGGCGGGAGAATGACGGGCTTCATCTTGAATGGAAGACAAAACAGCTGATGGAAGATGAGATGGATATTATGTTTGCGCAGCTCACAGAAGAGTTATCTAAACCGAAAGAAGAATTGAAGCCAAAAGAGAAACCTGAAAAAGCTGTTCTCAAAGAGTCAAAAAAAGGAACATCAGAAGAAGAGAATTATTTGCTGAAATCATTGCGGCGTATTCCCTGAGGTCTGTTCTCCATCATAATTTTCCCACCATAACTTTTATAAAACCACTTCTCTCTAGGGGTAACTATGGACTTAACTTGTTATCCCTATGATTTTGAGTATAAGATAAAGCAGGGAAAAGTCTGCATGTATCTTTATAGTATTCTCGAGGATGGAACAAAAGTGTGCCTCATCCATGAACACCAGCCCTATTTCTTTGCGTCTGTAAGAAAAGACCAGACGGATCTGCTCACAAAAATAAACTTGCTCAGGATCCCAACGAGGGATGAGCCCGCAACAGTACTGGCAACTGAATTCGTGGAGAAAGAATTTCTGGGAAAGAAAAAGACGTTTCTGAAAATTATCGTAAATTATCCGAAGGCCGTTCCCTTTCTGGCCAAGGAGTTAGAATCTTTGGGTCTTGACTGTTATGAAAAAGATATCTTGTTTGTTCATCGTTACCTGCGTGACGCTAATATCACACCCATGGCCCTTGTCCAGACAAGCGGGGAATTCGTTCCCGACAAAACAATGCGTGTTCCTGTGTTTAAAGTGGAAAAGATCGTCCAGGCAACACAGCAGACATCCCAAAAATGGAAGATTCTGGCTGTCGACATTGAAACGTATGCGGAACGGAAAGAAATAGACCCGGAAAAAAATCCTATCTTAATGATTGCTGTATATGGACTGCAGCATGACGGTTCTGAATTTAAGAAAGTTCTGACCTGGAAAAAGTTTCCTCACGATTTTGATTATGTAGAATCTGTTGCCGATGAACGAGAGATGCTGCAGCGCTTCCGCGACATTGTTGTAGAGTTCCAGCCGGAAATAATCACGGGATATTTTTCGGACGGATTTGATTTTCCGTATATTAAAACTCGGGCCGAACGATATAGATTAAAATTGGATCTCGGACTGGATCATTCCGAGCTGCAAATCCGAGCTGGGACAGGATTTCGCAGCAGTGAAGCGAAAATCAACGGCCTGCTTCATCTTGATATGTTAAAATTTATTAAACATATCTTTGGCATGAATTTAAAGACGGACAGCTACTCGCTGAACGCTGTTTCGGCGGAACTTCTGGGCCATAGGAAACATGATGTTAACTTAGACAACTTGGCGCGTATTTGGGATAACCAGCCGGAGAAGCTGCCTGAATTTTGCGCTTATAATTTACATGATGCGCATTTGACATTTAAACTGTGTGCGAAGCTTCTTCCTGATATCATTGAATTTACCAAGATTGTCGGCGTGCCTTCCTATGATCTCATCCGCATGCGGTTTAGCAGGCTGGTTGAAAATTATATCTTGAAACGGGCGATGGAATTCAATGTTCTTGCCCCAAATAAACCTGTTGGCAGCGAGATGGAACAACGCATGGAAGAACATATTCAGGGAGCTTTTGTGTACGAACCAACACCGGGATTGTATAAAGATGTGGTCGTGTTTGATTTCCGTTCACTGTATCCGACGATTATCTCGGCGCATAACATCGGTCCGGAGGCGCTTTGCTGCAGCTGCTGCCAGGAAAAAGCGCACGTGCCGGAACGGGAAGATTCTTGGTTTTGCGCTGAGAAAAAATTTATTCCGTCCGTCCTCGAACAATTAATTTTACGGCGTGTTGATCTGAAACGCTTAATTAAAGAACAAAGAAATAAAAAAGACAAAAAAGACCAAGAAGAAGCAACGATGCTGGAAGCCCGCTCCTATGCGTTAAAGATTCTGGCCAATTCTTTTTATGGGTATTTGGGTTTTTTTGGTGCGCGATGGTATTGTCTGGAATGTGCTGCCTCTACTACTGCCTATGCTCGCAGCTATATCAAAAAGACGATCACCGCCGCTGAAGAAACAGGATTTAGAGTAGTATATTCTGATACTGATTCGTGTTTCATGCTGCTGGGAGACAAACAGTTAGATGAGGCGATGGCATTCATGAATGAAATTAATTCTTCTTTACCTGGTCATATGGAGCTGGAATTTGAAGGTTATTTTCCTAGAGGTATTTTCGTGGCGATTAAAGGAAGTGAAAAAGGAGCTAAAAAAAAATATGCTCTTATACGTAAGGATGGCAGCATGAAGATTACCGGTTTTGAAACGGTCCGGCGCAATTCGTCGCTCCTGGCCAAAGAAGCGCAGGAGAACGTCCTGCGTTTGGTATTGCAAGATAATAAAGAAGCGGCTCTGGTCTACATCCGCCAGGCAATAACGAGTCTTAAGGAAGGGAAAGTACCTTTGCCGCAATTAATTATTAAAACACAGATTACTCGGGAATTGCATCGCTATACCTCAATCGGGCCGCATGTTCTGGTTGCTCAGAAATTAGCAGAACGGGGAGAAACAGTCAATCCCGGCACTACTGTGGAATATATCATTGCCAAAGGCAGCGGGTTGGTGAGAGAACGGGCGAAATTGGCGGCCGAGCTTCGTGAAGGGGACTATGATGCTGAATACTATCTTCACCACCAGTTGCTGCCTGCCGTGTCCAGCATCTTTGCCGTTCTTGGATATTCTGAAGAAGGAATATTAAGGAAAGGAAAACAAGTTGGGCTGGGAGAGTTTATGTAGTTCTCAGTTGTGATTTTGACTATTTATATCCCCGTATCATTTAACCATATAACATCTTATGGGCATCTTCGTTATCTGGATTGATTTCAAGCGCTCTTTCTGCGTCTTTAATTGCATTATTACTATCTCCAAAATAGTATCTGGAAATAGCTCTTCTTGTATAAGCAGTATCAGAATTTTGGTAATAGTATATTAAAGTGTCATAATTCTTTATAGCGTCTTCCCATCTTTCCAGATTTTCAAGAGCAATTCCCTTATACAAAAGTGCATCAAAATATTGTGGGTCAATAGAAAGAGCTTTATCAAAATTAACAATTGCCTCAGAATAATTTTCCAAACCAATTAATGAAATTCCTTTCAAATTCAATGGTTGTATTAAATTTGGATTAATTTTCAAAGCCATATCAAAATATTGTATCGCCTCTTCATATTTTTCAAGATTTAATAATGCAAATCCTTTGTTATTAAGAGTAATTGAATGATTGGGTCTTAATTTCAAAGATTCATCAATATAAATTAAGGCCTCACTCGACCTTCCTAAATATGTTAAGACTCTCCCTTTATTATCAAGGATGCCGGCTTTTGCTAATATATTACAATTGTTCAAGCAATTTTCTATTGCGGCATTAAAGTATTTTAAAGCTTGTTCGTATTGACCTTCTGATTCAAGAATATTTCCTTTTTCAGTCAATGCTAGATATTGATTAGGATCAATTTCTAAGGCTTTATTGCAATGTATCATTGCATCATTTGTTTTTTGCAGACGATTTAAAGCTGAACATTTATTAGCCAATAAGATAGGGCTATTGGGTTCAATCAATAATGCTTCATCATAACAACTCATAGCTTCATCATATCTTTCTAGGTTTCTCAAAGCTACACATTTTCCATTAAGGGCAGGTCCAAATGATGGATCAATAGTTAAAGCTTTTTCAGATTGAATCAATGATTCTTCATATTTTCCAAGATTTAATAATGCTAATCCTTTGTTATTAATTATTGCTGTATCAGAAGGTTTTATAAAAAGTGCTTTATCAAATTTTTCTATTGCTTCTTCATACCTACTTGAGTTTAGCAGAAAATATCCTTCGTTATTTAGATTGCTGGCAAAAAGTGCAGGCAAATATAACACACTAATGATTATAATAGGTAATAACGAAACAAGTATTTTTTTTGAAGTGCTTAATTTTGTTTTTTTCCATAAATGCCAATAACCATAAAGAACAGTAATCAAAATGGTTACACCTAAAATCCCAAAAAGGCGAATGGCAAATCCTGCTATTATAAAAAGAATAATCATCAATAATTTGTTCTTTTTTTCTTTATTTTTTGATTTTTCTTTTTTCATGTTAATCTAAACTTTCTGTTGGTCAGTTCTACAATCCACAATTTATTTACCTTCTTTCTTTTTCTTTCCTATTTGTAAAATATTATGTTTTGATAATTCTACAAGATTATCTTTAACATTTTTTTGAGTAACTATGTTTTCTCCTAACTGCGTTTCAATGTCTTTTCTGGTATTGCCGGCTACTGTTCCACCTTTGACGGCTATTTGTTTACTGTCTTGGAAAGTCTTAGGTTTTTCTTTCTTTGAAATTTCAGTGGTGGTGGCTTCTGCCAGCATATTAAGAACAAGTTCCAAGTTAGTCATATTATCTCTCAGATTTTCTTTTTTGAGGTTCTTTAGCTGCTTATATTCAGACACTGTCTTTCCGGACCATGCTTTGATAATTTCATTCGTGAGTATGGCAAAATCAGATTCTCTATCTATTCCCGCTCTGTTCCATTCATCCGTCAATTCTTTTCTGATTTCAATTGTCTTTAAACGCTGATTTATCCACTCTTTGGAATATCCTTTTTGCAGATAGGTTTTCATAGCCCTGTCAAATGCTAGTTCTGGATCTTGTGTTTCATTTATTCTCTCGTTACCAACCATTGCCAGCCATACTTTGAACGGCTCGGCTTTCTTAGAGGGAATGGATTGGACTAGCCTCAAAATTTGCTCGGTATGGCCCACGTCAGTTAACCGCATTTTACCATCAGGAGCGATTAATTTCAACTGGTTACAATTTGTAACCGTTTCATTTCCTTCTTCTTTTAAGCGGAATTTCAGCACTTTCCAATAATTTCTTGCATTTTGAAAGTCACTATCAGTTAGAACTGCTATTACATCAACTATAGATAAGTACCATTTTTCTTCTGCTGGATTCCACTCTACCCTTACTTTTTTGTTTTCAAATAATTTTATGGAATGGTTTTGGTTCATGTTAACCTCATTATTTGAGTTTGGTTCTGTGTTGAGCATTTACAAACGAAAAATACCCTTTTGATTATATAAATATAGTGGAGGACAAAAAGGAGTGATAATTCGTCCTCTGTTATACTACGATTCAAACTTCTAAGCCCCCATGCCTTTTCGAGATGAAAAACTCTGCGCTCTCACTCTATTTTTAGTGACTATTTTCCATAATCCATCTAATTGAAAAGAATTCTTAGGAAAATATAATTTTGAGATAATTTTATATAATCTAAGAACACACTTATATCATGAACGTTGGCGGACAGGCAGTTATTGAAGGCGTGATGATGCGTAATAAAGATAAATATGCCGTAGCGGTGCGCCTGAAGAATGGCAAGATTAAAGTTTTGAAGCAGAAGAGCAGTTATTTTCCGAAAATGTTTAATATTTTTTTTATCCGCGGGGTTGTCGGTTTAGGTTACACTCTGTATGATGGTGTGCGGGCGTTAATATGGAGCGGCAACCAGAATCTAGGAAAAGAAGAAAAAATGACCAAGAAAGAAGTTATTGGGACAATTGCCCTGTCCTTTTTGTTCTCTATTTTTTTCTTTATCATCCTGCCGTTTTTCTCCGCCAGGTTTATTCATTCGGAAGGCATATTATTCAACGTGCTTGACGGTGCCTTTCGCGTAACGCTCTTTCTCGGGTATTTATTGATAATATCGTTTATGAAAGATGTACGTACGTTATTTCAGTACCATGGGGCAGAACATAAAACGATTTACTGTTATGAAGCAAAGAAAAAATTAACGCTGGAAAATGTAAAAAAATTTGCTCGTTTCCATCCCCGATGCGGCACGTCATTTCTCTTTATCGTGCTTTTGCTCTCTATTCTTGTGTTCACGCTCATTCCCGGCGCGTGGTGGATGAAATTACTGGGAAGAATCTTGCTTATCCCGGTGATTGCCGGTGTCGGCTATGAAATCATCAAGTTAAGCGCCCGTTTTCAAAAGAACCCTCTGGTGAAGATTGTAATTGCGCCTGGATTATGGCTGCAGCGCATCACCACGAAAGAACCGACAGATAGACAATTAGAAGTAGGCATTAAAGCGTTGAAATCCGTAATTGAATGAGAGCGTTGCGTTAAATGGTTGGTTATTCACTGCAGCACACGGCTGACGTGTCCTTCTTTTACAATGCGGATGATGTTATTCATGAAACTTTCAATCTTCGATTCATGGGAGACAATAATCGTTTGCTGCAGGTTGAGGCGTTCTAAAACATCCCTCACTTTGTCCAGCTGCTCTGAACTGAACCCGTCCGTCGGCTCGTCTAAAATAAGAAGATCTTTCGTTTTAATTCTGTGAATGACATCATTGATTACCCTGTTCAGTGCCAGCCTGTAGGCCAAGGAAGCTGATGTTTTCTCGCCCCCGCTTAAGTTCAGAAAGCCGACTTCATAGCCGTTTTGTTCAATAACGGGGCTGAAGGATTCATCGATGCGCGCATTTAATGTTTCATCTTCAATCAGAAGGGCAAACCATTCCTGAAACAGCTGATTGAACAAATGATAAATATGAAGCATCACTTGTCTTTCAATAGTATATGTAATCTTGAGAAAATGTTCTTCCAGCCAGTGATACAACTCCCGCTGCTGAACCAGCATCTTTTTCTGTTCCCATAAAGAGTGGATTATCTTTTCAATCTGGATTTTTTGCTGCGTGGCATTTTCTATCATGGTGATGACTTGCGCGTGCTCTACGGCAACGTTTTTCTCTTGATCTAAAAGTTCCGTGATTTTCCTTCGTTGGGTTTTAATCCTCTCTGTTACATCCTGTTTTTCTTTCAAAAGAATTTCCAGCGCAGAGATTTCATCCTGCAGCTTGGCGATCTCTTGGAGGAGATTTTTTTGCTGTCCTGAAATTTCCTGGAGATGCTGTTCTACGTACTCTCTTTTGGTTAATTTCTGTAACCATTCCTGGTTCTTTTTGAGATCCTCCTGCAGCTGCGTTGTTTCCTGTTGTTGCTGGAATGATGCTACATCCTGCATGAGCTGGTTATTTTCCTGCACTAAGAGTGTAAGCTGTTCTTTTTTTTGCTCCCATTGTTCTTTTTTTTCGTGAAGCTGCGCTAGTTCAGCAGTACATTTTGCAAGATTTTTTTCAAGAGTAATTAATCTCTCTATCTTCTCTGTCACATCTTTCTTCTGAAATGTAATTTCATTTTTCTTCTTGTTTAATTCATGGAGGCTGCTTTCCGCTTGCGTCATTTTCTGCTTTTCCTGAGAAAAAACAGTCTCTTTATGGTTTTGGTCTACATTCTGCAGGCACAGCGGACACATATCAAGGGAAGCTATTTTGCGGCACGTTTCTCGTGATTGATGGAGAATTAATTCATTCTTATTAAAAGAGAAACTGGTCTGTTCCAAAAGCATTTCCAGCTGTTCTTTTCTGTCGAGCATCTCTTTTTTTTGAGTAATTTCCTGCATCCATTCCTGCTGCTGCCGTTTTTTCTCAGGCAGCGTCGCCATTGCTGCATGTAGTTGTTCCAATTCCGTCTGTCTTTCTTTAATCCTTAATTGGACTATTTTTACTCGTTCTTGAAGTATGGTCTTCTTCTGGGCCATTTCATGGAGTTGTTTTTCGATTTGCTGAACAATGGATGTGATCTCCTTCTTGGTCATAGTTAGTGCAATTTCTGGTGATATTTCTCTTTTCATCTCCTGCACTTTTTGTTCCAGGCGCTGTGCTGCTATTTTTTTTTCAATAAGAAGTGTATTCAAGGAACGCAGATCCTGCTGCAGTTTGATAAAGTGCAGCTGCTCGTTTTCCAAAGATTCCAGTGCCTTTTTTTCTTCTCCTAGCATTTTTTGCAGGGAAGAAAGTTGTGGTTGTATGTCCGCCAGCGATTTCTGCAGGATTTCCAGATCTTGTTTGATTCTCTCGAAGTGCATGGTCTGCTCTTCCAGCGGTTCGATTCTGGTGTTGAGAATCGCCAGCTGGGTGCGCATCTCTTTAAGATACAGCTGCATGTTTTCCCGGATGCACTTATACTTGTCAATGTTAAACACCTTGCGCAGAACGTCTAACCTGGTTTCCGCATCTTCAAGAAGAATTGCTTTCATCTCTTCCTGGGGCGTGTACACCGTGAAGCGGAAGATGTAATTCTTGTTCTTGGTAATGAACTCTTCCGGATATCCGAGAAGATTAAGAATCTCTGCTTTTAACTCTATGGGCATCACTTCTTTTTTTAGTTTATTGATGATGATGTTTCCCGGCATTTGCTTGATGGCATCTTTTTCTTTCTTTAAATTGCGCTGGATGATGATTTCTTGATCTCC
>Ga0208375_1000787_pt1 | contig 40523 bp, 37 predicted proteins | sample RifOxyD1_FD_184038 | JGI IMG/M metagenome (GOLD analysis project Ga0208375, IMG submission 184038) | Soil microbial communities from Rifle, Colorado - Rifle Oxygen_injection D1 (SPAdes) | ecosystem: Environmental > Terrestrial > Deep subsurface > Rock core/Sediment | place: Rifle, Colorado... | reverse complement strand
CCTTATGAGGCGCGCGCTGCGGAAGGGAGGGTCTGTCAGCCAGAAGCCTTCGATATTAAAGAGTCGATTAACACTTTTGGCGACCTCTGAAAAGGGTTTGGGTGAAGGAAATTCTCCCCAGAACCCGTATCCCAGTCCTTTCACGATTCCGAGCGGGGCGGGCCGTTGCTCGACAGGGATGAGATCATACGCGATTTCCTCATACGGGTGCGCGGCTCTCATCGCGGCCAGAACCGGTTCCAGCAGTCCGCGCGGAAACACCGTTTCAAGGCGAATTTCCCGAGCTTTTTCAAGTATTCCAGGTTTGCCAAGAAAAGGTTGAGATTCGGAACTCCCGCGAAAGGTGCCCTCCCCCTCCGTTCCGAAGGTGCAGAAATCGTAGTTTCCAATCTGGCCCGCTCCCGCCTCACAAATCGCGGCACGCAGGGCATCAATATGCGTATTCGGAATAAATACAACAAGCTTCAATAGAGATCCCGAAGACTTATCAAAAAGTCTCCCGTCTGCTCGGACTCCAAGGCCTTTGGCGACGACGTCCACCACCTCCAGCGCGCATTGATCAAAGTTCGTATGACAAGACGCAATCGCGATTCCATTCCTGATTGCTTCAAAGACAAGTCCGCCCGTTGAGCGATCCGCGACGACTCGGGAAAGCCCCTTGCCCGCGGGGAAAATGCACGGGTGATGATTAATAATCACCTTGTATTTCTTTTTTATCGCTGTCGCGATCACGTCAGGAGTCAAATCGATTGAAACCACCGCTCCATCGGTCCTCCACGTCGGATCACCCGCCAAAAGGCCGACATTATCCCAAGCTTCGGCCGTCCCTGACGGCGCGCGCGACTCAAGGTTTGCGATAATTTCAGCAACCGTTCTTTTCTTCATCTGCGTCTCCTGAAACGGTCAAGTCGACTTCTCGATCTCGAGGCCAAGATTCGTCCACGCACGGAGACCTCCTTCAACATGAACCACGTCGGGCAAACCGATGTGGTTCAAAGTTCGAACTGCCGTGACGTTCCAGCAGATATAGATCCGGGAGGCCCGCCAAAACTCCTTGAGATGAAACCCGAGCTCCGAAGCGGGAATGTTCCGTGCCCCGGGAATGTGACCGCCGCCGAATTCTTCCCGCTCCCGAACATCGATGTACAACGCGCCCGGATCGGGATTTCTGATTTTTTTGGCGAACTTTTGCATGCTGATCGTGACCATCGGCTCATAGCCGGGGCCGGGGGGCCGATGCCGGTTACCCGGCTCACGCCATGGGGTCCCCAGGGGAGCGGCATCCAAGTTGAACTGAAGTCGGCTTGACGCTTCAGAATCGGGCCGCACCAGACGATCCTGGGACTTCAATGCGATGAATTCCTCCTGCGAAAGCGATCGCCATTCGGAGTTCTTTTTTAATTCCGCGTCGATCGTTGAAAAAAGAAAATCCTGCGTGTCGTGAGCGGGAAAAACGAGGGTGGAACCCGGGATTTTCGAGAGGACCCCGCCGAGGCTTTTCCACATTTCACCGGGATCAGCACCATCGAAATCAACACGTCCTGTTTTGCCAATCAAAAGGGTATCACCTGAAAAGAGCATCCCATGCCCGTTCAACACGATGGAATCGCCGGTATGTCCGGGCGACGCAAGGGCACGAAACCGAATCCCACCGAAAGCGACGTCATCCCTAGCAGATCCGTCACATGCGAACCTCCGCGTGGGCCGGGTGCTTTTGGTCAACGCCGACATGAGAACTTCGGAACCGTATTCGGACCTGAAAAGATGGGTAGCGGAAAAATGATCGCAGTGGAGATGCGTGTCGAGCGCAAATTTCACCTTGAGCCCGCTCTGCGCGATCATAGCGCGATAATCCGTCATCAAATCCAGACTAGGATCGATGATCATGGCTTCCCGTGTATGATGATCATAGACCAGATAGGAAAGGCAACCGTCAGCCCTGAACTGCTTGATCCCGACCTGAGTTTGGATGTCATCGGTCATAGGTGATCCTGGAAGATTACCCGTTCAGAGCATGACGGGTCAAGAATTCCAGATATTTTGCTGCCTTGCGCCGCAATCTCCTCCGTGGCAAAGTGGATCAGCATCATGGCCACTGTTCACGTTCCCATCCTCGTCAGGCCAATTCTCGAGACCCTTCTCGAAGCGTTTCGGGAGCACTCCGCTCAATCGACCGGCTGCCTAACGGAACCCGTGTGGCTCGTCGACTGCACGCTGGGCGGCGGCGGACATACGGCGGCCTTCCTTGATGCTTTCGAAAAAGATCCACTGCTGCGCGAAACCAAGGTGGTTGCGTTTGATCAGGACAAAACTGCCATCGAATCGGCACGCATGCGTTTCGCGACGGAAATCACCGCTGGCCGCCTGGAAATCATTCAGAGTCGATTCAGCGATGCCGAACCATTCCTGCGAAACCGCCTGGTCCTCGGCCTCATGGCCGACCTGGGCTTTTCGAGTGATCAACTGGAGGACCCTTCTCGCGGTCTGAGCTTTCTGGCTGACGGACCGTTGGATATGCGCCTGGATCCCTCTCAAGGGACGAGTTGCAGGGACTATCTCGCGGATATTTCCGAAACTGAGCTGGAGAGAGTCTTACGGGAATACGGAGAAGAGCGGTTTTCCCGGCGAATCGCGGCGCGAGTGATCGAGTACCGCAACCGGGAAGGCGCGCCCGCGACGACCCAGGTTTTGCGAACCCTCGTCGTCCAGGCGATCCCCCCCGCAATGCGGCACGGAAGGATTCATGCAGCGACCCGGACGTTCCAGGCGCTCCGGATCGCGGTGAACCGGGAACTCGAAGAGCTCGATTGTCTGCTGGATCATGTTATACTTTCCCTACGACCGAGGGGGAGGGTCGCGATCTTGAGTTTTCACTCGCTTGAAGACCGTCGCGTGAAGCACGCATTCCGTTCAGAAGGCTTTCGCTCGCTCACGAAAAAACCGATCATCGCGGATAACGAGGAAATCGCGAGAAATCCGCGCGCGAGGAGCGCGAAGCTTCGTGTAGCCGAACGTATTTCGGCGAAAGGGGCCTGATCGCATGGGACTACGGTACTGGATGCCGCTCTGGGTAGTTCCCGTGCTGGTTGTCATGGCGACTGGAACGGTCTGGCTCCGACTCACGATCGTCCGAACGACTTACGAAATCAATCAAGCCAATCGCGAAATTCGCGAACTCCATCAGGAACGAGAAAAAGCTGAATTGAAATTCACGGAACTCCGATCTCCACGACGACTCGAACTTCTTGCCAGAAGCAGATTTACCTTAACCCAGCCCCGCTCTGATCAGATCATTCACCTCGGTATCGAATCAACCAGCCCTCGCCGGGGGGCCTCGCATGGTCGGTAACCCGGTCCCGAACAGTGGGGCGAATCCGTTTAAAACGCGACTGACGCTATTGATGATCTCATGCCTGGTTTTCGCAGGTGCGATTCTCGGGCGAGCAGGCTGGGTGCAGATCAAAAGAGATTCACGCCTGGAACACATGTCCAGGCGACAGTTTCAATCCAAGGTCCTCGTGCGCCCACGTCGCGGCGCGATTCTCGACCGAAACGGGGAGCCGCTGGCAATCAATTCCGAGATCAGCAGTCTCGCGGCGAATCCGCTTAAAATCACGAATCCCAAAATGCTCGCCCGGTTGTTGGCCAAGGCCACCGGAGTTCCTTACGCCAAACTTCTCCAGCGGCTTCGGGAAAAAAAGGAATTCATCTGGATCAAACGACACATTCCGGAGGTGGAGTTGAGCCGTCTGAAAAAGTGGCGCGTGATCGATCCGGATGGCGATCTGGTCAGCGGACTTTTCCTTGTCAAGGAAAGTCAGCGGGTTTACCCGCACCACGAACTCGCGGCCCATATTCTGGGGGACGTGAATATCGATTTGGACGGCCTTGAGGGAGTGGAGCTCAGGATGAACGAGCGCCTCAGGGGCAAGGTCATTTCCGTCAGCGCGATCAAGGATGCGCTCGGCAGGCCGACTTTTATCGATGCGGTCGCGGCGAAACACGTTCAGGACGGCGAGCCGGTAACTCTGACCATCGATGCCTCCCTACAATTCGCCGTCGAGGACGAACTCCGAAACGCGGTCCACAAATCAAATGCGCGAGGGGGCAGCGTTCTCGTGATGAATGCCGTCACCGGTGAAATTCTCGCCATGGCCAACGAACCGTCATTCGTGCCGAATCAAAAGGGCAGTTCAGCCGATCGTCGTCGAAACCGGCTCGTCACCGACGGATATGAACCCGGCTCGACGCTCAAAACCATTCTGGTCGCGAGCGCCCTTTCGAACGGCTGGAAGCTTTCAGACCACATTTGGGGTGAGCGCGGCCAGTTCCAGGTACAAGGCAAAAAAATTTCAGAAGCTGAGGCTCACGAAAAGTTCGAATGGCTGACGCTCAAAAAGCTGCTGAAGGTATCCAGTAATATCGGAGCCGCGAAGCTCGCACTTAAGCTCGGCTCCGATCGTTACTACAATTCCCTCCAAGCGTTCGGCTTCGGGGCAAGGACCAATGTCGGCTTTCCGGGCGAGATCCCCGGCCGTATCCCTTCGCGCAAATCCTGGCAGCCGCTCTCACTCGCGAATATCGGCTTCGGACAGGGCATCCTGGTTACCCGTCTGCAGATGGCGCGGGCTTATGCCACGATCCTCAACGGCGGCTGGCTCATTCAACCCACCCTGGTGAAAGACCCGCCCGAAGCCGTAAAGCCCGAACCGCCTCGTCGCATACTTTCGGAAAAGACCTGCCATCAGCTGATAGAAGCACTGGAATCGGTGACCCAAGACGGCGGCACCGGGACAAAGGGCGCGCTCGAAGGATACCGGGTTGCGGGAAAGACCGGCACGGCGCAGGTGGTTGAGCCGGGCATGGGAAGTTATTCCCGATCGAAATTCATAGCGTCTTTCATCGGATTCGCGGTCGGGGTCGAACCGAAATTCGTGATTTTGACCACGATCGACGAACCCCGCGGCGTCTACTACGCCTCCGAAACCGCCGCCCCCCTCTTTCGCCAGGTTCTCAATGCCGTCGCCAATCGCTTCAGCCTGCCAACGACGGTTCCGCTGAACACGACGCCGCAGATCCTCGCGAAGAAAGCCGGAGAATCTACGCCCGTGATCAGCGAAACCATCCGTATTACACAGGCCAAATCAACCCAGGGTTTGGTGCCCATGCTGGTTCCGGCACCGGTACCAGCTCCCCTGGAGCCTGAGATTCGCGGGCCAGCGCTCGCCGGCAAGGCAGTTGAATTGAAAGCTCCCGCTTCGGGACCTGAAGTGCCCGCGGACGAGTCGGATTCCAATTTCGTCTGGAGCATGCCAGACTTAACCGGACTCACCCCACGCGAGGCGATTCGAATGTTGCAGGGCCACGGATTCCGTCTCGAAATTCGCGGCAAGGGGCTGGTTCAGTCACAGTTCCCGTCTGAGGGAAAAGCCATTTCGGAGAATGGCACGATTCGCCTTCAACTCACCGAGGACCTCTGATGGGCCAAAATCTCAGGAGTCTCAAGGATATTCTGCGTACGTTTGCACCGAGTGAGATCGCAACAATCCCTCCCGAGTTGCTCGAAAGGCCGGTTACTTCGGTCACCGCCAACTCGCGAGCCGTAAAACCGGGTTCAATTTTCGTTGCGATCCGCGGGACCAACCAGGACGGGCACGCGTTTGTTCCGGAAGCGTTGCGGAACGGGGCGACGCTGATTGTCGGCGAGAGTTCTCCGACCGCCACCGTTCCGTTTCTCAGAGTGGCTGATGCCAGAGTCGCGCTCGCTCAACTCGCCGCGACTTATTATCAATTCCCCTCTCTCGGGCTAGTCGTCCTTGGAGTCACCGGAACGAGTGGAAAAACAACGACCACTTACCTGATTGAATCCATTCTCAATGCCGCCGGCATACCCACCGGAGTCATCGGAACAGTGAACATCAGGTATGGGAATCGTATCTTTCCAGCCGAACAGACCACACCCGATGCGGCCGAAATACAGCGCCTTCTCTCGGAAATGAAAGCGGCAGGATGCGGAGCCGTGGTCATGGAAGTGTCTTCACACGCTCTTCGACAGAACCGGACAGCCTACGTCGCGTTCGATGCGGCGGTTTTCACCAACCTTTCACCGGAACACCAGGACTTTCACCCGGACATGGAGCATTATTTTAAATCCAAGGAGTTCCTATTCACCCAATCGATCCAACAGTCGATCACGATGGGTAAGAAACCGTTTTGCGTCGTCAATCACGATGACCCTTACGGCCGGCGCCTTCAGCCGGAGGTGCGCTGCTTACCCTTCGAGCTTGAAGCACATGGTCTCGAGATCACCTTGGATGGCATTCGCGGCACAGCAAACGGCATTGATATCCACTCCCCCCTGACCGGAACATTCAACGCCTCCAACATTCTGGCCGCTGTCCATGTCGGGGTTGGACTCGGATTGAAACCCCAGGACATCTCTGCCGGAGTTACCCATCTTCAGATAGTTCCCGGGCGCCTGGAACGGGTTGCTAATTCAAAGGGAATTCACGTTTTCGTGGATTACGCCCACAAGCCAGATGCACTCCAAAAAGTTCTGGAAACCTTACGGAACGCGATTCGCCAACGAAATCATGCGCGACTGATCACGGTTTTTGGCTGCGGAGGCGATCGCGATCGCAAAAAGCGGCCCGTTATGGGCAAAATCGCCGTCGAACTCTCCGATCGCGTGTTGATCACCTCCGACAACCCCAGAACCGAGAATCCAGACTCGATCATTCAGGAAATCGTCGCGGGGATCACTGCGGGAACTGATCGAGCGTGCACGGTGACGGTCGAGCCTGATCGCAAAAAAGCCATTCAGAGCGCGATTCGTGAAGCCCACATGGGAGATGTCGTCCTGATCGCCGGAAAAGGACACGAGGACTACCAGATCATCAGCGCCCCGGGGGGAACCCGGAAGATCCATTTCGATGACCGGGAAGTCGCTGCTGAAGCACTCAATAGCTCATCCAGTTCTTGACACGCGGTTCTGAAAATTTGTAGCCTAGGGCATGCTCTTTCATCTCCTCTACCCCCTTCACCTTGACTACTCTTTTCTTAACGTTTTCAAATACATCACATTCAGAACCTTCGGAGCGACGATTACGAGCGTGGTCCTTTGCATGCTCGCGGGCCCGGCATTCATCCGATTCCTGCAACGAAAGCAAATGGGCCAGGCGATCCGGGATGACGGACCCAAAACCCATCTCCTAAAAAAAGGGACTCCCACCATGGGCGGCGGACTGATTCTGATCGCGATCGTGGTGTCCACGGTTTTATGGTCTGATCTGTCGAACAAAAATGTTTGGATCGCGATCCTCACGACACTCCTTTTCGGCATCGTGGGCTATGTCGACGATTACCGAAAAGTCGTGAAAAAGAATCCGAAGGGGCTCACGGGCAGACAAAAGCTTTTCTTTCAGACCCTCATCGCTCTCGGGACGGCCTATGCCATGTACGCTTTTCGCGACACTCCGCCGGTTCTGAAATTCCCGTTTTTCAAGGAATGGTCGCTTTACCTCGGCGTGCTATTCATCCCTTTCGCCGCTTTCATTATCGTAGGAACTTCGAATGCCGTGAATCTGACCGACGGGCTCGACGGCCTCGCGGTTGGTCCGACCATCACCACCGCCATCACGTTTCTCGTCCTGGCCTATTGTGCCGGCCACGTCAGAATCGCGGAATACCTTCAGATTCCACACGTCCCGGGTGCGGGAGAACTGAGTATTTTCTGCGGGGCAGTCGCGGCGTCCTGTTTGGGGTTTCTGTGGTTTAATACCTATCCGGCCCAGGTTTTCATGGGAGATGTGGGCTCGCTTTCTCTTGGAGCAGCCCTCTCGGTGGTCGCCATCGTCACGAAAAACGAGATATTGCTTGCTCTTTGCGGCGGAATTTTCGTAATTGAAGCACTCTCGGTCATGGCTCAGGTCGCATCTTTCAAAATAACGGGCAAGCGCGTGTTCAAGATGGCCCCCATTCATCATCATTTTGAATTGAAGGGCTGGGCGGAACCGAAAGTTATCGTGCGATTTTGGATCATTTCCATTCTTCTTTCATTGTTTACGCTGTCGACTCTCAAGTTGAGATAGGAGCCGGAGTTCATGAGCAAGTTCAAGGGCAAAAAAGTCTTAGTAGTCGGGTTCGGAATTTCAGGGGTAGCCGTCGCCAAGTATATGGCACGCCAGGGGGCACGAGTAACGATCACGGACCTGAAACAGAAGAGCGAACTCCAGACATCCGTCAACGCCTGCTCCGAGCTGAAACTCGAGTATGAACTCGGCAAACACAACAACAAAACGTTTCATTGCGCCGACCTCATCGTGGTCAGCCCGGGCGTACCGCTGAATATCAAACCGCTCGAGGAAGCCCGGGAAAGGAACATTCCCATCACAAGCGAGATTGAACTCGCCGCGAGCGCTTTTGAACAACCGATGATCGCGATCACGGGCACTAACGGCAAGACCACGACAACCACCTTAATAGGCGAGATGTTCAAGGCCGACGGAAAAGCTGCCTACGTGGGCGGCAATATCGGCAAACCGCTGCTCGACTATTTCAATGAGGATCAGAAATCCGAGGCCATCGTGGCGGAGCTGTCGAGTTTCCAACTCGATCTTACCGAAAAACTCACTCCGGCGACCGCGGTTTTCACGAACCTCGAAGAGGATCATCTCGATCGCTATCCCGACATGCAGGCTTATACGAATTCCAAAAAGCGGCTTCTCCGGGCCTGCGACCGCAACACCTTCGTCGTCCTCAACTATGACGATCCGAACATCGCCCGTTTCGGGGAAGAAAACCCCGGCAAGCCCATCTGGTTCACCAAAAAGGACCCGATGAAGATCGGCGGAAGCTTCGCCGAGCAATTCTGCGGGGCATACTGTCCTCCCGGCAAACGACAGATGGTCACCCGAGTCACCGGAAAAGAAGAAATTTTCGATCTTTCGCAGTTCAGACTCTTTGGTGAACACAATAAGGAGAACCTCATGGCCGCGGCTTGCGCCGCCATGGCCATGGGCGTGAGCGGCAAAGCCGTTCAAAACGTCATCAACACCTTCAAGGGCGTTCCCCATCGTCTCGAGTTCGTGAGGAAAAAAGATGGAGTGTATTTTTTCAATGACTCCAAAGGCACGAACGTGATGAGCGTGAAACGCAGTCTTCAGTCCTTCGCGTCCAGCCCGATCATCCTGATCGCGGGTGGCCGGGATAAAAACCAGGACTTCGCGCCTCTGGTGGACCTCGTACAAACGAAATGCAAGATTCTGATTCTCCTCGGGGAGGCCAAGGAAAAGATCAATCGGGCGATCGGTGATTTCGCCGAAACTTATCTCGTTGGCACGTTTGAAGAAGGCGTCCTCCTCGCCTATCAGAAATCGCGAAGCGGTGACATCATTCTGCTCTCGCCAGGATGCGCGAGCCAGGATCTGTTCCGCAACTTCGAAGAACGCGGGGATTATTTCAAGAAAATCGTAAGTCAGCTCTGAAAGGAGATCCGTCCGCTTTGTTCAGATCCTTGTGGCTGCGAATCAAACGTGCGGTACCCCGTCCTTCGACGTTTGAAGTTCCCGCGGAATCGTGCCCCTGGCCGCTTTCGACTCAGGGGATTGATCTCGTCCTTCTGCTGATCGTGGTCTCGATGGTCGCCTTCGGGCTCCTCATGGTTTACAGCTCATCCTTCATCTATGCCCAGGAGCGCACGGGCGATGGTTTTGCGTTTATCAAGAAGCAGCTGCTCTTTTCGGGACTCGGATTCATTTCGTTGATCGCGCTTTACCGGGTTGATTATCGCAGGTGGTCCAAATGGGCCTATCCCGTCATGCTGCTCGCCATCGTTCTGCTTGCCCTGATCGCGATCCCGGGGATCGGAGTTCGTGCCGGGGGCGCGAGAAGGTGGCTCAGAATCGGGGAATTCAACTTCCAACCCGGCGAATTCGCCAAATTCGCGGTGATATTTTTCGTCGCCTATCAACTCGATCGAAAATGGAATCGAATTCACACCTTCACCGCCGGGGTCCTCTCACATTTTATCGTCCCCTTGCCGGCTCTGATCCTGCTTCTTCTGCAACCCGACTTCGGCACAACCGTCATGATCTCGGTCGTGATCTTCGCATTGATGTTCCTGGCCGGGGTGCCGCGCCGCTACCTTTTCGCGGCAGGGCTGCTTGCCGCGATGGCTGGGACAATGCTCGCCTTGGGCACGGCTTATCGCAGGGATCGCGTGATGACCTTTCTCGACCCTTGGCGTGATCCAAGCGGCAAAGGCTTTCAAATCCTTCAATCACTCGTCGGCTTTCACAACGGGAGCCTTTTCGGAGTGGGCCTCGGCAACGGCAAGGAGAAGCTCTTCTATCTTCCCGAGGCGCACAACGATTTCATTTTTGCCGTGATCGGAGAGGAACTCGGCTTCGTCGGGATCGCCGGCGTAGTGCTCGCCTATCTGTATTTCGTCCAGCGGGGACTGAAAATCGCGTGGGAGTGCAATAAAAAATATCAAGACCGCTTCGGAATGCTGCTCGCCTCCGGAATCACTCTTGCGCTCGGCCTCCAGGGCTTCGTCAACATGGCCGTTGTTTTGGGGCTACTCCCGACGAAAGGGCTGACACTTCCTTTTATCAGCTACGGCGGTTCCGCGCTGCTTGTTGATCTTGCGGCGGTTGGCGTGCTCCTCAGCGTCGCAAGAGGACCGCGCAGTTCGTTTCAGGTGAAATCGTATGGACGCTAAACGCCCCCCCACTTTGATCGTCGCGGGCGGCGGTACGGGAGGCCATGTTCTTGCCGGAATCGCGGTTGCCGATTCCTGGCGCTCGCGCTTCGGCTCGACCCTCTCCGCCCCCGTGTTTTTCGTGGGCGCGCACGGGGGAATCGAGGAGATGCTCGTCCCTCGGGCCGGCTATCCATTGGAACTCCTCCACTTGGGCTCTTTGAACGGGGTCAGCCTGAAAAAGAAGTTGAAAACGCTTCTTCAACTTCCGCTCGCTCTTTCGCGTTCGGCCGCGATTTTGCTCCGACATCGTCCTGATGCCGTCATCGGAGTCGGCGGATACGCCTCCGGTCCTTTGATTCTGATCGCGAAAATTCTTTCAATTCTCCGGGTCCTGCACTGCAGATGCGCGATACTGGAACAGAACTCGGTTCCCGGATTCACGAACCGCATTCTCGGAACCGTTGTGGAAATGGTCTTCTGCGCTTTTCCTGGGACAGAGGGCCGCTTTCGCACCCGTGCGATCCTTACCGGAAATCCGATTCGCTCGTCCATGCGGCTCCTGCCATCCGCGAGTCGTGAGCCGTTCACGATCTTTGTTTTCGGCGGCAGCCAGGGCGCCCTTGGCATCAATTCACTTGTCCTCGAGGCGCTTCCCCTGCTCCAGGATATGAAAGAGAAGCTCCGAATCATTCATCAAACCGGCGAGCGCGATTACGAGCGCGTGGTAAAAGGATATCAAGACGCCCGAATCGAAGCCCGCATCGAGAAATTCATCCACGAGATGCCGGCTGTTTATGCATCCGCCTCCCTTCTGATCTGTCGCGCGGGATCTTCGACCCTGGCCGAAATAGCGGCCGTCGGGCGCGCGGCCGTTCTGGTTCCGTTTCCGCACGCTTCGGACGACCATCAGCAGAAGAACGCCGAGGTCTTCGCCAACGCGGGCGCGGCGCGCCTGATGCGACAGATCGATCCGAACCGCGGAACCGGCCGGGAGCTCGCCTCCTTGATTCGACATTTGATAGCTCATCCAGCCGAAATCCGGGAAATGGAAAAAGCGGCTACCCTCTTCTGCAGACCCCATGCAGCGGGCGATATCGTCAACAATCTGAGTGCGGGGTACCATGCGCAATAAGCGAGAAACGCACCTGCATTTCGTGGGAATCGGTGGAATCGGAATGAGCGGAATCGCCGAGGTATTCCTGAACCAGGGTTACCGCGTCACGGGCTCGGACCTTTCGGAATCCGAAGTCACGCGACGCCTCGCTCAGCTGGGTGCGCGGATAGCGATCGGCCATCATGCCGAGAATGTTCCCGGCGCCCACGTTGTCGTGGTTTCGTCCGCGATTCGTGACGACAATACTGAACTCCTTGCGGCGCAGCGGCTCAGAATCCCGGTGATTCCAAGAGCTGAAATGCTGGGTGAGCTCATGCGCGGAAAAACGGGAATCGCTGTCGCCGGCTCTCACGGCAAGACGACCACGACTTCGATGCTGGCCTCCGTCATGGGATCAGCCGGGCTCGACCCGACCGTCGTCGTCGGCGGGAAGGTCGATTCGCTGGGCGGAAACGCAAAACTCGGACAAGGAACTTTCGTAGTCGCCGAAGCCGACGAAAGCGACGGCTCTTTTTTGCACCTGCCGGCGATGATCGGCATTATCACGAACATCGACAACGACCATTTGGACCATTTCGGGAATATCGCCGCGATTGAAGATGCCTTCGTGGGATTTGTCGGAAAGCTACCATTTTACGGTGTAGCGGCTGTATGCGGCGAAGATCCCGGCGTCCGCCGATGCCTTCACCGCTGGACGAAGCCGGTCGCGACGTACGGTTTGTCGGAGGAGTGGGATTTTTTCGCGAAAAACATCCGCCCGGAAGGTCTTCAGTCATCCTTCGAGATTTTTGGAAGAAATGCACCGGGCACTTCGCACCGTCGCCTCGGAGAGATCCGGATACGTGTTCCCGGGAAGCACAACGTCCTGAATGCCCTCGCGGTCACCACCGTCGCGATGCACCTGGATCTGCCGTTTTCGACCGTGCAAAACGGGCTCGCCGAATACGGAGGGGTTCGACGTCGTTTTGAAGTCAAATACCTCGACACCGCCCGGAATCGCGTGATCGTTGACGATTACGGGCACCATCCAACCGAAATCGCGAGCACTCTGGCTGCCGCCCGAGGGTATTGGCCTGGCCGCATTCTGACCATATTTCAGCCGCATCGTTATACCCGGACACTGCATTGCCACGACGGCTTCCTGAGTGCGTTTCATCAAAGCGACCTGGTTCTGATCACGGATATTTACCCCGGAGGAGAAGACCCGATTCACGGCGTTACCGCAAGCGCCCTCACCGCGGATATCCAGAAGGTCACTTCGGCCGAAGTTCAGTATGTCGGCGAACTTGCGACGGCGCAGGCCCGCGCTCTTGAACTGATCAAAGATGGCGACATGGTGCTTTGCCTGGGCGCAGGTTCAATCACGCGGCTTGCGGAGCAACTCGCGAAGGAAATCGCACCTTGAACCATCGGGCCGAAATTCAAGAGTGGTTCCGGGCAAACTTCAAGGCGAATTTCTCGGGCGAGGTGCTGTTTGACGAACCACTCCTCCGGCACACGTATTATCGAATCGGCGGACCGGCCGCGGTACTCGCGACGCCCAAATCGCTCCGTGACGTGGCGTGGTTACGTGCGGCGATCACCGCGACTTCCTCGCCGGTTTTCGTCTTGGGAGCGGGCTCGAATGTCCTTGTTTCAGATGCCGGCTTTTCTGGCCTCGTTATTCGTTCAACCAAGATGAACACGGAGCTTACGGAAAGGAACAGCCGAAGCGTTCGCGCAGGGGCCGGGCTTTCAATTTCAGCATTACTCCGCCGCGCGATGCACGAGGGCTGGTCCGGTTTTGAGTTTCTCTGCGGGATTCCAGGTACGGTCGGCGGAGCGATCGCGATGAACGCGGGGACCCAGCTTGGCGAAGTGAAAGACCACGTTCTTCGTGTCGAAACCGTCCCGCTCCTGGAGGCTTCGAAACCGGGCGGGACTCCCATCGCTTTCGAGGGCGCGGATCTTCGTTTCGAATACCGCAGGAACCTGTTCTTACCCGCGGGCCAAATGATTTGGGCGGCGGAATGGCGAATCACACCCAAAGCTCCGGGCGAGGTAAAACTAGCGGTCGAAAGCGCCCTTGCCCGCCGAAAAACCACGCAGCCCTTGGAGTTTCCATCCTGCGGGAGCGTCTTCAAGAATCCCGGCGCGGGAACCTCGGCGTGGCAGGTGATTAACCAACTCGGACTCCGTGGTCATCGCGTCGGGAACGCCCAATTCTCGGTCAAGCACAGCAATTTCATCGTCAATCTCGGCGGCGCCACGGCCGCTGACGTCAAAGCCCTGATTTCACTCGCCCAGAGCCGGGCCAAAGCCGAGCTCGGGATTGCCCTGGAGTGCGAGGTTCACTGCATCGGGGACTAACCGATTTTTGTTGCATCGCGTCACGCTTTGGGTTACACCCGCTCCTAATTGGAGATTCCCATGAAACTCGCCTTTTTTGTTTCGATTTGCGCTCTTTTGATCAGTGCAAGCGCCTTCGCTTCAGAGCCCTCATGTAAGGTACGAACGATAGGCGGTTCAGAACAAGGTCTGACGTTTTCATTCTGGTACAAAGTCGAGGCGCGGTCCCTCGAGGAATGCCAAGATGAAGCGAAGTCCCTTCTCGATCGGACAACCTCCTGGAAAGTCTTCTACAAGTGGCGCGCAGGCGAAACGAAGATCAAAGGATCGTATACCGCCGAAACGTTTTAAGGAGCGGCGCTGAGTATCGCGAGATTGATCTTGTCGAGAAGCTCGTTCGGACGGGAGCTATCCGGCTCATCCACGCTCTCCCACCCGGCTGATGACCCATCTGCCTTGAGCTTCTCAACTTCTTCGGTCGGCCTCACAGTCACGTCCACCCCGCCGATCACGCGATTCGCGCTGATCGCATACTTAATCCGGGTTTGAAGATACTTCTTCCGTGGCGAGCCGTTCACGGCGTACTCGTGATACTTGTCACGGGATTGTCCGTAGACCCAATCCGTTTCCAAAGACCGTTGGTCGAGCTTCTGCATCTCAAGCGGATCAACTTCCGAAGGGTCTCGGTCAGTGATCTTGTAATTCTTGAGCGCGGACTCGATTCCTTTCCACACGACAGGAAATTCGAACTCAAACGTTCGGTGATCATTGAGCCGGGCGTAGTTCTGGGTTTTTACCGGTTGGGCGCTCGAACAGGCGTTTACTCCCGCCAAAACGCTCAAGATGGAAACGAAAACGAGACTGTTACGATTCATGATTTCTCTCTTTGTGGAAATTACTCGTGACGCTCGGGGTCCTGTACGGGAACCGGGTCCATTGCGCCAATACCCGGCGCGGAATTCACGGGAGGAGCGACCTCGGCCTCGGGTTCCTCTTTTCCGGGCGCGACAGCCGGAAAGGTGTTGCGGGTGGGCTTCGAAGCAGGACGCACACTCCGGGGCAGCGCTGCCACCTTGGGCGTCTTCACGTCCATGATGATCCGGACCGGATTTGAAAGCTCAAAAATTTCTACGGGAGTGCCCGACTTCAGTTCGAAAACAAAAGTCCAGGTACCTTCGTCCAGAACGGGGAATAATTGGACCCGCTCCACGACCGAACTTTCCTTAAAAGCCGCCTGAACCCTTTTCGGATCAAATGAAAGCTTCGGATGCCCCCATACCGTGAAAACGAGACGCTTCTCATCGGGAGTGACGGAAATCTGGTAGTACGGCGGACGCTCAATCGCAGCGGCTTCGCCGTTATGATTGCCGGCCAGATCGACGACGATCCGCTCGAAGCCCTGATTCGCCGCGCGGCGGATGTCCTTCACCAGGACCTCGTCTATCGCCTTATCCCCACCGATGACGAGCCCGTCCCGGACATATGCCTGCGTTTTTTTGCCATCCGCGACCTGGATTTTGTCGGGCCTCAGATCAGCCATCGCCAGGACAGTCCCGCACGTGATGAGCAGCACCCCCGAAAGCACACCCATATAAAATCTCATGATTATAAGTTAGCCGCCTAAACGCGGGTACGCAAGCTGAGATCAGCGCGAAATAAACGCGCCGCCCCGGCCATCACCAGCCAAGGGAGCAGCCAACCGATAACGGCCCCCGCGCCCGGCCCCGGTCGCGAGCCGCCTCCCGCGGCGTCTCGAACTGTTCCGCAGAACCCTGTCGATTCCTCTTTCTGCCGGGAACTCCTGGGCGGATTGCCCGGAGGGCTGACATAAATCGGAAAATTCTCGTCCATCCGGCATCGTGCATTGAACGGCAGGGCCGCCGCAAGCGGCGGCTCGCCCTCGTTGAAGCTTCCCGTGATCATCATGAACGGCACGGAATCAACCATCATCGGACCGGCGGGATAATACGATGAACTGATCGCGGCCCCATCCACCTGCAGAAAATAATCGCCGTATTTCAGATCATCGGCGACGAGCGCCGTATCGAAATTGGAAAATCCTGAATCGCCGGTATAAACGCGGTCTGAAGTGACGGTCTCGACGGTGCTGCCGTCAGATCGCAACAACCTCAACGAGGCACCGAGCGGCGAGTACAAGCTGTAGCTGAGTACATGAATTTCAACATGTCCCTGAATGCGCGGAATGCGGTAAAACACTGGCCCGGAATAACGGTAACGATCGACAATACCGAATCGACCGGATTGTCCCGCTCGATGGACCGCCAGCTCCGCCGAATCCACCATCCCCACCGAAGAGCTGCTCGAGATCGCGGCTCCCCCTGAACGGGGACACCGGGCCGTGATCGTGGGTGCCGCCACTTCCGGTCCCGCCGGGACGTTTACCGATTGAAGTTCGAATCCCGAGCTGTCCGTGAGAAAGCTGCGACTGAAGGCCTCACCCGCCGTGCACACGTCCGGGTTCATTCCGGAGTAGTAGCTCGGGAGCACTTGATAGCCCGCCAGAAACGGTTCGATCATCAGGTAGTACGGGCCGGGCTCGAGTGCGCCGATCGCGTACCTTCCCGCCCGGTCAGAAATTCCGGTAGCCAAAACAGTCCCTCTTCTTGCTGAAATCGCAAGAACATGGGCGCCATAGATGGGCTGCCCCGATTCCGATACGACGAGTCCGCCCAAACTGCCGCGCGCCGACGCGTCCGCTGCCGGATATAAGGCGCGGACCGCCACCTGATCATCGCAGCTCAGATGTGCCTGCTCAGGCGATTCCATAAACAACATGGTTGCCTGTAATCCTCCCGCATGAGCGAGGCCGAAAGCGTGTCCGAGTTCGTGGGTAATGACGTTCTCCACAAAGACCTTGCTGCGCGAGCCCAAACCATTTGTGTTCCCCGTGCCGTAGCCCGAGGTGTCACGGGCATTGGTCGTAAATTGGAAGTCCCGATCGTTGAGCACGATGTCGGTTTCAAGAATTTCGCCCGTTTCCGTATTATAGAAGACCTGTGTTAACCCAAGCACGTTCGGCGAAAGCCGGATAGTGCTGTTTGAAGCGAAATACATCGAGGATAAACCATCGAATTCGCTCTTGACGGGGTAGATGCCGGGGTCCGTCCCCTGCCAGTAATCGAACGAAAGACTCCCGCCCGAAGCGTTCTTCCAGCGTTGCAGGCCGCGAACAGCCGCGGCGAAAAACTCGACGGGACCGATTCCATTTTGATTCGTGGCATTTCCGGCGAGGTTCAGCTTTAAAGGTCCTGTCCATCGCACAAGGGAACCGCCCGGCGCGAAGGTCGGAGTATACGCCCAGGCAAAATTAATCGAGACCAACAGGGCGGAAACCCAAAAGACTCGTCCCATCCTTGGACTCATTCAGACTCCTTTGGGACCCCTTCATTGGAGTCCTGAGGAATTCCACACATCCTGGTGTGGAATGGCCCGCCTCAACCTTAAGGCGGCTTGCCAGTTCGGATTCAGCGCTTTCGCTGCCGCGATCTGATCCAAAGGAGAGCGAGGAATCCCAAAACCGCAAGTCCTCCTAATTTTAGCGCAAGATCCCGTGGAAATCCCGCGTTCTGAGAAAAAGTCGTCTCCTCTGTGGGAGAATTTTGCAATTGAGGTGCCGGGCTGTCAGGCGCTATCCGCTCTGTCGGACTGGGCTCGGGTACCCGTCTAAGACTTGGTAACGGCGAAGGATTTTGCCGGGCCTGGCGCTCTTGGGTCTGGATAAGCTGCCGCAATGACTCGATCGTCCATTTTGGTTTCGGAGTGGCTCCGGAGTCGTCATGGCCCTCAATGTGATGCACTGAATCATCGCGGTGTCCTCCATGACCTCCCGAGAGGCCGCCGCCGACAAGAACTTCCTTCCCGTCCTCGTCTTTCTCGATGTTGAACTTGCCCATCATCATTCCGCGGATATCATAGCTGCCATCTGAGTTCCTGGCCGATAACATCACGACGACGTCTTCGCCCCGGTCGAAGTGAGCGGAACCAGCGACCTGCATCCCGATACCGTCTTTTTCACCGCCGATCTCACGCATCAGCAGGGTCTTGCTTTCAACCGTGCCCTTCAGCCGTTCCGAAACCTGGAGATCATAAAAAGTGTAGATGCGGCGGCCGCCGTCCTCATTTGTCGCCCAGTTTGAATAGCTGTTCCCCACGATTCCGCGGACGATAATCGGGACTTCCTGAACCGTATCAGGAAAGGGTCGTTCGAAAAAAGTCGTGGCGGCTCCGGGCCGGGGCAATAGAAGAAAGCCCGACAGCAGCGCCAGTGCTAAAAAAAAGGCAGTTCTCATCATATAAATCTCATTTGGGAAATCTCTTCATGGAAAAAGGATAGCATGTTCCCGGACGAATTGCGTCTTGCACTAATCCCGAGCCGATGCTAAATCCCAATTCGAAGTGGATCGCTAGCTCAGTTGGTAGAGCAGCTGACTCTTAATCAGCGGGTCACAGGTTCGACTCCTGTGCGATCCACCATTTATGTAAAAATCAAAAGGACCGGTCGAGCGAAAGCGGACCGGTCCTTTTGATTTTTGGAGAACTGTGCGCGCGCAGGAGTCGAATGCGAAGGACGGCTGCGAGGAAGCTCGCAGTGCGAGCTTTCGCGCAGCAAAGTCAGCCTGCAAGGCTGACTTAGTCCGCAGCCCGCCCCCGGAGTAAGTGCCTGGAAGGCACGAACGCGAGGGGGCGACTCCTGTGCGATCCACCAAATTTTTAAGGGCTGGTAACCCGCTCGTATTGCTCAATCACGAGCGGGACGACGGTCTCGAGCGCCAGCTTACATTGCGAGCTGAATCGCACAGGGTCTGTGCAAACACTCGCCCAATGATGGACGGGGAGGCGGGCGATCACAGTTCCATGCGGCATTGAGAATTCAGGCACGATCCCATCATTTGCCGCGCCGTAGCCCGTCCGATCCAGACCCCGCTTTTCGAGCTCTTTCGAAATGATTTTCCGGCTGACTTCCAGAACCGGAATCAGCGTGTGCTCGACCGAATTCGTCACGCTGAAATACGAGATCTCCGGATGATCAGGCATATCCTGAGCGCGAAAACGAGCGGCCGGCTCTGCCGAGCGGTCAACCCGCAGCTCGCGGAGGTAGCCCAGATATTCTGGCGTGAAATGAATCAGTTCGACGAGTTTCCCAAACAGGTCGAAGTTCTCGTCGTCCTTCGCCTTCCTCTCGATAGCATAGTCCGCAATCGGAGTTCCCCGGTTCGGAGTCGAAATCGTCATTACCGTGGCGATGCATCCCTGAACGCGGGAGTCCTGCGCAAGGGTTCGCGCGACAAGGCCGCCCATGCTGTGGCCGACCAGGATGATTTTTCGGGAGTTCTCGCATTCTCCGCCGGTCAGTCCAAGAATGACTTGCGCGCAATCCTCGGCACGCTGTTCGATTGTTCTCGAGTCCCGATCCTTCTCCTTCGGGCAGACGAGGGAGTGTGCACCATTCCGTTTCAGTGATTTTTGAAATTCGCCAAAATACTTATTCCCGCCGATGAGCGGCGTCGCCCAATTGAGATTCTCAATGTAAATTTCGGAGCCCGAGGATCCGGATCCCGGGATAAGGATGACGAGAGGCTCGACATTCCCCGCGCTCAGGGCCAAGCGTGTGAAGAGGATTGCGACCGTACAAAGGAGGGGGAAGAAGAGGCGCATAGGTTACTCCGAAATAGAGAACTTATAACGCAAGCAGCCGCAGAAATGAAGTCAAAAGCAGACTGAAATACTATAGTATACAACCAGTTGGTTTTATGAAGATATTAACTTTTGATCTTTCCTAAGGTGGCGTCACACGCATGGGTAAAAGGTCAAATCACATATTCCGATCTGACTAATCGATCTTATTCGATCCACTCACTATTCATTCGGCATTACACAGCCGATGGAACGCGTTTGTTTCCGAGACAAAGCTCGATTTCCAGCCCTATCACCGAATCAACGAGAATCCTTTGTCCTTTCGCGAACATGTCGAAAACCATGCGCCCTGGACTCTTACTTCATCCAAGACTGCGATCTGATCTTGATCCCTCAGAGAGAGATTCGGAACCAGATACCTTTTCTGAAATTTCACGAAAGTCGCGACGGAAATGAAAAAGGACGTTACCCTTCAAAGAACGGTTCCCGAACCCGCTGCGGTGAGTTCATCCCCAACTGCTTCAGCAGCAAAGTAAGCGCAGTGTGAGTGCCACCTCAATGCAACTGTTGAATGGCGGGCGTCCGGGCATCCGGTTTCTGTTCGCCTTTGCATAGCAACCGCTCTCTGTGTTCTCAGAAAACCTGAGGGTGAGATTGCCTCGATTAATCAGCCACGATTGAATTGCTTCCAGTTATTAACCCATAATGGGTCTTGCTCATTTTATTGCTCATGTATATATCCGTATAACCATTGCCCCGCTAAAATTAGACCCGCCTATGAGATCAAAAAGACAACAGAATCAACTCTTTCTTCCGGGATTCAATTCCAAAACGAAGTCTCAGGCTCATGGAGGGGAGCACACAAAAGGAAAGAGAAAAGGGCAACGCCCCTTTGATCCGAAACAAGCCCTCCATGTCGTACTTAGGTCCTCCAATGCGCGTGGGCAACTCTCCATGCTGAGTCCAAGTCACTGCAATCACATTCGCAATCTCATGGACCGATTAAAAACGCGCTGGGGTGTCTCAGTTTATCGCTATGCAAACGTCGGAAATCACTTACACCTGCTCATCCGTGCCAAATCTCGCTCAGATTGGCAGGGGTTTATCCGGGAATTATCGGGAGGCATTGCGATGATTGTGACAGGCGCGAAAAAGGGCAATGCACTACCGCGTTCTAAATCCAAAGACGTCGCTGAGAGTGCTAAACGAGGTTTTTGGGATCATCTCGTATTTACCCGGATCGTGACCTTCGGAAAGGACTTTAAAGGAGTTGCCGGGTACGTCCTGACTAACCTCTGGGAAGCCGTAGGCGTTCCGGTGAGGAAGATTCTGGAGCGTGGTTATCGAATTCGCGAGATAAGCGAAGACGGGGCCGTCTTTATTACGTAGATATGCCCTCGTTTTCCTGACTGGAGATCTAGCACCAAACATTCGCGGGATATCGTCAAGGTACTGGCTGGAACTCACCGAGTCAACGACCTCAGGTCTAACCATAGCAAGAGCTGCCGCATTCGTGTTTACTGATTTGAATCTTGGAATCCTCGGGTGGACCCAATACTATTCATGTGAAGGCAGAAAAGAGGACCTCGAATGTCGCGAAAATCCCCTGGATTTAAGATTGGGATCACACTTGGGACTATTCATTTTGTCCTGGTAGCGCTCGCATCTTTATCCGCATACAAATCACACTCCAGCACTGCCGGACTGATCTTTATTTGGTTCGGCTTTTTAGATGCTCCGCTCAGCTTTCTCTTACCGCGCAGTGCACTGGTTTTAGGCGGCCCGCTCTTTTTTTACGGAGTTCTCGGATCTGCCCTGTGGTTTTTAATGCCGCTGGCGATGGATAAACTTCTTCGCATCCTTTCTTCAAAAATAAGCTCGGGTCTACGCAGCATAATCACTCTTGCCGCTCTGCCTCTTTTAGTGATCAAAGTGTTTGTACCCCTGAGCTTTCGGTCCGCTCAAAGTTTCGTGCAAAGCGAACGCCCCAAGGCGCTTAAATCCAGCCTTGGAAAAGCCAGTTCGGATTTTCTAATCGAGCAACCTGTCTTTGAAGATCCTGATCCTGGCACCATCGACGAAATTTCTTATTATCCTTGCCGTGAAAATAAAGGGAACGAGATCGCCGTTTCAATTCGACAGAATGTTATTTTTTTGAATCAAGACTATCAGGAACAGGACCGAATCATCTTTCAAACTCCGAACAAAGCGCCGCGAATGATCCCGGTACCTGCCGGAGTTTCAAACTGTTTGTACATAGCCGAAACATTTCTACAAGGAGTCTCCCTCCACAACGACGCAGGAAAGGAACTCTGGCGCGTCACCGCCCAGCCCAACTCGGCAGGAGCTCCCGAGGCCGGCCCGGCCGCCGATCTCAACGGTGATGGAAAACCAGAATTTGTTCTGTTTCGCCAGTATCGTGACGGGATCAAAGTCATGGATACGGAGGGCAAGGAACTCTGGACCCACCCCATTTATTCTTTAGGCCATGTTGATATCGTGACCTCGGGAAAAGGCGCAAGTCCGTCGATCATCTTTATTGATAATTCCAACAACGCAAACGGAAGAATCGACTTCACGACGCTCACCAAAGACGGAGTCACAGCCAGTGAGCTTCAAATCCAAACGAAGTCTTACGAATTTGCGATTCTTCCTTGGCCAACGAGAGACGGCAACCCCCACCTTCTCCTTACCGAAGACGAGAAGATCCGGATCATCACCTTGGACGGCAGAACTGTTTCGGAGCTAAGCGCGCCCGGATGCAAAGAATTCGGCAGTGTACGCGCCCAGCTCGTGAAATTCCGGAAAGACGAGTCTGAATATCTAGCCGTAAAAAAGAGCCTGCATCCCGACCTGTCCGTGCTCTACGTTTATAGTCCGAACGGAGACCTCGTATATCAAAAAACCGAGGTGGTTATTGGCATTCTCCACCCCACTCTGGCCGTGGTTCCTGCCGGGGACACGGGAACTGAAAAGTTGCTCGTAGGCGCTCCGTACGGGCCGCACGCGAAATTATTAGAGTACTCGCTCAAGCATTAAACGCCATCGGCATTGCCATTCAATGACGCGAGCAAAGTAGCTCCTGTGCGATCCAGCAAAATTTCATCCCACCCAGCTTACCGTTGCAAAAACCTGAAATACTCTTCCGGAATATCGTCAAATACGACCGGTCCGCTGCATTTGGAACATGTGAGCGAAGGTAAGGTGAAGCCGCTTTTTTTGAGGTCCTCACACTTGAATAAGCCAATCAGCTCTGATTTGCATTTGGTGCAACTGAAGGGCACGTAAATCGATTCAACAGTCCCGCCGGAAATCAGATTCGAAATTAGATTAAATTGCTCGACAATGGCAGTCGAGCACTCAATGAACGTGAATTTCACGCCTTTTTGCCGGAGTGCCTGAAAATATTTCATCCAGGCCTTCACGCCGATCGAATTAATTCGGGGAATTTCCCTGCAACTCACAATGATTTCTTGCGGGACGAGCCCCACGACCGATTCGAACTGAACATCTTCATCGATCGCGCCAATCAGCCGGATCAACAAAGTGTTATTTCTTTGTTCTTTAATGACGTTAAGCAACATTACTCCGATTTCGACTCCGATTTTGACTCCAGTTTTGACTCCAGTTTGGACTCAGTTTGGGGCGGCCAACTTGGGCCAAGACGAATTTCCACGTATCTTATTGAAATCGCAATTGATGAGCAACCATATTCAACGAAACTGCATCGTTAAAAATCGGAAGTGCCCCCTATATTCACGAAAAGTTTCAGCGCGTTTGAAAAAGGCGATCACTTCAGTTTTTTTGCGCTGTTCGCTGAAAAAAAAGAGACTCCCCCCGAGCTGAAAGACGCTCGCCAAGCCGATCCCGGCACCAGCCACTTCAGTCCCAAGATGATAAGTATCGTCTTTGTAGAGTTTCAAGACATGCTTGAGCAGCTTGGTTCTTTCGAGACTCCCGAACGAATCCACCACCGAAACGGCGCCATAAGCTCCATCGAACCCGACCACCATCTTGACAGCGTGCCGCCCCACAAGTTGAAGATCGGTGCTGCGATCGACCTTGGAATAGATTTGATGCCCGGCGCCATCCACCGGGGCGTCAAACATCGCATTCATAAGCAACTCGTCGGCGGCCGTGGCAATCACTTCAGCCACGCGGCCGAGAAACCCGTGCTCAACGAAAAGATCCCGAACCTTCTCGATCGCACTCTGCTTTTCAATCGTGCGTCCCAACACGAACTCCCGAGTCACTCCGCCTCGATTTTTGAATTCCGTCCCGAGGAGTTCGGGCCCCCTTTGAGAAAGAGTACCTTGCAGTATCCGTCCGTAATGCTCTCCGCCATGCTCCAAAGCGCGACTCCGCTTCAGGATATTCCCGGCATACGGCCCCGCGATGAGATAGGGACATTCATCAATATTCTGGGAGATCAGAAAGTGAAGCCGATCAGACAAGAGCGCTTCCTGAAATTGGCGAGACTGGGCGTTCACCAGCTGATCGAATTCCCGGTAACTTCGTTCTTCCGGGAGATCGAGAAAAACGGCTTGCGGAATCTCCCCTGCCTGGAAAACCTTCCCCGCGCTCTCGATGGAATCAACGACCCTGACCGGAATACCGGCGATTTGAGCCGCTCGCTCAACGAACGTACGATCTTCGGGAGTTTTCGAAATGAGGAGAACGAAGTCTTTCATTCGAAGTCCGTTAACTCCTTTTCAGGAACGCGAAGAACTCTTCCTCTATATCGTCAAAAACACTCTGCCCGCCGCATTTCGGGCATGCCGCATCTGGTACGGAATTCCCGGATTTTTTCAGGTCGGCGGTCTCAAATAGCACGACCGATTCATGCCTGCATTTCGTGCAGACATACGGAACCTGAATGGATATGACATTTCCACCGCACGCGAAATTGGATATGGCGCTGATCTGCTGCACAACGGCCGGAGAGCACTCGATGAAGCTGAAGTGAGTACCCTTCTTCTTCAGCGATTCGAAATACTGAATCCACGCCTTCACGCCTTCTGAATTAATCCTGGGAACGCCAGAGCACGCCAGAACGAGATCGCCCTTCACGGGGCCGATCGCCCGCTCAAAATCGAAACTGTTTTCCAAGGGGCCCTGCAGATGGGCAATAAGTCTGCCGCCGTCCTGCTCTTTCTTTATCTTCATACTCGCTCCATCGTGATTCGGATCTCAATAAAAATTTTAATGAACTTACCCCCCTGCAGCAAGACCAATCTGATCTATCGCGCGACACACTTCTTTGATAAGAGCGACTCATGGAAAGCACCAAAATATTCTCGGAAGTCCCGAATATCCAGTACCAGGAACAAACCCCCGAAATCCTGGTCGAAGAATTCCGAAAAGTGATCACCAGCCGACGAAGCGTTCGAGTCTTTGATGCGACGCCGATTCCCGAAGCGGTCATGACCGATTGCCTCGAGCTGGCACTCCTGTCTCCGAATTCCTCTAATCTTCAACCTTGGGAATTCTATTGGACCCACAGCCCTGAAAAGAAAGCCAAGCTCATCGAATGCTGTCTGTCACAACCGGCCGCCCGAACAGCCGCCGAGCTGATTGTATGCGTGGCTCGAACCGGGACGTGGAAACAAAACAGCCGGTTGATGATCGAACGCTTCAAAGCCCAGGGGTCGGAAGTCCCGAAGCCGGCATATGATTATTATCGAAAGCTGGTGCCTCTCGTTTATGGACAGGGACCGCTCGGCGCTTGGGGCCCCGTCAAAAAAGCCGTGGTTATTCTCCGTGGACTTTTTACGCCAACGCCGCGCGAGCCCGCGTCAGGCGCTGATATGCGCGTTTGGGCGACTAAAACGACCGCGCTTGCAGCCGAAACCCTGATGCTTGCTCTTCGCGCTCATGGCTTCGATTCCTGCGCGCTTGAGGGATTCGACTCGGTAAGGGTCAAAAAGTTGCTCGAGTTACCTTCTGATGCATATACCGTGATGGTAATCGCGGCAGGCAAGCGAGCTCCGAACGGAGTCTACGGCCCGAGGATCCGGTTCGAAAGTTCCCTGTTTATCAAGAAGATCTAAGCGGACCTCGCTGAACGCCCATAAAGGAGTTCCCCGGTCATCGCGTCGATCACGATCTGGTAACCCCGCACGAAGTACTCGTACGCGTGCCAGCCATTCTGTCCCGAAACCCAGATGATCTGCTTGCCGCCGGCCACTTGGACACCCTGCTTCTCCGGTTGGGAACGGTAGAACCACGAAAGCGCCTTGATACGCCCCTCTTCCATCGAAAACCCGACCTGGTTCTTGATCCGCAGGCCCCTCACGTAAGTGGAATCGAACCCGCGAAGTTCCCCATTCGAACCCAAATCAATGCTTACTTTTCCCAGAGGTTCAATGGGAATGCCCCGCCAGGTCTCCTGGAAAAAAATGTGGGCGGAGATGTCGCCAACGCGCACAACCGGACCCTCCAGTGGAAGCTCGGCTTCAACCCCGACCAGAAGCTCAAGGGCGGCAAGCAATTCCCGAGCTCTCGCCAGTACCTGCTCGGAATCCTGCGACTCGAAACCGCTCTGAGCTGCGCGCGCATTTGGATTTCGGAGCTTCCCGTTGGTTGCCCGAATTGACGCAAGCAGGCCCTCTCGCCATTGCGGCTCGAAACCCGTTCCGAACGAGGCTTCGAAGTTTTTCCAGAGCTCTGGCGCGGAACCGGTTGCATCGGTCACGTGTGTTACGCGAACCGCAGCTTGTCTTTTAACTTCTCCGGTGACCTCTTCCGTCGCCACGCTTCTCGGATGAATTCGCGGCAAGGATTCCGTATCCTCCTCCATCGAGGAAAACAGCACGACCATGCTCGCGAACACCGCGAGAACCAGCAAGCTCACGAGGAAGACTGCCCTCAACCTCTTATTGGACACCGACTTCGAACCTCACGGTTTCATTCGGAGCGTTCGACGCCGAAACCTGAATGTCGAAAGCAAGCGTCTGACGAGCTGCTGCCTCACCCACTTTTACCCAGACCGCAGTCGTCCAACTCTCTCCGAAATAAGGATTCGTCCGGAAGTAACTGTTCCCCAGAGGTACGTCGAATGCCGGTTTCGGAGAGAACAGTTTCTGAACGATCCCGGTACCGTTGATCTTTGCATACACGACATGCGTTTCGTTCTCGTTCACGAAGCCCTCATTGACCGCGTTGCCGAGAAATGTGACAGCAGGATTGAGTGATTTCACGCGAAGATAAACATTTCCGGCCGTCAGATCAGAATGGTTCTGAAGATCGAACCACATCGCGACCACCTCGCCGCCGTCAACCTGCCCGTTCAGTCCGGTCGCATTCCCTTGTGAAATGACATTCGGGTCGGCGCCGGTTCTGTTCAGCCAACTTCGAAGTATCGAGGGATGATCGACGACCTTCACGGAACCCGCCCCCGCCCATCCCGGCTGAAGCTGCGGAGCATCGAGCAAGCCCCTCTCGGCGAATGCGGCTCTCATCCGATCAAGATCGTCAGCCGAGAACCCGAGAGCCGAGCTGACCTCGAACATCGCAGCCGCAAAACCCTGAAACGAGATCGGCGAGAGTGAGAATCCCGGCTTCGGAAGATCCGCAATGGCCTTCATCACAACCCGGGTCATGAGTATTCGCGCTTCATCGGGCGAGTGGTTTGCCCTGAATGCTTCGAAAACATCCCAAAGAGCGCCCTGCATGAGAATGGCGGCATTATGGGGTTTCTCCTGGTCACGAAAATTCAGGAAAGCGGAACGAACATATCCCGGCCCGTCAAAACCGGCGGCGTAGGGCCATCCCAGTCCGTCAGGATAAACATAACTGATCGTATTCGTTTCAGCCGCGAAGCCGGGAAAGCCGCTGCAATCAGGAAAGTTCGGGTCGTATGCGGGACAACGATGCGCGCCCCGCGTTCCGCGAACCCCTGGAATGAACTTTCCGAGAGCCCAGCTGCTGAATGTCCTCGGATCAAAGGACGTCGGCAGCATCGAAGATACGAACATCAGCGCCATGAAATCCGAGACCGCTTCGTTCAAAGCTCCGGCTTCGTCATACCAGAATCGCCGGATATTTCGGGAAGGATCATAGGTATTCACGGTCGTGGCATGCTGGAGTTCATGAATCGTAACAGCTCCGTCGTCGGCATACGAAGCTCCTCTGGTCGCCAACGAGTCACTGAGATCGACCTCGTCAACCATCCTGCCACCATCGCTATAGCGGATATACGAAGAATTATCCTCCAGGCTGTAATGAACCACGATTCTCACCGGAGATATCGGTTGGAGAACTCCGGCCGCATCAAGCTCCGCGCGATATTGGTCGCCGAAATAGTAGGCCATCGCCTCCTGAAATCGGCGGTCTGAATGGGAATACACAAAATTGTTGTCTCGTTCGAAAGCGCTGAATCCGCCTTGGCAGGTCAGACCGTCGCGAACCTCGACATAACGTCCTTCGAGCACGCCCCTTCCGCCAAGCCGGAGGAGCTCGCGCGAAACCGCATAATCATCCAATTTCAAGGAAGCCGGCGAAAGATTCAGAATACCCGCCGATGCGGCCGGGTCCGGAAGAAAAACCCGTGCGAGCCCATTCGCTCCCGTGGTGACCCCGGGAAGACCGACCACACAAGACTGCGGCTGTGGCGCGGGACTCTCGTTGCACCCGGAAAGCGCGAAACTCACGATGATCAGCACCCAAAAAAGGTAGCGACTTATCATCCTGTCATTGTAACCCGCGCAACGTTCGATGGCGACCGGGCATAATCTGCCCAGTCACCTCATGCCGCTAATCGATCGCGGGGTCCTTGATCTTCAGATATCGGAATCGCTGGCTCGCGAGATGCGCGATCAATGACCCCCACGACGACGCCATAAGCGATGTGAGCCGCGAAAAGAACAAAAATCGCGGCATTGCCGTACCCCGCGCCAAAAAATCCGACCGGTCGCATCAGCGCCGGAATAAAGGGATTCATGGCCGACGTGAGGCCGACAAGAAAACCTCCCACCAACCAGTGAATGACCGCGACTTGCGCGCCCGCGAGCGCCCCGGCTTTTCCTATCCAACGAAAAAGGGCGGCATAAAATAGACCGAAAACGCCGCCGTTCATGATGTGCCAGATAAAACCAACGATCCAACTGCCCGCATCCAGCCGGCCGGTCACGAGAGTCCCTAAAAGCAACTCAAGGCTGAAGTCCTGCAGTCCCGCGAGTCGTCCTATCAACATAATGAGAGAAATCGTGATCGCGCCCCAAATACCGGCGATAAATGAGACGGCAAAAAGGTTTGCCACACGACGACCGGTTCCATTCAGCGGTCCATAATCATCAACTGGCCTCACTCGTTTGGGATTCACCATCCAAGCACCTCAAGCTGCCCGTGGCAGCACAGCCCGAGCCTTCCTGACCGGAGGCCGAAGCACCCAGACCGGGCAATCCGCGTTTCGAACCACCTGGCGGGTGATACTTCCGATCAGTGCCGATGAAACAGGGCCGGTTTGCGTTGCCATCGCGACCAAGCCGACTTTTTTCTGCGTCGCGAGCGCGACGATCTCATCGGGGATCGATTTCGGTTTCGTTTCTATGATCACCTCGGTCGCGATTCCCTGCCGCCTGGCCCAGCGGGCCCAGCTCTGGGCATGCTTGCGATGCCTTTCAGTCTCCTGGCTGAAATACGTATGTACCGGCAGCCAGGAGCCGCCCAAGAGATAAACCCCTGACTGAAACACCGGTTCGATCGGGCTGGGGATCGCGTGAAACAGGGTCAGCTTCGCCCTCAGCGCGCAAGCAAGAGAAACGACCTGTCTGAAAATTCCTTCGGAATATTGTCCGAAATCCGTCGGTAACAGGACGTGATCCATTCGGTAATTCTTTCGAATAAACGGCCCGGCGACGATGACGGGGACTTTGGAATTTAAAATGAGCGTCTCCGCGAAACTTCCGAGCAGAATCCGCCTGAACCCGGTGCGACCGTGGCTCGCCACCACAATCGCTTCCGCACCGGTTTTTTCAGCATAATCAGACAGCGCTCCGACCGCCTGTACCGTCGACGCGAAATTCTGAACGATAACCGTTGGCCGGATCACCTGCGGTAACTCGAAAGACTCACAGATCTCTCGAATGGCTTTTTCGGCCGCCGGGCGGTATTGCGCGACCCACGGCGAACTGAACTCGACACTCAGGTTCAACTGCGCCGGACTTAAAACATAAACCGGCTCGATCACCGCGGCCGGTTCCCGCATCAGAAAGTGCTTCAACGCATCAGCAGCATGCTTTTGCAAGGAGTTCGGCGGTTCAAATGCGTCAATTGCCCAGATGACTTTTCTGGAACCTTCCAACGTTCGTCTTGGTTTCGGCATACTGAGCAGCAAGCAGAAGATATGCCATTCGCTGAACCCTGGTGAGCGGTTTGCACGATCTTGGGTATGATATTCAAGGATCGTTGGTCAGCAGGACGTCTTCTTTCCGAAAAACTAGCGTTGCGATTCGAAAAAATCGACGGACTCTATTTCCTGCCGCGCGGCGGAATCGAAATAGCTTTACCCATAGCACAAAATTTTCGCTGCCCGATCGTTCCGGTCTTTGTCGCGAAGGTGCGTCACCCCTGGGAACCAGAGTACGCCATAGGCGCCATGGACGAAGGCGGGTCTGTTCATGTCTCTGAAAAGAACCGCCATTTCGTTCCCGCCGAGGAACTCGAATTCTCCATTGCCCAGGCGGCGCGAAACGTCGAAAACCAGAAGCGGGTTTATGCCGGTCTCAGCCCCGTACTCCCCGAAGAGGGAACTTTCATTCTCGTGGACGACGGCCTCGCTACAGGCGAGAGCTGCAAAGCTGCTCTTAAATTTCTTCGAGCGCGGCATCCCGCCGGCACGGGTACGCTCGGGCTCGGAGTGCCCTGCGCGAGCACTTCCGGCATTTCGAACGTCCGCCGGGAATGTGATGCCATTATCACGGTCGACACTCCAGACCCCGACTTCATGGCGGTCGGAAATTATTATGAAAATTTTCGACAGGTCGAACAGGACACTGTTGTAAGGATTCTGCATGATTACAACGAACCCTTTATACGACGCGTCCTGAAGCCCGCTCAAAGTTTGTAAAGAAAACAGCCAAAAAAGTCGATTAATGGATGAGATGAGTCGACGAACTTCAAACCGAATTTCGACCTATTGCGTCAAACTCAGCGTCGCGGCTTGCGCCGCCTTGTTTGCGGTTTGCAGTTCAGCAGCGCCTTTTGAACTTAATCCGGAAATCGAGGCACTGAGAAAATCGCTCGAACAGAAGGTCCAGGAAAACGTAAAAACCTTTCTCGGCGATGACGCCAAGGTCGTCACGAGCGTCCAAGTGATCGAGTCACAGGTCCGACCGCAGGTAAAACCGCTCATCCCGGGAGACGGCGTCGATATTCTGTATGCCCCCTCTTCGTTCGTCACTGAACAAATTCGACCCGTCGAAGCTCCTTCAAAAAACATCGTGATCGACTCAGTCGACGTCGAGATACAAGTCGGCGGAGATGTTGATGCGACGGCCCTGAACAACGCGCGAGATCTGGTCCTGAAAACCTTGAAAGGGCTCAACCCGAAAGTCACCGTCACGAAGCTTACCTTGCCGCCTAAAAAGGCGCCTATGCCAACACCCGCGCCCATGCCTTCCGCAGAGCCGGATAAGCTCTCAAAAGCTCCGGAAGTGCCGGAATGGAAAACCCTGCTCCCTCTTCTGAGCGCCGTCGCCGCCGCCTTTATCCTGACGCTCGGAATCCTGATTTTCGGACAGGCGGTAAAAGCTTCCGCGCAAACCGTCGTTCAGGGACTTTCGAGCCTATTCCTTACCAGCAAAAGCAAGGACAGCTTGGGAATTGAAGGCTCCGAGGAGAATCCGATTGTTCTCGAGCACAAGAACGGCCTCGACGGTGGGGCGAAAAAGCCGAAAGGCGGAACGCTCTTGACCGATTATTCGCGCAATGTGCAAATCATCAAGGAAGCGCTCGCGCAAAATCCACTCCTCTTCCTTCGAGCCGTGAACGACTCGGATCAGGAACTCTGGGGTATCAAGTGGCTCCTCCCCAATCTGACGGGGGACGAGCAGGAAACCGTTAAAAAATTCCTTGGTATGACCCGGGTGCGGCGGATGGCCGAAATCCCCAACGATGCCGATTTCGGTGAACAGACGGCCTGGCTCCAGGATTTTGTCGAGCGCCTCGTCCTCAATAAGATCCGGGAGCGCACACTGGTTGAACGCGCACTCGGCTCAGAAAAGACGGCGAGAATTTTTCTCATCAAGCCCGAGCACCTTTCGACGATCGGTAAGCAGCTCAATACGCCCGGCACGTGGAGAATACTGAGCGAATTCCTCCCTCGCGAGAACTTCGATAAGCTCATCAAGGAAATGCCACAATCCGAACTGCAGAACCTGATCGACGCCGCCAGGGCAGAAATCACGGTAGTCGCACAGGCCGCCGATCAGATCATCGCCGCTGCGGGTGAAGTACCCGAGGAACAACAGACCGAGGAGCGGGCGCAATTCTATAGCCAGACCCTGCTCGAGCCGATCTTGAATTCACTCGCGAGCAAGAACTTCGGAGAAGATGACGAGTTCCTGGATCGCGTTTCAGAACAGGCCCCCGAGCTTGCCGCGATGGTCAGGGAGCGCTTCTGGACTCCTCGGGATTTGACCAGCGTTGCCGATGAGGCGATTGGCCTGGTGCTCCGCACCCTTCGCAACGAGCAACGCGCGGCCTTTATTTTTGCGCTGCCCGCGCCTCATTCGGAGCGCGTGGAGTCGCTGCTTCCACAAGGAAACGTTCGAACCATTGTCACCGATCAGCTCACGCGAATGCGACAGAGAAACGACGCGAATGAGATCAAAAACGCGCTCTCAACCGCCCGCAATGTCATCGAGAGTCTGCGCAAGGATCATGCTTCAGGCAAATTCAAACTTCGTACGGCTCCCGCCCCGGTCGTCGGAGCAGCTCCGCCTGAGGTGAGTAAAGCGGCTTAACGCAGGAATTCCGTGATTTCCCTGCTCATCTCGCTCCATTGCCGAGGACCCGCCGAGCTCTCATCGATCAGAAGATGATGCCGCTTGCCGGCAAGTGCCGATTCCGCGTTACTGACATAAACGAGCTTCCATCGTGTCAGCGCGAATTTTTCGCGAATTTCCGCCACTCCGGACGAATCGACCAATTCGTCATCGGGCTCCAGAAACACGATCGTAGGCACGTTCGAACGTTCGAAGCCACTGGCTGAGAGTTCAGAGATCAAATCAAAGGTCGCGTCATAGGCGGCGATCGGCGTTCCGGGTCCTGCACGATACGCTTCCGAATTCCCGCTGGAAACAACGTAGGAGGAGCCTAAAACGCGCAACGCCCGCACCAAATGGGACCTCGCGCGAACAGAAATCGCGGGCGCGATGAGCACAACCTTTTCAAATGCGACCGGCGGCTCAAAACTCGTATTGAGCAAAGTCTCGCCGAGAAGTCCCCCGAGGGAAAATCCCACGAAAAGTAACGGTTTGCCCAGAACACGACTGCGGTTCAAACCAAGGCAGTAACCTGCGGCAGCCTCCCCGAGCCACTGCTTGGCCGAAACTTTTTTAAACTCCTCGATATCCCCGTGATGCCCTGAGAGAGCCAGCCGAAGGACTTCGTAGCCCTGCTTTCGGATGAGCTCGGCGAGCGAGTCCATTCGACTCGGTTTAAGGTTCAGTCCATGTACCAGGAGAACCACCCCGCGAGCGTCGCGAGTCGTTGGATGAAACCATTTCGATTCCTTGAGTGTCAGCCCCTCGCGCTCACAATCGAAGGGCTCGCGTCCCATCCGCGCAGCACGCGAACAGGCGAGTATCGGAATCAGAGCCACGAGCAATGAGAGCGCCCCCACAAATCTGGACATCTTTCATGATTATCATCCATCAAAGCATACGGGGCCAGAGGAACCTTGCCTCTGACCCCGCAGGAATATGCGAACAGCCGTCTGTTACCGTACTGACGGATGGAGCACGGCGCGTTTTTTGTTCAGCTTATAGAGTCGGTAATTCACCTGGTAAGTTTCGTCGGATGGCGCCCGAATGCTCTTGAACTTGAGAGCGCTCGCGGCAGGCGCGCGAACCGCGCCGTCACCGGCAAGGAGCTTCGAAGTAATCGGAGCAGGATTCAAGGCAGGACCCGCGTCAACGAAGAGCGCGATACCGCTCTGTTTCTTTTCGGTTCCCGTGAAAATTCCGGCAATGCCACGAACGCCCTCTCCGAACTCGAACATCGGGAAGACATTGACGGGAGCATCGGTCATTCCGTCAAATTCCCTGATCGGCAAGGCAGCCCCGATAAGAGCCACGTTCGGGCCATACGCGACATAAATGCGTGCCCCGGAGCCACCGACGGGAACGCCGATCACAGGCGTATTACCAAGGCCGCCCACGGGAATCGGGGTTCCGTTCGGAAGATATTTATCGACCAAATTGAGGTGCGCGACTTCGGTCAGATTGACAGCCAAGCCGAGCTCGAATCCGGTCGCATTGCCCGTCAGAACCTGCCGCACCGCGATTCGTCCATAGACCTCGCTTGGCTTTTCTGGATTGAAAATCGGAAGTTCAAAAGAGGCGAGCTGTGTCGCACCCGTATTGAACAAGCTCGCGACTTCCACGTAGGAAGCGCCATTCTGCTCAAAGGTCCGAAGCTGGACATCTTTGACCAGATTATTCTGACTGTTATTTTGACCGCACCCGCCCATAAAGAGCGCGAGCCCAGCCACCATGGTTATCGTCATCCTGCGATTCATTTTCATATACCCTCCTCGGTTTCTCGGACATCACAAACTAAACAAACGATAACACCGTTAAGAATTATTCGCAATCACGAACAGCGGCTCGTTTGTAACTATCGAGAAACACTGAGTTCGAGCGGGAACGAAAAATGAGTTCAACGAATTCACGATAGCTCGCCCGTCACGAACCCTTGGTTGACTATAATGGTCATGAATTATAAAACGGATCGTCGCCACCGGAAGAATTCCGGGCGTGGAGTTCACGTGAAAACTACTGGTCCACTTCGAATCAGAATCATCGCTCTTTTGGTTTTCGTTCTAGCCGCCGGCAGTTTTTCGCCGGCAAGGGCGGCAACGCAAACGAGTGCAAATGATCCGCTCAAGCACCAGCGAGACATGGTCGAAGTATCAAACGGAAGAGGGTTTGTAGGACAAGGAAGCGACGTTCTCGGGCGCGGCCCACATCGGATGCGCACCACGAACTGGGTTGATTTGAAATTCCGCCCCGTCCCCAATTACGGGTGGCAGGCAATCGGAATCCAAGTGGGCGCACATCAGAGCGACGATCTCACCAAGAACTTGCTATGCAAAAAGGCGCCGTCCATCGCCGGCAGAGTTTACTGCAGTACCGCTGAATCCGAGTACCACGCCGGACCTCATTTCCTGGCCTTATACGGCGGCATAAACGCCGAGATCATTGAACTCGCGGTCGGCGAGCCGCGCCCGTTCCGGCTTCATATGGGGACCGGTGCCACTCGCGTCCAGTCGATCACCTTCAGGTCGAGCGTACTCCCCTATTCCTCCCTGGAAGTCAGCTACAGATTACGAGAAGAGCTCCAAGCGAAGGCTGGAATTTTTGTCGGACTGATCAAAGACACGGATGAGCTTGGGGTCGCCGCACCCGCGGTTTCCGTCGAGTATCGATTTTAGTCCTCGATCTGAGCGCTCTGCTCCTGCTCTGCCGGCTGATCCTCTTGAGGCGCCTGCCCCGGAGCCGCTGGCGATTCCTGAACACTCTCAGCCGTGCCGGGACAAGGCGGGCAGTGGCATTCACAAATCAGTTGGTTGGGCTGTGCACCCGCTTGCTGCTCCATGTTTTGCGCGGCCTGATCCTGAAACCCGAAACCCACGGCCGGCCCGGGCGAACTCTGAGCGCGGACGGCGCTCTCAACCGCATCGCTGAGCGAATACGACCGAACCACTCCTGTCTGGTCTGGGACGACGACGAAAGTACCCTCGGGTCCGGTATAAAGAACTCCGCCCTGACCATAGGCAATCGGTCCCTGCGGGGCTTGAGTGACTCCGGGCGCCTGCCCGGAGTCCTGTGAGAAAACACCACTGGGCCACGCCAAAAAAATAAAGAACAAAAGACCGCTGAATACCCGCACTCGCTTACCCCGCTTTTCTTTTCTGCTCACCGCCGCGCGGATTCTGAGCCCTTTCAGGACCGGCATCTTTGTAATATGGCAAAGCAAGCAGCTCTTGCTTTCGCTGCTTCATTTCGTCAAAAAGCTCCCGGGATTTCGCGGGATGAAGGCTTCGTTCGGCGAAACCCAGGATATCATGCTCCTCGTCGTCGAAATGGACGAGCACGTTGCTGCGCAACTCCCGCATTTTCTGCTGCATATACTCTGAATCCGGGGAGATCTCTTTTACGCTCTCGATGCCATCCCGCATCTCACGATGCGCGTCGAGCAGATCAACGATTCGACCGCGCACGCCCTCGTCGGCAACACTCATGAGAGCCGGGTACAAAATTTCCCGGTCCAGCCGGTCGTGAATTTCAAGCTCCATCCAGAGCTGCCTGAGGAGGCCAGGCTTCATCTCGTGCGCGCGATCCTCGAGTACCTGAATTTGCCGAAAGAGCCCGCGGATCACTTTGTGATCATCACGGAGAAATTGAGCGACGCTCGCCTGCTGTTCCATGTAAGGTGAAACTGCAAGGATTCGGCCATCAGCGCTCCGATGGTTTGAGCCTTCCCTCCGCGATCATCCGTCGAACGAGTTCGACCAAGGCCTTCTGGGCCGCCTGGACATCCGACAGCTTTCTTAGCCCGCTCGATTCCATTTCCTCCCGGAGGAGTTCGCCCGTGCGCTCAGGAATGTTTTTGAAAACGAGCGCCTTGAACCCAGCCGAAGCGGTGCGCAAAGCGAGCGCCAGGTTTTCGCACCTCACCTCATGCAGCAACACCTGGAGGCTGCGATCATCCAACCGCGCAATATCCTCGAAAGTGAACATGCGATCCTGAATCGCTTCGGCGGTCGCTGGGTCCCGGTTGGCAAGCTCCGAAAGCAGTTTGTCGCGATGGGCGGGATCCAGCTGGTTCAGCAGCTCAGCGGCCGCCTTCAATCCGTCATAATTCTTACGGTCCTTCGGTCGGGTCATTTCAACATTATAACACTGAAAAGGCTGGCCCGAAAAGCGGGCATCCAGTCAAACGCATTGACGATGCTCGGGCGAAAAAGGCAAACTCGCATTTCTTCGCTCTATATGGGCAAGAAAGGAGGTGGTGGGATGGCCAGTTATTGTACCAGTCCCACGGCGGAGGTGAAGCTAAGTTAACCTCCGCCGTGGTTCACAGTGGCGGGAGCGGAGAAATCCGCTCCCGTTTTTATGCGGCGGTCTCGCCGCCAGCCTCGCGTCCCGGCAGGCGTCGACCTTCGCGCGGGATGGTGAAGAAGAATGTGGATCCGCGATTCACCTGGCTTTCAACCCAGATTCTCCCGCCATTCGCCTCAACGATACCCTTGGCGATCGCGAGCCCCAGCCCGGCACCGGTCGAACGTGGCTTGTTGGCCTGCCAATTTCGATCGAAAATATGACGAAGCTCCTCTTCCTGAATTCCAGGTCCCGTATCCCGAACGGATACCAGGACTTCGTTTTCCTGCTGCGAAAGAGCCACGACGACGCTCCCCCGTTCCGCACTGAATCGGACAGCGTTGCTCATCAAATTGAACAGAACCCTGAAAAATTGCTCCCGGTCGCAATCTACCGAAATTGCGTACGCGGGCACGTCACGCTCCACTCGAACGTTTTTCTGATCCGCCAGGCTCTTAAAAGATTCAATGACCTCACCGATCACACCCGCGGCGTCAAAGGGCCTCTGTTCTTCTTTCGCTCCTTTTGACTCGAGCTTCGCCCATTCCAGTAAGCCTTCAATCACCTGATTCATTCGATTCACGGAATTTCGGATGCTGTCAGCCAACACCCCGGGCGAAACCCCTTTCTGCAGCAGTCCCGCACTCATCATGATGGAGGAGAGAGGATTTCTGAGATCGTGAGAAACCACCGCAAGCACATCCTCACGAAGACGAACCGTTCTCTTCAGACTCTCTTCGACAAGCTGCGCTTTTTGCTCGGCGTCCCTGATCCTTTCGATTTGAATCGTGAGCCCACGAATAAGGGTGACGGACCCGCGGCGAACTGATCGAAAGGTACTCTGACACCAATGGGTCGCCCTGTCGGCGTCGACCACCCGATGTTCAAGGCTGACGGGAAGGGAACTCGCAAGCACGCTTCTCATCGCGCTTTGAAACTGGGTACGATCGTCCGTGTGAACGTGCTTCAGCAGAAATCCAGGTTCCTCGATCCACTTCCGAATCGGAAATTTGAGAAGACCCTCCGCCCCTCGACTGATAAAGGTGCACTGGAGAGTTTTGGCGTCGATTTCCCAAATCATGACCTGTTCAATCCAGTCAGCGAGGTCTTGCAGCCGCGACTGCGAGTTGCGCATCTCAGCCGAAGCATCAAGAAGACGCCCGTCAAGCCAGAGTGCTCCGGCGGCTCCAAAAATGAAAACCGCAAGCGCGAATTCCCGCCCCATTCCCGCGATCGCGCCGGCACCCGGAGCGTATAAGAAGTCAATCCCCAGCACTCCCAGGGCCAGCGCCAATAATCCTGGGCCGCGCCCCCCCAGCAACCCGGACAAGACGATGGCACCCAGGGGAATCAAAAGATACGGACCCTGCTGAAAGCGCATGAGAAAGGCATTCACCCCGTGCGCAAGTCCTATGAGAAGGAGCGCGAGACCGTAGCGGGTTCTTCCGGACCGTTGATTCAACCGGTCGAAAAGCACTAAGAATTGATTTCCGCGCGATGCTCCAGACACTTAAGTCGCGAACTGCAAATCACAAACCAGACCCAGCGATCTCAGTGACAAAGTGGCTCTCGCGCATGACCCGAACCTCGAGGGCCTTCGATGGAGCGCCAAAAACTTGAATGTTTTCAATCTAAAACTCTGGTACGGAGCTTGCTCTGTCGCCCTGCAGATTTTCTTTTCTCATAGTTTCGGGGGCACTTCGCACCTGAACTTAGCTTTCCTTTGGGGGATATGAATGTATCGAAAAATTTCCTGGTGTCTGTTACCGGTCCTCCTGCTCTCTTTTGTAAGCCCAACGGCATACATGGGAAGCGCAGGACAACAGTTTCAATCGAATGCTTACGCCGCGGACGCTGAAACCACGGACGCGATCAAAATTGAATTCGATGAACGCTCAACGAAACAAACCTACGGAGTCTATTCCGAAAACGAAGTCGCGTTATCGGGGGACATCGCGGAGCACCCCGTCCGATGGGAGGTGGTTGGCGCAAACCTCCCTCCCGGCTTTGATCTCGAAGACACCACAAATCCGCGGGCACTCATTTTCGGGTCACCCCAATTCCAAGGACAGTGGTGCTTCGTGCTTTCCGCGATTCTAGACTCGGGCTTCACTGCGACAAAACAGATCTGTTTCGTCTCCGAAGATAATCCGCAGCAGCAATATCCGAAATTCCAAAGCGACCGGTTTTTGAAGCCCGCCGTGAAAAGCCGGTTCTTCCAAGAAAAAGTGGCAATCGACCGGAATAGCGCGCGCGCAATCAAGGGAAAGCTTTACGACGGAGAAATTCCCGAAGGGCTTTCGGTCGAAGCTCACGACGCCAGTTTTGAATTCCTGATCAAGGGCCGATTCGAAATCCCGGGAGCGTATCCCTTCGTGCTGCAAATCGAGAACGAACTGGGAATAACCACTTATAAGCAGTTTCAGCTCACCGTAATCGAGGAAGAAACCTCCGGCGGAACGCAGTGCCCGGCCGGATACTACTTCGACCCGAGCCTCGGTTATTGCGTGCAAAACCAGCTCAGCAATTGTCCGGAAGGAACTTACTACGAACCCGACGTCAACCAATGCATACAATTCCCGACTCCACCACCTACCGTCACCTGCGCGCCGGGATATTATTTCGACCACTTCCTGTCCCGTTGTGTCGCCGTCGGACATCCGCGTTGTCCCCTCAATTACGAATGGGATAATTATTACAACCGTTGTGTCCGGCTGCCATACTCCTGCCCAATCGGGTACAACTACGATTGGATCACCAAAGAATGCGTTTACGTATGGCACCAAAGCTGCCCCGCCGGTTCCCATTACGACAGATACCTGGATCGGTGCGTCGCTAACCACGGCTGGTGTTCGATCGGATATTACTGGGATCGCTTCGAGCTTCGCTGCGTCCCCAATCACCGCTACTGCGGCGTCGGCGAATACTGGGATCCCGTTCTTGATCGTTGTACCTACCGGCACGAGCACTGCGGACCAGGATCCTACTGGGATTCGTATCAGGGCCGCTGTATAGGCAGACCTTGGGATCGACCCTGTGGTTTCGGCTCGCACTGGTCGTCCTGGGAAGGTCGATGCGTTCCGGACTATCGGCCGCAACCCGTGCCACGGCCAGTTCCCCATCCCGCGCCCCGTCCACTCCCCCCTCCTCCACGGCCGGTTCCGTATCCTCCGGGGCCACGCCCGATTCCACCGCGTCCTGTGCCGCACCCACCAGGACCACGACCAGAACCAAGACCAGTGCCGCCGAGGCCAGTGCCGCATCCACAACCTCAACCGGTGCCGCCAAGGCCGCAGCCGGTTCCGAGACCTGAGCCAAGGCCGCAGCCGGTTCCGAGACCTGAGCCGAGGCCGCAGCCGGTTCCGAGACCTGAGCCGAGGCCGCAGCCGGTTCC
>Ga0208375_1000786_pt1 | contig 40528 bp, 36 predicted proteins | sample RifOxyD1_FD_184038 | JGI IMG/M metagenome (GOLD analysis project Ga0208375, IMG submission 184038) | Soil microbial communities from Rifle, Colorado - Rifle Oxygen_injection D1 (SPAdes) | ecosystem: Environmental > Terrestrial > Deep subsurface > Rock core/Sediment | place: Rifle, Colorado... | reverse complement strand
ACAAAAAACCAATAATATTATTTTCATAAATCTCATTAACTCCAAATGGTATATATCTTAGTCGGTTTTTCATAAAAAATGGTTTAGAGAGAAGTATATATTTATTTAGGATTTTATAATAGAGCTTTTGTAAATTTGAATAACTGCCATAAAAATTTGGCAGTTATTGTGGATATAATTAATAAGATTAAATTAATTTTAAAATAAAGAAAGTACCTGATTTTTCTAATTAACTTGTATATTTTAATAATATTTTTTGATTCATCCACCGATAAGATACATAATTAGTTTTGTTGGAACAAAATGGTGCATAAATAATTTAAACAATATTTAAGTTATTTTTGAGTATAAAATTATGATAATAAAAATTAATCAATTATGTGCCCTTTTTATTCTATTCGGGTTTGGATTAAGTGTTACATCAGCCTCTGAAGGTGAAAGAATAAAAAGGAAAGTATCTGCACTAAAATTAGATAAATACGTTAAAAAACTGCCCGCATCAACAATACGATTAAAAGGCTTGGAAGTTGTTGAAGATAAATCGCTCCCATTTAATTATGTAGGAGTTCGATATTCTGATAGGGAAGATGGTTGTTTTTGGACCAAAATAATGGCCAATCGAAAGGGATGCGATCCTCTTTTAACACCAGCGGTAATGTCACAATATGGAGAGAATATTATTAATCTTGTAGAGGCGATTGATTGCGCACATGTGTCCATATTGCAGTCCGTTTCCAAAGCGTGTAATTGTGCTGAAAAACGCGTTGATGTTTTAGATACAGAAAGTGATAGAGAAACTAAGCTCAAAGAAGTTAGTGAGATCGAACAAGATACATTTCGAAGGGTTGAACTTGAAAAGAATTTGGAGAAGATTATTATTAGAGAGTATTTGTTCACGGAAAAATTACCCTCGTGTAATGTAAGCAAACGATTTAAAAAAATAATGGATTTTAGCCAAAAACGAAATATTAATTATTTAACGGAGGAGAAAAGGAAGTTTTGCTCTACTACATATGACCCCACAAGTGAAATTGATTTATTCAAGAATTTACAAAACGGAGGAATACCACTTTTAAATTTTGAAGAGACAATTAAAGCAGGTGCTGATTTAGTTTCAATTGTTATGAAAAAAATATTAAGTGATGATATTATAAGGTTGAATAAGTTATCAGTAGAAGACCCTAAAGCTTACAATGTTGAAATTCAATTAAAATTAATCGATGTTAGGAAAACAATTTCAGAATATTTGGAATCAGAAGATAATCAACATGCAGAAAAATTTGTTGCTGTTAACTGTAGTAAAGATACAATAAAAAAGAATGGTTATAGTGACTTGTGTAGTGTTTTAAAAAAAATGAATTCATACTCATCACTCCAAAAGAAAAGTTTGAAAACTGCGTTAGAAATCTTTACAGATGATAATAATGCCATTGAAACTTCAATTAGAACATTTATGGAAAATAGTAGCGTAAAAGGTGAGTCAACGGCCCTGAAATTAGAAAAAATGAAAAACGATAGTGTTTTACGTGCCAAGATGAGTCTGATTAGTAAACATAATATTTCTTGCGATAATGTATTAGGAGACGGGGATAAAGGATATCCAGCAGAAGTGGATACAATAAAAAAATATTGTTTTGATAATCCATGGAATAACAATGTTTCAGTAATTGAAAATTTAAAAAAAATAGTACTTAAATATGAATCAGAAACAAAACCATTTTATAAACAAAAAGATTTAAAGCAATATGCTACCTATCAATACTGTAGTGCTATTCGTGCCAAACTTACTAACCTTCAGGAACAAAAATTCAAGGGGAAAATAAAAGGTGATGAGTTTTGGGTTAAAGCATTTATGAAAACAAACGATATTTCTCAAGCTTGTTTAGAAACAGATAAGGTAATCCAGAACAGTAAATTATCAGCATCGATGTTAGATGGTCGTGCCCCCTTGCCAGTTACGGAAAAAGAAAGATATATAAGTTTTGAAAAACCCAATATATTTTCAAAAAATAATTCTTCAATAACCATAAGTAAAAAAAGTGTTTCTCAATTTGGAACTTCAAGTTTTGAAAATTCAAATCTCGGGCAATCCTCAAAACAAAAAAGTGACACTTATACCCTTTCTGATGATAAAAATTTACCACCTAGGAATTACGATAGAAACCCACATAACTCGTTAATTGGTGGGGCCATAGAAGGTGGTTCTAGTAATATTGGAGCGAGCAATTTGACTAATTTGTCGCCTAGGGCTGACGTCAAGAATAGTGCAGATCGAAGGGAAGACGACAACGAAGCTACAAATAAAGCGGTAGAAGCTTACGGAAGATTAGATCCTGCTAAACAAATGGACGTCATAAAGAATTCAAATAATTCCGAGCTTCTTGAAGAGCTTTTGCGTGAAGTAATGAAGTCCAAAAATAAAGAAACAGACGAGCAAAAAAGAATAGTGTCAGAACTAGAGAAAAAAATTGCAAAACTGCAAGAAGAAAACAGAAATGCTTCAGTTGCTCGAACTTCCTCCAAAGGGAATATTGACTACTCCCCATTAGCAGGAAACATTACTCAACCCGGTAGCAAAACAAATTCATCAAACACTAGACCGCAAGTGTCTCAATGGCTACCGGAACGTCCTTATGTGCCAGCAAACAATCGCGCTGATGAAATTAGCTTAAAGGGATCCGTATCTTCCGGTGCAGGCTCATTTGCATCTAATGCGGGTAGAAGTCCGATGGGAGAATCAGGTATAGATTCTCAAATAATTAATAATAAAAATGGAAATTTCATTCAAATTCCTAAAAAAGAATTGGAATTTTATAAGAGCTTAAACGATCTTGATGTGGCCAAAGCAGGGGAAGAAGGAGATTTTATTAAAATCGAATTAGTTGACTGTCCCCCTGATGTAAGCCGAACGCAAGATGATAAGTGTGTATTATTGAAAAATAATGTTTTTGTTCCCCTAAGTATCTACATGAAAGGGATTGCGGAGAAGAATGAAAAATATCTAGCTAAAATTAAAACTGAAGATAAAAATACAGATGAGGCTACCGATAAAAAACCCGAAGAAGCTAAAAGAATTCGACACGATAGTTTGAAGGGTAAATTGTAAACATACTTCAGAAAATAATATACAAAAATAAAAGCATGCTATAAACACAATATTATTTTTTTAAATAACATAACTTAATATTTGTTTGTTCTTCAAAAAATATACAGGACGTTAATATTGATAAATGATCATGACCTCTAAGAACATAACTATCACACAGGTCATGACCCATTGATTAAATAAACATGTGCTGGATTTGAACAACCGAAATTAAGCAGCTTTCTTTTGTTTTCCCTTATTGCTGGCACTAGCTGCTGCCATAGCTGATTTTCTATTTTTGGCACTTTCAAAATCTAAAACTTCTTGGGCCTTATTGAATGCTCTCCAAAAACTGGCTGTGGCTTGCTCAGGAGAAGGTCCAGTACCTTGAATTTGTGGGTATTCGTCACAGAAGGCGATATGGTGCGTACCTTTATCATTTAATTTGTGTTTTAAAATAACTTTTTCCATTTCCATGTTTCACTCCTTATTTAGGATTGTCTTATACTATCTACATCGACAGTTCCCAAAAGTTCTTTATAGTTATTTTATAATACTTGAGTGAAACAAAAAGAAATTGAATACTATGGTTATCAAAATAGCTAAAAATAATTTTTAAAATTTTTTATATCGGATTCATCGCTTTAATGACCTTACTTCTTTCATTTTTACTGGTCACTTCTGCGATAAGGGAGTTTGTAATATTTTTTCCTAGCTTGTCTATACTGTTAGTTTTAGTGACTTGAATCAAGTGGTTAGAGAACATTGCTATTTGGGGTAGATGGGTGATTAAAATAACCTGGCTTGATTTAGCAACTTCAGAAAGGGCATGGCCAATTGCCAAGGCGGTGTGTCCTCCAATGCCAGAATCAATTTCGTCAAAAAGAAAAATAGAAATGGAATCGGTGCTGGAAATAACTTGTCGATAAGCAAGAAGAATGCGTGAGAGTTCCCCACCAGATGCAATTTCTTTTACAGGGTGTATACCATTGCCGGGATTAGTTTCTGCTAAAAATTTAATTTCAGAAATCCCCGTAGGAGTTAGTTCTTTCAGCTCATCCACTTGTAAAAGAAGCTGTGCCCCCTCCATGTTGAGTTCCTGGGCGTGTTTGGTTAGAGTAGTAGATAATTTTTTGGAATTATCTAAGCGAATTTGATGAATTTTATGGGCCAGCTTAAATAACTTGTCATTAATTAAATTAAACTCGCATTCACTTTTTGCAATAGTATTTTCTAGGTTTAAATAGTCTTGTAACTCATCTTTGAGTTTATTTAAGTAATTAGATAGTTCACTGGCATCTAAATTAAATTTTCTTTTCAACCTCTGATAAAGATCAAGTTTATCGATAAGCGTTTGCAAGGTTTCGTTCTCATCATCACTTGAATCAGTGTGTTTGGACAATTCAAAGGAGGCATCTTCTAATTGATGATGTGATTCCTTAATTTTTTCCCTAATGCTAATTAAAGCCTGATCGTCGATGTTGTGTAACTGATTAAGAATATGATTGGTTTTTCTAAGAATGGCATGGTCGCTATCACTTAGAAAGTTTTGAATTTCTAAAATAACGCCATAGCGTTCCTGTTTTTTTAAAATACGGTTTTTATCGTTAATGAGTTTAAGCTCGTCATCTTTAGAAGGATTTAGGGTTTCAATTTCAGAAATCTGATATTTAAGGTAATCAACTTTTAAAGTTTGTTCAGCACGTTTTGATTTTAAGATTGAAATTTCGTTTTTCAACTGAAGAAAGCTTTCGTAGAGTTTAAAATATTCTTTGTTTTTTTCTTCAAGTGCAGCATATTTATCCAGTAAGTGTAATTGGTATTTTGAACTTAAAAGTTTTTGGTTTTCAAACTGTCCAACGATATCAATAAATCTTTTGGAAATATTTTGTAAAATTTGAAGTGAGGTTGATTGATAATTTAAATAATTCTGAGATTTACCGGTAGGGTAGATGATTCTTTTAATGACAATTTCATCTCCTTCAAAGGGATGGCCTTGATCATAGATATATTCTTTGGTCGTTAAGTCGTTACAGTAAATAACTGCTTCAACAGATGCAAAGAGAGCATCTTGACGGATAATTTGCTTCTTTGCCCTTTGCCCAAAAATTAACTCCAAAGCTTCCAATATCAAACTCTTGCCAGAGCCAGTTTCCCCAATAATAGCGTTTAAACCAGTTTCAAAATTGATGGTTTGATTTTCGATAGTAGCAAAGTTTTGAATAGTTAAGGTTGAGAGATGAAGTTTGTTTTTCATAATTATAACCTATTTCCTTGGATGAACTTCTCGCGTAAATTTGAGAGATAAGTTCGCTTAGGGTTGGTGATTATTTGAAAACCTGGATGCTTAGGATTATGAGTTTTTACGACATCGGTTTTTTTCAGACCAAAAGCCAGTTGACCATCTAACGTTAATACTACGTTATTGCTATCCTCAAAAATAGCAGTCTGAATAATTGTATCTTCTGGGACGACTATAGGACGAGAGTTCAAAGTGTGGGCACATACAGGAGTTAAAACCAGTGCATTTACACTAGGGTGAATGATTGGCCCACCGGCTGAAAGCGAGTAAGCTGTAGATCCTTGGGAAGTGCTTACTATAAGACCGTCACCGTCGACATTAAAAAGATGTTCATTGTTTATTAAGACTGAAATTCGGATGATTCGAGCGATTGAATCGTTGCTAACAACCATATCATTAAAAAATAAACCGCTAAAGATTTCTTTATTATCTTTATTGTAGACGGAGGCAAAATGCGGTTTCATTGTACGGGTTTGATATTTTCCATTCAAAATATTCCCGAGTTCTTCCATAAAATCATTTTTGGAAAACTCTGTTAAAAAACCAAGTTTTCCAAGATTGATACCAAAAATTGGAGCAGTCATTTTACCAATATCCCGACAAAAACCAATTAAAGTTCCATCACCACCCAAAACAATAACCAAGTCGCTCGTGTGATTTATGTCAGTTTTTTCTATGAAGTTAATTTGAGAAAGTAAATCGCAGGCAATAACTTGTAGTCTTTCTTTTTCAAAATTAAAAAAATGAACGGCAATTTTACGATTTAGAAGATAAGTAATTAGATCGGGAAGAAACTGGGTAAAATCTTTGATTATATTTGGTTTTAAAACCAACGTAATATTTTTAAATTTAGTCATAGTTAAGACCACCTTCGATAAATAAAGAAAGAGTATGAATAATATCTTCAAACGGTTTGCTTATAACTTTGCATCCATAGGTGTCAGCTTTATCGAGTACTTGTTTGGAACTATATGCTGTCATGATAATAAAAAGGTTGCCAATCTCCTCAAGGGTGTATTTTTTTTTAGCCTCTTCGATTACATTAAATCCTGAAATATCTTGTAGCATAAGATCACATACAATGCGATTGAAATTCTCGTTGAGCAGCATATTGATTGCCTCTCGTCCCGAGGTGGTGACCTTGACCGTTGCGCCTTTTTTTTCAAGAAGCTTTTTTAAAGATTTTTGTAAAAGTAATTCATCTTCAATTAATAAAATATTCATTTGGTTAACTAATTTTATTTAGATCGTTTAGGGGTAATTCTATCGAGAACGTAGCTCCAGGCAAAGGAATATTATTAGAAAAAAATATTTTTCCACCCAGTTTGGTCGTTAAATAATTGCAAATTGATAGTCCAAGTCCAGTGCCTTCTTTTTTAGTAGTTATAAATGGCTGAAATATTTTTTCAATCAATTCTTTTTGTATTCCAGGCCCAGTGTCAGACACCGATATTACTAGACATGACTGTGTATTAAGATATTGATGGGTAGCAGTGATAGTGATTTTTTGATTAATAAAATCTAAATTAGATAGGCGTATGGCCTGAGCACTATTAATTATAAAATTGAAAATTATTTGAGTAAGCCAGGTAGGATTAGTTTTAAGTTTGAAATCTTCTGTGGACAAAGAGTTAGCAAAAATTATTTCTTTTTCAATTCCTCGAGTTTCACTTTTGGTTAAAACTAAGGTTTCTTTAAGTAGTTTGTAAAGATTGAGATCAATAAATGTGTCTTGATTTTTATAAAGAAGCGAAAAATTAGTAATAATGTTCTGGCATCTTTGACAGTTGATGGAGATGTCACTAAGAGTTTCTTTAGTTTCCTCTGAAGTGGAATCTTCAATTAGCAAACCAGCCGTAAGTTTAAGTCCAAATAAAGGATTATTGAGCTCATGGCGCAGAGTGTTCAGAAGCTCACCTAAAAGTGATATTCTTTGAAAATGATAAAGATCTGAAGAATATGTTGTGTCGCTGTAAGGGGAGTAAAAAAGAGTATGGTTTGCATCAATAATATCTTGGTGAGTGTACTCCAAAGCAGTGTCTGATGAATTAGAATAAAAAATTTGATGTTTAGGATCACGTATTTCAAAGGGTATATCAAGATAATGTAGACCAAGTTTTAGAAGCTTGTTTTTTTTCTGGGATAAATATTCCAAAAGTAGGTTGTTTAGAACTAATGTAATATTTTTAATTATTTCTTGAAAAAATTCTTGCTCTAAAATGGTGGCGGGGAAAAAATCGTTACGGGAAACAACTATAATAATAGAATGTTTGGATAGGTTTATTTCCCGTGCAAGAAAAGTTCCCCGGACTCCCAGATCATCGTTTAAAAGTTGGGTTTGGTTAAAGAGCTTAGTTTTACTTTTTTTGATAATAGTATGAATTTTGTTAAATTGGATGACTGGAATCTTGCTAGTGATAAGTGTTTGATTTTTACTTAAAAAGAGACTTTCAGCAGCAGTATTGCCTTTTTCATGAATTAAAATCTGACATGTTTTATAGTTTTTAAATTGATGAAGTTTCAAAATATGTAAGGGCAGATCGTCGATGGTAACACATTTAGATAAGAATTTTTTCACTTCATTTTTATCCATAATCATATTTTTTATGGATTGCACCTGGTGATTATTACTTTTTAAAATACTGTATTCCAATTTTTTCACTTGATGGTCTAGAGATTTGTAATGTTTAGTTATAAGCGGATTAGAAGTTTGGAGAGACGTTAATATAAGTTTGTTAGCAAAGTAACGTTGATATTCATTAAAAAAATTTTCTAGCAAAGGAATGGAGTTGGGGAGTAATATTGGTTTTAAATCGATTAAAGAATGATTAGCAATAATTTCGATTAAATTGCCACGGTAAGTTGATAAAAAAATTGCACTTGATTTATCATCACATATATTGATAAGAGGAATTTTGCTGAAAATTTCTTTTAATTTAGTAGTAGAAGAATCCGCGCTGGAACCAAGAATATAAGTGGTTAAGCGTTTGTTTTTTTGTATTTTTTTAGTTCGGGGATTGCTTGAATTTTCCACTGCTTAAGATTATCCACCAGTTCATACTCTAGCAAGTCACAAAGCATGATGATGTCTTCTTTTTCTTTGGCAGGTATAAGGGCCTTCAAAATAGACAGTAAATGAATTTCCAAATTTTGGATTACTGGTCCCTTTGTAAATTGCTTAGGGTTATGGATTCTTATTGTGCGATGAATTTTAGTAATAAGCTGAATAAATAAATCAATTATTTCAATAATTTCAGAGAATGAACTGTTGGCTTGTGCCAGTTTGTTTTCGCTGTAAAATTGTAAAAGTGTTTGAATTTTGTCGGTCACATTGTCTATATAGCTATTGCATGAATCAAGGGCCTCAAAGGCAAGATCAAGACTGTTTTTGAGTTCAAAAGAAATAGATTCAACTTGCTGAACGGTCTGTTTTAAATTGTTGTTTTTATCCTCATAATCGAAAAAACTTCCGTTGACCAACATATTAGAAATAACATCTCCAGGCGTGGCATAGTTATTTAAAATAAGATCTATAAGTTGATCAATGCTGGACCCATGATTTATTTCAGTTGTAATGTTTTGTTTGTTTACCATAATTTCAGTCATAAATTGCTTCTACCTTTTAATAATTTTGTTCAGTTAAATTTTCAGTAATTTTATTTTTAGTTTTATGTTCAGTGATTGTTTTTTCAATCAGTTCATAAAGGACGCTGATAGTATTAATGGCATCGTTATATAACAAAAATGAGCTTTCTGTTAATTCGACAATATTTTCTCCTGCTAGATTTCCTTTTTGGATAGTATAAAAATCAATGACAGGAGAAAGGTAGGGATGGGTTTGTTTTACTAGTTTAGTAAGACTATCAATTTCATCTATTTTTGCGGAGTACTCTTTGATCTTTTCCAGTCTTGGCACAGAGGATGAAATTTCTTCCAGAATATATCTAGAGTATTTTTTTCCAAAGTCGGATAATTCATAAAGATGTGAAAGTCCATTTAATGAGTTAAGTAAAATTTGATGTGATTTGGTAGTAAGAGTTAAAAAATTTTGAGGTTCTTCGCTGTTATTTAGAATAAATTGCCAGCTAATTCTATACAACATGGAGAAAACATCATTAACACTACATTTTTCTTCCAGCACATTATCAAGCTGCAAAAAACCAATTGGTGATAATTTACTTTTGTAAATAGCAACGGCATTAAGATGAAAACAGGAACTATTTTGTAATTGATATTCTTTGGTAATGCTGCCAGTCTCAATATATTCTTTCAAGGCAGAATAAAATACCTGGTAGGAAACATCAAAGTGGCATTGATGAAATTCACATTTATCATTTGGAAAACATGGGAAACAATTAGTTTGGGGAGTTATCGTATAATTATTTTCTCCATAGGGACTGGTTTCTTTAGCCCGGACAGTACCAAGAGAAATTGTGATTGAAGGAACGTTTTTGATAGAAGCAAGGTGTCCCACCATGGAATCGTGACCAATAAAAAGATCAATATTGTTAAGTAAATTATAAATGTCTTCTAAACTTGTTTTTCCAATTATATTGTGTAATCGCTCTTTATATTTTTGTAAAAGTGGAGAGTTGTCAATTTTCTCTCCATAAATAGCCTCTTGGGGGCTGCCAACAACTGAGACAGTTATTTCTGGAGAATTTTTAAGAAGCTGATAAAGAATTTCTTCCCATTTATTTATTTTCCACATTTTTTTGTCATGAGAGGCAAATGGATGGACTAAAATATGAGATACACCTTTGAATGCTGGTCTTTCTTTATTTAAAGCAGGAAGGTTGTGACCCAACATGGATTTGAAAATATCAACTAGATTAAAAGGATTAAGAGGGCCACCCATAACATTAGAATAGACATACTGACTCCACTTATCTTTGATGACGACATTATTAGCGGCATCGTAAACCAAACCCATTTTGTGCTCGGAGGAAATAAGAGACGTAAGATAGCCAGATGATTTGGAAAAAGAAAGGTTAACTAAAACAGATATACTTTCATTTTTGAGATTATCAATAACTGCTTTACAACTATTAATCAAATCTGTCAGGTTATCTGATGAATCGATTTTTAAAACGTTGTTATCCAAGTAATAAGTTTTATCAAAAACGTTTCGTAGTAAAAAAGAAAGTGGCTGCGCAAACCTGGTTCGGGCAATTAAAATTAGTTTATAATGAGGATACTGTTGTTTGAATATTTCTGCTGCTTGATAAGTTTGTAGAATATCGCCAATTCTGGTTAACTGGATAAGGCAAATAGTTTTAGCGGCATTTTCAGGGATATTATTTCTGGTGTCAGCGACAATATTATTTGCTTTCATTGGATTCCTCCTCAAAAAAAGCTGCCAGGAATAAAATAGTCAGTTCTTCTTCTGAGAGTGGTCGATTGCTTTTAATATTCGCTGATAATTTTAAAACTGCCTCTTTGATTTCATCTTTGCATTTACATTTCATAAACCTTCCTTGGTTTACTTAGAATCATTAATTGTGAATCTAAGTCTGTGGTATATTTAGCCCACTAACTGTTTTCGTAGCAGAACGAGTATCTTGAATTAATGATTCAAATTCTTTAAAACAAACTAAAACTTGTTGTATGTCACCTTTGAGTTTATAGAGAAGTTCTTCGACTACCTGAACATTTTGCGCTGTTGAATCGGACGTTAGGGAGTCAACTTGTGCTTTAAAAAAATGTAAAGGAATTGATGCCACATGGTGCATTTCTGTGTGGCCAAGTAGTCGTTCTAAAGAAACCACAAAATCTTTGGTTTTAGTTTTATTTTTTTGCGATAACAAAAGATGTTTGAGAGTAGAAAGTAAATCGCGGGTCAATTCAGTTACCGCATTTTTTTCACAGTCAAGCCAAGCGTGAAGTCTAAAGTTTTTTGCATCTTTAAAAAAAGAAATATCAAGATCCTTGTTTCGATTAAAAGTCCGCTTAATATAGTGACGAGCTAGATATCTGGAGAGCTCAATTTCGATATCATAACTGCCGCAAATAGGCATATAATAAATACCCAGCTCATCTCTCATTGGTCCGTATATGGTGATATCGTTAGAGAGGTTAACTTCAGAAATAAAAATATGTTTCAATGCTAGTTGCATAGCTTGATAAATATCACCGGCTTTTATCCTTCCTTCATTTTCTAAATTGGTACCGTCATATTTTCGAGTGGATAAAGCAGGAGTTAAGACATAACTATTTATATTATAAGTTCCCTGTTTTAAAAAAGGTGATTTGCCACGAGATACTTCCACCATCGGAGTTTCAGATAAATCACACATGTGTTTGATAAAAGTATCAGGCGTAATTATACAATTTAAATGTTTGATTACGGAACCAAGTGCATACAAATCAGATTCAATTACTACCAGGGTGTTATCAAAATAAGCATTGATATCGCAAGCCAGGTCTTGTTCTTGTTTGTTAGGGGCAATCAAGAGAACTGGAAACACCTTAGAATTATCTAGAAGTAAACTGATAAGTTCTATTATGGTTTCTGCTAGAATATCCTTGGATGTATCAGAAGATTTCAATTGTATGCCAACCACTTTTATTTCACCATCAGTGAGGTTGCCGTCTTTTTTAATTTTTTCAATCACATCCTGTACTGATTGATCATGCTTTGGGTGGGTTTTTATAAGATTATTTTTCAGTGGTGACCAAGTAACGCCATATAAATGATGGTAGCAATCAATGAAATGTACTGGCGTGTGTGCGTAACAAGGTAGAATATCATTGAACATAATTGCCCAATCAGAAGATCTGGTCATGGTCTGAGAAGTTAAATATTTTATTCCAAAAAATTCAATATTAGGTTTATCTGCGGTTAAATAGGAAGATAGATATGTCCCAATCTTGTCATTGGAATAATTAATAATCTGATCCCAGTTGGTTTGCTGAATGTCTATCAAGTCGTTGTGAAATTTTTCAATCGCTAAACCCGGTGAAAAAATCGGGTTTTTTTTAAGAGCGGTTATTTTTTTTCTATCAATAAAAAAGAATTGGTCGACGTTTCCAAGACTTCTGGTAATACTTTCAAATTCTTTGTAAATTAACAGGGAAACCGTAACCGCAGGAGAACTTTGCTTTATTGAATTAATAAGATGTCCGGTTGAATATATATCTCCCAGTCGTCGTAGATTGATGATCAATACATTTTTCATTTTTGGGCATCTCCATTTAGTGGTGCTATTTCTTCAAGCGCAAAAAATAAATAATCCAGTTTATTGACAATGCGATGGTTTGATTGGGAATAATCCCATAATGCCACCTTAATATCTTCTTCATTCATAAAACGATCAGAAATAAATTTTTTTATTTGCTCATCTTGAATAACCATTAGCACTTGTTCCGCTGAGAGTGGTGCCTTGTATTGCAAAAAATTTTTAAAATAACTTTTGTAAAGATTAAATGATGCTGGATGGGCAATAATCCCTGGTTGGGCGAGCAAAAAATTAATCAGCTCTTCGTCTTGATAAAGCCGATCGTGGCTGAGTCCATGATATATCTTGACCTTGTCGCTGATAAGTAAGTTTAAAGATAGACAGTCATTAGCTACTTCAGAATTAGGTTCGATAACTACGATTTTATAATCGTCCCCATGTATTTTTTGAAGTTCAATAACTATTTGGTTAATGTGATAAACAAAACCAAGACCAAAAACTAAAATATTTTTTTTATCTCTGAGTAATTGTAGGTGATTTAAAACAAAGTTCTCAGCTTCCCGGATAGGGTGGTACATTGAATGTAGATGAATTCCATTGATAACTGGTATTTTATGATTGGTTTTTGATGTTTTTATTTGATAGTTATCAGTTATTGGGAGGCCCATGAATTCTTCCTTCATAATTAATAATTATTATATTATTGCTTTGGTTAATGGATCTTACAGACACCATCAGTACCTCATCCGTAAGGTCAGTTGGTTGTTGGTTAATATCTTCTCATTCGTCTTATCAATTAATATTTCCTCATGATATCGTTCTAAAGTCAATTAGCTTTTATATGATGTAAAGTTGACCAATTTAATCATAGTATACGTCTTTAATTATTTTACGTTACTCAAATTATAACCACCTAATTTACGGCGGTTTAAATAAACATTTTGAATATCTTCCTTAGTTTTTTGTTTTTCTTGATTCAAAAGCTCTAGTATCTGAATATCTAATGCTTGAACATATTCAATCTTTTCTTCTGATTCTTGTGCCCAGGTTTTCAAGATTTCATCAAGACCAAGGTTTTTAAGATTTTCTTTTGGTGTGTTTTTAAAAAGTTGATTGATTTGATCATGAAAACCAATAAGAATACTTATGATCTTATCCCGGTTGACGGATTCCAGTGATACTCGATCAACGTCTTGTTTGGCAGCGTATTTAATTATTAAGCGGCTCACCTCACAGAGAAGATTTAAAAATTCCAAATGCCTCATAATCAAATAGCTGGCTTGGTCAAACATAGGTTACGCCTTTTCTTCAGGTTGTGGTTTGTCAGTTTTAAGTGTTTTAATGGCCTCTTTCCAGCCATCGTATAGAGTAGTTAACACATTCAAGCAGCTTTCGAGCGGTTTCTTATCTATTTTAATATTGGCTTGAGTGCTGGCAAATAAAACATAGTCATAAAGAGAAGAAAGTTCTTTGGCAATGTCGCCACCAATTTTGTGATCAAGACTATTATTCAATTCGATAATAATGTCTTGCATTTTTCCAACATACTCACCTTTCTTCGCGATATCCCGTAGTTCGATACTTTCTATCGCTTTTTTACAGTTTTTAATGGCTGCTTGATAAAGCATCAATAGAATTTGTTCTTTACTTGAAGTTTGAATCGAAGTTTTTTTATACGCTCCGAACCCTTGCTTAACGGTCATATTATCCTCCTAAATCAATATGTCTATCCCAGCTGTTGTACTGGGGGAACTTCTTGTCCCAGAGAAGCTATTCCAGCGCCTTGATTTCGTATTTGGCTCATGGTGCTTTCTAGACGAGAAAATTTATCTTTTAAACTTTTTTCTTTTTGAGACAACATTCTTTCCTTGTCTTCAATTCTGCGATCAATGTCTTCAATTCGATCACCAAAAGTTCTTTTTCTTGAGTTGATTACGCCATCCGGATTTCGCAGAGCTAAATTAGCTGTTTGAAAAATAGTACTGATAAATCCTTCATGTCTGATTCCATTACCATCAACAACTCCGGTTAAAACGTCGGCGACAGTTTGGAAATCTTTGGCCACTGCAGATTCAAACGCCTTAGAATCAAATTGTAGCAAACCAGTTCTCTGAAAAGTAATACCAATATCACCAACTCTTCTGGGGCCTGATTTGGTATTTACAGTTTTAAACAACGCACCTCTTATTCGAGATTCCAAAGTCTGCAAAAGACTTTCTCCACCAAGGGTGCGAGTAGTGTCGGTTTTATCATCCATACTGTTTTGCTCTTTAATGAAAGTCAAAACAGCGTTTATTTTGTCCACAATATCTTTTACTTTAAGGGTAATAGCTTCTTTATCCTCAGTGATGGAAATTGAGAATTCTTCACCGGGTTTTGCTTTTTTTAACTCAACAGTTGCTCCAGGAATAAGATCTTTTAAATTATTTTCTTTTTTTTGTATTTCAAATCCGTCAATTGTAACTTTTGCATCGTGCGCAGGTCTTTCTTTTTCTAAATACAGATCCTCTTCACCGTCGACAAAATAAAAATAAGGGAATTCTGCTAAGTTTTCGTCACCGGTATCTCGCAAACTAAGAATCATTCGCCAGGCATTGTCTTCTCCACTACCATCATTGACTACAGTAGAAGTGAGTCCCAGACTTGGATCACGATTGATCATATTAGAAATACTGGTTAAATTGGAGTCATCGGCGTCAATATAAATTTCTTTAGCTTCTCCGTTTGGTAGAAAATATTTTATAAAACCAACCCCTAGATAAGTTTTATCTTTATCCTCTACGGCGCTAGTCATGGCAGAAGATTTTTGGGCTAACTGGCCAACTTCAAATTGATAAATTCCTGGCTGAGCTAAGTTTTTATCCAGGGTTACATTAACAAAATCGTTATTAGTGGTGACTTTTAATTCGCGCAGGCTTTTGGTGTCTTGGTTGTTGATCACTTGATCTCGCAGTTCGGTAACTTTTTTTTCTAATTCTTGCACCAAGTTTTTTTTGTCTACAATTTTTCCTTTGCGAGTTTCCATTTGAGTAATTGGCATACGTTCAGCTTTCATTAGTTGAGCAACAATGTCTTTGGGAAGACCAGTATTGATGGAACCAAATGAAATACTCAAAAGTTATTATCCTCCATAAAATTTTGCTTTTTTAACAAGCAAACATCCATGTGACCTCCAACGGAAAAGGTACTCTTGGACACTTAAATTTTAACATATTTTGAAGTTGCATGTGGGTTGGATAAAAATAGGGAAGATATTTCTCACCTCTTTTATTTGCTAATAGTTTTGTGTACTTTTTAGTGCAAGCTTGGGGAGGATCTGATAAGATAAGTGCCTGGATGTTGGTAAATTAAATTGCTAAGTCATTGGTAAATACTAATATGGTCAAGCTTGATAACAATACAATAAAAGAAACCAGAATTTTATTTTTAAAGTCGAAATTTTTTATTATCCGGGCACTAATATATTTTTCTTTTCTACTGGTTCCGGTTTGGTTGCAAAAAACCCAGTCAGTTCATCAATCAATTCAATGTTTAATGATGGCTTTTTATACTTTATTTATGATTGCACAATGGTTTTTGCTTGGTAAAGAAATCGATTATCGTTTGAAAATATATTTTAGGGTGAATTCATCAATAGATCGAGTGGTATATAGAATGTTCCTTGGAATGTTTTTTATGGTGGTCTATTTTAATTTACTGAGTTTTCTACCATCAAAGTGGATTTATAATTTATTCTGGATAACATGGGTTGTACTCGGGCTTTTTTACTCATGGCCTACTCGGGGAAAAATAATCAAAGAATCTGTTTCCACCAATTTGGGTGAATACAAGTATCTTGATTCATTTGAAAAAACTTTGGTGGGGATGACAGTGATTTTGTTTATTGTATCCATACCTGAGTTGCCAGCTTTAAAAAATATTGAAGCTTTAAAATTACACTTTGATCCTCTTGAAAAATTCAGTTCTCAATTGTGGAATTTTTTGATTGTAAACTATTACCCCTTTAGAAAATATCCAGATTTATTCAAATTGGCTTGGAGTATGCATTTTTATTTTGTGTCTTTGGGCGGGTTTATATTATTATTTTACGCTACAGTCAGATATTTTGTTTCTCGCAGATTGTCGTTGCTGGGAGTTTTTGCCCTTATTTCTTCTTGGTCATTTTCAAAAATATTGGTCATAAATTTTGGAGCTTCGTTGAGCACCACTTATACTATTTTGTGGGTTTGGACCCTTTTTTGGGTGACGAAGAGTTCAACTTATCGGGCGGGTCTTTATCTTGGGCTAGTCGGTTATTGGGGAACCTTGATTAATCAGTCTTATGCGATTTTATTAATGGTTCAAATTATTATGCTTTATTTCTTTTTTCTTAAAGACAAAACTTCTTGGTTTAAAAGACAGCTGCTTAAATATGCAATTCTTGGCATTGTGCTCAGTTTACTGACTCTTTTTTTCCAGTACGATTCATGGTCGGCAATGAATAATATGCGGGTAAGTTTTTATAATGAATTCATTTCAGTATTTGAGAGGAAAGCTTTTAATGTATTGTCCATTTTTGGTTTGATGTTGTTAGTAATTAAGCTTTTTGTCCCTCAACTGGTTTTTTTAAACCAAGTCCATGTAGAGCGAGAAAAGGTTTATCAACTTTTTGTATCACTGCTTTTGATTTGGATTTTTTCCATTTTTTTTGATGATTATGTAATCCAATCATTTTCGATCATGTGGCCGATTGTTTTATTAAGTCTGATCCCCTTGGAACTGGTGTTTCAGGCCATAAGTAGGCTTCGTTCGAGACGTAATATGATCTACTTGATTTACATAATTATTTGTCTTTTAGACTCACACGTAGAGGGAAGAGTTAAGATTTTCCTAAGAATATTTAACTTTTAGTTAAGTTTTCCCAAATACATTTATGATATGTAATTGAATCTTAAATAAACTTACAATATTTTTTAATGGATTCTGACTAGTTTTGTCCGTCAATGTGAATAAACCAACTATTGTATAAATGATGAATTAGTCTTGTTTGAGATAGATTCATGACTTTTTCGTAATGAAGTGACCTAACCGTTTGAAATAATGAGGTTAAATATTAAATTTAACCAGCCCAAATATAAATTATTATGCTTAGAATAAATGTGGATAACTCTGGTTATTTTGTGAAGAAAAAAAATGTGTCAAGTTTTTAATAAAAGTTATTTTGTCATTTATCTCGGCTTATCTATACAAAAATGTAAAGTTTGTTCAGGTTAGGGTTTTATTTAACCTCAAATGTTCAATTTTATGTCGGGAATGTGTTAGGATTTTGTTAGGGAAACAGCAATATTTATTTAACTGGCAAATTGAACATTTGGGTTTTCTAGCTATACAGATTTTTCGACCGTGCGCAATTAGCAAATGACTTAATATTCCCCAATTTTGTTGGGGAAATAAAGAAATTAAATCATTTTCAATAGCAGTTGGATCATTACTAGTCGTTAATTTAAGAAATTTGCTAATTCTTTTAACGTGAGTATCAACGACGATGCCAACATTTATTCCAAAGCCGTTACTAAGGACAACATTAGCAGTTTTTCTTCCAACACCCGGTAGTTTGATAAGTTCATTTATGTCATCTGGCACTTGCGAAGCGTACTGTTTTACTAAAATTTGTGAAGTTGCTAAAATATTTTTTGCTTTATTTTTATAAAAGCCGGTTGGTTTAATAATTTCTTCGAGGTTTTGAATAGAAGCCTTGGCAAGTAGATCAGGACTTCGATATTTGTTAAACAATTGAGGAGTAACTTTGTTAACTGCAACATCTGTACACTGAGCTGATAAGATGGTGGCAATTAATAATTCAAAGTTGTTTTTAAAAAATAGTTCGCATTTAGCATCTGGGTAAGTAGTCTTAAGAATTTCTAAAATTTGAAGGGAAATCTTTTTTTTATTCATAATCGAAAAAATATCAACCGGCGTAAAGTAGAAAGATGATGTTTATCGCCTGGTCCATTATAAACAGCACTAGTTTCTAACAGGAGATTAAAATGCAGTCAATAGTAAGTAAATTTTCAAAAGTTAAAGGAACAATTTTAATTTCTGGTGCTAGTGGTACTGGAAAAACACATCTGGCTAAAATGATACATAAAAACTTTGAGTTTCAAAATGAGCCATTTGTTTGTTTGAATTTAGCTGCAATTCAGGAAAATTTAATTGAAAGTGAATTATTTGGACATGAGAAAGGAGCTTTTACTGGAGCATATGAAAAGCGAATTGGATATTGCCAGTTGGTTGGTAAGGGAACATTGTTTCTTGATGAGGTCGGAGAGCTGGGTTTAAGTAGTCAAAAAAAATTGCTTAAATTACTTGAAGAAAAAGAATATTCTCCGGTTGGGTCAAATAAAACAAATAAGTTTTTCGGAAGAATTATTGCAGCTACTAATAAAAATTTATCGGAAGAAATTAGAAATGGTAATTTTAGAGAAGACCTTTATTATCGATTGATGGTGTTTAATATTCATCTTCCGCCAGTATGTAATAATCAACAATTAATTAAAAAAATGATAGACTATTATTTTAGTATCTATAAGGATGAATATACTAAGCATGATTTATTTATAGACGAAAAATGCATGGATAAGCTGATCAATTACAATTGGCCTGGAAATATTAGAGAAATTAAAAATTGCATGGAATTTTTGGTAGGGTTGTCTGAGGGATGCATTAAAGAAGGGGATCTACCCGATTGGGTTAGTCCATATGAAATAAAAAAAGAATTTTTTAATGAATACCCCTTGGCATACAGGGATGCGTTAGATACCTTTGAAAGAGAATATTTTAATTTTATTTTAAAACATTTTGATGGCCGAGTTAATTTTACGGCCCAAGAAGCTGGTTTAAGCAAAACTACCCTGATATCTAAAATTAGGAAGTTTGGTATAGATATTTGGAGTATGAAAAGAGAAAAAATGGATAATGCTAATGCCAAGGACCGTTTGGTGTTGGTGGGATAGAGGTATCATGACGTTTAAGGTTAAAGATTTTTATTATCAAAAAGCCAAAAAAGAAAAATTTTTAGCCAGAAGTGTCTATAAATTGGATGAAATAGATAGCAAATTTAAAGTTATTAGAAAAAATGATTCTATTTTGGATCTTGGCTATTATCCAGGTTCATGGATTCAATATTCATCAAATAAGGTTGAACAAAATGGTGAGATCGTTGGAATCGATATTCAAAACATCAGCACCGAGCTAAAGCATTTAAAAAATGTAAAATTATTCAAGAAAGATATTTTTGAAATAAAAAATTTAGAAGATATTAATCGTTTGGAAAAATTTGATGTGGTACTATCAGATATGGCACCTAGTACTACAGGTATCAAATGTGTTGACCAAGACAGGAGTTTTGCACTTGTGGAAAAGGTCATTGTTATTTTACCCAATTTCCTTAAATTCAAAGGAAATTTTGTAATTAAAATTTTTGATAGCCATGAAGCTCAGATGCTTATTAAAAATGAAATAAAGAAAAAATTTGCTTCGCTGAATATGTTCAAACCTAAGTCAACTAGGTCAATAAGCAAGGAATTTTATGTAATTGGAAAGGAATATTTGGGAACATGAAGTTTAATATTTCTAAACTTTCTATTTTGATAGTTTTTATATCTTCTACATGCTTGGGAAGTTTCTTTTTTTTGAAAAATATACAAGAGGATTCTCTTTTTAAACTGCACGAAAGCCTGCTAGCTAAAAATCTGTCCAAAGCACTTGAAAATGAAACTCAAGGGTGGCCAGATACTATGACCAACGAAGATGATGAATATAAGATCGTTTATACATTTAATAACGAGCTCACTCAATATATTCAAAAATTGATTAAGGAAAAAGCAGCAGACTATACTATCGTTACAGTTATTGACAACAACTCTGGAAATGTTTTATCTGCGGTCGGTTATGAACGTGAGGGAAAAAGGTTTTTGTCTCATTTACCATTTACCTCAACTCATCCTTCAGCCAGCTTGATAAAAATTGTTACTGCAGCAGAGTTACTAGAAAAAGGAAAAATTGATACAGAAAGTATGTTTGCAGTAAATGGTCGCGGTTCAACTCTTTATAAATATCAGCTCAAAGATAAAATAAATAAATGGACTAAATTTTTGACATTTAAACACGCGTTTGCTCTTTCCAATAACGTTGTTTTTGGTAAAGCAGCGGTTGATTACTTGTCAGGCAACGGAATTTCCAAGATGGCTAAATTTTTTGGTTTTAATACTGAACTTTTTAGAGAAGTAAAAATGGCAAAGTCAGTTTTTAACATGCCTGAAGATCAGTATAATCTAGCTGAATATGCATCAGGTTTAAATAGAGATACTCAAATCAGCCCGATACATGGGGCTTTGCTGTCGACTATTGTTGCTAATAGAGGGGTTTTAAAATATCCCAAATTTGTGAAAGAAATTGTTGATCCCAAAACGGGTGAAACAATTTGGATGAATCCTAGCAGACAGGAGCGAGCAATTAGCAACGAAACTGCTTTAGACTTAGAACACTTGATGTCATATACCGCTCGGAAGGGAACTGCTCGTAGTGTGTGGGATAAAATGCAGCAGAGTTTAAAAGATACACTGATAGTGGGAGGCAAAACTGGCAGTATAACTGGGGGATTACCTTACGGGAAAAGAGATTGGCTCACGGCTTTTGCAATTCCGGAAAATAAAAATGACAAAGGAATTTCGGTTTGTGTAATGAATATTAATAAGGAAAAGTGGTATATAAAATCAACCTATCTGGTTAGAAAAATAATAGAATTTTATTATAATAAATTAAGTCCAATTAATTAAAAAAAACTGGTGGAAAGCAGTGAATTGTGTTCAATCATGGTCGATATTAAATGACGCAGTAAATGTTTATAACCAGATTGTCAGCAAGGCAACGTCAAAACCACAAATCCAAAAAATTTTTAGCAGTTTGCATTTTATTATTCTGGTTACCCGATTTCCCGGTTTAACAAAATATATTTATCTTGGCAGAGGCAAAAGATTTGAAGGAATGTATTTATTCGATAAAAATGTCGAATCTCGGTATAGGGTGACTGATAAGTTTTTAAGCTATCTGAGAAAATATTTATGTGATTCTAGAATTTTGGGAATTTCATGTTTTAAGCAAGATCGAATTTTAACTATTGATTATCAATCAGCTGAGCATCAAGGTTCATTCTCATTTTTCTGGAAAGGTAACAATTTGTTTTTTTCAAATATTTATAAAGTAGATGGTGCTTATCATTTATTTAAATCTTGGAATCAAAAAACTTCATTAGTTGACAAATTTAGTGTGGATCACTTTGCGGAATTGGGTTTTTCCCAATTGCCAGATAATTTTTTTTTAAAGAAAAGTGGACTGGAAGTTAATCACCAATCGTATATAGATTTTCTTTCAGAAATTTATAGCGGATCAAAAATACAAAAAAAAGCTCACCAAAAGCTCGAAAGAAAAAAAAGCAAAATTTTAAACGACCTTGAAAAAAATTTAAAATGGACAAAATTTAAGGAAACTTTGGAAACACCGGACCTGGATTTGACTCAATTTCCCAACCTGATGGTGGATGACATTACAATAAAATTTTTTGAAAATCAAAGTCATTATCAAAGATTAGATCTAGTTTATAAAAAAATTAAAAAGCTGAAAAAAGGTTATGAGATACAATTACAAAGATTAAAAAATGTTGAAACCGAAGAGCAAAAAACGAAATTAATAGTGCGAACTGAGGCACCTTATGCACCCATTCCTCCTGTGTGGAAAATTGGAAAAATTAAAAATATAAGCGAAAAAAAAGAAAAACCAGATATCGATTATTACTTGATGGACAATATTCAAATTGGCATCGGATTTAGCGCCAAAGGTAATGATCAATTACGAATTCTGTGGGCCAATCCTCAAGATCTGTGGTTTCACATTGAGGGGCAACCCAGCGCCCACTTGGTAGTTAAGGTGGAAAGCTTTGAAAATTTGACATCCAAACAACTTGAGCTGATTGGTTCGTTACTTAAGGAGTATTCTTCCTACAAGGATGAAAAAGTACCAATGGTATATAGTTCGGTTAAAAATCTAAAAGGAGTAAAAGGATCTCCTGGAAAAGTTATTTGTAAAAAAACAAAATTTGTTACAATATGGTATGATAAGGATTGCAAACAGAAAATAGTTTTAATTCAGGGGAGTGAAACATGACTAGCGGCAAATTTAAAAAAATATTTTTATTGTTTGGATTGTGCTTATCTTTTAACGCTTTTTCAGATATTCAAAAGATAGAATATTTTGATAACCAATATTATCATCCCGAAGAATTCGGTCTCCGAGACTTAGTATTCAAGGTTAAAATATCTGGCCTAGAAGAAGAATTAACTAGCGAAAAAATATTTGGAAAGGTGGAAAATTTATATTTTCAAGTTTTTTGGATGTACCCAGGGAAATTCAAAATAGAGGTTAACGGTATACCTAAAGGTTTTGATAATAGAGTTGAAATGTTACGTCAAATGATTAAAACCAGAATGGATTTTGTTATTCCACAAAAGTTAGCTCCTCAAATGAGAGTATATACGTTTACTTCTAAAGTTGATCAAAATCAAAAGATATTTAACGGAGAAGATAAAACTGGAAAAACTCCCCAAAGAGAAATTCAACTAATATTTGACAGTAAAGATAGATTAATAAGTATAAAAAATATGGGTAGTTTAGGGGTTAATATATCTAAGCTTAAAATGGATAAGAAAACATGGAGTAAGGACAGGTGGGTACTTACTGAATTGACTTCGGAAGTAACTAATTTGAATAATGTAACTACAACCATGAGTCATAAATTTAATTATCTGGAGGAAAATGGTTTTGGACTTCCTGAGACTATAATTGTAAATACAAATTACAAAGCACTTGGGGTAGAAGCTAAAACAAAAAATATAGAAAGTATTTATACGTTTAGCGATTATCAGGTAAATACTCAAAGAGCTAAGAAAACGATTGAGGCAGCAGAAAAAAATCTTTTGAAAAAGTAATAATCATAAAGTACCACAATTTTCTAATTATTTTTTTGATTTAGTAATATTCAAAAATATCGCTTGGTTGTTCAACCAAAGTCACTTAAATTTGTTGGTAAAAGAATAAATAGAGTTTAAAATTAATTATAATAAATAACCGGTATAAAAATGCAAAATTTGAAATTAAAGAAAAATATCAATATGTCTTTTTTCCGATCTGGAAGAATTCTTATCGAAAAAGATTTTACATATTTGCCTTCTTCGCTAATTCCTGGAGAGTGGGCTTTTTATGAATGCCCAGATGGTTTGAAATTTTTGGGGTTTATTAATACTAGAACCTCCAAGGGCGTGGTTGCTTATATTGTTAAACCAATAATTGATTCACAACTAGTTTTATTCACTGAAGAGCAAATTGCAAAAAAAGTTATTGAGGAAAATTTATATAAATCTATCCAACTTCGAAAAAAATTTTACGAAGAAGAGGATAATTATAGATTAATATATGGTTTCAATGATGCCTTGCCAGGGCTTATTGCTGATTGCTATTTAAATTGCATTTTAATTCAAATTCAAACCGCTGGGTTAGATAGATTTAGAGATTATATAAAACAATATTTAGAACAAGTGTGTAGAAAACAAGTTTTAATTATTGATAAAATTGATAATCGAAAAAATGAGGTGCTGCCTAACTTCAATATGAATGAATCCATTTCACAAATAGAGGTTAATGATAATGGTTTTTCTTTTACGCTTCCATTTACCATAATTCAAAAAAATGGTTTCTATTTTGATCATGCTCACAATAGAACAAAAATGGAAACTTTCCTGAGTAAATATCACGGAAATAAAAATCATGGATTGGATCTTTTTTGTTATACAGGTAGTTGGGGTATGCACCTGAAAAGGTCTGGATTTGGTAATGTTACTTTCGTGGATCAAGGAGACTATGAAAATATATTAATTAATTGTGCAAAAAAAAATAAACTAGAGAAGGGAATTGAATATATTCGAGGTGATGTATTTGATTGTCTAGATAAATTGAAGATTGAAAATAAAAAATATGACATGGTGGTTTGTGACCCGCCAGCATTTAGTAAAGATATAAAAAATCTTAATAATGCATTAAAGGGTTATCGGAAGTTGTATAAAAAAATCATCCCAGTATTGAATCCCCAAGCTCTACTGGTGTGTGCCAGTTGTACATATGGTGTATCTCTTAATGACCTATCCACCATCGTTAATGAAAATGCCGTTAATCAAAATAAAAAGTGTGTGTTGGCAGATATAGGTATTCAAGGATGTGATCATAATATAAATGATTTTGATAATAAGGGTTATTATCTCAAATATCTTTTATTTTACTTAGAAGACAATTAACCAGAGGAATAATATGGCTTTTGATGCAAGAGAAAAAATTGATAGTGTATTAAAAAACGCTAATAAAATGGTTTTTGGACAGGATTGGATGTTAGAGTCCATTATGGCAGGGCTTATTTGCGAGGGACATTTATTAATTGAAGGTATGCCAGGTTTGGGTAAAACATTAGCGGTTTCTGTTATGAGCAAACTCTGTGATCTTTCCTTTAAAAGAGTGCAATTTACCCCGGACTTACTGCCATCGGATTTAATTGGCACTATGATTTATAGCCAAAAAAGTGAAACTTTTACTACTAAATTTGGCCCACTATTCACCCAAATACTTCTAGCTGATGAAATTAACCGCTCACCAGCAAAAGTGCAAGCAGCCTTACTAGAGGGGATGGCTGAACGCCAGGTGACTATTGGGGAAACAACGTATCCGTTAACCAGACCGTTTGTAGTGTTAGCTACGCAAAATCCAATTGATCAGGAAGGTACTTACCCACTTCCAGAAGCGCAACTTGATCGCTTTATGATGAAAATAAAAGTTGATTATCCAAGTCTAGAAGCAGAGCTTAAAATTCTTGATTTAAAAAAAGAGACCATAGATCAAACTCAAAATATTTTAAATCCTACAGATATTGGGAAAATTGCTGAGGTTGTAGACGGTATTTATGTCGATCCTAAAATAAAAAATCTAATTGTTAAGTTAGTACATTCCACTAGGCCAGATTGCCCGACATTCCCGAAAAGACTACAGGGAGCAGTATTAGCAGGAGCATCTCCGCGAGCCTCAATATGGCTTTATAAAATCGGGAAATTTATGGCCTTTATGGATGGAAAGGACTTTGTCAGTCCTGATCATTTATTCAAAATTATTCCCAGTGTTTTAGGTCACCGTATTATTCTTACTTATGAAGCGACGGTAGATAATTTACAAAGTGGCAAAGTGGCCTTGGAAATTGCTTCATCATTGGTTTAAAGAATGGATTTATTAAGTTTAAAAAAAACTGTTTCCAGATTAAAAACCCAGTTGTTTAAAAACTCTAATAGTTTTTCAGTGGGAATGTTGAAATCTCATTTTAGAGGCAGTGGGTTACAATTTAAGGAACACCGGGTTTATTGCCCTGGTGATGATGTACGTTTTATTGATTGGAAGATTATTGCTAAAACTAATGGCGCTTATGTTAAAACATTTGATGAAGAAAGAAATGTAGAAATAGTAGTAATTTTAGATGCATCAGCCACTATGCTTTCTGGCATTAATAATATATCTAAACTTCAAGCGGGCATTGAGATTTGCTCTTTGCTTTACTTGCTAGCCAAAGAAACCAACGACAAGGTTCATGCCATTATAATTTCAGATAGTATTATCAGTCTGCCTAAACTGTCAGGTGAGGAAGGCGTGGTTGCCTTAATTAGCACCTTACAAAAAAATAATATTTTAAGAGAAAACGGCCAAGTGAATATTCATTATAAGCACATGCGTGATGTGACCTTTCGGGAAAAGGCTTCAGTATTAATGAAATACTTGCATAAAAAAAAGGAAGTAGTGATTCTTTCAGATTTTAATGATTTTTTTGATAAAGATACATTAAACAGAATTGTTTCCAAGCGTAATATTCATTGTTTCCAATTAGTATCACCTTTAGACTCTGCTCAAAAATTACCCTACTTGTTGTATTGCAGTGAGGGTGTGAACAAAAAAAACAGAAGTGGGGTGGTTCATTTTTATGACAAAGATGAACTGAAGGGAAGCCTGGGAAAAAAAATTAAAAAGTTGATTATTAGTGAAAGATATTTGGAGGATTTTGTTAAGGAAATGTTGTGATGATAAGATTTTTGCAATTAGTTTTGTTATTTATGTTTTCATCAAGTATCTTGGGTGATGATGGTGTCATTTCTGGCAAAATTACTAGCATAACAGGAAAAAGAGAGTCGATTTCAGAGGGTGATATATTCGAAGCAAAAATATTGATTTGGCCTTTTCTAAATCAATTTGAAGATCATAAAGAAGCATTAAAAAGTTTTAATTTAGAAGAATGTATAAAACTTCTGAAAATAAACAAAATAGGATTTTCTGAAAACAATAGTGATCTTTTAGAAATTATTGGTTTGTTCGTTTTAATTAAAAAGCCAATCACTAGTAGCTTATTTTGGAAAAGTAGAGATTTAACAATTAATTTTAAATTGGATACATTTATTTTTAATCAAACAGAGGGACGTTTGAGTGAGCATATTGTTTTGTCGCAACGAGATGATGCCAAGGTATATGTTAACTATATAATTAGTGTATCAGTAATTTTGTTGAGCTTACTCGGGATCAGTTACGTAATTTTGCGCAAGAAAAAACAAAAAAAAATGTTGAATTCAACTGATGAAAAACAGTTTTATATAAACGTTTTTGATCAGTTGGATACTCGAGAGAAAATTGAACAAATATATCAAGAAAAAAGAAAATGGGAGAAGTATATATATAATCTTGAAGTTTATAATGAGTATTTAAGATGCATAAATCAAATCCAGTATAAAAAGAATTGGACCAGTCATGACTTGGATTTGGCTGTCAATACAACAAAAAAGCTCAAGGATTCATTCATGGAGAGTGGTCGTGTTGTATAGAAATCCAGAATTGATTTATTTAGGACTAGTTTGTGCATTCATTTGGAGTGTTGCCTATTTTAAAATAGCTAAAAAAGCACAGCTGGTAATTCCTAAAAGGTTTATTGGCAAAAAAAGGATTTGGCGCAGAGGAGTTATTTTTTTAATAGGAATCATTGGCTGGATATTTTTGACTATATCAATTATGGGCCCCCGCAAACCTTTGGCTGGAGTTGAAAACGAAATAAATGTAATTGATATATTTTTTATTGTAGATGTTTCTAATTCAATGCAAGCAATCGATTTTAAGCCTAATCGGTTAGAAGTAGCTAAGGCAAAAATCAAACAATTTATGCTTGAAAGAAAAGAAGATCGGATTGCCATTATTGTTTTTGCCGAGAGTGCATTTACATTGTTGCCACTTACCACAGATTTTAATTTAGTTATTAAGATGGTTGATAAGATTGGAGAAATAAATTTAAGCAGTGGGACCAATATTGGTGATGCTATCGGACTCACTGCTGGCAGGGCCAGTATGTCTTTAGCCAAAAACAAAATCGCCATTTTACTTACGGATGGAGTAAATAACGTCGGGAGCATGACTCCGCTGGAAGCTGCAGAAGAAGCCAGAAAACAAAATCTTAAAATTTACACCATTGGTATTGGTAGTGATAAAAATGCTCTTTTACCTCAAAAAAATAAAGCAACCGGAGTGGTCACGCTTATTCCTTTGCCAGGAGGAAGTGTTGATTTAAAAACTCTTCAAGAAATATCTAAAATTACGGGCGGTCATCACTTTTATGCAGATGATGAAAACAACCTAAAGAAAATTTTTTCATCAATTCAAAATATCGAAAAATCTAAAATTAAAGCATATGGAAAAATTATTTATGACGAACTTTATATAAAATATTTAATTATGGGAGTTATTTTAATGATAATGTGTGAAATAAGTAGGCGATGGATTACCAGAGAGGGCGTTTGAGTATTTTATATATTGCTTACGTAAAATATGTAATTGCTATACTGCTGGTGTTTATTATTGCCATTTTATGGCATGAAAAAAAATATTTTCAGTGGGTTAAAAAATATTGGTTTTTTGGTAGATCTCTAAAGAGTTATTTAGCAACTTTTTGTTTATTATTGGGATATATGGGGTTAATTTTTTCCACTATGGATCTTAGGGGTCCGGTAGAAGATGCCAAAGTTTCTATTAAAGATCAACAAACGATTATTATGATAGATATGTCACTTAGTATGATGGCCGAAGATATTCGTCCCAATAGGTTAGAAAAATCTATTGTATTGGCCAGGCATTTTATAAAAAAGGCATTAGGGCATCAAATTTCAATTGTAGCCTTTTCAGATACTCAAAGACAAATTATCCCGTTTACAGATGATATTGAATTGCTTGATTCTAGATTGTCTTCCTTGCTTCAGGTTAAAAATATTTCGGGTGGTAGTAATATCAAACGATCAATTGTGGAAGCGGCTAATTATTTTCCTCCTTCGGTCAAAGGTAGCCAGGGTAACATGCTGGTCTTTTCAGATTTTGAAAACCAGGAAAGATTTAACCTGACTATCCCTGAAAATATTGTACTGGGTTTGGTGGGTGTTGGTACCAAGGAAGGAGCACCTATTCCAATTAGAAGTCCTGAAGGAAATTTCTACAGATACAAAACACATCACAATGACAAAGTAATAACTAAACTTGATACCAATTTTATAGAATTTTTAAGTAAAGAAGTACTAGATGCCAAAATTTGGTTGGTGGGAACAATGGATCTTCCCACGGAAGAAATTGTTGATTTTTACTCACAAAATTATGAAAAAAAATTAGCAGATAAAAATGTACAAGTCCGACCGGTCTGGGGACATTATGTGGTAATTGGGGGAATTATATTGATAGCGCTGGCTTCACTTTTAAGTTTAGGTAAGACGTTCTCTATGAAAATTATAGTTATGTGTTTGATAATATTTACCAATATTACGCTGGCTTCAGATAATCCACTAAAACAAGAACTATTAAACAAAATGAAACATGGTTCAATTTCTAAAATTAATAAATTAAAACTAGCAGAGTTGTTTATTTACGAAAAAAATTATGATCATTCTGAAAAGTTGTATAAGGAAGTGGGACCTAAAAACTTTGCAGAAGAAAATGAAATTTATTTCAATTATATAACCGTCTTAATGGCAAATAATAAATTAGAGGAAGGAGCCTTGGAAGCGTTATACCTAGACAAACGCCTTAGCCAGCTAACGGATTCTAAATCCCAGGAAATGCTAATCAAACTTAGAAAAAATATTTTGTTTTTTATATCAAAAACAGATAAAAAAAATAATCAAAATAATAAAGGTGACGATAAAAAGGAGAAAAAAGAAAATCAAAATAACCAGCCTGATAAACAAAATAAAAAAGATAATAAAAATGAGAACGATAAACAAAATACCGGCAACGATCAAGGACAGGGAAAACAAAAATCTGAAGATCAGACGAAAAACCCAAATAAGGAAAAAAAGGATCAGGAAAAACCTAAAGAAGATTCAGATCAAAAGAAAGATAATCAAAATTTAAAAGAAAAGGAAGGGCAGATTGCCCAACAAAGAAAAATGATTAGCATTCCAACAGTTTTAAAACAAATAATGGATAAAGACAAAAAAATGCAAGAAGGCTTTGTGAAAACCGATATAAAAAATACTTATACCAAAGAAAGCAAGAGGGATTGGTGATGCTTAAATATTTAACATTGTTTTTGATGTGGTTACTAATAATAGGAAATCTTTACTCTGCGGAAGTTACTTACGAACTTAATCCTTCCAAAGTTAGTGAAAATCAAAATTTTAAACTTACGTTTATTATTAAAACATTTTCAGAAATGGAACCTTTTTTGACTTTTATTCCAATCAATTTAAAAATTTTAAAGAAAGAGGTGGGTAAGAGTAACGAATCTTACAATGTAAACGGAAAATTGAAAATACGTTCAAACTATAACATAACCTACACTATATTTTCAGGTACCCGCGGTATAAAAAAAATTGAGCAAATCAAGGTGGATGCAGGAGAGGGAGAACAATCTGTACAAAGTATTAATATTGATGTGATGAATAAACCAGCTAGACCGTCAAAAATTTTTGTGGAAGCGGTTGTGGATAAAGAAAAAGTATACAAGGGAGAAGGGCTTAATGTGGATTATTATGTCTATATCTCAGATGAAGTGGAGGCTATCGCAAATGGAGTTGACATTCGCGAGTACCCTAAACTTAACAGTTTTATAAAAAGATATATTAAAAAACCCATGTATGTTGAAAGTGTGAAATATGATGGATACACACTTAAACGTAGCATTCTTTATTCAGCCAGAATCTATCCTCAAAAAACCGGTACCCTGAAAATTGATGCTATAGATATTTCCGTTGAGTATATGAGCTATCAACTTGGAAGTGGCAGAACCAGGGTGGTTGATAGATTCAGAAGTAAGCAGCTATCATTGGAAGTAGTGGATTTACCCAACGATAACAAGAAAAAAAATTTTCTTGGTTTGATCGGCAAACACCAGTTTAAACTGACGGCAAAAAAAGAAAAATATTTTGTAAACGAACCGGTGGAAATTACGCTGGAAGTGACAGGCCCTGGGGAATTAGAACAATTGGCTGCCCCCAAATTATTTAGTGGGAGTAATTTGGAAGAATTTGAAGTTAAAACGGAACTACAGGAGCTAAATGAATTTAATGCGAAAAAAATATTTGAATATGTTTTTCTTGCTAGAAACGAAGTGACAATACCCGAAAGTAATCTAGATGTTTCATATTTTTTATCTGAAGAAAATAAGTATGAATATTTTTCTTTGTCAATTCCACAATTGATAATTTTAGGGAAATCCAATAACTCAATGTTAGAAGTGAACAACTCTAATCAAGCTCTATCCCAAGATAATACTAAGCAAGTTAAGCAAACACAGGCATTCAATTTAGATAACTGGTCGGGACTTATCTATCCTGCAAAAAGCGGTTGGATAAGTTGGAAAATGGTAATAACAATTTTATTGGGTTTGATTAATGTTGGTATGTTAATTATAGTTTTAAAACATTTTTTTAATCAATCCACTAAAAAAGATGATATTGATTTGTTAATATTGAAAATAAAAAATACCGGAATAAATTATTCCGATTTACATAAGTTATTCAGTCTGACTGAAAGAAACAATTCTGCGAGTCATCTGGAAGATATGGTTAAAAAATGTAATATCAATGATGAATCAAGAAGATATTTTTTACAGGTTATTGAAGAATGTGTTAAAAGAACGTATGGAAATTATGAAGAATTTAAGGATATTAATTTTAATAAAAAATATTTTGAAGAGTTAAAACAATCGATAAGAAATGGAAATATTAAAGAGTCTGGATCAAATATCAAATGATAGTTTTTACCTTTCGATAGGTAATTTTGATGGTGTTCATTTAGGACACCAGTATATTTTGGATTATATAAAAAGACAGTGTGGAATAAATCAAACTAAATTGGCGATTATTACATTTATACCTCATCCTAAAGAAATATTGGAAGGTAAACAAAGATTTCTGCTTTGTGATTATGATAATCGGCGAATATTTCTGGAAAAGATTGGCGTGGATTACGTTGTGGAAATTAATTTTCACAGGGATTTTAGTACGATTGGTCCGGAATCTTTTCTGCAAAATAATATTTTTTGTACTACTTGGTTAAAAAAAATATTTTTAGGGCATGATTTTGCCTTTGGAAAAAACAAATCAGGTGATCAAAATATTGTTATTAACGAATGTAAAAAGAGAAATATTGAAGTGGAAATCATGAAGAGATTTTCTGTGAATAAACAGAAAGTATCTTCAAGCATTATTAGACAACATCTCAATGATGGAAATATTAAAAAAGCTAATTTGCTCTTAGGGCGGGCATATGAAATCACGGGAAATGTTGTTAAGGGTGCCATGCGAGGACGTACGTTGGGGTTTCCTACTGCCAACTTGCAAGTACAAGATGTAATTCAACTTCCGAGCAATGGTGTGTATATAACAAAAGCATATTACAATGATCAGGAATATCTATCCTTGACAAATATAGGTTATAATCCAACTTTTAATACTGATAAAAAAGATCAGACAATCGAGGTTTTTCTTTTAAATTTCGACAAAGATATTTATGGTGAAACACTTAATGTACATTTTATCAGTAAAATCAGGGATGAAATCAAGTTTAAGTCAAAAGAAGATTTAATCACTCAGATGAAAAGTGATGAAATGTATTTGCATAAATATTTTTCATAAACATTTTATTTTCTTTAATGTTAATAAAAATTTAAGCAATTCCGATAGGATACTTATCTAAATAATAAAATTTAAAAGGAAATCATGTAATTTATGTTTAGAAAAGAATTTGCTGATGTTATTACCAATACAGGTATGGTTCCCCTAAAGGATATTAGGGATTTTCTAAATGATAGAGATGAGCTTAATGTTGCTGAATTTGGTCTTCTTAAATTAAGTTACTTTAATGATACAAAGTTTGCGAAAGTCATTTCAGAAAAATACAAATTAACATTTATTGATCTATATAATGCCAAAATTCCACAGGCAACCTTGGAACTTATTAAGAAAAAAGATGTTTTAAAATATAGAATTCTTCCAATACAAAAAAAATCAGGAACGGTTACTCTGGCGGTTTTTGATCCTTCACTACAATCCTTAAAACCTGAGCTTCAAGCTCTCTTTCAAGCCAATGTTGAGATAATTTTAACCAACATATCTTCTTGGAAGAAAATATATGAAAGAGTCAATGAAACTATTGATGAATTAGTTCATTCAATAAAAGAAGTTATACAAGATGCTACGACTGAAGAAAAGCAGGTTAAAGAAGAAGATATAGGTGAAGAGATTATTCTTTATGTGAATAAAATTTTAGCAGATGCGTTTGTCAAGAAGGCAAGTGATATTCATGTTGAGCCTTATGAAAAAAGATTTCGAATCAGACTTAGAATAGATGGACAATTGCTTGCGCTTAAAGACCCACCACCTCATTATATGCTACCGATAATTTCTAGGTTAAAAATTATGGCCCAGTTGGATATTGCGGAAAGAAGAAAGCCACAAGATGGTAGAATTAAACTTAGAATGGGGGGCAAAACCATTGATTACCGGGTTTCGTGTTTGCCTACACTTTTCGGCGAAAAAGTTGTTCTACGTCTTTTGGATCAATCCACCCTTGAAACAGATATGACTAAACTAGGATTTGAACAAAGACAATTGGATGTTTTTAAAGATGCAATTTATCAACCTTATGGTATGTGTTTGGTCACTGGACCTACTGGTTCAGGTAAAACCACTACGCTTTATTCAGCAATTACTGAACTCAATCGAGTAAATAAAAATATTTCTACCGCCGAAGATCCGGTTGAATTTAACCTAGAAGGTATCAACCAGGTTAATATAAAAAAGGAAGTAGGTTTAACTTTTGCCAGTGCTTTGAAAGCTTTTCTTCGGCAAGATCCAGATATCATAATGGTTGGTGAGATAAGAGATTTAGAAGTTGGGGAGATTGCGGTGGAGGCAGCCCTTACTGGTCACTTGGTGCTCTCAACTCTTCATACTAATGATGCACCTTCCACGGTTACCAGATTATTGAATATGGGGATTGAACCTTTTTTAGTTACTGGTTGTTTAAACGTTGTGGTCGCACAGCGATTATGTAGAAGAATTTGTAGCCAATGCAAAGAAATTCAAAAAGAAATCACTCCTGAGCAGTTAGTAATGTGCGGGATTGCACCAGTATCTGCCAAGGAGATGAAGGTTTATCATGGCAAAGGATGTCCTTATTGCAATAATAGCGGTTACAAGGGAAGGGTAGCCATATATGAAGTGATGGGAATGTCGCCTATAATTAAAGAAATTGTTTTAAGAAATGGTTCAGCAGATGAAATAAAAAAACAAGCAATTAAAGAAGGAATGAAAACACTGCGTATGTCAGCTTTAACAAAAGTTGCTCAAGGTGCAACAACAATTGATGAGGCGCTTAGTAACTCTAGTAGTGATAAATTTTGAGGTAAATTATGAGTAATTCAGATTCAAGTGAAAACAGCAAGACAAATGTAGAAGCTACACAAAAAACGGAAAGTGTTTATACACGAAAAACTAAAACTAAAGATCAGGATGACCAAAATGCTGATTTGAAAATCCAGCAGCTATTTAAATTAATGGTGGAAAATGGTGCTTCAGATCTACATATTACTGCTGGCGTTGCTCCTGCACTTCGAGTGAATGGTGAGATCGTCAGAGTAAAAATCCCACCTCTTACACCTAATGATACCAAAAGAATTGTTTATCAAATATTATCAGAAGATCAAAAAAATGAATTTGAAAAAAACCTTGAACTGGATCTTTCTTTTGGAATAAAAGGTCTGGCGAGATTTAGAAGTAACGTTTTTTATTCCAAAGGAGCTATCGCTGCGGCTTTTAGGTTAGTTCCAACCATTATACCGGATTTTAAATCTTTAAAGTTACCATCTATCCTTTTATCTATGACTGATATTGATAGTGGACTTATATTGGTCACCGGTCCGACAGGTTCAGGAAAATCTACCACTCTGGCATCTTTACTTGATCGACTTAATGATAAGGAGCTGGCTCACATTATTACAGTAGAAGATCCGATTGAATTTGTTCATACTCATAAAAAATGCATAGTAAACCAAAGAGAAGTAGGGAGTGATACTAACGATTTTTCAGATGCCATGAGGAGTTTGCTCAGGCAGGATCCTGATATCATTTTAATTGGAGAACTCCGGGATAAAGAAACTGTTGAAGCAGCTATTAAAATTGCTGAAACGGGGCATTTGGTGTTTGGAACGCTACATACAAACTCGTGTGTTCAAACGATCAACCGATTGGTCAACGTTTTTCCCGCTGACCAACAGGATCAGATAAGAACCTTGTTGTCATTTGTATTACAAGGGATTGTTTCACAAAGATTAATAAAAAAGAGTTTTGAGCCCGGGAGGGTTGTTTCTATTGAGTTAATGATACCTAATATAGGTATAAGAAATTTAATAAGAGAAAATAAAATTCACCAATTATATTCGCAAATGCAAACAGGACAAGAGCGTTCTGGCATGATAACAATGAATCAAAGTCTTTTTAAGTTGGTAGAGGCTGGTATTATTTCGCAGGAAGTGGCATTACTAAATACTACTGTCCCTGAAGAATTAAAGCAGATGTTAGGAATTAAAGAAAGAGATGGTTACGAATAAAATGATATAGGTTAATTATGGGAAGATGGAAATGGGAGGGTACTGATAAAACTGGCAAAAAGATGTCAGGCTCTATGCAGGCCAGAAGCGAGCGTGAAGTTCGTAAAGCCTTAAGAGCCAAGAGCATCCGAACCAGAAAAGTCATTCCTCCTAGCATACTTGAGTTTGATTTAACTGAGTGGATGGTCGACAAAGGCTTGGCTAAATCATTTGGAGTATTTGAATTATGTAGTTTTACTAAGCAACTGGCGATTATGATTGATGCCGGTGTTCCTATTTTACAATGTTTTGAAATACTTTATAAGTCTGAAAAGAATATGGTTTTAAAAAAAACCATTCAGGATATTGCAATAAGTGTTGGGGAAGGAAAAACTATTGCTGATTCCATGGAAAAACAAAGCGGTTTTAATAAGCTTTATTGTAGTTTGGTCAGAGCTGGTGAAGTTGGTGGTATTCTTGATCAGATTTTAAGAAAATTGGCTGAGCACATGGATCGGCAACAAAAGATAAGGACCCAAATAAAATCTGCTATGACTTATCCGGCAATTGTAGTATTGATTGGATTTGTAGTTATTTATGGAATGATGGTTTTTGTAGTACCCAAATTTATAGAAATGCTTCAAGATAGCAAACAAGAAGTCCCCTTTATTACACAAATGGTAGTGGATGTATCGAATTTTTTTCAAAGTTTCGCTATACACATAGTGGGGGCATTGATTTTTGCAATCATTATATTAAAATCCTATATAAAAACACCCGGTGGAAAAGTCGTGTATGATAAATTAACTATGAATATTCCAATTTTTGGTGGAATAATTGTTAAAGGAAACCTTGCCTCTTTGACCAGGACACTTTCAACAATGTTAAGTGCCGGTGTTGCCTTGGTTGATGCATTAAATATATGTATAGATACTATTGATAATAAGATTATTGCTCAAGATATCGTGGTGGTAAGAAAAGCAGTAATTGAAGGGAAAACTTTAACTGAACCTTTGTCTAAGATTGAATATTTTCCTGATATGGTTGCCCAGATGATTAAAGTTGGGGAACAAACAGGTAACCTCGATCAAATGCTTTTAAAAATTGCCGATGTATTTGAGGAGCAGGTCAATGTGTTGGTTAATAATATGACCAAATTAATTGAGCCAATTATTATCGTGGTTTTGGGTGGAATCGTTGCAGTTATAATGATTGCTATGTATTTACCAATTTTCATGCAAGCTGGCGGAGATGATTAAAAATCATTTTTAGAGATTTCGTTGAGATCTGTTTTTAAGCCGGTATGGTTCCCATTTTTGTATGGCTTGATATAAACCTTTTTGATAAATATAAGGCTGATTGTTAAAATCAGTGGTGGGGCAGTTAAGTCTTTTTTGATTTAAACATTTAAGATCAATCTCTGCTTTTAATGCATAGGCGTTTTGACGTAGCTTTTCCTTTAAAATGCTATTTTCCTGCGCATTTTTATAAGTATCATTGATTATCAAATATGCGGTTTCCAAATCACCCGTGCAAGCCTTGGCCCTGGCTACTAGCGAAGGAAGGTAAAAAACATTTTGTAAAGCAAACGGAAGATTTAGAATTCTATTAAAAACCGTATAAGCAGACTGGCAATCGCCAAGCTCCCAATAATAATGAAATCCGGCATAGAAATTAAGCCAAAAATTATTAGGGAAAGCGTGAATCCCCTTTTCGTAAATATCTTTGGCGCCATGAATATCATCCTTGATGACAGAAAGATATTGCCCTCCCCACAAATAAGCCCACTCAAAATCGGGGTCAAGCGTAGTGATTGAAATGATACGATGATAGATCCAAGAGTTACCATCTGCTTTTTTATATTGTTCAATGTCAGATTCAATGATGGTTTGCACCCAAATATAACTGGAAATGAAACGTTTAAGACCAAAATTGAAATTTTTGAGAAAAGTAGATTTAAAATTTAAAGCAGAGTCTTCCTTTGAAATGTTAATTATTGGCTTGTGGACCGAGGAATTCAAAAAATTAGCCGACGCCAACAAAATCATCATTAGAAAAAGGAGAGGTAAAATATGTTTGTAACAGTTCATTTATTTCTAATTCTAGTATATAATTTTGTTAATTGGAACGGGAGAAATATGTTTAGATTCAATAATATTTCAAAGGAATATCGGGGGCATTTTTGGGAAAAAAGATTTGTTGCTTTGGATAATGTTTCTCTCAGCGTCGGCGAAGGTGAGGTGGTGGGCTTTTTGGGGGCCAATGGTGCTGGCAAAACTACTTCTATTAAAATAATTATGAATTTTATTTCTCCAACCAGCGGAGAAATTGAATTTGATAAAAAATTAGGCAAAAACTCTGTCGAACGTTTTTCCAATATTGGCTTTTTCCCCGAACGTCCCTATTTTTACCCACATTTAACCGGAAGAGAATTTATAGGTTATCTTGGGCAATTAAATAAGGTGGAGAAAAGCATCATTGAAAAAAGATTAGCGTTTTGGGCAGAAAAATTACGACTAACCTTTGCTCTTGATCGAAAAATACGAAGTTATTCAAAAGGCATGTTGCAAAGATTGGGATTTATTTCAGCTAATATTCATGATCCCAAACTTATTATTTTGGATGAACCTTTATCTGGTCTAGACCCTATTGGAAGAAAAGAATTTAAAGACACACTTAAGTATTTATCAGAAAATGGGAAGACTATTTTTTTTAGCAGTCATATTGTTGCAGATATTGAGGAAGTTTGTAAAAAAGTTATTGTGTTAGAAAGTGGTAAGCTGATGTATCAGGGGAGTATATCAGAACTGATTGAGAAGGATAGCCATACCTACGTGACCATAAGAGTAAAGACCAGTGTTCAACCAGATAAAGATTTATATTTAAAATCCCAGGTTGTTGATTTAAGTCAGGATGTTTATGAATATGAAGTGGAAAAAAAATTACAAGATAAATTTTTGAATGAAATTTTAAAACTTAGTGGAAATATATTGTTTTTGGGGGTCATTAATCCGACCCTAGAGGAAATAATCTATAAAATTAAAAATTAAGAGGTTACCGTTTGAAAAATATTTTTATCGTTTCTAAATATACATTTGTTGAAGTTTATAAAAGTAAAATTTTACTTAATATAATTTTACTTGGTTTTGCTTTAATCCTGATCTCGTATGTTGCTTCGGAGTTTAGTCATGGGGTCCAGGCGCGAGTGGCACTGGATTTTGGAATGGGCTCAATGTATTTAGTAATCATGGGAATATCAATTTTTATTGGGGTTTCACTCTTGTCAAAAGAAGTCGAAAATCGTACTGCCTATATGATTTTATCAAGACCAATTAAAAGATGGCAATTCTTGACAGGAAAATTTTTAGGGATGTCCGCTATTTTGTTTGTTAATGTATTCTTACTTGGGGTTATTATTTTGGCATTTTATTTTTTTCTAGGTGGAAATGTGTCCATGCTAATGTGGTGGTCTCTTTTTTTCAGCTTGTTAGAGTCACAAATAATCTTGCTGGTAGTTATTTTCTTTTCGCTGATAACTAATGTTACTATGGCTGTAATTTACACAATTTGTATTTTTCTTTTAGGGCATATTTTAGGTGCAACATTAATGATCAATTTTATCAAGGATCATTTTATTTGGGTCAAACTTCTAACTTTTACCAAATGGATAATTCCCGATTTTGATAAATTAAACCTTAAAGACTATATAATTTATAATCAGTCGATGCCGCTTAATTATTTGATGGGTTCTTTGAGTTACGCAATTTTGTACATAGGTTTTATGTTAATATTAAACATAATCGTTTTTGAGAGAAAAGAACTTGATTGACCAGATTTCAATTATATTCAAAATATTTATTTTTACATTTGGTGTTTTAATTGGCAGCTTCTTAAACGTATTAATATATAGGTTGCCGAGGGATTTAAATATTGTTTATCCCCGCTCTAGTTGCCCTAATTGTAATAAAATGATTCGCTGGTATGAAAATATTCCAATTATAAGTTTTATCAAGCTTGGGGGAAGATGTAGTGGTTGTGGTGAATCTATAAGTTATTTATATCCAATTGTAGAGTTGTTAACGGGTTGTATATCCCTTTGGCTAGCTCCGGAATATTTATCATACGAGCACCTGCTTAATTATTTATTCTTATTTACAATTATGTGTATTTTTTTGGTGCATTTTGTTGTGGATTTGAAACACAAAATACTACCAGATTCTCTTAATTTGCTTCTTTTTTTACTTTTGTTGTCCCATGGATGGATATTTTATAAATGGACATTTTGGTTATCAGGTTTATTAGTAGGCTTTTTTGTTCCTTTTTCTGTAACTTGGTTGTTTTACCTTATAACCAAGAAAATAGGTATGGGTGGTGGGGATTTAAAATTATATGGATGCTTAGGCCTATATTTGGGACCAATTGGTATCATCTATAATATCTCGTTAAGTTGTATGCTGGGGGCAGTGGTTGGAGGGTTTTGGTTGCTGATTGCAAAAAAAAATAAAAATGAGCCTATTCCCTTTGGCCCATTTATTATTGTTGTTTCATTTTTTCAAATTTATTATTATGATTTTTTTTGTCGTTTCTTTCCATGCTATCGATAGAAGATCAAAATACTTTGGTATTTACGCAGGGTGCATTAATTCCTTGATATTAAATATTTTAAAAGGTTATACTTATAATGATGAGTTTTGCATGCACTAATCTCATTTTGTGGGTCATTAAATGATAGATAAGACTAT
>Ga0208375_1000785_pt1 | contig 40679 bp, 45 predicted proteins | sample RifOxyD1_FD_184038 | JGI IMG/M metagenome (GOLD analysis project Ga0208375, IMG submission 184038) | Soil microbial communities from Rifle, Colorado - Rifle Oxygen_injection D1 (SPAdes) | ecosystem: Environmental > Terrestrial > Deep subsurface > Rock core/Sediment | place: Rifle, Colorado... | reverse complement strand
ATACTTCCAAAGAAGCTTATATGCATGTGCAGGAATGCAGAAGGATACCGGACGAAGAAAAATTATGGGCTCCCGGAAGATGTAGGATTTGTTGTCGCACAGAGTTGGATGGTTTTTTTCCTGGTATTAATGCTCAATTTATCGTGACTATGCCCTTTGGTACAAAAAAAACCAGTACTCTTGAGGATTTAGAAAAGAATATAATTATTATCCAGCCTTTAGATTATGCCCATCGCTCTTAGAAGTATTGTCAGGCAAAAAACTACGATCATCTTAACGGGTATGGTTTTGCTTTTGGCTTTAGGTGGTTTTTTTGTATATCAGAGATTCATGATCTCTGATATTTCAGAAGTAGCAGTTGATGAAATAGACTTGTCATTTGACCCTGAAGGTCCTTTTGCTATTTTAACACCCCGCCGGGATGGTAATGCCCTGATCCTGAATTTAAAAAGAACCGCCTCCTATGACAAAATTTCTTACGAACTGGCCTATAATTCAGAAGGTATTGACCGGGGGGTAATGGGTGAGATAAATGCCGAAGAGAAAAAAGGGGAGTACGAGCAGGAAATATTATTCGGCACTTGCAGTAAAAATGTCTGTAAATATGACAAAGATGTGGAAAACGGTACTCTTATCTTGCATATCAGGAAAGGTAGTGAAGCCTTCAGGATGATTACCCAGTGGAGGCTGCAAAAGCCTGATGTGGTACTGGGTAAGCTTGTATCAGGCGATGGCCATTTTGCATATAATATAAATCCCCAGGATTCATCCTTAACTAAAATAGGCTTCTCCATTATAAATGACTTAACTGGTGCGCCTAAGCTTTTGCCCGGAAAAGCTGTTTTTGGGAAAGTCTATACTGTCAACGTCCCTTTGGCTAAAAATTTGCCCGGGGGGGAGATTACCTTGGAATTATCGGAAGCCCCATCGGAATCTGGAAAACTTTTCCGTTTCGATGATGGCAAAAATGAATGGGTAGCGCTTGAGACCAGCGCTTCCGGTGATAAAGTAAGTGGTAAATCGGAAAGTGGAGGTATTTTTGCCGTACTTATCGACCAACAATAATGAGTTTTGGGAAAAGTTTTTACCGCTGGCTCTAAAAATTTTTATAGCGGCAGTGCTCGTTATTTTCTTTTTACAGTTTTGGGTAGTCAACCGGCTTACTACTATGGGAGGTAAAATTGCCGAAATAAAAGCATCAAAACTTAAACTTCAAGTTGAAAATAAGGTTTTAGAGAATGCCATAGCATCAAAGTCAGCCCTTTTGGAATTGTCAGAAAAAGCCAAAGGGTTTGGTTTTGAGAAAATTAACACCCCTGAATATATAAAATAAAAAATATAATGCGTCTTAAATTTTTGCAATATGTGTATTTTTTATCTCTTGCCCTAATATTACTACGGCTGTTTTATTGGCAGATTGTCCGGTTTGATGACCTGTCTTCCAGTGCTGATGCTCAACATTTATCAAGCAGGACTCTGGAAGGCGAGCGGGGTTCAATATTATTTTCTGACGAATCAATACTGGCCTCCAGCAGACCCGCCTATCTTTTATACGGAATGCCAAACATCATCAAAAATAAGGCAGAAGCAGCATTAAAATTAGCCACAAAACTTACAAGTGACCCAAGAGAGCGGTTTGATGTTAAGAATGATTTACTTGATAAACTTGAAAAAAACCTTGCTTGGGTCGGACTTGATAACGATCTAACTTATGAAACTAAACTTCAAATTGATGAGCTTAAAATTAATGGAGTCTCAAGTGAGTTAAGTTTCACAAGATATTATCCTGAAGCTTCAATGGCCGCGCACATTTTGGGTTTTGTAGGTTCCGATTCCTTAGGGAGACAAACGGGTTATTTTGGGTTGGAAGGATTCTATAATGGTCAGTTGAAAGGAGTCAGAGGTGGTTTGACTGAAGAAAGGGACGCACATGGTTCTCCTATTTTGTCAGGGACATTCCTTAAACAGGATCCAAAACCCGGGAGCAGTCTGGTCCTGACTGTCGACAGAAGCGTGCAATACATCGTTGAGCAGGAACTTAAGGCCGGATTAGATAAGTACGGAGCCAAGGGGGGGCAGGTTGTGGTAATGGACCCTAAAACCGGCGGCATTTTGGCAATGGCTGCATACCCCTCCTATGACCCTGCCGATTTTACGGATTTCCCTAAAGAATTTTATAAAAATCCGACAGTTGCGGATAGTTTTGAACCGGGTTCAACATTTAAAGTGTTGGTTATGGCAGCGGCTATTAATGAGAATCTGATTGAACCTGATACGAAATGCGACAGTTGCAGCGGCCCTGTGACAATAGCCGATTATCAAATCAGGACATGGAATAATAAATATATTCCCAACCTTACCATGACAGATACTATCGTTCACTCTGACAATACCGGTATGGTGTATGTCGGGAAAAAATTAGGAGTTGATAAAATGTACCAATATATCCGTGATTTTGGTTTTGGGATCTTGACAGGTATTGATTTACAAGACGAGACAACCCCGGAGATAAGGCCCGAAAATGAATGGAAAGAAATTGATCTTGCAACATCAACATTCGGACAGGGAATTGCTGTGACGCCAATACAACTCATAAGAGCTGTAGCGGTAGTTGCCAGTGGAGGTTATTTAATGGAGCCTCATGTTGTCAAAACTATCCAATCAGGAGATAAAATTATTGAAATAAAACCTAAAATTATAGGAACTCCAATTACAAAAAATACCGCAGATACTATCACGAAAATGATGGTTGAAGCCGTTGAAAAAGGAGAAGCAAAGGCATTTCTGCCGAAAGGCTATAAAATTGCCGGTAAAACCGGTACTGCACAAATTCCGGTGGCCGGGCATTATGATCCGACTAAGACAATTGCTTCGTTCGTTGGTTTTGCGCCGGCTTTTAACCCGAATTTTGTCATGCTGGTCCGGTTTGAAGAGCCTACTGCCTCCATATTTGGTTCTGAAACTGCCGCACCCACATTTTTTGCGATTGCCAAAAAATTACTCCTTTACTTTAATAGTGCACCTGACTAGGGTAAAATACCAACTATGATTAGAAAATTTATTCCCAATAGGTTGGTAAATGTAGCCAAGCATTTGCCGGAAGCCATAATTGCTAACTGCCGTTATGGCTTTGCTGGCAGGAAAATGAAAGTTATCGGGGTAACCGGGTCTGACGGTAAAACTACCACCGTCAATATGCTCTATAAAATTTTAAAAGATGCCGGTAAAAAAGTTTCCATGATCTCAACAATTAACGCCACTATCGGCAATGAACATTTTGACACAGGTTTTCATGTTACGAACCCTTCCTCATCCGATTTGCAAAAATTTCTCCGGCAGTCTTACCAAAACGGGGATGAATTTATGGTATTGGAAGTGACATCACATGGCCTTGACCAGTTCCGTGTATGGGGGATTCCATTTGAGATTGGCATTATTACTAATATTACCCATGAGCATCTTGACTATCATAGAACTTTTGACAAATATGTTCAGGCTAAGTGCAAACTTATCAAAAATAGTAAAATTGCAATCCTGAATAAAACAGATGCGAATTTTGAAACCCTTAAAAAGGTTGCATCGGGTATAGTTATCACATTCCCTTTTGATTTCCTTCTTAAACTTAAAGTGCCAGGTAAATATAATATTATGAATGCCCAGGCTGCAGCAGCTGCAGCGCGGGTTTTAGGATTGGATAATAACAGTATCAGGAAAAGCCTTGAGACATTTCTCGGGCTTCCCGGCAGATTGGAGGAGATTAATAATAAATCCGGTATCAAAGTTATTATTGATTTTGCCCATACACCGAACGCCTTGGAACAGGCCTTAAAAACTTTAAGGCCTGACACCCCAGGTAGGTTAATTGCTGTTTTTGGTTGTGCCGGGGCAAGGGATAGAGCAAAACGGCCAATGATGGGTAAAATTGCAGCAGAAATTGCCAATGTTATTATCCTTACTGACGAGGATCCCCGTTTTGAGGATAGAAATACGATTATTGAGGCAATTGCCGAGGGAGCTGCCTCGGCCGGTGCAAAGGAGGGATTGACTTTATTTAGGGAGCCTGACCGTACGAGAGCTATTAAACTGGCTATTAAAATGGCAAAAATGGGTGATACGGTAGGAATTTTTGGCAAAGGACATGAAAAATCGATGAATTATCTGGGAATAGAACGGCCCTGGTCTGATCAAAAAACTGCCATATCTGCCCTGCAGGATGCAAAACAATAAAATTAATATTTTAAAAAGCCAATTGGGGGACATCCGGGTCAAGGAAAATATTGACTCTTTTGAATACTACTATATTGCAACCTCACTACGTGAGCTTATTAAGGCAGTAGAACTTTGCAGAGAACTTAGCGTCCCATTTTTAATATTCGGGCAAGGAAGCAGGATACTTTTGGCAGATATGGGGTTTAAGGGTTTAGGTATTAAAAACAGGAGCGGAAATATAAAGATATTTTCAGTTAAGGGAAAGGTTTCAAAAAATGGGCTTGGAATTGAAGAGGCGCTTATTGAAACTGATTCCGGGGTTACACTCTCAACACTTGCATGTTTTGTCAAAAATCAAAACCTAAAGATATCGGAAACCATAGAATTTGAAAAAGGTACAATCGGCGGCGAAATAAAAACTCATCCACTTCTCCTGGATTTGGTAAACCAAATAAAAGTCCTTGATGAATTGAATGAGATAAAAGTAAGAACTGCTTCTGATATCCATAAAAATGATATTATTCTGTCAGTAATCTTTAAAATCAAATCCCGCTAGCCTCACATGGTTAAGCCTTGTGAGGCTAGTTTACAAACTATGAACGGAAATGATGTAGCTAAATTATCAAATAGGAGTGTGAGAGTAAGGTCGTTCCAGATAGTAACCGGAAGCCATGGGAACTATTTACAATATGTAAGAACAATTGAAGCTTTGGCAAAAGCTGATATGAGTTTTGGTCTGATTGCAGATGCGGGAGAATATATTGGAGATAAAGTCGGCCGGAACGAGACAGACGTTTCTCTTAAAAGTGGATGGCAAGATAAAATTGGAGAAATTGCCGAAGATGGGAGTAAAATACTGGCTTGGCAAAGAAGGGATGAGACAATTTTTACAACCTATCAGTTACCCTCATCAGGTTTAGATTCCGGTAGGGAAATTATGCCAACAACTGCGGTAACTCTCCTTGAAGAGCAAGGAGGATCAATCAATGTTATTGAAGGGATAGAGGTATCCAAAACGGAGCAGTTGACATTATCTGGTTCTATTGATCAATTTGGATTGGAAAATAATCCATTTTTACAAACTATACCGGAGGATATTGTATAATTTATAGGCATGGATATTGGAAAACACCAGATTTGGAATAAAATCAGCTCTTATAAAAAACCTTTCCATATTGCCCGTTTTTTTTTGGCGAAAACTTTGGCTAATTGGTATCCGCGTTCAATATTTATCGGGATTACCGGTTCAGTCGGTAAAACAACAACAAAGGAACTGTGCCTGGCTGTCTTATCCCAGAAATTTAATAAGACTATTGCATCAATAGATAATATAGATCCAATCCTGAATATCCCATTAACCCTTTTAAAACTCCGTCCCCATATAAATAAAGTCATATTGGAGATGGGGATTGAGTATCCCGGAGAAATGGAATTTTATTTATCTCTTGTTAAGCCTTTCACAGCAATTATTACAAGGATGGGGTTTGCTCATAGTGAATTTATGGGAAGTTTTGAAAACATTATCCGGGAAAAAGGACTGCTTATAAGTCAACTCCCTAAAGAAGGATATGCCATCCTGAATTATGACGATACAGCTGTCAGGAAATTGGCCGAGGAAACAGAAGCTCAAGTGATTTTTTATGGTCTTGATAGCAAGAATTGTGACATATGGGCATCGAATATACGTCTTGATGGAACTAAAACCCGTTTTGAGATAAATTATGGAGTTGAACGCGTGGATATCAATTTCAATCTCTTGGGACGCCATTTTGTCTACCCTGCCCTTGCCGCCGCAGCATTGGGAATTTGTAATCATATATCCCTGATTAATATTAAAAAGGGTTTAGAGAAAGTCCTGCCCATGAAACACAGGCTGCAGCTTCTTGATGGTTTGGGAGGTTGGCATGTTTTAGATGATACATATAATTCTTCCCCGCAGGCACTGGAAGAGGCGCTGAATTTGTTAGATGAGTTTCCGGCCCGGCGCAGGATTATAGTCTTAGGTGAAATGAAGGAGTTGGGAGGATACTCGGAAAAATTACACCGCGTCGTGGCCCAAAAGATTTACAAAGATAAGATTGATTTAGTTTTTTTAGGAAGCGGTGATACAAAATATATAGCTGATGAACTTCTAAAATTAGGTTTTCCGCCCGAAAGAATGGAAAATAATTTATCTAACTCTCAACTCGTGCCGAAGGTTTTGAAAACGGCAGGGAAGGGCGATGTTGTATTGGTAAAAGGCTCAAGAGCTGTTAAACTGGATGAAGTGGTTAGTAGAATTTCCAAACCAGTATGATTAACTTATTAGGATTGATAATTTTGTCATTTATTGCTACAAGCTTCTTACTCGTTCCATTTATTGACTTACTGTTTCATCTTAAAAGGGAGGCGGGGAAAAAACAAAAAAATACATTTGCGGGGAGTAATGATACTCCAATCAGCAATAAACTTCTGGCCGGAAAGGATATATCCACTCCGGTAGGAGGCGGAATTTTAATAATTCCGGTAGTAATCATTATTACACTATTGACGATTTTTCTGACAAGGCATAAATTAACTCCCGATATCTATGTACTGGTTTTTACTCTTATTTCTTTTGGCCTCATAGGTTTACAGGATGATATTAGAAAGATTTTTTCCTCGTTTTCCGGTAAGTATTTTGGTATTAAAGGCAGGTTTTTAATCCTCTTGCAGATTTTTGTAGCACTTATTGTTTCCCTGGCTTTGTATTTCGGGGTTGGCCTCAATAATGTTTTTATACCGGTTATCGGGAATGTTGTATTGGGTTGGTTTTATATCCCTTTTGCGGTATTTGTAATTGTGGCATTTTCTAATGCCTACAATATTTCCGATGGGATGGATGGATTATCTTCCGGACTTTTAACTATCTGCCTGTTTGCATTTCTGGCTCTGGCAAGCACGGTATTAAATCAAAATTTGGCTATTTTTGCAGGTGTCTGGATTGGTGCGTTAATAGCTTATCTTTATTTTAATGTCTATCCCGCCAGGATTTACCTGGGAGATGCCGGAGCTTTTGCTTTCGGGGCAGCATTGGCCGTAATAGGACTTTTAACCGGGAAAATATTGGGTTTGGCTGTTATTGGCGGAGTATATGTAATTATTGTCGGATCCTCCTTAATACAAATTGTTTCGAAAAGAATTTTGGGAAGAAAAATCCTTCCGATTTCTCCTATTCATATGTATCTTAAATATATTGGTTGGGAAGAACCGAAAATTGTGATGAGATTTTGGCTGATGGGGGCAATGTTGGCGATTTTTGGATTATGGCTGGCGCTAATTTCGCAATAACCCTATGGAGCACATAGTAAATATCGCCCGTTTTCGTACATCAAAAGCTGTCAATATTAACCACACCCCTGATTTATATTTATTGGGTACAGTATTAATTATTTGTGCATTTGGGCTGCTGATGGTTTATGATTCATCGCAATTTGAAGCATTCCAAAGCTTTGGTGACTCGTATTACTACATTAAACAACAAGGTATCTCCTTTTTATTAGGAATATTGGCGATGTCTTTTTTTACATTTTTTGATTACCATAAGTTACAAAAATTTGCCCTGCCCGTACTGATATTTTCTCTCGGTCTTCTGGTTTTGGTATTTGTGCCGGGTTTAGGCGTTTCGGCATATGGTGCTCATAGATGGATGAAATTATTCGGATTTACCATCCAGCCTGCGGAAATTATAAAGCTTACTTCAATTATTTTTTTTGCCAGTATATTCCGCGTCCGAACCTACACAAAACCTTTTTTATTGACAACATTTTTTGTAATCGGTGTCGTGGGGATTATGCAAAAGGACCTAGGGTCGTCAGTTATTTTTGCAATAGTCGCATTAAGTCTGTATTTTATAGCGAAGGCACCTCTTATTCATTTCCTGGGCTTATCACTGGCTCTGATTCTTTCTGCAATTTCTGCAATAATATTTGCTCCTTACAGAACGCTGCGGATTATGGCCTTTATTGATCCATTCCGTGATCCCCAGGGATTTACCTACCATATTTCCCAGGTTTTAATTGCGCTGGGTTCCGGAGGAATTTTTGGGTTGGGTGTTGGCCAATCAAGGCAAAAATTTGCTTATATCCCGGAAGTGACAACGGATTCAATTTTTGCCATCATTGGTGAGGAATTCGGATTTGTTGGAGGAGCAATTTTAATTTTCCTTTTTGCGTTTATGGTTTTACGGGGGTTCCGTACGGTTAAGGGAGCCCCGGATAATTTTGGTAAACTTTTAGCATCCGGCATAAGTTTATGGTTAGGGGTACAAGCAGCTGTGAATCTAGCCTCAATGGTTGCACTTATCCCATTAACCGGGGTTCCTTTGCCATTTATTTCATATGGTGGTTCTGCATTAATGGTAAACCTTATCGCAGTGGGTATTTTGCTCAATATTTCCAAACAGACTAATCCAAATACATAAATTTATGAAAATAGCCATAACCGGAACACATTTTACTCCAGCCCAGGCTGTCATTGAAGAGCTTATGAAATATTCAAATATGGAAATTTTTTATCTCGGGAGAAATACAACTCGTGAAGGCGATAAATCTGCTTCAGTTGAATCGAATGTTTTACCAAAACTTGGGATCAAATTTTTTCCGATAATTTCCGGCAGGTTGCAACGGGTACTGACCTTATACACAATCCCTTCACTGCTTAAGATTCCAATTGGTTTTATCCAGTCATTTTTTTTGCTTTTGACTTATAAACCGGACGTAGTTCTATCTTTTGGCGGGTATATATCAGTACCCGTTGTTTTTTCAGCCTGGCTATTATCAATTCCAATTATTACCCATGAACAAACAATAGTACGCGGTCTTTCCTATAAAATTACTTCACTTTTTGCTAATAAGATGGCGGTATCGTTTAAAACTGGCCTGGTAGGAGAAAGAACAATTGTGACGGGAAACCCGATGCGTGCGGGAATTCTCAAGAGTACACTACCAAGTTATAAAATTAAAAGATTATTTCAAAAGGCCCGACAGCAAAAAAAACCGGTAATTTTTATAACCGGCGGAAATCAAGGATCACATATTATAAATCAAACTGTTCTGGAAGCCTTGCCAGCACTTACTTTAAAAGCTGTTATAGTTCTTCAAACTGGTGACTCAAAATTCCATGACTTTGAGGATGCGAAAAGCAAACAATGCGAAGAGCTACTAACAGAAAAATGGATAGAGACGCAGGATTTCGGGTATATCTTAAAGCATGCCCATTTGGTTGTAGGGCGGTCTGGTATTAATACCCTTCTTGAATGTGCAATGTTTGGTACTCCTGCTTTATTGATCCCGTACCCATATCTGCAAGGTGACGAACAGATGGTCAACGCAAGGTTCTTTGAAAGTTTAGGATTGGCCAAGATATTACCGCAAAAAGACTTAAATTCGGAAACTCTGATAAGCTCCATTAGCTCAATGTTGGAAAATATTGAAAAATTAAAAAAACAGGCAGTTGCGGCGAAAAGCATTGTAACTCCTGATGCGGCAAAGAGACTGGCCCAGGAAACATTACTTCTTGCGACGAAGGCTGATGAATAAATTTGTTATCATTTTTTTGCTGCTCACATTAACTTTATCATTGGTCATATGGCAGCTGGGGATACTAAATATTCAGGAAATCCACATTACCATCAAAGACGATTCGTGTATTGTACCTGATGGCACGAAAAATCAGATCAAAGTTATGGGGCAAAATATTTTATTTGTTGATAAAAAAGATATACTTTTAAATCTGCAAAGAGTCATTCCCTGCATAAAAGATATAACAATTTCTCCGGAATTTCCCGGAAAACTCCGGATATCAATTATCCCAAGGGTACCTATGGCAGTTGTTCAATCTTTTAGACCTGTTATTTCACCTGATATTAAAACATTGGAAGCTTCACAATCTTCATCGTCCGCTTTAATAGATACTTCACCGCCACAGCCTTCAGGTAAGGTTTTTCTTGCCGATAATGATGGTTTTTTATTCGGTAGTTATGTGAAGGAGGATATCATCCCGAATTTATTTATTGAAGAACAGGATTTAAAAATAAATATGCAGCTTGATAAAATAAATCTAAATAAAACTGCGCAAGCTTTCAAATTATTAAGCAGCTCCCCTGTACTAAAAAATATTAATCTGACTGATGTTAAACTGATAGGTCAGAGTTTAATAATATTTGCCCAATATAAGGTGATTTTATCGCTCCAAAAGGATATTCCTTTGCAACTCGCCTCTTTACAATTAATTACGGAGAAGGCTAAAATAGACGGGAGGCTAATTGAAGTAGTTGATACCAGATTTAATAAACCGGTAGTTGTATATGCTCCCAAAAAATAGGTGAATTATAAATATGGCAAAAGATAAAGTAGTTTGCGCAGTAGATATTGGATCTTCTAAAATTGCGACCTTAATAGCTTCTATAGGGGAAGATGAAAAAGTCAATTTAATTGGTGTTTCTGCAACATTTTCAAGGGGGGTAAAAAAAGACCAGATTGTTGACATTGATGAGGCTGTAGGTTCAATCACAGAAAGTATTGAAGCAGCAGAAAGGATGGCAGGTTATTCAGTTTCATCAGCGTATGTATCTATCGGAGGACCACAAATTGAAAGCACTAACTCCCATGCCGTAGTGGCGGTTTCCAAACCGGAAGGCGAAATTGAAGAGAACGACGTATTGCGTGTAAATGATGCAGCCAGAGCAGTACCGCTTCCCGCATTAAAAGAGATTCTTCATGTAATTCCACGTTCATTTAGTGTTGACGGCCAGGAAGGCATTAAGGATCCCATCGGGATGGCCGGAGTGAGGCTCGAAACAGATACTCATATTATTACCGCACCTGCCCCAGCAATGAAAAATTTAGTTAAATGTATGGGAATTGTTGGTATAAATATTGACGAATTGGTTTTTTCCGGGGTTGCTTCTTCTTTTGCAGCTCTTACTGATACTGAAAAAGAGTTGGGTGTAATCTTAGTGGATATTGGCGGTGAAACAACAGATCTGGTTATATTTGTTGACGGTTCTACTGCTTATTCATCTGTTATTCCTGTTGGAGCGAGACACATCACTTCAGATTTAGCGGTAGGTCTTAGAGTGTCGCTTGAATCGGCGGAAAAGATTAAAATATATTTAGGGAAAAATATAAAAACACCCGCCTTACCGCATACGTCAGCAGAGGAAGATAATAAGTCAGTACTTAAAAAGATGCTGGCCGGGAAAGAGGAGATTTTAGATGTAAGAAGCGTGGGGATTTCGGAGGAGATTCAAAAGATATCAAGGAAAGCAGTTGTTGATTCAATAATCAGGCCAAGGGTCAGGGAAATTTTCGAACTGATTGGCAAGGAAATCAAAAAGAGTGGTTTTGGCGCCCAAACGCCCTCCGGTTTGGTACTTTGTGGCGGGGGGGCAATGACAGTCGGAATTTTAGAGCAGGCAAAATATGTGTTGGGGTATCCTGCACGCCTTGGAAAAATTGAAGGCATTTCAGGCTTGGTTGATGAAATTGATTCTCCTTCATTCACAACTGCTGCCGGTCTAATTTTATATGGTGCACACCTTTCCAGCCCGACCCAATTTACTTTACCGGTCCTTGCTAAAAATCTACCGATTAAAGACGTATTATCAAAAGGCATTAATTTAATTAAGTCTTTTCTGCCGTGATCCGCCAAGGGCAGGCACTCGACAAATGAAAAGTTTCTTGTTAAAATCGGCACATGCTCATCAAACCTGACGTTCAGAGATTTGCCAAGATTAAGGTAGTAGGATTAGGTGGTGGGGGTTGTAATGCGCTGTCTTCAATGATTGCTCTCCAGCAAATCCAGGGTGTGGAATTCGTTGCCATTAACACTGACGCACAGGCTCTTCTAGCTAACCAGTCCCCGACAAAGGTCCAAATTGGTGAAGCATTAACCAGAGGTTTGGGTTCCGGGGGGAGACCGGAGATCGGCAGGCAAGCTGCAGAAGAATCCGGTCAAAAAATTGAGGATGTGCTATCGGATGCCGATATGGTCTTTTTAACTGCAGGTATGGGAGGAGGTACAGGGACAGGTTCAATTGCTGTTGCTGCATCGGTTGCTAAGAAAGTTGGAGCTTTAACCGTAGCGGTAGTGACAAAACCATTTAAATTTGAAGGTACCAGAAGAATGATTGTGGCCGAAGAGGGCCTTGAAGAGTTAAAAGATAAAGTAGACGCACTGATTGTTATTCCCAATCAAAGGCTTTTGGAAGTTGTTGACAAAAATATGACACTGCAAGAAGCTTTTAAGATGGCAGATTCAGTATTGGGTCAGGGTGTACAGGGAATTTCGGATTTAATTGTCATGCCGGGTCTTATCAATGTGGACTTTGCTGATGTTAAAACAATAATGACTGATGCCGGTTCGGCACTGATGGGTATCGGGGAGGCAGGAGGGGAAAACAGGGCAGAAACGGCTGCGAGAATGGCTATTGCCTCGCACCTTTTGGAAGTTTCAATTGAAGGTGCCAAGGGAGTACTTTTCAATGTTGTTGGAGGACCGGACCTTGGCATGGAAGAAATAGACAGGGCAGCCAAAATTATTGCCGGGGCTGCTGATCCTGATGCCAATATTATTTTCGGGGCAACTATTAAAGATGATTTAGTTGATAGAATCAGGATTTCTGTTATAGCCACAGGTTTTGACCAGACCAGAGCTAAACTTCGTGAATACGCAGGGACCGGTCTTAGCCAGTTGACAGGTATGGGAATGCCACAGCCACAGCCACAGGCACAAACACAAATAACATCTGATGATGACGCAGTGAATCAGGATGACACACAAAGTGAAGTTGAAATTGAAGAGCCTGATGATGAGGAGAGATTAAACATTCCAGCTTTCTTGCGCCGAGGTAACTAATTATGGAAAAAACGCGACCAGGTGTATTGGGGCTTCCAAGAGAGTTTTCTCTAGATCCCGACCAAAGACAAGACCAGGTTTGGTGCGCTATTTATGCGGGTTTTAATAGGTTGACCACGAGATTTGGTAAATATGCGGCAAGACTCTGGGAACCTACTCACTCGAATACTTTTCTGCATAATACTACTGATGGATTTGTGGATAGCGTTCTAGGAGAAAATAACCCCCCGGAAAACATCGATCCCAGATCAATCAAACAGGTTAAAACAAATTTAGCTAAAATGCGGCTTTATTACCAACGGAACGGTTCGGGACGACAATTACATGTAAATTCACTGGTTTTAGACCGCCCCTTGGAAACTGCCGTAAATGTTGCGAGTACGGTTATTTATGCTTGGGGTGATGGCCATATCCCGTCTTGGAGATTGACTCGTTCGGAAAATGGAGAAGTAAGAGAATTAAGATCGAAAGTCCTGAAAGCCTTTATGGACGAGACCGCAAAAAGGGCTTACAATGAGCTGGTAGAATATTCTACTTTCGAATCATTGGGATTGTTCAAACCTCCGCTCTCAAGACTAAAAGACCGTGTTTTAATTGATCGGGCTATTTTAGCAATTTTAGTAAAACAGCTTGCCCAGGCATTTAGACCAAATATTAGTGACGCAATTTTTAGGATCACACAAGGTAAGTATTCTCCTGAGGAAATAGAGATCCTCAATAAAAAAATGGGTACAGACCCAATGACAGGATGCAGCAACAATTTCTTTGTGGCAGGATTCCTTAGACCCCTGGGTTCGTTACGTGCTCCTTTACCATTAGCTAGGGATGTGGCCAAGCAGGCCATGTCCTATCGAGCCCAGAAAATACGGGATAGTCTCAAATGGACATGTGCTGGATTGGGGCTAGAATCTCCAAAGTTACTTCCTAACTATTGGAAAAGACCAGATATTCAGGATCAAATAAAAACAAATTCAAGAAGCTAGCCAGTTTTGTTGCTTTCTGTTAAAATTTACCCATGAACAAATTTAAGCCGGTTTCCTCACAAGTTGATTTACCCACTATTGAGGAAGAGACACTAAAATTTTGGAAAGAAAATAAAATTTTTGAGAGATCAATTGAGGAGCGGCCAAAAGATAAGAAATATACTTTTTATGACGGACCGCCTTTTATTACAGGTTTGCCACATTATGGCTCACTCCTTCCAAGTATTGTGAAAGACTTATTCCCGCGTTATCAAACAATGATAGGTCATAAAGTAAGAAGAGTTTGGGGTTGGGATTGCCATGGATTACCGGCAGAAAACAAAGTGGAAGCCCAGCTTGGTATAAAATCCAAAAAAGCAATTGAAGAATTAGGGGTAGATAAATTTATAAACGCCTGCAGAGCATATGTATCCGATGTTTCATCTGAATGGAATTGGTACATTGACCACATTGGCCGCTGGGTTGACATGGAACATGCCTATCGAACAATGGATCTTTCCTATATGGAAAGTGTGATGTGGGTTTTTAAACAGCTTTATGAGAACAAATTAATTTATAAGGGCAAAAAAGTAGTTATGTTTTGTACTCGTTGTTCTACGCAGTTGTCAAATTTTGAGATCGCTATGGATAATTCCTATAAGGACATTGACGATCCTTCGGTCTATATTAAATTTCCTGTTAAAGGGAGAAAAAATATTTATTTTCTTGTGTGGACAACTACCCCCTGGACACTGCCAGGCAACTTAGCTCTTGCAATTAACCCTGATGAAGAATATATAGGCGTGGAAGTAGGAAATGAACTATTAATAGTTTCTAAAAAGCTAGTCGATAGAAGTTTGGATCAGGATTGGGTTCTAAAAGAAAATTACAAAGGCAAGGAGTTAATCGGGATGAGGTATGAACCTTTATATAATTTTTTTCAGACTGGCGATAGGGACTACAAAATATACGGAGCTGATTTTGTCACTACAGATGAGGGAACGGGAATCGTCCATATCGCTCCAGGGTTTGGAGAAGATGATTATGAGTTAGGACAAAAAGTTGGTCTAAGTATTATTTCTCATGTTGACGATGCGGGCAAAATTACGGAGGAGATTACTCCTTGGAAAGGGATGTATATTAAAGACGCCGACAAGAAAATTAAAGATGACCTTATCGGCCGCGGTTTGCTCTTCAGGTCACAAATAGTTAAACATAGTTATCCTTTTTGCTATAGATGTGATACCCCACTAATTTATAAGGCTGTTGATTCGTGGTTTGTAGCCGTAAATAAAATAAAGAATCAAATGCTTGAAACAAATAATAACATTAGTTGGGTTCCCAAACATATGAAAAACGGAAGATTTAAAAAGGGTATTGAATCAGCACCGGATTGGAATATTTCAAGAAGCAGGTATTGGGGGTCGCCCATGCCGGTGTGGGAATGTCCTTGCGGCGAAATATTTGTGCCTGGGTCAGTCAAAGAATTGGAAGAGGCCTCTGGCCAAAAAATTACTGATCTACATAAACCAGCTATAGATGAAATTAAAGTACCCTGTAAGAAATGTCAGGAGAAAGCCGTAAGGGTCAAGGAAGTTCTTGACTGTTGGTTCGAATCGGGGTCCATGCCGTATGCACAACTACATTATCCTTTTGAAAATAAAGAAGAATTCGAGGACAGCTTCCCGGCTGATTTTATTACTGAATATATCGCTCAAACACGGGGGTGGTTTTATAATTTGCATGTAATATCAAATGCATTAAGACGGTCTGAATCCTTCAAAAATGTTGTTGTCACCGGGACATTACTTGGTAATGATGGGAGAAAAATGAGTAAGTTGTTTGGTAACTACCCTGACCCAAAAATGTTGATCAATAAATATGGTGGAGATGCGCTAAGGCTTTATCTAATGAGTTCCCCGGTGATGAAGGGAGAAGATATGAATTTTTTTGAGGAGGGAGTGGCGGATAATTACAAATTTCTATTGGTTTTATGGAACTCATATAAATTCTTTATTGATTATGCGTCAGTATTTAATTTTGATCCGGATAAATTCCCATTAGGATCAAACGGGAAGTTTCTTAAAGTGATGGATAGGTGGATTTTGTCACGTCTGGAACAATTGGCACTTGATTTGAATATTGCCTTTGGCAGTTATGATACTATACAGATTTCGAGACTCCTAAAGGAATTTCTAACGAATGATTTCTCGACATGGTATATTCGAAGAAGCCGAGACAGGATAAACAATAGCGGTGATGTAGTTGACCGGAACGTTTGTCTTAGTATTATGTATAAGGTTTTATCAGATTACAGCAAATTACTTGCTCCTCTCGCGCCATTTATTTCCGAGGAAATATTTATGAAACTAACAAAAGAGGATTCTGTTCACCTACAGTATTACCCGCAGGGGGATAAAGCTTTATTGGATGAGAGATTAATGGAAGATATGGTAAGGATCCGCCAGTTGGTCGAAATGGGCCATGCCAAGCGTAAGGAAGCAGGGATAAAACTTCGACAGCCTCTTTTAAAATTTACTTACTCTTTGCCTGAAAAGTTAAGCGCTGATTTGGAACAAATTATGGCTGATGAATTAAATGTCAAGAAAATTGAATACAAAAAGTCCTCATTAAATGAGCTAAAAGGGGATGTGGATACAAATATTACTCAAGAGTTAAAAGCAGAGGGCGAAGCCCGCGAATTGATCCGCAATATTCAACAAATGAGGAAAGTGATGAACTTGACATTAAATGACAAGATTGTAGTTTTTGCCCCAAATCTTACTAGTGATGAAAAATTGATTGATTTTATAAAAAAACAAACCAATGCAGTTAAGTTACAGATTGCTGAAACGCTTAAAATTGAAGTTGTTTAATGAATGCTAAGATTCTTTGGCCGGATTTATTAATTGCCTTACCTACGGTACTCCTTTTAAGTTTAGGGTCAATTGTGATTTACTCACAGGACCCCAAATTTGCCGTTCAACAAGTCATATTTGCAGTTTTAGGACTGGTGGTATTTTGGGCTATATCCCTTTTTAATTTTGAGATAGAAAGTCCGCTTATTAAATTATTATATTTCATTAATTTGGGCCTTCTTGCAATTACATTTATCATTGGTTTTGAAACAAGAGGTTCACTGCGGTGGCTGCAGATAGGTCCTTTACAACTTCAGCCTTCTGAACTGGCTAAACCTGTTTTAATTTTATTTTTGTCCAGATTTTGGGCAAACCATACCGCATCGTGGAAAAATATAATTATCAGTTTATTATTTGTGTTACCTTTTGCTGTGCTCATCTTTAAACAGCCGGATTTAGGAACAGCCTTGACAATTGTAGCTATATGGTTAAGCTTGCTTTTGGCAGCAAATGTGTCACTTTTAAAACTTGCCTCTTTGTCCCTTATCTCTTTATGCTTAGCCCCGCTTGCCTGGTTTTCATTAAAAGATTATCAAAAAAGCAGAATTTTAAGCTTCCTTTCACCGGAGAATGACCCTTTAGGAACAGGCTATAATGTAATACAGTCAACTATTGCTGTAGGTTCAGGCCAGATTTTTGGGAGAGGTCTGGGAAGGGGAACCCAAACAAGGCTGCGTTTTTTACCGGAATTTCGAACTGATTTTATTTTTGCCTCGATTGCTGAAGAATTAGGTTTTTTGGCATCATTCTCTGTCTTAGTGCTTTATAGTATTTTGGTGATCAGAATTTTTAAGATAGTAAGGTCGGTTTCGGGTAAGTTCGGTATTTTGGTGCTTTATGGCGTTTTGGGGATGTTTTTTTTCCAAATAACAGTCAATATCGGCATGAATATCGGAGTAGTTCCTGTAACCGGCATCACCCTCCCGCTTCTTTCATATGGCGGAAGCTCGCTTTTATCAACCATGATTTCGCTCGGGCTTGTCGCCTCAATTGCCAGATATAACATAAAAAGAAATACTTTTATTGACAGTTAAAGCTCACCAGGGTACAATTCGTGCATATGGATTGGGTTATTTTTGAATTAGGTGGAAGACAATATCAAATCAGGCCGGGTGAGGAACTTGAAGTAGATCGTTTGCCTGACAGTACCAAAAAATTATCTTTGGACAAAATACTGATGTTGTCGGAGAAAGGCAAAATTGAACTCGGAAAACCTTATATTAAGAAAAACTTATCAGTTGAAGTTGTAAAAAATGTCCGCCATAAAAAAATTAGAGTGGCCACTTATAAAGCTAAATCTAATGAAAGGAAAGTTATGGGGCAAAGGAGAGAAGTTACAATTGTTAAGTTATTACCGTGAAAAGGCCTATTGACATAAGTTTTCACAGAGATTAAATTATACCTATGGCACATAAAAAAGCGGGGGGATCAGCCAGTACAAATAGGGATTCAGTTTCAAAAAGACTTGGAGTCAAGCTTTATGGCGGAGAAAAAGCTGCTATTGGGAATATTCTGATCCGTCAAAAAGGTAATAAATTCTATGCCGGAAAAGGTACAAAACAGGGCAATGATTTTACAATATATGCTGCCATATCCGGTAAAGTTAAATTTCTAACACGGTTGGGGAAAAGAGTTGTACAAATCGATGGATAACGGGGACCAAATCTTCGAACTTGATGTTAATCTCCTGGAGGCTAACCCTCTTCAACCAAGGGGGTTGATTGCTCCGGAGTCTCTGGCTGAACTTGCAGAATCAATCCGCGAACACGGAGTACTGGAACCCCTTGTTGTGGCAAAAACACCGGCCGGGTTCCAAATTATTGCAGGTGAGAGGCGCTGGCGCGCTGCCAAACTGGCCGGGCTGAAAAAGGTTCCGGTTGTAATCAAGGAAACTTCTCCGCAAGGTATGCTGGAAATGGCTATTGTAGAAAACGTCCAGAGGCAAGACTTGAATCCTTTGGAACGGGCCCAGGCGTATAGGCGCTTAATGGATGAATTTGGGCTGGGAAATTCCGATATTGCCACACGTGTAGGCAAAAGTCCAGCCTATATTTCCAACACTATACGACTTTTAACTTTGCCGGATGCACTGAAAGATGCCTTAATGTCAGGGCAAACAACAGAGGGTCACGTTCGGGCACTTTCTTCCCTTGAGGACCCGCATTTAATTATTGAAGCGTACAAAGTTGTTCTTAGAAAAAATCTGTCCGTCAGGGGGGCTGAAGATTTAGTCAGAAGGATGAGGGCAGAACATGGTTTGGACACCAAAAAGGGCTCCGGACGCGGTGAAAAGATGCATATAATCAACGATGAGGTCAATAATATTCAGGCGAATCTTTCAAAAAGCCTTTCTTTTGAGGAAAGGCCGGCCCAGGTAAAATATGTGCTTACCGGAAATCATGCACGGTTGGAAATCAGGCTTCCTGGTATCCCGGATGAAACTTCGGATGTAGTAAGGAAACTTTATGAGGCTATTGCTTCCTATTTCAGGTCAATCTGACACCTTGCCAAGAAAAATATACTGGATTTTCCCAAGCGGCCAATACCTGAAAAATGCCTGGCCGATAATAAGATTTGTTTTAACAGGTCCCCAAGCTCTGGAATCGGAACTGTTGCCGCGGTTATCTCCCATTACAAAATACTGATCTTCGGGAATTATTATTTCCTCACTTTCGTTAAGATAGCCTTCACCGGGAGTAATTGTTCCTTGTGGTAAGTATAGTTCCGGTAATTCATTACCATTAATGTAAACCCTGCCTCCCATCAATTTAATTTTTTCTCCCGGCAGTCCAACTATCCTTTTAATAAAATTTCTGCTAGGGTTTGCCGGATCATGAAGAATGACCACCATTCCCCGCTTTAAAGCACTGAAATATGTTACCAATTTATTGGTAATTAGATAATCCTTATCTTGAAAATTAGGAACCATTGAACGCCCGGAAACAATATGAGGCTCGGCTATAAGAAGGCGCAGGGCAATAAAAATGGCCGCTAGGATTGCTGTAAATTCAATAAATTCTGCCAGTTTCCCTTTAAATTTATCCAGTTTGGTTGGTTCATCAACGGTTATATAATCAGGTTCCATAGGAGTATTATCCCTCCTTTTAGGTTTGTAACGCAATAGCTTGGATGGTACAATATTCAAAAGTAAAAGATGGATCCGTAGCTCAGAGGTAGAGCGATCCGTTCACATCGGATAGGTCGAAGGTTCAAGTCCTTCCGGGTCCACCAAAATATGGATTATTTTAGGAATTTATTTAGATATAAAGACTTGTTTCTACAATTAACCCTGCGTGAAATTAAGGCAAAATATAAGCAATCCATTTTAGGATATTCGTGGGTAATCCTGGTTCCGCTTATAAATCTGGGAGTTTTAAGTATCGTATTTTCGTACCTTTTTAAAGTTCCAACCGGTAATATTCCTTACCCGATTTTTTTATTTGTAGCACTTGTCCCCTGGCTTTTTCTATCAAATGCTGTTTCATCCGCCACAGGTTCAGTTATTGCCAATGGCAGTCTTGTAACAAAGGTTTCCCTTCCCAGGGAGATTTTACCTGCGTCTGCCGTTACCTCAAAACTTGTGGATCTTTTTTTAATGATGATTATTTTGTCGTTTTTTTTGATTCTTTATAAGATTTCTTTTCATCCTACGTTACTATTTGCTCCTGTTATAGTACTAATCCAAATATTATTGATTATGGGAGTTTCATTTTTCCTGTCGGCCGGTAATGTTTTTTATAGGGATATTGAACACGCTGTGGGGTTACTTTTGATGGTTTGGATGTACCTGACACCAATTGTTTATTCCCCGGACCTCATCCCAAAAGATTTGAAAAGCTTATTTTATCTTAATCCGATGGCGGGGATAATTGACGCATACAGGAATATTATTCTTGACGGTAATTTACCTGATTGGGGAAGCTTTTGCTATTCCGCTGCTATTTCCCTGGCAGTTTTTGTACTTGGATATCTCTATTTTAAAAATAGGTCAAGATTTTTCGCTGATGTAATTTAAATTATGGAAGCTAATATTGTGGTAGATTTTAGCGGAGTTGGTAAACAATTTAAAAAGGGACATAAATTTCTTTTAAAAGAAGCGTTCCTGGATTTTTTCAGGGGAGAGAAACTGGAAAATTTTTGGGCAGTTAAAGATGCCACATTTAAAATAAAAAAAGGGGAAATAGTGGGAATAATCGGAGCCAATGGTTCAGGAAAAAGTACAATTTTAAAATTAATGGCGGGAGTTTTGACTCCAACTAGGGGAGAAGTAAAAGTTATTGGCAGGATTGGTCCTTTAATTGAGCTTGGCGCGGGGTTTCACCCGGAACTTACCGGCCGGGAAAATATTTACCTAAACGGTACAATCTTAGGCCTTTCAAAAAAGAAAATAGATAAAAAATTTAGTGACATTGTTAAATTTGCAGAACTGTCGGAGTTTATTGATACACCTGTCAAACATTATTCCTCCGGTATGTATATGAGACTGGGGTTTTCTATAGCAATCCATATTGACCCGGACATTTTGTTAATTGATGAAATTTTGGCGGTAGGAGATACCAATTTCCAAAGAAAATGTCTGGATAAAATGAGAGAGTTTCATGAAAAAGGTGCGACAATCATCCTGATAACCCATTCCCTGGACTTGGTAAAGAGTTTTTGCCAGCGAGCCATTTTACTATGGAGCGGTAAAATTATATATGCAGGTTTACCTGATAAAGCCATTAAAAAATATGCACAAATTTAAGACAGTAGTTAAGAAAATAGTAATCTCGAATCCCAAAGGTGCATGGCTTTTTGGGGCTTTTAAAAGGGACGGAATCCGTGGCGTATTTTTTGAGATAATATTGACGACTCTCATAAAAGTGGGACTGGATGGCTATTTTAGGATCCGCAAGCAGGCTTTTTTCTTATATAAGGGGTCAAAGCATCTTAGGTTATTCGAAAAGTTTATGGCGGCGGAAAAAGACAGCAAGAAATCCGTACTAATGTCACCGGGGAAAGACCTACTTAAGAAAGGAATCCTGCCCATTGAGGAAATATGATAGTCCAATTTACAGCGCCTCTTCTGGATCATAGCGGATACGGTGAAGCTTCACGCAATACCCTGATGGCAATACTCTCATCTGGTATAAAAGTGACGACCAAAATTGCCTCTTTTACGCCTGATAAACTTGAGGTAGGGAGGGCAGGGTATTTGGCAAAAAGGCTCGAGAATAAGTACAAGGATTATGATATTAACCTGATTGAACTTACTCCGGAACATTTTCCGATCTTTTTTGAGAAAGGGAAATATAATATCGGGTATTTCTTTTGGGAAGTGCTGGGTGCAGATAGAAAGTGGGTAAAATGGTGCAATCTGATGGACGAAATCTGGCTTCCCTCACCAATATTTGGCGAAGTCTTTCGTAAATCAGGGGTGAGAAAGCCTATTAAAATTGTACCCAGCTGTATGGATATGGATGTTGATAAATATATACCATTTAAGCTGGATGTCCCGCGCCCGAAAGTAATTTTTTATTCCATCTTTCAATGGACAGAAAGAAAAAACCCCAGGGTTCTTCTGGAAACCTACTGGAAAACATTCCGGGGGAGGGAAGATGTAATATTAATGATTAAAACATACAGGAATGATTTTTCTTCCAAAGAAAGAGAGGCTATCAGAACGGATATTAGAAAATGGAAAAAACAACTTAAAGCTAAAGACTATCCGGCTGTGTGGTTGGTTCTGGAAGATATGACCACCGGGGAAATTATGAGAATGCACAAGGGTGCGGATGTATTTGTGTCTGCACACAGGGGGGAGGGCTGGGGATATCCGCAAATGGCAGCCATGGCTTTCGGAAATCCGATTATTTCGACAAATTTCGGGGGGATTCATGAGTATTTACCTCCAAGGACCGGATATCTGATAGACTGCAAATTTTCAAATATTTTTAATATGGAACATATCCTTTGGTATCACCCGGAACAGATGTGGGCAGATGTAAATACCAGTGCTTTAGGGAAGGCAATGATAGATGCGTATCAAGATCGGAAGAAACGGGAAGAAATTGGCAGTTCGGGTCAAAATTTTGTACGGAAGCATTTTAATTATGTAGCAGTTGGCGAGCAAATCAGAAAATTACTTAACTCGAAGATGTAGGAGTTGGCTCAAGAATAATTTTGCGGATAATTTCGGTAAAATTCCCCACACTACTTTGAGCCTTCACTTTTATTTCGTTTTCACCTTCTGTAAGTTCAATACTCTTGGAAAAATTTCCATCTGAAGAGACAATAACCCGGGTACTGTTTATGGTCACTTCAATATCTTTCCCTGCATCTGTAGATCCGGAAACTGTAATACTCTTATCCTTTACTGCCTGATTATCCTGTGGCTCCCGGACTTCAAGTTTTGGTTTTTCATTAGAATAGAATACCTTGACACCCTTTGAAGGAAGACTTTTTGTACCTCTTTCATCAATGGTTTTACCAAAAAAATTATTATTCCCCAAGTTAAGATCTATCGGACCTGAAATAAAACTGCCGTCAGTTTTGACGTCGGCAGTTTCAACGAGTGTTTCATCTAAATATATTTCCACACGGGTTTGGGGTGTGGAATATCCTTTAATTATAATTTGGGCCGAACTTGTAGCCTCAAATGGGATGGAAAAAATTGGCGGAGTCAAGGCTATAGTCTCTGATACGGGTTTCTGGACAGGAGTAGAATCCTTATACTTATTCAGGAATGTAAGAGAGCTAATTAAATTTGGCAAGACCCATGATAGGAATAAGTAAATAAAGATGACTAAAATAATGATAGTTAAAAGGAATCTTTTGCGCCCGCGTCTTTCCAGACGCCTTGCAAGGTAGGACCTTTGCTGGTATTTATATTTTTTCATATGGAGCCGGTGGACGGAATCGGACCGTCGCTCTTCACTTTACGAAAGTGTTGCTTTACCACTAAGCTACACCGGCAGTATAGCAACATTTTACAAGAAATACGGGAAATATGGAAATTATAAAATTTCGTAGCTTAAGGTGGCATTGACTTTAATTTCTGATGAACCCGGTTCTATCTCTGTTTTGGGTGAACCGGCTGAAATGGACAGGTCTCGGGAAAGGGGAATGGGAAAGGCTCCGCCACCAAAATTTTCAGAATAATTCACTAGTTTTCCAAGCCGGAACCCGGCAATTCTGGCGGCAGATTCTGCCTTCTTTTTGGCCGCATCAACGGCTTTCTTCCGGGCCTCATCTTCAGCCTTGGCTTTTTCATCCACATCAAAACTAATTGAACTGATTTGATTTGCCCCGCTCGTGGTCGCCGCATCAATAACCTGGTTAATCAGGTCAATATTCCTAATTTTGATTAAAAAGTTGGTGGAAGCATTATATCCGGTGATGCGCTGGATGTTGCTTTGGAAATCATAATTAGGGTTAATAGTGTAATTGGTAGTTTGGATATCTTTTTCTTCGACCCCAAGCTTCTTGATAGATGCAGCAATATTGTTTGAAACCGTATTGATTTGGTCTTGGGCCTCTTTGACGGTATTGCCTTTTGCAGTGACACCTGCGGAAATTAAAGCAATATCTGGTTTTACAGTGACACTGCCTTCACCTGAAACATTAAAAGTATCGGACTTGGTTGTGGTAATACTGTTTATTGAAAAAGAAATTGGCCCCGCAATTTTTGTATAAAGAAATAATAAAACAAAGAAGGCAAAAATGGATAAAACAATGGCCCCAACCTTTTGCATTGCCTATATTATATCACCTCTGGTGATGGGAAGTTTAATTGACGATGTTACTAGGGGAACCATTAAGAAAATTTTCAATATTCTCAATAAATATTTCCGGTTTTCTTTCCAGGGCTTCACTGGTGAAATATGCCATTGGTGGATAAATAATGCAATTCTTATATTGCGAAAGTTTTTTCAGGTCATCTTCAGCAGTCTCATCAGAATGATCAAAAATGAATGTTACATCTCCTTTTTTCAGCCTGCCAACTAAGGCGTCAATATCCACAAGTTCCATAGGTGCAGTGTTGATAATTACCCCCCCATTTTTAGGCTCTGTATCCTTTTAGTGTTTAAAACTTTCTCAGTTTCCGTAGTTTGGGCCAAATTTATGGAAAGAAAATCTGCTTCTGCAATTAAAGAATCAACATCCTGATATTTAACTCCTCTTTTCTCATATTCCGGTTTCCTCGTTCTTGACCAGTATTTTGTATCTGCTCCGAAGCCCAAAGCAATTTCTGCCACCCTGGCTCCTATGCTTCCGAGACCTAGGACGCCAAAGACTTTGTCTTTAAGTTCAGTTTGAGAAAGCCCTGCTTCAGAATAATTAGTCTGCCTGCCTCTCACTTTGCCTTCTTCAATTTTTCTAATATTTTCAAGAAGTGCTGCAAAAGTAAATTCAGCTACCGCTTCCGTTGAATAGCCAGGGATATTACAAACAGTAATTCCTTTTTCTTTGGCGGAAGGGGTATTAATTTTGCCGTAAGCAGTGGAAAGAACACCAATATACTTTAAGTTTGGGGCTTGCGCCAAGTCCTGTTTTGTGATTGTAACTCCAAAACCACAAAGTAGGCAGTCAGTGCTAGAAAGTTCCTTTTGAATTTGCGGGCTGTCCTTTGGGAGAAGCACTTTTTGCTCAGTGAATTCGTCTATCTTGTCCCAATGCTTTTGGTCCAGTTGAGTTTCATTAATTCCTATGAATAAGGCTTTTTTAAACTTCACAACAAGATTATACCACTTCTTAAAAAAATGAGCTGGTGATCGGAGTCGGACCCGCGATTTCAACTTGGGAAGCTGACGTATTACCTCTATACTAATCCCGTAAATATTTTTTTGAATCCATTACCATCTTTAGAGGATAAGGATTTCAATAATCTTTCAGGGTTACAACTTTAATATTTGAACCTCTCCCTTGATCTTTTATATTATCAGTTACCAAAGTAGCATTACATTGTTTAGCTAGCGACATAAAAGATGCATCATAGTAACTTACTCCTAAATTGTGAGCCAAAGAATAAGTTTCTTTTGCCTGTTGTTCTGATTCTGAGACAAAGGTCACAGGTAATGAATATGCAGTACCGAGCGAAGTGTATGCTTGATTTGGTGTAAGTTGCTTGCCTTTTAGAAGGACATTCCCAATTTCATATTTAATTAGCTCGGGAACAATAAGCTCTACCTGTCCGTTTTTAACATCCTGAAGAATTTTATCTGCACTATCTAGACCCTGTTCATTATTCTTATTTAACCATTTAATAAAAACAGAGGTATCAACAACTAAAGTTTTCATTAATGTGATCTACGATCCTGCTCCAAAAATTCTGCAGCACTGATTTTACCCTTACTTGAAATTGCTCTAGATTTCCTTATATTTTCCCAGACCTGATCCCAATCCACCTTTTTTTGGTGAGGTTTAATTACAATTTCGTCAGGTTTGAGTACTGAAATAGATACGGCAGACATAGGAGTAACCCAGCTTACAACTCTACGGATAGAATCAGGTATTGTCAATTGGCCTCTGTCTCGAACAATGCTAACTGTTTTCACGCCTTTCAGAATATCAGAAAATCAGAATCTTGTCAAGAAGCAAATCAGGAGCGGGTGACCGTACTTCGCTCGAACCTATCTAAGTATATCACGCCTGATCTAATTTTACAGGTTAAAACACTAAAAGAATATTTAGGAATTGAAACATTCTATTAAAATCTTCAAACCTAGAAAAGTTGATTTAACAATCTATTAGTATATAATCCTTTTCTATGGGAAAAGAAGAGCTTCAGACATTTAACCCATCTGCAAGCGAATATCTCGCAGTTGGTAAAAACCTAGCTAAAGCTGGTTTTGTACATGTAAAGGCTTCTAGAAGATTACACAAAGAAGGAATTCCTTGGTATCCCAGTGGATCTTTTCTTTTACCAATAATAAGCGATTTAACAGAAAGAACTGTTCCTGATACTGTGCTGCCCTTAATTACACATTTAAATCATTACATGCGACAAACAGATGATTTCTTCGATGAAAGAGAAGATTTTCCAAGCTGGAGTGAATGCAAATATGGTGTTCAACAAACACAATCAGTATTATTACATGCTATTTCACAATCAGATATTGATCCTTCTAAAAAACGTATGATATTCCACAAAATTGCAGGATTAAGAAGAGATGCCTACTTATCCTTACAGCAAAAAGATAGATGGAAAGAAAGTCCCACCTTTGAAGAGGCATATACTCATAGAGTAAATACTACTGGACTTTTTTCGAGAATTGTAGCTGATATTTGGTGTATTGTAACCGACACATCTAAAGAAAAACAGGCAGGAGCAAAAGATGCTTTACAAAGAATTGGAATGACCTTCCAGTACATAGATGACTTAATGGATATCCGAGATGATACAGATACCGATGGAAATTTAGTACTTGCAACTTTGAATGAAAATGCAGAGGAAAGACAAGAAGTCACCCAGGTGCTAACTGACATAAAAGGTAAACCTCGAGTCTTGGATTTACTTACGCGCTTTGCTCCTCAATCTACTAATACTCTTTTGAGAAGAATGGATGAGGAAGCTGCATCACTAAGGAATATTTCATCTTCTACTGAACGAACTATAAGGGGCACAGTGAAACTAATACTACCACGTATTGTTATATCCAGCGATTCATTTTACCGTAAAATTGCGGTTTGGTAGAAAATTATAAGGTTCAAATCCCATACCCAGTAGGAAGATTTCTAGTTGCAGTTACTATCTTCATAACACCCAAAAACAGACCGACAAATCAAGCTAATCTGGCATTATTAAAAATACAGTCCGATTTGGAGCGGGATATGGGAATCGGACCCACGATTTCAACTTGGGAAGCTGATGTATTACCTCTATACTAATCCCGCACTTCGTCGTTACACTCCTCAGTGTAAACTTGCAGGGTAATTATACCATCCCAAGGGATTTTAGCGGGGGAGCTTTAGGGTTTGTCCTACTTCAATTACATCAGGATTAGCAATATTATTGGCTTCCACAATTTGAGTATAAACTGTTGGATCTCCATAGGCCCTGCCTGCAATAGTTGAGAGCCAGTCTCCCTCGGCCACAGTATAAGTTTCTCCACTGATTTTTTCTCCCCAAATTGTTAAATTGGTTGAACCACCTGTGCCTGTGCTTTCAGCAGATGCTTCCAGTTTGGGAATGTCCAAAACTTGTCCCACCTCTAAAACATCAGGATTTTCCAGCTTATTAGTAGTGGAAATTTCACTATATTTATACCCATCCGCATAATATTTTTGGGCAATATCAAACAGGGTATCACCTTCTTTAACAGTATATTTCCCGGGAAGGTTTTCTACTTTAACATCTTCAATTGTTTCAGTCTTCCCCGCTGGGCCTATTTCTGCATCAGGTCCCCTTTTAACATAATTAAAAATAAGGATTCCGGCTATAACCACAATTAATGCCCCAATAACAAAATTAAGGTTAGCTTTTTCCAGATGAAGCTCTTTTTGCAGCTGCTGTAAAATTGTATCCTCGGAAGCTTTATTCACTTTTCTTGGCAATGTTTTTCACCTCCCTATAGATTTATTGGGCAGGTCTTTCTTGCATTCTTTTTACCTGATTTAAAAGTGTTTGTCAAGAGAGTGATGAATTTGTTACAATTAACAAGTTGCTTGGGGCCGTAGCTCAATTGGTTAGAGCGCTTCCCTGTCACGGAAGAGGTCGCGGGTTCGAGTCCCGTCGGTCCCGCAGCAAAGATTAATTTCCTATATATCTTGATCCGGGCCGATTACCCAGCGTTTTTCCCCATCTGGATTTACAAGCTCTTGAAGGACAATACTGGCTTGGTTAGTTCTAAAAACAATTATATTAATGTCATCCTGAGATGGAGTATTTGGATTTTTTTGCCTTGTTTTATACTCCCGCAGTTTGGAAAGTTCTAAATTATTTGGATCAAGACCTAATTTCTGATAAATTACTTTTACAACGACTTTCTTTTCAGCTGAAGTCAGATCTTCCATAGTTCTTTCATCAAATCCCATTGAAGATGGGTCAATGGGACGGGGAATATCCAGTAAAATTTCAGCATTCTCTAAAAGATCATTTAATCCTTGTGTAAAATTAGCCTCAAAGGCTTCCAATTGTTTTTCTTCTTCATTTTCTGGCATGGATAGATTATACCATTAACTTGAATTTGAAATTATAATAATTTCAATACTTATGGAGCGAATTCTTACAGTTCATGATTTATCTTGTTACGGAACAGCTTCCTTGGGTCTTGCCATACCGGTTTTGACTGCCATGGGACATGAAGTTATAGCATTACCTTCGGTTATTCTATCCTCCACTACAGATATTGATAATGATCCGATTATCTTAGAAACCACTAGTTGGATGCATAAGGTTGTAGAAAGGTGGAAAGAACGCAACCTAATTTTTGATGCAATTTATACCGGATGACTTGGTGATCCAAAACAAATAGATTTGCTTATGAATATTTGTGAGACATTAACTACTAATAAGACGACAATATTCATTGATCCGGTTTTAGGTGATGGGGGATCGTTATACCCATGTCAGGAAGAATTATCAAAAGAAATGTACCGGCTTGTCAGGAAAGCCCATGTTCTTACTCCTAACCCCACAGAAGCAGCACTTCTTTTGGGGGAGAAACCGTCTGAATACGGTGTACAAAAGGATGGGACAATTAGTGTTGCCCTGGCTGAAGATTTAGTGAAAGATCTTGCGTCTGCTTATTCCCGGACACTACCTATTATTAAATCTGTTTCAGAGGATGACAATATAGGTGTATGCGTAAGGTTTACCCCTGACAATACTGATCACCTGCAAAAACCTGTAACAGAAACAATATTAGCAAGGCGTTCTGGAAATGTTTCAGTTGGAGGAACTGGTGATCTTTTTGCTTCACTTTTAATCGGAAAATGGTTGATACAGAGTTTGTCGGTGTAAGGCGGAATAGATAAAAAGCTTGCCATAATTAAATCATCCATTAAAACTATTTCCAATATTATGAAAGATGTACAAAGGGAAAATATGAATCATTTACCATTTAGGAGTTTATTATTACTGGATGATATTGGTTGAATATAGCTGCATGTTATACTATTTTTAATGAATGACTTCACCAATGCCGAGGTGGCCAGGAAGCTTCAGGAAGTGACTGCAGCTTATACCCTAAACAAAGGCAACCTTTTTCAAATTCGGGCCTATGAAAATGCCGCTACCTCAATTGAGCATTCCACATCCGAAGTAAAAGATTTATGGGAAGAAGGAAACCTTGATAAAATTTCCGGAATTGGGGAGGCTATAAAAGCGCATCTGGATGAACTTTTTAAAACAGGGAAAGTTAAACATTGGGAAGAGATTAAAAAGGGGATTCCTTCCGGTGTTTTTGAGCTTTTGGGTATCCCCGGAATAGGCCCTAAAACAGCCCTGAAGCTGGCTAAAATGGGGGTGTCCGGCAAAGACGACCTGATACACCAACTCCGGAATAATATTTTAGTCAAAAAGGGGTTTTCAAAGCCTTTGGCTCGAAAAATTGGGGATGCCTTAAAGCGCGAATCAGCAAGGCCTAAAGATGGCAGGATGCTTTTGACTTTTGCTTTTGCTCAGGCTGAAAGAATTCTGGAATACTTAAAAAAGACTCCTGATATTGAAAAAGTTGATGCTCTGGGTTCGCTTCGGAGGATGGTAGCAACAATTGGGGATTTGGATTTTGCTATAGCCTCCGAAACTCCGCAAAAAGCTATAGATTATATTGTTAAAATGCCGGGAATATCCAAAGTTTCTGAAAAAGGAAACACCAAAGCCACCATAATTTTATCAGGAGGGTTGTCGGTTGATTTTATTGTAGTTGACCCTGCTTCTTACGGCGCATTACTGCAACATTTTACGGGTTCTAAGGCACATAATATTCATCTTCGTTCGTATGCCGAGAAAAATGGTTTGTCCTTATCCGAATTTGGCGTCAGGAATGTTAAAACAAGTAAAATTAATCAAACTTCTACAGAAGAGGAATTTTATGGCTTGCTAAAAATGCAGGTCCCCCCGCCGGAGATCCGTGAGGATACGGATGAAATTGAACTGGCTATAAAACATCAGCTCCCGCAACTGGTAGAGCTTGAGGATATAAAAGGGGATCTGCATGTTCATTCAAATTTAATTGCCAAGCCGTCGCATGATCCGGGAGTAAATTCAATTAAAGAAATTGCAAAAACAGCTAAAAAGTTGGGTTATAGATATGTCGGTTCTTGTGACCATCAGCCTAGCCAGGCAAATCATAATGCGGAAGAGATGATTCAGGTTTTAGAAAAGAAGAAAAAGGCTATTGAACAATTTAATTACTCAGGACACTCTGTCCGAGTACTAAATTTACTCGAAGTGGATATCTTGCCCGATGGAAGCCTTGGTGTGCCTGATGGAGCTTTAAAATACCTGGATTTTGCCGTTGCCAGCGTGCATTCTTCATTTAATCAATCACGCAACCAGATGACCATGAGGATTTTAAGAGCTCTTCAAAATCCATATGTTAAAGTGCTGGGTCACCCAACCGGCAGGCTTTTGAATAAGAGGGAGTCCTATAAAGTTGACTGGAAGAAAGTTTTTAAATTTGCCGCTAAAAATAATAAAGCTTTGGAAATAAATGCTTATCCTGATAGACTGGATTTGCCCGACATTTTGGTCCGTGAGGCCAAGGAATATGGGGTTAAGTTTGTAGTAAGTACTGATTCCCATAATGTTTCACAAATGGATAATATGAGATTTGGAGTAGCAGTAGCCCGGCGTGGCTGGTGTGAGGCAAAAGATATAATTAACACTTGGGACTTTAAAAGATTATTGGAATGGTGTAGAATATGATTATTGTTCGAGCGAAGTCGAGAACTTCTCCACTCACTCCGTTTGGTCGAAGAATAAAATGATTATTTATATTTTTATTGGCGTAATAGTGGTAATTGTTTTCTGGTTACTTTCTACCTATAATTCTTTGGTTACACTTAGGAATAGAGTCCGCGAGGCTTGGTCGCAAATTGATGTCCAGCTTAAAAGAAGGTCTTCCCTAATTCCTAATTTAGTTGAGGCAGTCAAAGGATATGTTAAGCATGAAAAAGGGGTGCTGACAGAGGTGACAAAGGCCAGAACTGCTTTAATGGGTGCTAAAAACCCGGGAGAAAAGGCTGCGGCTAATGATATGTTAACGGGAGCCCTGAAATCCCTTTTTGCAGTAGCCGAGGCTTATCCAAACCTTCGTGCTTCAGAAAACTTTAAGGAGCTTCAGGAAGAATTATCTGATATTGAAACAAAAGTAGCAGCTTCCCGCCAGTTTTATAACACCAATGTTTTGGATCTTAATAACACCATTGAAACTATGCCAACTGCCATAATTGCCAATATGTTCAACTTTACCAAAGAAGAATTCTTCAAAGCCACAGAAGAAGAAAAATCAGACATCAAAGTTAAATTCTAACCCTTATGCTGTCATTGCGAGGAACGAAGTGACGAAGCAATCTTAAATAATATTTCTATATAAATCATTAAATTCCGGGTTTGTAGATTTGATAAGTTCCATTTTTTTATTTCTTGATCCACCTTTAATTTGTTTTTCTCGACTTATTGCTTCCTTAATATCTTCATAAGCTTCAAACCAAACAAGTTTATTGACATTATAATGAGAAGTAAACCCAGGTACTAATTTTTGTCTATGCTCGTAAATTCTTCTTACTAGGTTATTTGTTACTCCAGTATAAAGAACACTATTTATCTTATTGGTGGCGATATAGACATAATAATATTTTGTTTGCATATTTACATTATAGAGATTGCTTTGCTTCGCTCGCAATGACAACAAGGAAATGCTAAAATAGCTATATTATGGCCACTGTTAACACTGCCTGGGATCATGTTTCCGGCAATATCTTTAAAACATATCTGATTATGTTCTTCTTTTCCCTGTTCACGATTGGGGTGATTTATGTAATTGCTCAAGGATTTGGTTATGGAGAGACTGGTGGATTAGGAATTGTAGGTTTTGCCCTGATTATGGCAGGAATAATGAATTTTGCCAGCTATTACTGGTCAGACAAAATTGTTCTGGGTATTTCAGGTGCGAAAGAATTGAAGCATGACCAAAACAAAGAAATTTATCATCTGGTGGAAAATCTCTGTATCGCCGCGGGATTGCCAACCCCAAAAATTTATATTATCGAAGATACTGCTCCCAATGCTTTTGCTACTGGCCGTGATCCCAAACATTCCGCCATAGCTTTAACCTCCGGCATTATCCAAAAGTTAAGTAAACAGGAACTGGAAGGGGTTATTGCTCATGAATTGTCGCATGTTGGCAACAGGGACACCTTACTTATGAGCGTGGTATCAATACTGGTCGGAACCATAGCCCTATTGGCTGATTTTTTCATGCGTTCAATGTTTTTTGGCGGGCACAACGACAGGGAAAGCAGGGGAAATCAATTTATGGTAATTATTGCCATAGTAGCGGCAATTTTGGCCCCAATCGTGGCAATTCTGATACAACTTGCCATTTCCAGAAAGAGAGAATTTTTAGCTGATGCATCAAGTGTGCTTTTGACAAGATACCCCGGGGGGCTTGCCAGCGCCCTGCAAAAAATCTCTGCAGACAGGGAGCCTTTGGAAGCCGCTAATCGTGGCACAGCTCATCTTTACATTGTAAATCCCCTCAAAGGTAAGGATGCCAAACAGTGGCTTGCCGGCCTTTTTAACACCCATCCTCCGATTGAAGCCCGCCTCAAAGCCCTGCGCGAAATGGAAGGCTTAAAATAATTCCATGCTCATTGATGAAGCGGAAATTACCCTTAAAGGGGGACATGGGGGAGCAGGTAAGGTTTCCTTTTTTCCAGGTGAAAAATCCGGCCCTGATGGGGGTAATGGTGGACGTGGGGGAGATGTTTACATTAGCACAACATCTGATTTAACAGCTCTTAATAGATTCACTAGAGATAAAACCTTGATTGCGGAAAAGGGGGGTGATGGAGGAGGGAACCGGAAATTTGGCAGTGATGGGCAGGATATGGAAATTAAGATGCCCATTGGGACATATCTTTTGGATAAAAAAACAGGTGAGGAGTTCGAGCTTAAAAATACGGAAGATAAAATTTTAATTGCAAAGGGAGGTTTAGGCGGCAGAGGAAACGCGGAATTTAAATCCCCGAGAAGAACCACTCCCATGTATGCCCAACCTGGTCTTCCGGGACAAGAACGGGAACTCAAGGTTATTTTAAAACTGATTGCTGATTTTGGGCTGATTGGGTTGCCAAATTCCGGCAAAAGCAGTCTTTTAAATGAATTGACAGCGGCCTCGGCTAAAGTAGCTAATTACCCTTTTACAACTTTGGAACCTAATTTAGGAGTGCTCGACGGACGTGTTATCGCAGATATTCCCGGGCTGATTGAAGGGGCGTCTGCCGGAAAAGGTTTAGGAATAAAATTTTTAAAACATATTGAAAAAGTGGGACTGCTACTATATACAGTATCCCTGGAATCAGATGATCCTGTTCGTGATTACCAAACAGTCAGAAATGAACTTGAAAAATACAATCCAGAACTGCTGGAGAAAAAAGAAATCATACTTCTCACAAAATCTGATTTATTGGATAAAAAAGATCTGGAAAATAAATTAAAGCTAATGAAAAAGTTTAAGAAAGAAATATTCCCTATTTCCATTCACGACTGGGACAGCATCTCAAAACTAAAAGAGCATATCACTCCTTGAATTTAGCATGTCCCCGTAGTAAAATTGTAAGCCATATGGTAGAAATAAGTGTAGAGGTTGATCCAATTTTACCAGCAAAGTTAGATTTCTTAAGATCTTATATGCAGGGAATTAATGAGGGGGCAGTGTATCCTTCTATTGCTCTTTTACTTAAATGCTTGGAGGGTATTACAGTTGAAGCAGTTGAAGATATTGAGCCTTCTTTCACCGCTTGTTTAGAGCCAATCTCTATAGGTTCAACTGACCCTAGATTACGTGAGGACGAAACAAATTCTTTTCCTTTTCCATCCAAACAATTTGTACATTTATTATCCTGGCCTATTGATAGAGAATCTGGTATGCCAAAAATTCCACAAAATCCTGAATTATATCCCTGGGAAAGGGTTTCCCATTTATAATGTTGAAATTTAAGGATTAACTTCCAATTCTTGCTCAGGAATTGATTCTCTTGGTTGTCCCATAGATCTTATCCTTGCAAATAAATTTTCACTCAGCGGTCTTGGTTCCCAAATTTTTGGTTGTTCGCCTACTTGATTATTGCTAGTCATAGACGCTTCTATTAATTCCTTATTTCCGCCAAATACCGCTTCTAAATATAATAATTTAACAGCTGCAGCATGCGGCATCATATGCAGTGGTATTGCCCCGCTTTTCATTAAGTACAATGCTGGAGAATAACGATGTTCTATGGAACCTGTTGGAAATGGGTTAGTGGCAAACAAGACCATGTTTCTTTCTTTTACACCTCTAACTATGCCATCAACCTGGCTTTCATCAAATGTAAAAGAACCATAGGTTTTTGCAATTACTGCTATAACATTTTCATCTAGACCTACGATGGATTTAGTATATTCATCAGGAGGAATATCCATTTGGGCTTCAATAATACGGGAATTAACAAACCCTCGCAAAATCAAGGGATGAAAAGTGTCAAGTTGGGGATGTTTTACCAGGCTGTAAGAATCGAAAAACGGCAGATTAATTACCCGAGCTCTGTGTGTATTTGATGCATCAATTATTAAATCCATTGCTGGAGAACTAAATGCAAGAACATCGGTATCGGAAATTTTTAACATTCCAGAGGGCGTGTATGCTCCTCCTGCAGAACCTCCTGCATAACCATAAACGGCCTTCCGTCCTACTTCGTACAACCTTTCAAGCGTCGCCACGGCTCTGCCGACGTTATCGGCAACATCCGTGAATGAAAATTCAATTGTTTCTTGAGCGCAAACTCCTCCAACTGAAAAATCTAAATTTGAACCTAACATTTGAGACACCCGCGTCAAAGAAGGTCCATAAGTATCAGTTCCATGAGTGAGTAGAAAACCCCTAAAGTTTTTTCTAAGGGGGGGACTCATTTTTTTCCAGATATAGGACATAGCAATAACCATATCTGAATCGTAGTCTAACTTCATTTGAGAGCTATCGATAAGTTGAGGGAATGAAAAAGCGGCATAGTTGTATGTAAGTCTGTAAAATCTTCCAACGAAATCAAATATTGTTTGGATGTCTACAGATGCTACAAGTTCACCTTCTTTACTCATAGCGCTTGCAATCGTGCCGCCAGTGGCGAGCACACACACTGATGGTCTTGGTTGTACTACATTTGCTTCTTCTAATTCTCGTAACGCCCTCTGAACTTCAGCGGGATCAATAATCCTTAAGTTATCGAGATCATATGGATTTTCAAATTGCTTATTGGGGTTTAAGGGAAGGGAGTATGTTGTTCCTCTTGGTGTAAAGGGAATAGAGGCGTCATATCGTTTGGGGTCAAAATGACCCTTTTTGTTAAACCACGGAGGTTGTATCCCCTCTTTTGTACAATAATATGGCAATTGTTCTGACATAATTTGAGATCATAAACTATGGGGCAGAATAAATCAAGTCTTGGCTCGGGCAGATTTTTCAACTATAATCTAAACAAATGAAGCTTTCAAGAGACCAAGTTAAAAAGGTGGCGAAGTTGGCCAAGCTAACACTTTCTGATAGTGAAATTGAGAAATACTCCGGACAACTTTCTAAAATCCTTGATTATGTAGATAAATTAAATGAAGTGGATACCTCGGAGGTGGAGCCTACTTTTAATGTGATGGGGCTTTCAAATGTGATGGCAGAAGATGAATCCAGTTCCAGCTTGACCCAAGATCAGACTTTAGCAAATGGTTCGGAGACAAAAGATGGGTTATTCGTGACCAAAGGAGTATTTGATAATGAGTGATATTTCTTCATTAACTTTGGTACAAACTCTTGAGGCCTTGAAAAATAAAAAATTTTCCGAGGAAGAATTAAATAGGGTATATCAGGAAAGAATTAAGCAGTTAAACCCCAAATTAAATGCATTTTTGCAAACACAGGAAAATTCTTCAGGCATACCCGCAGGCATAAAGGATATAATTTGTACTCAAAATATTAAAACAACAGCCGGGTCTAAAATATTGAGTACATTTATTCCTCCTTACAGTGCTACAGTAGTCAATAAACTACTGGAAAATAATGTTTCAATTGCCGGTAAAACCAATATGGATGAGTTTGCCATGGGTTCATCAGGTGAAAATTCCGCCTTTGGTCCAACTAAAAATCCCTGGGATTTAACTAAAATTACCGGGGGTACATCGGCTGGATCTGCAGCGGCTGTAGCGGCCGACATGTGTGTTTTTGCCATTGGGACTGATACAGGCGGTTCAATAAGGCAACCGGCCTCTTTATGCGGAGTGGTGGGCTTAAAAACCTCGTATGGACGGGTTTCTAGGTATGGTTTAATAAGTGCCGCCTCGTCTTTGGATACCATCGGCCCAATTACAAAATCAGTGGGGGATGCCAGAAAAGTTTTGGGATGGATTTCAGGTTCTGACGGACATGATGCCAATTGTATAAATGAGAAGTTTACGATGCAACCTGAAAGGTTGCAGGCTAAAATAAAAGGAATAAAAATCGGGGTGCCGAAAGAGTATTTCGGTGAAGGATTGGATAAAAGTGTAGAGAAAGTGGTAAGAGACGCAATTGCCAAAATGGAAGAACTGGGGGCGGAAATTGTAGAAATATCATTGCCACACAGCAAGTATGCCCTGCCTGCCTTTTACATTATTAATCCTTCCGAGGTTTCTTCAAATATGGGCAGATTTACTGGAATTAGGTTTGGGTCAAAACGCGAGGATTTCGGGGAAGAAGTCAAAAGAAGGATAATGCTCGGGACTTTTGCCCTGTCCTCCGGATATTATGATGATTACTATGCCAAGGCTGCCAAAGTCAGGACTCTTGTAAAACAGGATTTTGATAATGCTTTCACCAAATGTGATTGTATTGTTGGTCCTGTTTCCCCCACCACAGCCTGGAATCTGGGTGAAAAAGTAGATGACCCTTTAAAAATGTATCTGGCTGATATTTATACAATTTCTGCAAATCTAGCAGGAATTCCGGGATTATCTATTCCCTGCGGATTTTCTTCCGGTCTCCCAGTGGGTTTACAGATTCTTGGTAAATATATGGATGAGGCCACAATTTTGGATGTAGGTGAAGCTTATGAGCAGGCAACGGATTGGCATTTAAAAAAACCAGATTTGTCATTCTGAGCGTAGCGAAGAATCCCTCGCGCATGCGAGATGATATCTAGAACAAGTCTAGAGATCCTTCACTATCGTTCAGGATGACAGGAAAGGAATTATGAGTAATAAATATGAACCAGTCATAGGACTTGAAGTACATGTAGAACTAAATACTAAAAGCAAGATGTTTTGCAGGTGCTCTGCCGATTATTTTGGTAAGAAGCCAAATACACACACTTGTCCTGTTTGTTTGGGGTTACCCGGAGCTTTGCCTTATATGAATAAAAAGGCCATAGAATCCTGCATGAAGATTGGCTTGGCCTTGAATTGTACTGTCTCGGATTTATCCCGTTTTGAAAGAAAGAATTATTTTTATCCTGATTTACCCAAAGGGTATCAAATTTCACAATATAGGTGGCCACTTTGTGTTGACGGAAAGTTGGAGATAGAAGGTGGAAGGTGGATAAGAATTAATAGAGTGCATCAAGAGGAAGACACGGGGAAATTGACCCATCAGGGTGCTAAAACACTGATAGATTTCAACAGATCCGGGGTGCCGCTCGTAGAGATTGTTACGGAACCTGATTTTCACTCCAGCGAAGAAGTCCGCGAGTTTGCTAAAAAACTGCAGCAAATTTTTAGATATTTAGGTGTTTCCAATGCGGACATGGAACGGGGGGATATGCGGTTGGAGGCGAACGTTTCCGTTCGTCCTGAAGGTACCGAAGGACTTCCCAATTATAGAATTGAGCTGAAAAATATTAATTCCTTCAGGTTTATGGTCGCAGCCATAGAATATGAAATTAAAAGACAAGTTGAGCTTATAGAAAAGGGTCGGACCCTAAAACAGGAGACAAGGGGTTGGGATGAGGGGAAGAAAGAAACATTTTTGCAAAGGAGCAAGGAAGAGGCCCATGATTACAGGTATTTCCCGGAACCGGATTTGCCAGAGCTTTGTATTAAGGGACAAGTAGAAAGTATTAAGGGAGAAATTCCTGAAATGCCTTGGGAAAAAGTTGGGCGATTTGTTGCAGACTATGGCATTTCTAAAAATAGCGCAGAAATTTTAGCAGAATCAAGGGAAATAGCTGATTATTTTGAAAAAGTTGTTGAGTTGGGCAGGGAAAAGCAAATTGAACCCAAACAAATTGCCAACTTTATTATTAACAGTAAAACCACACCCGAAACAGATCCTGTCAAGGTTTTGGAAGAAATTTCCAGCAAGAGCAGTGGGGTGATTGGGGACATTGGTGAACTGGAAAAACTAGTCAAAGAGGTTATAGAAGAAAACCCTCAAATGGTTGAACAATACAAAAAAGGCAAGGTGACAGTGATTCAGGCATTGATTGGAGCTGGAATGAGAAAATCCAGTGGCAAGGCTGACAGCCAGAAACTTCGGCAAATCTTAGAGGCAAAATTGAACACATAAATACTACTTGCAATAACCATATAAAAGCCTGTTAGAATATACCCGCCATGTCTTCTTTTGTTCATCTGCACGGCCATACTGAATATTCCCTGCTTGATGGCTTATCCAAGGTGAAAAAGCTTGTTAAAGCAGCTAAGGAAATGGAAATGCCCGCCATTGCCATGACGGATCACGGAGTGATGTATGGGGCCATTGAATTTTACAAGGCCTGCAAGGATGCCGGGATTAAGCCAATTATTGGTCTTGAAGCGTATGTTGCCAAAAGATCCCATAAAGACAAAGAAGGGAAACTTGATACAGAACCCTACCATTTAACTCTTCTGGCCAGGCACATTCAGGGCTACAAGAACTTGATGAAACTCGTTTCAATTTCACACCTTGATGGTTACTACTACAAACCCAGGGTGGATAGGGAACTCCTGAAGGAATTTCATGATGGGATAATTTGCCTTTCCGGGTGTCCGGGAGGCGAATTTGCCGAAAGCTTAAAAGAAGAAGATTTTAGGGCGGGAGAAGAAGTTATCAAAAAATATCTGGAGATTTTTGGTGAAGAAAATTTCTATATGGAACTTCAGGATCATGAATATACAAAAATTCTACAAAGTCCGGGCGCTATCTTTGATCCAACAGTTAAACAAGACCTGCAAAGGATGGAAAAATTCCAGAAAGTCTGGTGGGCCGCAACACGGCAAATTAGCAAAAAACTGGGTTTGCCAATTGTTGCCACAAATGATTACCACTATGTGAAGGCTGACGATGCCGAAGCCCAGGATGCCCTGCTTTGCATCCAAACAGGAAAGTTTATTAAGGACATAAACCGGCTCCGGATGATTGACATTCCCAACCTATATATCCGCGATACCGAGGAAATGAAGGCCATGTTTGCCGAAATTCCGGAAGCGATTTCCAACAGTGAAAAAATTGCGGAACAAGTGGATATTGAATTTACCCTGGGCAAGCCAATTTTCCCAATATTCAATATTCCCGAGAATCTGACTGACCAT
>Ga0208375_1000784_pt1 | contig 40684 bp, 34 predicted proteins | sample RifOxyD1_FD_184038 | JGI IMG/M metagenome (GOLD analysis project Ga0208375, IMG submission 184038) | Soil microbial communities from Rifle, Colorado - Rifle Oxygen_injection D1 (SPAdes) | ecosystem: Environmental > Terrestrial > Deep subsurface > Rock core/Sediment | place: Rifle, Colorado... | reverse complement strand
TGCCGACGCTGGCCAGGTCAATCGCCTGGCCGCCTGCCATGCCGCGCGAGCCGGCTGCTTGCGCCAGAAGCTTCACCATCTCTAATTGGCTGCGCGCATCTGCGGCAAGCGGCTGCGCGGCAAGGATGTCGAACGCAAGACTTTGTAGCGCGTCGCCCACCAGCAGCGCGGTGGCTTCGTCATATTCGACATGCACGGTGGGCTTGCCGCGCCGCAGCGTGTCGTTGTCCATGGCCGGCATGTCGTCATGCACCAGCGAATAGGCGTGCATCAATTCGACTGCCGCCGCCGCGTGTTGCACCTGTTCAATATTTGCGCCGGTGAATTCGCCAGCCGCGAATGCCAGCAGGGGACGCACCCGCTTGCCGCCATCCAGCACGGCGTAACGCATCGCTTCGTGCAAGCGCGCGGGCGCGATCTGAGCCGGGGGAAGATGCGCGGCCAGCACGCTTTCAATGCGTGTCTGACAGGCCAGTGTCCAGACGGAGAAATCAGTCATCGGTGGGATCGTTTTTGAGGGGCGATTCGGATTTGAAATTCGACAGCGTGCCGTTTTCCATGATCTTGACCTGTTGCTCGGCATCGGCCAGTTGCTGACGGCAGTAATTCAGCAACTCGGCACCGCGCTTATAAGCAGCCAGTGAGGCGTCCAGCGGGAGCTGGCCCGATTCCATCTCAGACACAATGGCTTCAATCTCGGCCAGTGCGGATTCGTAATCTTTGGGAGGCGTGGCGGCGCGGGATTTGGCCATTGATTCTTACCCGGGCAGAAACAAAGCCCCATACTTTAACCGAGATTGCGCACCGGAGCCCTCCCCTGAGGAGGCGAATCAGGTTGAACTCACCAAAATCATCTGCTGCAGGCGCTGGCAGAGCGTATCGATGATGCGGCGCGACAGCGGGGCGGAATGCGTCATCAGCTCCTCCAGCACGTACGGTGGCAAGGCCATTACAGTGATTTCGGTTTCGGCGATGATCGAGGCGGTGCGTTTCTCATTCAGCAAGTAAGCCATTTCGCCGAACAACTGGCCTGCTTTGAGCGTGCCGATCTGGCGTTGGCCCTCGTCGGTATGCTTGTAGACATGGGCGCGGCCGGTGTGAAGAAAATAGGATGTGCGCGAATCGCTGCCCTCCTCAATCAGGGTGTGACCGGCAGGGTGAACTTCGCCGTATTTATCCAGCAGGCGGTGGGGGTCGCCAAAGACGAACGCCTCAAATCTGCCTACGCCGCTGGTGTGGCCGAGAAAGAGTTTTTCCAGCGCGGTGATGTCCGCCTTGCCATAAGCGTATTGCGCCTGCGCCCAAAGATAAAACAGCAGAAAGGCCAGGAAGGCACCGGTCAACACAAACACCACACTGCCGGGCGCACCATACAGGCTGCGCAAGTTTTCCAGCTTGTAGAACGTGCCGAATAACGAGAACAGCACGGCCAGGCTGAGCGTGGCAGCGAGGGCGAACAGGGCTGCGACCGGCGCAGAGGGATGCTGGCGGGGGAGCCGCCAATAAGCAGCGAACAGCAGCGACCACACCATGGCAATGCCGAACAGGGAATTGAGCACCTGCAACATCTGCGCATTGCCACTGCCGATAAAATTGTGCTGCGCCAGAAAGCTCAGGGTCATTTGCGCCAGCACGGCCAGTCCCATCAGCAGAAACAGCAGCGGCAAAATGATCAACGGCAACACCCAGGACAACACCAGATTGCGCTTTTTCGGGTAGGGAAAAATGACGCTGAACGCGCCCTGTACCGCGTTGACCAGTCCACGCGACGACAGCACCAGTGTGAGCAGGCCAATGCCGCCTACCGTCAGCTGAGCCTGGCGCGGGATGAAACCCAGTTCAGTCAGCGTATCCAGCCGCATCTGGTCGTAGAGCGCGGCCATCAGGATGGTGGCGGGCACCGAGTTTTCGGCAAGATGGCCCAGCAGCTGCAGGGCGTAGCTCAGTAACAGCAACAGTGGTGTGGCGGATAGCAGAAAATAAAACGCCGCAGCAGCAGCGTGATTTTGTAACCTGTTCTGGCCGAACAAGCGAGCGGTGGTATGGGCCAGCTGGAGCGGCCAGCCCAGGCACTCACGCAGAAAAGCCAGGACGGGAAAGCGCATGGTCCGAGCCTGCCCGTTTTGACGCACTAGGCCAGTGCGGCGGCGATGCGGCTAATCGCCTTCTCCAGATTGACCTGCGAGGTGGCGAAGGACAAGCGAATATAGCCCTCTGCGCCAAACGCCGAACCGGGAACAACGGCGACGTCGGCGGATTCCAGCAAATATTCGGAAAATGCGATGTCGGTCGGCGCATCGATGATGTCGCGGGCCAGCAGATTCATGATTGCGTCGCGCACGTCGGGGAAGGCGTAGAAGGCGCCGCCGCTGTCCAGGCACTTGACGCCGGGGAGAGCGTTGAGCGCGTCTACGACATAACGGTGGCGTGTTTTGAAGGCATCGAGCATCGGTGTGATGCAGTCCTGGTCGCCATTGAGCGCGGCTTCGGCAGCCCACTGCGAGATCGAGGTGGGGTTGGAGGTGGACTGCGACTGTACGTTGGTCATCGCGCGCAGGATGGCTTCCGGGCCTGCCGCATAACCAATGCGCCAACCAGTCATCGAATAGGCTTTCGACACGCCGTTCAGCACCAGGGTGCGGTCGTACAGGTCGGGGCAGACGTTCAGAATATTGACGAACGGCACCTCATCCAGCCGGATGTGCTCGTACATGTCGTCGGTGGCAATCAGCACCTGGGGATGCTTCTTCAGCACCGCACCGAGCGCGGCGAGTTCGTCGCCGGTGTAGACGGCCCCGGAGGGGTTGGACGGGCTGTTGATGACAACCAGTTTGGTCCTAGGCGTGATGGCTGCCTCGAGCTGTGCCGGCGTGATCTTGAAGCCCTGCTCGATGCCCGCCTCGACGATCACCGGTTTGCCGTCAGCCAAAATGACGATATCGGGGTACGACACCCAGTAAGGCGCGGGGATGATGACTTCGTCGCCCGCGTTGATCACCGCCTGCACCAGGTTGAAAAAGCTCTGCTTGCCGCCGCACGACACCAGGATCTGCTTCGGCGTGTAGTTGAGCCCGTTATCGCGTTTGAGCTTGGCGATGACCGCTGCCTTCAGGCTGGGGGTGCCGTCCACTGCGGTGTATTTGGTCAACCCCGCGTTGATTGCCGCGATTGCAGCATCCTTGATGTGCTGCGGCGTATCGAAATCCGGTTCGCCGGCGCCGAGGCCGATGATGTCGCGGCCAGTTGCCTTGAGCGCGGCGGCACGGGCGGTAACGGCCAGGGTGGGGGAGGGCTTGATGGCCTGTACGCGGCGGGAGAGTTCCACTATGGTTCCTTCATGCATCCGTCGTGACGGAGTGCTACTATCGGTTGGTTTTTGCCGCGCGATTTTACCTGTGTTCGTCACCTTCCCCAATAGCCCGTTTCGCCTGTTCCAGCCATTTCCCCCGGCCGGCGATCAACCGACCGCGATCGAAAAACTGGTCGAAGGCATCGAGGACGGGCTGGCCTTCCAGACCCTGCTCGGGGTGACCGGGTCGGGCAAGACCTTCACCATGGCCAACGTGATCGCGCGTCTGGGACGGCCGGCGCTGGTGATGGCGCCGAACAAGACGCTGGCGGCGCAGCTATATTCGGAAATGCGCGAGTTCTTTCCGGAAAACGCGGTCGAGTATTTCGTTTCCTATTACGACTACTACCAGCCCGAAGCCTACGTGCCGGCGCGCGACCTGTTCATCGAAAAAGACTCCAGCATCAACGAACACATCGAACAGATGCGTCTCTCCGCGACCAAGTCGTTGCTGGAGCGGCGCGACACGGTGATCGTCGCGACGGTGTCGGCGATTTATGGTATCGGCGATCCGTCGGATTACCACAGCATGATCCTGCTGCTGCGGGTGAACGAGAAGATGAGCCAGCGCGACGTCATCACGCGGCTGACTCAGATGCAGTACGAACGCAACGACGTTGATTTCTCGCGCGGGCATTTCCGCGTGCGCGGCGATGTCATCGACATTTTTCCGGCGGAACATGCCGAGACCGCGATCCGCGTCGAGCTGTTTGACGACGTGGTGGAAACCCTGCATCAGTTTGACCCGCTCACCGGACAGATACTGTCAAAAGTAGCCCGCTTCACCGTGTTCCCGTCCAGCCATTACGTGACCCCGCGCGAGACGACGCTACGCGCGATCGAAAAGATCAAGGTCGAGCTGCGCGATCGGCTGGAGTGGTATTACGCCAACGGCAAGCTGGTCGAGGCGCAGCGGCTGGAGCAGCGCACCCGCTTTGACCTGGAAATGATGGCCGAACTCGGATTCTGCAAAGGCATCGAGAACTATTCGCGCCATCTGTCCGGCCGCCAGCCAGGCGATCCGCCGCCGACGCTGATCGACTATCTGGCGAAGGATGCGCTGATGTTCATCGACGAGTCGCACGTCACCGTGACGCAGGTCGGTGGCATGTACAAGGGCGACCGTTCGCGCAAAGAAAACCTGGTCGACTACGGTTTTCGCCTGCCGTCCGCGCTCGACAACCGCCCGCTCAAGTTCGAGGAGTTCGAGGGGATGATGCGGCAGACCGTGTTCGTGTCGGCGACCCCGGCCAAATACGAAGCCGAACACGCCGGCCAGGTGGTCGAGCAGCTGGTACGCCCGACCGGGCTGGTCGATCCGCTGGTTGAGGTGCGGCCGGTCGGCACCCAGGTCGATGACCTGATGAGCGAAGCCCGCAAGCGCATTGCGGTCGGCGAGCGCGTACTGGTGACCACGCTGACCAAGCGCATGTCGGAAGACCTCACCGATTATCTGACCGAACACGGGCTCAAGGTGCGCTACCTGCATTCGGACATCGACACGGTCGAGCGCGTCGAAATCCTGCGTGATCTACGGCTGGGCGTATTTGACGTGCTGGTCGGCATCAACTTGCTGCGCGAGGGGCTGGATATTCCCGAGGTGTCGCTGGTGGCGATCCTCGATGCCGACAAGGAAGGCTTTCTGCGTTCCGAGCGCTCGCTGATCCAGACCATTGGTCGTGCTGCACGCCATTTACATGGCAGTGCGATCCTGTACGCCGACAAAGTCACCGAGTCGATGCGCCGCGCGATGGACGAAACCAGTCGGCGTCGCATCAAGCAGCTTGCGTACAACACTGAACACGGCATCACGCCGCGCGGGGTGGTCAAGCGCATCAAGGACATCATCGATGGCGTGTACGACGCCGACGCCTCGCGCCAGGAACTCAAGGCCGCGCAGATCGTGGCCGAATACAAGGTGCTGGACGAGAAATCGTTGACCAAGAAAATCAAGAAACTGGAAAAAGACATGGCGGGCGCGGCAAAGAATCTCGAATTCGAGAAGGCAGCGGAACTTCGTGACCAGCTGAGAGACCTCAAGCAGGTGCTATTTGGAGTGGAAGAACACGATACATGACCAAAGTCTTATTCGTTTGCATGGGCAATATCTGCCGTTCGCCGATGGCGGAAGGCATGTTCCGCAAGGCTATCCAGGAAGCGGGGCTCGAGCAGCAGGTGGAAGCCGATTCTGCGGGCACCCACGCCTACCATGTGGGCGATGCGCCCGACCTGCGTGCGCAACAGGCTGCGCGTCAGCGCGGCGCCGATATCAGCCGCTTGCGCGGGCGCAAGGTGGCGGACGCGGATTTCGAGGCGTTCGATTACATCCTGGCGATGGATGGCGACAACCACAGCATTCTGATCGAGCGTGCGCCGGCGCAGCATCACGGCAAGATCCAACGGTTGCTGGCGTTCAGCCGCAAGTATCCCAATCTGGACGTGGTCGACCCCTATTACGGCGGGCCGCAGGGCTTCGAAGAAAACCTCGACATGATCGAGGATGCGGTGCAGGGGTTGATCCGCGATATCACCGGCGACCGCCAGGCCGGCAGACGCCCGGGCGCCTGAGTCTGCGCCAGTCGATTAACCAGCCTTGACAACGCAGTTGCGGCCTTTTCCCTTCGCCTGATACAGCCGCCGGTCCACCGCTTCGATGAACGCGACGGGCTCATCGCCATGGGCGGGAACGACTGTGCCCACACCGATGCTGACGGACAGGATCTGACTTACCGGCGAGTTCTCGTGCGGGATCTGCTCCTTGAACAGCAGGTTGCGGCAGCGCTCGGCAATCTTGGCGGCGGACTCTTCATCTGTTTCGGGTAGGACCAGCACGAACTCTTCGCCGCCAAAGCGGGCGACAAAATCGCGTGAGCGGGTTGCGGCGGAGGTCAGAACCTGCCCGATTTGTTTCAGGCATTGGTCGCCCTGAACGTGGCCATAGTGATCGTTGTATTGCTTGAAATAATCGATGTCCAGCATGATCAGCGAAAGCGGCTGGCTGCTGCGTCGGGCATGGGACCATTCCATTTCCATGACGGAATCGAACATGCGCCGGTTGGCGATGCCGGTCAGGCCGTCCTTGAACGACAGGGCTTCCAGTTCCTTTTGCAGGTCGAGCAGTTTCTGCTCGGTCTTTTTCCGCTCGCTGATGTCGAACATGAAGCCGACCAGCGCTTCCACTTCGCCCGCTGCGTTGCGCATCACGTGCACCACATCGCGGATCCACACATAGTTGCCCGCCTTGGTGAGCGCACGATAATCCGCCTCGTGGTCGGTTCCGGCCTGGGACTGCGCGACGCAAAAATCCACCACCCATGCACGATCTTCCGGATGCATGCGAGTCGCCCAGTCTTCGGCGCTCACCCAGCTTGCGGGCGTCCAGCCGAGCAGGCGCTCGATCTGTGGGCCGATGTAGGCGAAGCGCATGCTGGCCCAGTCGATTTTCCAGGGAATCGCTTTGGTCGATTCCAGCAGGGTCTTGTAGATGCCACTGTCGGTTTCAATGTCTTGTGCAAAATCGCTCATTGCTCGTGATTCCTGTCTGCTGCATTGCTAACGTGAGATGGCATGCGCAGCTCAAGGAAGCGAGGCACGCGCAAAAAGCTCCATCAGGGATTCCGGGTCATCATAAACGATGCGCCGCCCGGCACGCAGATCGCGGCGCATCAGCCGGACCATCTGCTGGAGCACTTCGTCGGGGAAGGACTTCGCCGGACGTCCGGTGACTTCAGACAGTCGCCCGGCAATCACGGCCGGGTCGCTGACGACCGGGCAAATGCGGTAACGGTATTCGCCGCCGATGGCTTCCGGCGCGAGATCCATGAAGCGGCCGGCCTGCTGCCGGAAGGAGCTCAGGGGCAGGCGGTAGGCGTTCCGGCCGAGGATGGGCAGGTCGTCCGGTACCGCTTCGTTTTCATCCAGCACCTGCAGCCCGCTTGCCAGCGGCAGCAACTGGTCGAGCTGGTAGTCCTGCATGTGCGGATTGCCCACCCGCACCAGGTTGGCAATCAATTCGCCGAGCGAGGCATGGCCGATGATCGCGGCGCGTTTGGGCAGGCCGCCCCATGCGCCATCGGCGCCATTGAGCAGGGCCTCGATCACGGAGGCGTTTTCGAAGCCGGCGCCGGCATGCATGTGCACCAGGATTTTCAGCGGCGGCGGCAGGAACACTCGCGCCGCTGCGACGTACGCACCCACCTGGAAAGGTAGATAGGTGCCGCGGTCATCCTCGATGCTGACGCCTTCGATCGGCAGCCCTGCAAGCAGCCCCAGGACTGAAAAAACCGTCTCGGGGTCCTCGGCAAAGGCATCGCAGCCGTCCACGATGTTGATCAGGATACGCGGCCTGGCGCCCGCGTCGCCGCGGATGTTTTCGTTGAGCCACTGGATGCTTGCGGGCAGGCTGCGAAGCAGGGTCGCGAGATCATATTGCCCCTGCATGCCCGCCTTGCTGAGATAGATTTCGTGCAGCGTGTTGGGCACGCCATAAGCCTGCAGCTTGAGCTGGGAAGGCGAGGGCATAAACCTGCCATCGGGCTGGGCGATCCCGATGTCGGTAAATGCGAAACAGCCGCTCATGTCGATCTGGTGATCGCGCAGGTAGAGCATGAAGTCGTCATCCACCTCCAGCTCATCCGGCAGGGCGTAATCCAGCGTGCCCAGCAGGATGTTGCTGAATCCGAATGCGCGCAGTCTGGGCAGGATGGCCAGCTTGTCCGCCAGCGTTTGCCCGATGCGGGCCCCCACCGGGTTTTCGCGCAAGGACAAGTCGATCAGATAGGGGCGGATGCTGCGGAGGGTTTCCACCTTGTTCTGCGCGCCCGCCAGAATGGCATGCGCTAAGTTTGTTTGCGAGGTCGACATGTTGATCCCGGCCAGGGTGTTGGATGACTGCATTGTGCACGGCGAATGCTACATGCCTGGGTAGGTGACGAAAAAAGAGCCGCATCAAGCGGCTCTTTTTCTTGCACTGCAGGCGCTTACTTGGCCTGGGTTTCCACCTGAACCAGGGGCTCCTGGGTAGGAATGACCTGCGGGCGCGGGCGGCGACGCGTGGGGTGCGGCGCATCAGCCGTTACCGTTTCAACGACAGGTGCTGCCGTGGCACTGGTTTCCACCTGCATCAGGCTGGTGGCGCCGGTGTCCGCAGGCTTGGCCGCTGGACGGCGACGGCGGCGTGGACGTCCAGCATCCTGTGTGTCTGATGCGCTGGCCGCGACGCCCTGGGTTTCTACCTGTTGCAGGTTGGCGGCAGTGGCCGCCATGTTCGCCAGAACGGCGGTGGGCGAGGCGGTGACGGCGGGCACGCCGGGTACGGCTGAGGCTTCCAGTTGCAGGTCCTGCTGGGTAGACGCTTGCGGGGCCAAAGCTGCTTTGGGCGCACGCGCGATCTCGACGATGGCGCGGAAACCTGCGATTTCGATTATGGCCATCGGCATGCCGCTTGCGCCTTCGGGGCGTGCTTCGCGCGGGCGGCGATTGCCACGGCCACGACGGCTGCGTGATTCGCGCTTTTCTTCGCCGCCGTTTTCGCTTGGCGCTTCGGCCGGCTCAGCGATGCGCGGTGTTGCTTCTGCCTCGGGGCGCGGCTTCGGCTGGCGAGGCGGGCGCGCAGGCCTGTCTGCTTCCGTGCCCCGTGCTTCGTTCTGGCGGGGCGCGTTCTGGCGCGGCTCGGTTGGGCGTGACTCCGACTGGCGGGCATCTCCCCGGTTTTCGCCATTACGATTCTCTCCTCCACGGCCTTCACCGCGTCCGCGACGCTGGCCGGACTTGCGCTCGGTCGGACGTTCGCGGCGTTCGCTTGGCCGTTCGCTGCGCGCAATGGCGGCAACGACTTCAGTGGGCGATGATGCTTCGGCCGCAGGCGTATCGTCGCTCCGCTTCTTGAACCAACCGACAATGCGGTCGAGCAGGCCGGCTTGAGCCTGGGGCTCGACGGCCACGACCGGTCGCGTGGCGGGAACCGGCTTGGGTGGGGCAATCGACTTGACCGCCGCTTCCTGTCGGATCGGGCCGGGTGCCTGTTCTGCCTGATAGCCCGATTCGGTTTCCGGCAAGGTCGCCATTTTGTAGCTTGGCTCGGCGGTGTCGCGTTGATTCAACTCGTCGTGACGCAACCGGGTCATGGTGTAGTGCGGGGTTTCCATGTGGATGTTGGGGATCAACACCACATTGACCTTGAGGCGGGATTCGATCGTGTAAATGTCGACGCGCTTCTCGTTCAGCAGGAAGGTGGCGACGTCAACCGGTAGCTGGACGTGGATCGCGCCCGTGCTGTCCTTCATGGCCTCTTCCTGAAGGATGCGCAGGATGTGCAACGCTGAGGATTCAGTGCCGCGAATATGGCCGGTGCCGTGGCAGCGCGGGCAGGGGTTGTAGCTGGTTTCGCCAAGCGAAGGCTGCAGCCGCTGGCGCGACATTTCGAGCAGGCCGAAGCGTGAGATCTTGCCGGTCTGCACGCGGGCGCGGTCGTAGTGCAAGGCATCCTTCAGGCGATTTTCGACTTCGCGCTGGTTTTTCGGGTTCTCCATGTCGATGAAATCGATCACGATCAAGCCGCCGAGATCGCGCAAGCGCATCTGGCGGGCGACTTCGTCTGCCGCTTCGAGGTTGGTGGCGGTGGCGGTCTGTTCGACGTCGCTGCCCTTGGTGGCGCGCGCCGAGTTGACGTCGACCGACACCAGCGCTTCGGTGTGGTCGATCACGATTGCGCCGCCGGATGGCAGGTTGACCTGGCGCGAATACGCCGATTCGATCTGGTGCTCGATCTGGAAACGCGAGAACAGGGGGACGTCGTCGTGATAGAGCTTGACCTTGTTGACGTTGTCCGGCATCACGTGGGCCATGAACTGCTGTGCCTGATCGAAAATATCCTGTGTGTCGATCAGGATTTCGCCGATGTCGGCCGAAAAATAATCGCGGATGGCGCGGATGACCAGGCTGCCTTCCTGATAGATCAGGAAAGCGCCTTTTTGCGAGGTGGACGCGCCGTCGATGGCTTTCCACAGGCTCAGCAGGTAGTTCAAGTCCCACTGGAATTCCTCTGCGGTACGGCCGATGCCGGCAGTGCGGGCAATCAGGCTCATGCCTTCGGGGATGTCGAGCTGCGCAAGCGTGTCGCGCAGTTCGTTGCGCTCTTCGCCTTCGATGCGACGCGAGACGCCGCCGCCGCGCGGGTTGGTCGGCATCAGCACGACATAGCGGCCGGCCAGCGAGACGTAGGTGGTGAGGGCGGCGCCCTTGTTGCCGCGTTCGTCCTTTTCCACCTGGACCAGCAGTTCCTGGCCTTCTTTCAGCGCATCTTGCGGACGACCGTTGCCGGGCAGGCAGGCACGGGAAATTTCCTTGAACGGCAGGAAGCCGTGACGCTCGCAGCCATAATCGACAAATGCGGCTTCCAGGCTGGGCTCGACGCGGGTGATGACACCCTTGTAGACATTGCCCTTGCGTTGTTCCTTGCTGGCGGACTCGATGTCAAGGTCGACGAGTTTTTGCCCGTCGACGATGGCAACCCGGAGTTCTTCCGCCTGGGTTGCGTTAAATAGCATGCGCTTCATTGTTTACTCCCGCGCGCGTGCATACGGGACAGGCCAGACTGCCGCTGGTTTTAGCGGCTCATGCGATTACAGGGGATGTGAGTGAAACGGCATGGGTTAAGGGTGTCCTGTTCCTGGAGAGTGTCGTCGGCAGAGCCGAGGCGGTCTTTCCGATTCCCGCTGGCGTGGGCCGAGCGTGAATGCTTGTTTTCGTATGCGTGTTGTCGCGTCATTATTGATAACATCGCTGCTTTGCCAGCTGGCGGGGCAGGGTGGTTTCGACTGTTCGCGCCAACTTGATTGTTAGCTGGGCGGCAGGAATCCAGACGGGCCGGGCAGACGGCGGCCGGTGAGCGTTGTAACCGGCGGTAATCTTTTATAGAGGTCAAACCCCTAAATTGTCAGCCAAAACAAGGCCTGAACTGGCGGTAGTGTATATGAAAAATAATGACTTAGAGAAAGATTCGGTACGCCGTCTGAAGATTGACGACAGCGCCGATGGCCAGCGGCTGGACAATTTTCTGATGGCGAAGCTGAAAGGCGTACCGAAAAGCCGCATTTATAAAATCGTGCGCGGCGGCGAGGTGCGCATCAATGGCGGCCGCGTCGAGGTCAGCTATCGCTTGCAGTTGGGCGACGAGGTGCGGATTCCGCCGGTGCGCACCGCAGCGCCCGTCATCACCCCGGCCACACATTTGCCGCAGGGCGGCATCCGGCTGCTGCCGCGCATCCTGTACCGCGATGAGTCGCTGATCGCGCTGAACAAGCCCGCCGGCATGGCGGTTCACGGCGGCAGCGGCATTTCGCGCGGGGTGATCGAGCAAATGCGGCTGGAACTGCCGGAATGCCGCTACATGGAGCTGGTGCACCGGCTCGACCGCGAAACGTCGGGCGTGCTGCTGATCGCACTGAAACGGCGCGCGCTGGTTGGGCTGCACGCCGCGATGCGTGACGGACAGATCGAAAAGCGCTACCTGACCCTGGTGGCCGGGCGCTGGCCGAATCCGCTGCAGCATGTGAAGCTGCCGCTGCACAAGCGCGTTACCGATGACGGCGAAAAGCGTGTCACCGTGCGCGATGACGGCCAGACCGCGCATACCATTTTTCGCCGCCTGGAGTCGTTTGCCGATTTCACCCTGCTGGAAGCGGAACTGAAAACCGGGCGCACCCATCAGATTCGCGTGCATACCTCACATTTGGGGTTTCCGATTGCAGGCGACGATAAGTATGGCGACTTCGAATTGAATAAAACGCTGTCCAAAAACGGACTTAAACGGATGTTCCTGCATGCGGCCAAGCTTTCGTTCGCCCATCCCATTACGGGTGAGCGTTTGTTAATCGAAGCGCCATTGCCTGCTGATCTTTCTCCTTTTCTGGATTCGCTTCATGCCCAAGCATTATGACCTGCTGATTTTCGACTGGGACGGCACCCTGATGGATTCCGCCGGGGTCATCGTCGATTCAATCCAGCGCGCCTGTGAAGACATCGGCCTCGCTGCGCCAAGCGACCGCGCCTCACGCCAGATTATCGGGCTCGGGCTGATCCAGGCGCTGCAGGCCTTGTTGCCGGACTTGCCTGCCGATGATTACCCGCGGCTGGTTGAACGCTATCGCCATCATTATCTCGGACGCGATAACGACATTCCGCTGTTCGCGGGCGTGGTCGACGGCATCGGCCAGTTGCATGCAAGTGGTTTTCAACTCGCTGTCGCCACCGGCAAGAGCCGTCTCGGCCTCGAACGGGCGCTCGCGTCCAGTGGTTTGGGTGAGTGGTTCGCCGCCACCCGTTGTGCCGACCAAACGCACTCCAAGCCGCATCCGGCGATGGTGCTGGAGCTGATCGCCGAACTCGACGCCGATCCTGCGCGCACGCTGGTGATCGGTGATACCAGCCATGATTTGCTGATGGCGTCGAATGCCGGGGTGGCCAGTCTGGGGGTGACCTATGGTGCGCATGAGCCGGATGACCTCTCCCCGCACACGCCGCTGGCGCTGATGAACAGTTTTTCCGAGGTGCATGCGTGGCTGAACGCGAACGCCTGATCTGTGCAGCCAGCGACCTCGCTGAACAGGGCAAGGGTGTGCGCTTCGAGCTGGAGCGCCACGGTCAGCCGCAGCCTGCCTTTGTTATCCGCTTCGACACACTGCCGCGCGCCTTTCTCAATCAGTGCGGCCACGTGCCGGTGGAGCTCGATTGGCAGGAAGGCGAGTTCTTCGACGACTCGCGGCACTATCTGATCTGTGCCACGCATGGCGCGCTGTATCATCCCGCCACCGGCGCGTGCGTGGGCGGACGCTGTGCCGGGCGCGGCCTGATCCCCTTGCCGGTCGTTGAACACGACGGCCATGTTTACTTGACTGAGACACTTCCTAATTGAACCAGCCTGACGGAAACCCTATGAGCGAACAACCACCAAACTGGGAGCGCAGCGTGCTCGAAAAGCTGGCGTTATCGGCAATCCAGGAACAGCGCCGCACGCGCCACTGGGGCATCCTGTTCAAGACGCTGACTTTTATCTACCTCTTTATCGTGCTGTTTCTTGCCGCCGGCTGGTTCGGTTCGGACGGCGTTTCAATCAAGGAGCACACCGCGCTGGTCGATCTGCAGGGCGTGATTGCATCTGATCAGGCAAGCGCCGACTCGGTGATTGCCAGCCTGCAAGGTGCATTCGACGACAAGAAGACCAAAGGCGTCATCCTGCGCATCAACAGCCCGGGCGGCAGCCCGGTTCAGGCCGGCCAGATTTACGATGAAATCAAGCGTCTGCGTGCCAAGCATCCGGAAATCCCGCTTTACGCTGTGGTGGATGACATTTGCGCGTCCGGCGGCTACTACGTTGCTGCCGGAGCAGACAAGATTTTCGTAGACAAAGCCAGTCTTGTTGGCTCCATCGGCGTTTTGATGGATGGCTTCGGCTTCACTCAAACCATGGACAAGCTCGGCGTTGAACGGCGCTTGCTGACGGCAGGTGAAAACAAGGGCTTTCTCGATCCTTTTTCACCCGTTGATCCCAAACAGCAAGCCTTTGCCAAGCAAATGCTCGAAGAAATCCACGGCCAGTTCATTGCTGTCGTGCGCCAGGGCCGCGGCAAGCGGCTGAAGGAAACGCCGGAAATGTTCAGCGGCCTGGTGTGGAGCGGCGAAAAAAGCATCCAGCTTGGCCTCGCTGACGGTCTCGGCAGCGTTGAATCGGTCGCCCGCGATGTCATCAAGGTCGAAGACATCGTCGATTACACCCAGCAGGAGGGGCTGGCCGAGCGCCTCGCCGGTCGTTTGGGTGCCTCGGTCGCCAAGGCATGGACACCGTTCGAAAAAACCGGAGTCAGTCTGCGGTGAGCGATTACCGGCCAATTGCCTGCGTCGATCACGAGCGGCTGGAGTTCGCCGCCCTGACCCGGCAGCAACTGACTGTGCGCGTGAATGGCTTGTCGATGCGCGTGCTGCCGCTGGATATCTATGCCCGAAATGGCGCGGAGTGGATGCTGGCCGAGACGGAGTCCGGCGAACGCCTCACGCTGCGACTGGACGGGTTCGAGCTTGATGCATTGTCCACGCCGGACTGATCGTTGCCATGCCGCAATTCAATGACGAATTCAGTGCACTGCTGGATGCGCGCTTCCCGATTCTGCTCTGCGAAACACATGAGGAGTCGCGGGTGCTTACGCGCTTGCGCGAGATATGCAATGCGCGAAATACCCCGCTATTTCTGTGGAGCCTGGCGGACGGCCTTAAGCGCAGCACGGAGACGAACGCCGTCTACAACACCAGTGAGTTCACCGATGCCCTGAAGTATGTCGACGTCACACCGCAAAACGGCCTGTACGTCTTTCTCGATGCGCATCCGTTTTTCGATAACCCACTGAATACGCGCCTGGTGCGCGAAATCGCCTTCGATCATTACCGCCGCGATCGCACGCTGCTGTTCGTGAGCCCCCGCCTTGATCTGCCCTCCGAGCTTGCGCGCATGTCGGCGCGCATTGCGATGCTGGGCATTACGGCAGACCGGGTGCGCAGTTTGCTGAAAGAGGAAATCGAACGCTGGCAGCGCGAGTCGCGGCGTCAACTGGTGCTGGACCGGGAAAGTCTGCCCATTCTGGTTCACCAACTTGCCGGGCTCGGCGAAGAAGAGGCGCAACGCCTGATCCGCCAGGCAATCAGCGTGGATGGCGAACTCAACCTCAATGACGCCAAACGCATCGCTCGTTTCAAGCAGGATCAGCAGACGGGCTCGCTGGAAATGACTTTGCCCGACGTCACACTGGACCAGGTCGGCGGGTTTGTGCGCCTCAAAACCTGGATCGGTCAACGCCAGGCGGTTTTCCAGAATCCCGCGCTTGCGCCAGGCCTGCCGATGCCAAAGGGCATTTTGTTGCTCGGGGTGCAAGGGGCGGGCAAAAGCCTGGTAGCCAAAGCGGTGGCGGGAAGCTGGAAACTGCCTTTATTGCGCCTGGATTTCGCGACGCTCTACAACAAATACATCGGCGAAACCGAAAAGAATCTGCGCCAGGCGCTGGATGAGGCCTCGCGCATGGCGCCGTGCCTGCTCTGGATGGACGAGATCGAGAAAGGCCTCTCGGCGGGTGATGCAGACGATGGCGTTTCACAGCGCATCCTGGGCAGCCTGCTGACCTGGATGAGCGAGCGCGACACGCCGGTCTTCGTTGTCGCGACCGCGAACGACATCAGCAAATTACCGCCGGAACTGTTGCGCAAAGGCCGTTTCGATGAACTTTTTTTCGTGGACTTGCCATCAGGCCCCGTGCGCGAGGTGATCTTCTCGCTGCACCTGAAAAAACGCGGCCTGGATCCGGCCCACTTCCAGATGCCTCGATTGGTCGAGCACAGCGAGGGCTATTCGGGCGCGGAAATCGAACAGGCCATTATTGCGGCGCAATACGCCGCGCTGGCAGCAGGTGGGCCGCTCAAGCATGCCCATGTCGAAAGCGAACTGATGCAAACGCGCCCGCTCTCGGTGATCCGCGCCGAAGATTTTGAGCGTTTGCGTACTTGGGCACATCAGCGTTGTGTCATGGTCGACTGACCGACAGCCGGGGAAAATATCCTTGTTTGCGGGTTTTTCTCGACACGTCCGGCGAGTTTCGGTTAAGATGCGCCCCGCATTAGGCGCGTAGCTCAGCTGGTTAGAGCACCACCTTGACATGGTGGGGGTCGATGGTTCGAGTCCATTCGCGCCTACCAATATTTATGGGTCGGGATGACCTTGGGGATAGCACGATGTCGCTGCGAACTAGCAAGTGGGTCACTGGATAAACACTGGCGCATTGCGGTTCACAAAACATTAGGCATCTTCTTGTAGTATCTAAAAGCGCGGGCAGTCCGCGCTTTTTTTCATTCTGGAGTTTGGGTCATGGTTAACGTCACGCTTCCCGATGGTTCGGTTCGGCAGTTCGATGCACCGGTCACGGTCGCACAGGTTGCTGCCAGCATCGGCGCGGGGTTGGCCAAAGCGGCGCTCGCCGGGCGGGTGAATGGCGGGCTGGTCGATACCAGTCATGTCATTGACGCCGATGCTGCGCTTGCCATTGTGACCGACAAGGATGCCGACGGCCTCGACATGATCCGCCATTCGACAGCGCATTTGCTGGCTTATGCGGTGAAGTCGCTGTACCCCGACGCGCAGGTAACCATCGGGCCGGTGATTGACGACGGTTTCTTCTATGATTTTTCGTACAAGCGCCCGTTTACGCCGGACGACTTGGTGGCCATCGAAAAAAAAATGGCCGAGCTGGCGAAGCAGGATATCCCGGTGATTCGCAGCGTGATGCCGCGTGACGAGGCGGTGACTTTCTTCCGCGACATGGGGGAAGCGTACAAAGCCGAAATCATCGCCTCGATCCCGAGCAATGAGGATATTTCGCTTTATCGTGAGGGCGATTTCATCGACCTCTGTCGTGGTCCGCACGTGCCGTCGACCGGCAAACTCAAGCACTTCAAATTGATGAAGTTGGCTGGCGCGTACTGGCGCGGTGACAGCAAGAACGAAATGCTGCAGCGGGTGTACGGCACGGCGTGGGCAAAGAAGGAAGACCTCGAAGCCTATCTGTTCCGCCTGGAGGAGGCCGAGAAGCGCGATCACCGCCGTCTCGCCAAACAGCTTGATCTGCTGCACATGCAGGAAGAAGCGCCCGGCATGGTTTTCTGGCATCCCAAGGGCTGGATCGTGTGGCAGCAGATCGAGCAGTACATGCGGCAGAAATTTGTCGATTACGGTTACCAGGAAGTGCGCACGCCGGCGGTGATGGATCGCAGCATGTGGGAGAAATCCGGCCACTGGGAAAACTACCGCGACAACATGTTCACCACGGCCTCTGAAAATCGCGATTACGCAGTGAAACCGATGAATTGCCCCGGTCACGTGCAGATTTTCAACAGCGGCCTGCATTCCTACCGCGATTTGCCGTTGCGTCTGGCCGAATTCGGCTCGTGTCACCGCAACGAGCCATCGGGCGCGTTGCACGGCATCATGCGGGTCCGCGGTTTTACCCAGGATGATGCGCACATTTTTTGCACCGAGGAACAGATCGAGCCCGAAGTGGCGGACTTCATCGTCATGTTGCAGAAGGTTTATGCTGATTTCGGTTTCAGCGATGTGCTGGTGAAGTTGTCGACCCGGCCGGACAAGCGGGTGGGATCGGACGAATCGTGGGATGTCGCCGAAGCGGCGCTTGCCGCCGCCCTGGACAAGAATGGGCTGGCCTACGACCTGCAGCCAGGCGAAGGTGCGTTCTACGGCCCCAAGATCGAGTTCACGCTGAAAGACACGCTTGGCCGTCTATGGCAGTGCGGCACGATCCAGCTGGATTTCAACCTGCCGGTGCGCCTCGGTGCCGAGTTTGTCGATGAGGACAATAGCCGCAAGCCGCCGGTGATGTTGCACCGCGCGATTCTTGGGTCGATGGAGCGCTTCATTGGCATCCTGATCGAGCATCATGCGGGAAATTTCCCCGCGTGGCTGGCACCGGTGCAGGCGATGGTTCTCAATATCAGCGACAAACAGGCGGATTACGCCCATGAAGTTGTTACCAAACTGCGTGCGGCTGGCATCCGCGCAGCGTCGGACTTGAGTAACAATAAAATAACCTATAAAATCCGCGAGCATAGCTTGCAGAAGCTGCCGTATTTACTGGTGGTCGGCGACAAGGAAATGGAAACCCATGCGGTTTCCGTCCGGGCGCGCGGTAACCAGGACCTGGGGCAGCTCGGTTTGGATGACTTGATTGCGCGCCTGAAAGCGGATATCGCGGCGCGTCAATAAGATAGGTCAGACAAGGCGCTGGGGAGAAACCCGCGCCTTGTTTGCATTTTGCCCCGGCAGATTCCGGGTGATATTTTGGAGAACGGCTCATCGCGACAGAAAAGAAACAGACACGCATCAACGGGGAAATCAATTGCCCGGAAGTGCGTTTGGTCGGTGTGGAAGGCGAACAGCTTGGTATCGTGAAGGTTTACGATGCGCTGCGTCAGGCGGAAGAAGCTGATCTGGATCTGGTTGAAATTGCGCCGACGGCACAGCCGCCGGTCGCAAAAATCATGGACTACGGCAAGTTCAAGTACCAGGAAAGCAAGAAGCAGCATGAAGCCAAGCTGAAGCAGAAGCAGGTGCAGATCAAGGAAATCAAGTTTCGTCCGGCAACGGATGAAGGCGACTACCAGATCAAGCTGCGCAATCTGACCAAGTTTCTGGAAGAGGGCGATAAGACCAAAATCACGCTGCGTTTCCGGGGGCGTGAAATGGCGCACCAGGAAATCGGCATGGCTCAGTTGCGGCGCGTTTCCACTGATCTGGCCGAGATAGCGATCGTCGAGCAGTTCCCCAAGATGGAAGGCCGCCAGCTGGTCATGATGCTGGCGCCGAAAAAGAAGATTTGAGTCGGTAATGTTTTAAGAGCAATGAGACAGGCGTTTCTCAGGCCCGTGGCGAATCAGGTCAGCGGGTTAAAAACGCCACAATACGTGTTGTCGGGTTGGTGAAGCATTCCACACCGTGGGATCACCTGACTACATGAGATAAAAGGAAGCATCATGCCAAAGATGAAAAGCAAGAGCGGCGCCGCCAAGCGGTTCCGCGCGCTGGGCAGCGGCAAGTTCAAGCGCTCGCACGCGTTCATGCGTCACATTCTCACCAAGAAGAGCACCAAGCGTAAGCGCCAGTTGCGCGGCATGGAAACAGTCAATGCCAGCGATCACAAAGCGATTTCGCGCATGTTGCCCTACGCTTAAGGAGAGATTAGATGCCACGCGTCAAACGGGGTGTAACAGCCCGAGCCAGTCACAAGAGAATCATCAACGCCGCCAAAGGTTATCGCGGTCGTCGCAAGAACGTATTCCGCGTCGCCAACGAAGCGGTGATGAAAGCCGGTCAGTACCAGTATCGCGACCGTCGTCAGCGCAAGCGCCAGTTCCGTGCATTGTGGATTGCCCGTATCAACGCGGCATCGCGTCAGCACGGTCTGACCTACAGCGTGTTCATGAACGGCTTGTCGCGCGCTGAAATTGGAATCGACCGCAAGGTGTTGTCCGATATCGCGATTTTCGACAAGGATGCTTTTGCCAAGATCGTCGATCAGGTCAAGGCCAAGCTGGCAGCCTAAGCTGACAGTTCGTAACAAAAAAAGGCCGTAAGGCCTTTTTTTGTTTGCCCAAGTTTTGCTGTTAATGATCCAAACGAGATCCCCCATGCGAAATCCCAACGAAATCGTTGCTGATGCCCTTACCGCGATTCAATCCTGTCCCGACTTGCCTGCACTGGAGCAAGTGAAGGCGGTCTATCTGGGCAAGAGCGGTCAAATGACCGAGTTGCTGAAAAGTCTGGGCGCGATGCCTGCCGACGAGCGCAAAACTGCGGGTGCGCGCATCAATGAAGCCAAGCAGGCGGTTGAGGCAGCGTTGAAGACGCGGCGCGATGGGTTGCAGCAGGCCGAGCTGGATCGCCAGCTCGCAGCTGAAACCCTGGACGTGAGCTTGCCGGGGCGCGGGCTGTCGCAGGGCGGGCTGCATCCGGTATCGCGCACGCTGACGCGAATTCAGGCCTTGTTTCGCTCGATTGGTTTTGAAGTGGCAACGGGTCCCGAGATCGAAACCGATTTCTACAATTTCACCGCGCTGAATATTCCGGAAGACCATCCCGCGCGGGCCATGCACGATACCTTCTACCTGCAGTCGGAAGGTCTGTTGCGTACCCACACCTCGCCGGTTCAGGTGCGTTACATGCAGACGCATCAGCCGCCCTTGCGCATCATCGCGCCGGGCCGCGTGTATCGCTGCGACTCCGATGTTACGCATACGCCGATGTTCCACCAGGTCGAAGGGCTGTGGGTGGACGAGTCGGTCTCGTTCGCCGATCTCAAGGGCGTGCTGGCCGATTTCATGCGCAACTTTTTCGAGCGTGACGATTTGCCGGTGCGTTTCCGTCCCTCGTTTTTCCCCTTTACCGAACCCTCTGCTGAAATGGATATCGGTTGCGTGATGTGCGGCGGCGAAGGCTGTCGGGTGTGCTCGCATACCGGCTGGCTGGAAGTACTGGGCTGCGGCATGGTGCACCCCAACGTTTTCAAGCACGTCGAAATCGACACTGAGCGCTTCATCGGCTTTGCGTTTGGTTTGGGCGTCGAGCGGCTGGCGATGTTGCGATATGGCGTCGATGACCTGCGATTGTTCTTCGAGAACGATCTACGTTTCCTCAAGAAATTCAATTAATTAGAGCGCGCCTATCATGCAATTTCCTGAATCCTGGTTGCGTAATCTCGTTAATCCTGCGTTGGACACCGCTCAGTTGGCTCATGTTGTGACCATGGCCGGGCTGGAAGTCGAGGCGTTGTCCCCGGTTGCGCCGCCGTTCAACAACGTGCTGGTGGCTGAAATCCTATCGGCAGAAAAACACCCCGACGCCGATCGTTTGCGCGTGTGCCAGGTCGATGTGGGTGAGGCTAATCCGGTCACCATCGTGTGCGGCGCGCCCAATGCGGCTGCTGGACTCAAAGTGCCTTGCGCCCGTCCCGGTGCAAAGCTGCCCGGCATCGAAATCAAGGTGGCCAAGGTGCGTGGCGTCGAATCCTTCGGCATGCTCTGCTCGACCAGGGAGCTTGGGCTGGAGGGCGTGGCGGACGGTTTGATGGTGTTGCCGGCAGACGCGCCGGTGGGGGCCGATTTTCGCAGCTGGCTCAATCTCGACGACACGCTGATTACCCTGAAACTGACGCCCAACCGCGCAGACTGCCTGTCGATGCAGGGGCTGGCGCGCGAAGTGGGCGCCATTACGGGCACGGCGACGCGCTTGCCGCAAGTTGTCGATGCGCCTATCCAGATCCAGGACACCCTGGCAGTGCACGTGGCGGCAAGCGAAGCCTGCCCGCTTTATCTGGGACGCGTGGTGCGCGGCATCAACGCGCAGGCGCCCACACCGCTGTGGATGGCGGAACGGCTGGAGCGCAGCGGGATACGCCCGTTGCTGGCGCCCGTCGATATCACCAACTATGTGTTGCTTGAGCTTGGGCAGCCCATGCATGCCTTTGCCTTGTCGCGCCTGAACGGCAGTATCGAGGTGCGCATGGCGCGCGCGGGTGAAAAACTGGACTTGCTTAACGGCCAGACGGCCGAGCTTGCCCCCGATATGCTGGTGGTCGCCGATGTTGCCGGGCCGGTGGCGCTGGCAGGCATCATGGGCGGGCAGCCGACCAGCGTGGAAGCGGATACGGCGGATGTTTTCCTCGAAGCGGCTTTCTTTGCGCCAGCAGCGATTGCCGGGCGCGCACGGCGTCTGGGATTGTCCACCGACTCATCGCATCGCTTCGAGCGCGGCGTCGATTTTGGCGCGACGCGGCGGGCAATGGAGCGCGCAACCGAGCTGCTGATTGATATCTGTGGCGGCCAGGCCGGACCGATTACCGAAGTCGTGGCTGAATTGCCATCGCGTCAGCCGATTACCTTGCGCCTGGCGCGCCTGAAGCGCGTGGTGGGGATCGAGATTGATGCGGATCAGGTTGTACAAGGTCTGCTTGCGCTGGGGACGCAGGTTGAGCGTCTGGATGATCTCCTGATCGTGACGCCGCCGAGTTTTCGTTTTGACCTGGCGATTGAAGAAGACCTGATCGAAGAGGCCGTACGTCTGTTCGGTTATGACAACATTCCCGCCCAGCCGCCTGCCGCGCCATCGCGCATGCTGCCGCAGGACGAAACGGTGCTGGCCGACGACAACCTGCGGCAAAAGATGGTTGACCTGGATTACCAGGAAGTCATTACTTACAGTTTTGTCGACCCGGCGTGGGAGTCCGCACTCGATGCCAGTGCCTGCCCGCTGCCGCTCGCCAATCCCATCGCCAGTCAATTGTCGGTGATGCGAACCACGTTGTGGGGGGGCATGCTCGAAACCTTGCGTCATAACCTCAATCGCCAGCAGGAGCGGGTGCGCATTTTCGAGTTGGGGCGTGTGTACACGTCGCTTACTGCGCAGCCGATGAAACTGGGCGGTTTGGCTTATGGTGATGTACTGCCCGAACAATGGGGAGCGACGGCCCGGCGTATTGATTTCTTCGACATCAAGGGCGATCTGGAACGCCTGTTGGGTCATGCGCTGGATACACGGCGCAGCGTGCATCCAGCGCTGCATCCGGGGCAGTCCGCCGAACTATGGATAGATGGCAGGGCAGTGGGCTGGATCGGTACGCTGCATCCGCGTTTGGTGCAGACGTTCGATTTGCCAAGCGCGCCCGTCCTGTTTGAAATGGACAGTGATGTGCTCGCGCGACGCAGTGTGCCGCGCCATACCAGCCTGTCGCGTTTCCCCCTGGTGAGGCGCGATCTGGCGTTCGTTGTTGACGTGAACACCCCGGCTGGAACCTTGCTAACTGTGCTGCGCGAGGTTGCATCGGACCATGTCCAGTCCATCGAGTTGTTTGACGACTACCGAGGGAAAGGCGTGTCTGAAAGCCAAAAAAGCCTTGCTATCCGGGTAGTTATGCAAGATACTCAACGCACATTGACGGATCAGGAAGTGGACGATGCAGTGCAAAAACTGGTCGATGCCGCGCTTGATCAGTGCAATGCCAGCTTGCGTTCCTAACGCGCATTTTTGAACCACGCTTATCAAACGTATGACCACCCTCACCAAAGCTGACCTGGCCGAATTACTGTTCGAAAAAGTGGGTTTGAACAAACGCGAGGCGAAAGATGTCGTCGAGTCGTTTTTCGACGAAATCCGTTTGTCGCTTGAAAAAGGCGACATCGTCAAGTTGTCCGGTTTCGGCAATTTTCAATGCCGTGAAAAACCCCAGCGTCCCGGTCGCAATCCTAAAACCGGCGAGGAAATGCCGATCTCTGCGCGTCGTGTGGTGACTTTCCATGCCAGCCAGAAACTCAAATCCCAGGTTGAAGGCGCCCAAGTTGGAACGCCCATCCCGGAGTGAACTCCCGCCGATTCCGGCAAAACGGTATTTCACCATTGGTGAAATGTCGGAGCTGTGCGCAGTCAAGGCCCATGTGTTGCGTTACTGGGAACAGGAATTCACCCAGCTGAGCCCGGTCAAACGGCGCGGCAATCGACGCTATTATCAGCATCACGAAGTGTTGTTGATTCGCCGCATCCGTGAACTGCTGTACGAAGAGGGCTTCACAATCAGCGGTGCCCGGCAACGTCTCGAACACGAGGCCGGATCGACGACTGAGTCTTTGCCCGCTGCCGCAAAACCGGCTTTGGATGTCGCGGGTCTGCGCACCGAACTCACCGCCATCCTTAAAATATTGGGCTGATGGGCTTCCGTCAGGTACCGCTCCTCTGATAGAATCTCGGGCTTCGTCGGGGCGTAGCGCAGCCTGGTAGCGCACTTGACTGGGGGTCAAGTGGTCGGAGGTTCAAATCCTCTCGTCCCGACCAAATAAATACAAGAAAAAAGGGCCGGGTCAAACCGGCCCTTTTTTCATTAAAGTGTTCTTTAAGGTGTCCTGTTGTCACACCTTGGATGTAACGTTGGGTTGTCAAATCAGATCGCCACGCGATTGTTGCTGTTTGTTCAATATCAGGAGAGAGTTATGGAACACACCTTGCCCGCACTGCCTTTTGCCATGGATGCGCTCGCGCCGCACATGTCCAAGGAAACCTTCGAATACCACTACGCCAAGCACCATCAGGCCTACGTCACCAACCTCAACAACCTGATCAAGGGCACCGACTTCGAGAGCAAGTCGCTTGAGGACATCATCAAGAGTGCGCCCGCTGGCGGCGTTTACAACAATTCCGCCCAGGTGTGGAACCACACCTTCTTCTGGAACTGCCTGACACCCAACGGCGGCGGCGCACCGAGCGGCGCGCTGGCGGATGCCATCAACGCCAAGTGGGGCAGCCTCGACGCATTCAAGACCGCATTCCAGACCAGCGCCGTCGGCAACTTCGGTTCCGGCTGGACCTGGCTGGTGAAAAAGGCCGACGGTTCGGTCGACATCGTCAACATGGGCGCCGCCGGCACCCCGCTGACCACCGGCGACAAGGCGTTGCTGTGCGTCGACGTGTGGGAACACGCTTACTACATCGACTACCGCAATATGCGTCCCAAGTTCGTTGAGACCTTCCTCAACAATCTGGTGAACTGGAGATTTGCCGAAGCGAATTTCGCCTGAGCATGATCAGCAGGTGAAATGAGAACCGGGGCGCAATGCCCCGGTTTTCATTTTGTGCAGCTCATTCTGCGGCGGCGAGCCGCAGGATGCCCCGATAGTCTCCCTGCACCATCGCCTGCGCTTCGCACCGTAGCGCGGCATCTTCCCCTTCCACTGAAATACCCGCAGCCTCGGCATCGAGCAGACGCAGCATCTGCGTCCAGCGTTCGCGCTGGTTGGCTACGGTCATCGGTGTGGCCAGCCCGCTGCGGCGCAGCTCGGTGGCGCGGCTGATCAGACGGAATTTTGCGGTTTCCAGTTGCGGGGGCAACGGCAGCGACAGGTCGAAGCAGATGTCCAACCGATAAGCGGATTCAGGTGGCTTGTCGGACAGGGGCGGCGGCCGCCAGGCCAGTTCGTCGGGGCTGGGGGGAGCAGCGCGTTCGGGATCGAGCGGGAATTTGTAGAACCCCCATTTCGCCCCCATCCAGCATTCGAGCAGGATCCGGTCGTTGTCAGCGATGCAGAGTTCGCCCGTGGCCTGATCCAGCACGTCGTTCCCGGGCAGCGGTCCATAAGCACGCGGGTCAAGTTTCCAGCGCGGGTAATCGCGATGGGGCGGGGCGCCGTAGTCGGCTTCGAGCGCGTGCCACAGGGTGATGAACTGGCGGTAATCGGCCCGATAACCGGCGTTGCGGCGCAGAAATTCCCACGCCCATTGGTCACGCGTCAGGCTCGCGCAATAGGCGTAGCCAGCCATGTCAGATCGGCAGAAACAGGGAACCAGCGGCGTTGACCACGCTAAAACGGATGGCGCGGTTGTTCTTGTCTTCGATGATTTTGGCCAGCGTGTCCTGGAGGCCGATGAGCTTGCCGAATTCGCGTTCGAGGCTGTGCTCGGTCCTGCTGTTCTCGCTGTCGCCGGGTTGGCTGGAGGCAAGCAGCGGTTGACTGTTTTGATCGCGGTGTGTGGCAAGTTCCCATGCGACATATTCGGTATTGCGTGCGGCGTTGTAAAACTTCTGCGCATCCATTTCGCTTAGCAGGTAAAACTCGGTTTGATGGTTGTAAGCGGCCATGTTCATGACCAGCAGTCCATTCATCATGGCCTTCACCCGGTCGCCGGCGTAAGTCTGCTGGCCTGCCTCAGTCAATAAACCTGCCCAGCCAAGATTTTTTTGTGATGACAGTTGCCAGTAGGGCAGGGCTTTGAACAGTGCGTGAGTCGCCGCGTCGGCGCTGGCGTAACCCGATTTTTTCCATTCGCTCGGGTTGCAGCGATAGAGTTTCGCCGTCAGCGTTTTAAGGATGGCGATGACTTCCTGCTGGTGGATCTCGACCACGCTGTCAACGTCGCTTTTGGCCAGATCCCTGATGCTGAAACCCCGCACGCTGCTGCTGCCATCCTTGCGCTGAATGGCTTGCCCCCCGCAGGCGGTCAGCAGGAAAACGCTCAGCAGACAGGCGAGGATGGAAGTGTTCACGACGAGCAGCTTACCTCAATCTGCCGCGCCCAGTCCGGAGGCTCGGCTGCATAGGATTCGTTTTCCGGCTGCTCGTCGAATGGGCGGGTCAGCAGCCGGTGCAGCCGGTTGATTTCACTGTAATCGTGGTCGTCTGCAGCACGACGGATGGCGACTTCGGCCAGATGGTTGCGCAGGATGTATTTGGGGTTGACTGCGCGCATGGCCATGCCGCGTTCGTTGTCGCCTGACCCCATTTGACGCAGCGCGGCGGCATAGCGCTGTGCCCAGGCATCGAAGCCCGCGCGGTCGGGAAACAGGTCGCGCAGTGGCGCGTTGAGCGAGCCTGCCGCGCTGTCGAAATCCCCCAGGCGGCGCATGAAAATCGTGTAATCGACATGGTTCTGCGCCAGCAATTGCAGCGCGTCCATCAGCAGCGGCACCGTGTCGCCGCTGGCGGGCAAACCGAATTTTGCAGCCATGCGGGCGATATACGCCTGGCCGAATTGCTGCGGATAATCGGCGATTGCAGCAGAAGCAGACTCCACCGACAGCAGCGGCACCAGGGTTTGTGCCAGCTTGGTGAGGTTCCACGCTGCCACATCGGGCTGCTGGTCGAAGGCATAGCGCCCGCCGGTGTCGGAATGGTTGCATATGTAGCTGGGGTCGAACGCGTTGAGAAAACCGAACGGGCCATAGTCCAGCGTCAGCCCGAGGATCGACATGTTGTCGGTGTTCATCACCCCGTGCGAAAACCCCACGGCTTGCCATTGCGCCATCAGTTCGGCGGTGCGGCGCGTCACTTCGCGCAGCAACTCGGCATAGGGTTCGGCACGCGTCGCCAGATCAGGGTAGTAACGCGCAATGACGTAATCAGCCAGCTGTTTGAGCGGTTCGATCTGATTGCGGTAATAGAACACCTCGAACGAGCCGAAGCGCACGAAGCTCGGCGCCAGCCGCGTCACCAAGGCAGCGGTTTCCTCATCCTCGCGATACACCGGGCGATCGCTGCCGACGATGCACAGCGCACGCGTGGTGGGAATGCCAAGCGCGTGCATGGCTTCCGAACACAGAAACTCGCGGATGCTCGAGCGCAGTACTGCGCGCCCGTCGCCGCCACGCGAATAGGGGGTACGCCCCGCACCTTTCAGCTGCACCTCCCAGCCTTCGCCCGCGGCATTCTTCACTTCGCCCAGCAGGATCGCCCGGCCGTCGCCGAGTTGCGGTACAAAATGGCCGAACTGGTGCCCGGCATACAGCGCGGCAAGCGCATCCATGCCCGGCAACAGCTGGTTGCCCGCCAGCGTCTCGATCAACTCGGGTCTGCTGATCTCGCTTGCATCCAGATCGAGCAGCGCCAGCGCTTCCGGGCTATAGCAGACCAGGTAGGGGTCGGGAACCGGGGTCGGGCAGACGCGCGAATAATAGGCTTCGGGCAGACGGGCAAAGCCGTTGTCGAAAGTGAGCGATTCAAGTTTGGGCATGTGTCGATTTTAAAGCCTTGTAAGGTTTGAACGACCCGTCCGACAACAGGCTTATTCCAAGGAGACAAACATGACTTGCTCTGCAAAAACCTGTGCCATGCGTGGCCTCACTTTTCTGGATGGCCTGGGTAGCTGGGTGGGGCTGCTGGGTTTGCGTCTGTTACTGGCCTACGAGTTCTGGCAGTCCGGGGTCGAAAAATTTCGCGGCGACAACTGGTTCGGCGAGATCCAGTCGCAATTCCCGTTTCCGTTCAGTGTGGTGCCGGTCGACATCAGCTGGTTTCTTTCTACCTGGGTCGAGCTGATAGGCCCCGTGATGCTGCTTCTGGGACTGGGCACGCGCTTCTGGGCATTTTCCCTGCTGATCCTGGATATCGTCGCCTGGCAGGCCGTCCATGCGGGCAATGGTTACAACGTCTGCGATAACGGATTCAAGCTGTCCTTGATGTATCTGCTGATGCTGATCCCGCTGGTGCTGTCGGGTTCGGGCAAGCTTTCGCTTGATCACGGGATACGCCAGCGCTACATGCGTTAGCACGGGATGCATGCTGCCGCACCGCGTCCCGGATCACGCGGCTGCGCAGAAATGCGGTTATATTCTGAAGCGTTTTCCATCCGGAACCCTTTTCTTGAAACGTTCTCGTCACCTGCTCTCTGTTGCGGTTCTGGCCGGGCTTGCCCTGCTGGCCGTCATCGCGATCCAGTGGCGTGGCGGCATTGACGGACAACAGGCTCGCCAGGTTGTCAGGGTCGGGCTCTACGAGAACGCCCCCAAGGTTTACACCGATAAAGAAGGCCGGCCGGCCGGCTTGTTCGTCGAATTGCTGGATGCGATGGCACGTGCCGAGAACTGGCGGTTGCGCTATGTGCCTTGCGAGTGGGCCGCTTGTCTCGAACAGCTGCAGCAGGGGCAGCTCGACCTGATGCCCGATGTGGCTTTTTCCACCGAGCGCGCCCAGCGCCTGGACTTCCACAAAGTGTCGGTGGCCAACAGCTGGTCTCAGGTTTATGTCCAGTCCGACCTGGATATCCAGGCGCTCGAAGATCTGGCTGGCATGCGTGTCGCCATCCTGCAGGGCAGCATCCAGCAAAACTTTCTGGACCGGTTGATGGCGGGTAGCCAGATTGCCTATCAGCCGGTAGCGGTCAATTCGCTTGATGCGGGCTATCGGGCAGTGCGTGACGGGCAGGCAGACGCGGTGGTCACCAACAGCTTTTTTGCCGCAAGCAATGGCCACAAATACCAGCTCCGGGAGACGCCCATCGTCTTCCTGCCTTCTTCGCTCTACTTCGCCACAGCCAAGGGCCAGCACGCCGATCTGCTGGCGCGAATCGATACGCATTTGAGCGATTGGCGCAGCGATGCGAATTCGATCTATTTCGATGCCACACGCCGCAGCATGGCAAACCTGCCCGAGGTGCTGGTGCCGCGCTGGATCCAGTTGTCTCTGGTGGTATTGGGCGTCGGTCTGCTACTGCTTTTAAGCATCAACCTGCTGCTGCGTCGAAAGGTGGAACAACGCACACGCGCCCTGGTCATCACCGCGCAGGTGTTGAGAGCCGAGCGCGCCAACCTGGAACACCAGGTCGCCGATCGCACGGCGGAGTATCTCGCCGCCAAGGAAAATGCCGAGCGTCTGACGCAGGTGAAAAGCGATTTTCTTGCCAACATGAGCCATGAAATCCGCACCCCGATGAATGCGATCCTCGGGATGTTGTATCTGGCCCTGAAAAACGATTTGACGCCGGCTTTGCATAATCAGCTGAGCAAGGCGCAGGGCGCGGCACATTCGCTTCTGGGCATCATCAACGACATCCTCGATTTTTCAAAAATCGAGGCCGGCAAGCTGGAGATCGAACAGGTTGAATTCGGGCTCGACAGCGTGCTCGAACAGCTGGCCGACGCAGTGGGCTACCAGGCGCAGAACAAAAACATCGAGTTCCTGATCCGCTATGACCCGGCGATTCCCCAGCGTCTCATTGGCGACCCGCTGCGTTTGGGACAGATTTTGCTCAACCTGTGCGGAAACGCGGTGAAATTTACTGAGCAGGGCGAGGTTGAGTTGTCCTTTAGCTGCCTCAACGCCATCGAAACGCACCTCAACATTCAGGTCTGTGTGCGTGATTCCGGCATCGGCATGACCCCGGAGGTGCAGCAAAACCTTTTCGAGAAATTCACCCAGGCCGACCAGAGCACCACGCGCCGCTTCGGTGGCACGGGCTTGGGGCTGGCGATCAGCAAGAACCTCGCCGAGTTGATGGGCGGGCGTATCTGGATCGAGGATTCGCAGCCAGGAGTGGGCACGACCATGTGCTTCACGGTGAATTTGCAGATTGCCCAGCAGGCGCAGGCCCGCCAGCGCGAACTGGTCGAGCAGGCGGGACCGTTGCTCATGGGCATCCGCGTGCTGGTGGTGGAGGACAACCAGGTTTCCCGCGAGATTCTGGCCGAGATGATGCGTTTCTTCCATCTGGATGTGGGCACCGCACCGAACGGACCGGCGGCGCTGGCTGCACTCCGGGCCGCCGTCGACTCACCCTACGATCTGGTGCTGATGGACTGGCGCATGCCAGGCATGAATGGCGACGAGGTAACGCAGCGCATTCATCGCGATGCAGCCATTCCGCGCAAGCCCAAGGTCGTGATGGTTACGGCGTACGGTCGCGAAGACGTGATCCAGTTGTCTGAACAGGCCGGCGTGGAGGGCTTCCTCGTCAAGCCGGTGTCGCCCTCGAGCCTGCTCGATACGATGCTTTCGGTACTGGGGCGCGGCCGCATTTTGGCGGCAGCGGGGCAGAGCCACGCGAATACGCCGGATCTTGCCAGCAGCGGCAATCTAGCTGGTGCGCATGTGCTGCTGGTCGAGGACAACGATATCAACCGCGAGTTTGCCGTCGAACTGCTGCGTAGCGAAGGGATCGAGGTCGATGTGGCGGAAAATGGCGCGCAAGCCGTCGACCGGGTGCGGCAGCAGGATTTCGACGCGGTGCTGATGGACATCCAGATGCCGGTGATGGATGGCCTCGAAGCCACGCGCCGCATTCGTGCGCTGGCTGCAACGGAAAAGGGCGAACGGTTTGCCCGTTTGCCGATCATCGCCATGACCGCGCTGGCGATGGCGCAGGATGCCGAGCAGAGTCGGGCTGCCGGGATGAACGATCACGTCACCAAGCCCATTGCGCCAGATCGCCTGATGGCTGCGCTGGCGAGAGTGGTTGACGTGTCTGCCGGGCGGACGGATCGAACGGCCCGCAGGGCGATCGCAGACGTGCCAAAGAGCGGCGAGATTCCTGCCGATCTGCGTGCGCTGAGCAGCCTGGACACAGCGGAGGGCGTTCGCCGCATCGGCGGCAAGGCCGATGCCTATCGCAAGCAACTGCGCCGCTTTCGTGAACATTATTCCGATGCGGTCACACAGGTGCAGCGACTGGCCGCAGAGCCGGGTGTGCAAAAGGTTGAAGACTATTGCCACGCGCTGAAGGGCGTGACCGGCAATATTGGTGCCGCAGCTTTATATGGGAAAGTGACGGCAATCGACGCCCGCCTCAAACAGGGTGTATTGCCCGAAGCAAGCGAGCTGGACGAGTTGCGCACCCTGCTGGAGCAGGTGTTACGCGATATTGACAGTCTCGACGCCGGGTCGGCCCCGGCCCCTGATCCCGCCGCTGCGCGGCTGTCCCCCGAAAGCGTGCGCGACCGGCTGGCACGACTGGCCTACGCGCTCACCTATGATCTGGGCGCTGCCGAACCCTTGCTGGTTGAATTGCGCAAGGGCGTGGCGGGCACCCCGATGGAAACCCAAATCGCCGCCATCGCTGCGCTGGTTGATATTTTTGATATCGACACGGCGTTGGCGCACCTGAAAGCACTGGAAACCTCTGTCCAAGGCAACCCGATATGATCGAAAAAAACAACGAACCGATGGACCCGCGCCCGCGCATTCTGATCGTCGATGATGTGCATGAAAACCTGCACGCGCTGATGAGCAACCTGCGCGACGACTACGCCATTACCGCCGCCACCACTGGCGAAAAGGCGCTCGAACTGGCACAGCGCGAACCACGGCCCAACCTGATTCTGCTGGACATCAAGATGCCGGGCATGGACGGTTATTCCGTCCTGTCCGAACTCAAAATCAACCCGGCCACGGCAGATATCCCGGTTATTTTTGTCACCGCGCTGGCCGAGACCGCAGACGAGGCGCGCGGCATCAAGATGGGCGCAGCCGACTACATCACCAAACCGGTCAATCCCGAGCTTCTCCATGCGCGCCTGCGCACCCAGCTCGAATTGCAGCGGTGTCGCCAAACCCCGGCAATGTTTGACCTCGTGACGTACCCTGAGACCGAGCGCATCAGCTCGCTACTGGTGGTTGATGATGTTCCCGAAAACATCCATGAGCTGCTCGAAGCGCTGACGGATCATTACCGGATTCAGGTTGCCAGTTCCGGCGCCCGCGCACTCGAAATCGTGCAGGGCGCGTCGCCCCCCGATCTGGTGCTGCTGGACGTGGTGATGCCGGAAATGGACGGTTACGAAGTGTGCCGCCGCATCAAGTCCACCCCTGCCGGTAACCGCATCCCCGTGATTTTCGTCAGCGTGATCGACGCGATCCAGGACAAGCTCAAAGGCTTTGAACTGGGTGCGGCGGACTACATCACCAAGCCCTTCGATATCGGTGAGGTTTACGCCCGCGTGCGCACCCATCTCGAGTTGGCACGCTTGCGGCGCTTTCTTGAAGATCTGGTGGCGCAGCGCACCGCCATGCTACAGGTCAGTGAAGAGAAGTATCGCGTCCTGGCCCATCGCGATCCGCTTACCGGTTTGCCCAACCGCGTATTGTCGGCGGAGTTGCTGGCGCATGCCATCCAGTCTGCCGAGCGCGCCTCTACCCAGTTCGCCTTGTTGTCACTCGACCTCGACAATTTCAAGAACATCAACGAAAGCCTGGGCCACAGCCGGGGCGACCAACTGCTGGTTGAAGTGGGCAAGCGGCTGCAAAGCCTGTGTCCGGAAAGCGATGCCGTCGCCCGTATCGGTGGGGACGAATTTGACATCATCCTTGAGCGCAAAGAGAACATGCCCTGGGTTGACCTGCGGGCACAGCACATCATCGATTCCCTGAACGATCCCTTCATCCTGGACGGTCATAGCGTCTATGTCGGAGCCAGCATTGGCATTGCGCTTTATCCGACAGACGGCACCAGTGTGGAAACCCTGCAAAGCAATGCCGATGCGGCGCTGCATCAGGCCAAGGCGCATGGCCGGGGCATCCTGCGTTTCTTTTCGCCGGAGATGTCCGGCCGGGCAAAGACGCGCCTGAGACTTGAGTCCGACCTGCGCCACGCGCTTGATCATGACGAGTTTCGCCTCTATTACCAGCCCCAGATGGATCTGGCCAGTGGGCAGATCGTCGGGCTAGAGGCGCTGGTGCGCTGGGCGCATCCGGAGCGCGGAATCATCCCGCCCAACGAATTCATTCCCCTTGCGGAGGAAAGCGGGCTGGTGATCCGGCTGGGTGACTGGGTACTGCACGAGGCCTGTCGCCAGATCAAGTTGTGGTCGGCCGCCGGGCTGGCGCCGCGCCAGACGGCGGTGAATGTCTCCGCCGTCCAGTTGAGCCGGGGAAATCTGGTCGAATCGGTCAAGCACGCGCTGGAGCAAAGCGGTATCGTTCCCGGGCAACTGGAGCTCGAGATTACCGAGAGCTTCGTCATGTCCAATCACGAGCAGTCCTTCAAGTCGCTGGCGGAGATCAAGGCGCTGGGTGTGCGGCTGTCGATCGACGATTTCGGCACCGGTTATTCCTCGCTGGCCTATTTGCAGCAACTCAAAGTACACAAACTCAAAGTGGATATGTCCTTTGTGAACGACATGACGACCAACAGCGGCAACGCTTCCATCGTTCAAGCGGTTATTGCGATGGGGCACAGCCTCGGGCTTGAAGTCATCGCCGAGGGGGTCGAAGAAGACGCGCAGGCACGCCATTTACGTGCGCTGAACTGTGACGTGATTCAGGGCTATCTGATCAGCCGGCCGTTACCGAGTGATCAGATGACGCGCTTTCTGGAAGATTTCAGGCCTTCCTGAGCATCCATCCGCACTGCGTGGAAGAGGGGCGCAATACGTCTCGAGTTCAGCTGCCTGCAGCAAAAACGGCTCATCCAGCATCGAACATAACCGGCCTTGTGCCGGTTTTGCGGGGAGTTGGCCCCCGGCATCCGTTGCCCTGCGCATGACCCCGGTGTTTCCCTGCGATCAAGGGGAGGTTGGGGCGCTGGGAAGTTTTTTGGGCTTTAATTGCGTGGTCGATGTAGGGCGGCAGCACCGCCAGGCGGTTGATGGCTGGAACCGCGCCACTCGTCTCAAAAGATAGTAAACGGATTGCATTGTCCTAAATGGAGCGTATATTAGAAAAAGCTTACTTCTCACAGGGACTGAATTCAGTTTTTGGGTGAACTGGCTGACAGGTCAGCACGAATGAAGTGCTGCAAGGTGATTCATTAACCGCTTAGAAAAGGACCTCAGTAATGAACGAAAATCTTCAACCTTCGCGCCGGCAATTCCTCAAAGTCGGTGGCGCCGCAATCGCCATGATTCCCGTGCTGGTCATATCCGGGAAGGCGATGGCCGCCAAAAACGCCGCAATGCGCACCTCGATGAAATACCAGGACAAGCCCAACGGCGACAAGGACTGCGCCAACTGCATGCAGTTCGTCCCGGGCAAAACGGCAAAAGATCTCGGCGGCTGCAAAATATTCGCCGGAGACACCGAGATTTCCCCCAAGGGCTATTGCGTTGCCTGGGTTGCCAAGCCGAAATAATTGGCTTCAAGCCGCTGGCAGCAAAACCGAACCCGGCCACGTGCCGGGTTTTTTGTGCGCGCCAGATCAGGCCAGGTGTTGGAAGAGCAAAACCAAGGGCCAGCCTAAGCTAACCCCTTGTATCTTGGTGCGCCTGAATGTATCCGGACACCGGCTACCGCCATATTGGCTCCTTGTTACCCCGCTCAAGTAACACGGGGGGTTACGGATACATTCTTAAATTTCGATTGCCTTACCGTACGGTTCTCGTACTGTACCTATCAGGACGATCGTAGTACCTGTCAGGCCGGTTGGGCTTAGGTGCAATAGGGCTTGGGCTTACAGTTGTCTGGGTTGTTGTGGCTCTGCGGCTTTCGGTTTCGCTAGCCATGCTTGATCGTGCAGCAATGGCTTGTTCTCTCGTTGCTCTTTCCATGGCCTTCATCTGTTCATGACGCGATGGCTCTTGGCCATTGATATTCGCGATCACCTTGGCATTAGGGCATGGCTCATTCTGATAAACCGTCTTGCTGCCTGAGTTGCATCTATACACATCTGCAAGTGCCGGTGAGACCAGACAAGCCAATACAACGATAACAATGGTTTTCATATTGTTCTTCTTGCCCCCCTCTTTTAAAGGATTGTATCCGACCCGACTGCTTTGTCCGGGCTGTAAGGTGGGGAGTAAGTAGAGATGGTGAGGCGCTATGCTCACTTGTCCAGCGAACAACTGGCTGACTGTGTGGACAGGCTGTCAGGCCTTCGGACGCTTAATGGGATGGGTGGCACCGTTTTGGCTACGGTAGCGCAAAAGAAAAGGGGCTAGCCTAAGCTAACCCCTTGTATTTTGGTGCGCCGGAAGAGATTCGAACTCCTGACCCCTTGGTTCGTAGCCAAGTACTCTATCCAGCTGAGCTACCGGCGCATTGAAGGATGCGCATTATACGCAGTTTCGCGTGATTGACACAAACTCGTATTGTTATTGGCGGAGACGGAGGGATTCGAACCCTCGATGCAGGTTTAAGCCCGCATGCTCCCTTAGCAGGGGAGTACCTTCAACCTCTCGGCCACGTCTCCGAACCGCCGCGCATTGTAGCGGAATGCGCGGGACAAAGCCACCTCAAGTGGTGGCTTTGTCGAGTTCGAAGGCCTGATGCAGGGCGCGCACGGCGAGTTCCATGTATTTGTCTTCGACCACGACCGAGATTTTGATTTCCGAGGTGGAGATCATCTGCAGGTTGATGTTTTCCTTCGACAGGGTTTCGAACATCGTGCGTGCGACGCCGACGTGCGAGCGCATGCCGACACCGACGATTGAGATTTTGGCGATCTTGTCGTCGCCGGTGACTTCGCGTGCGCCGATGGCGGTCGCTGTGGTCTTCACGATGTCCATGGCTTTGGCGAAGTCGTTGCGGTGGACGGTGAAGGTGAAGTCGGTTGTGTTCATGTGACCGACGTTCTGCACGATCATGTCGACGTCGATATTGGCGTCGGCGACCGGGCCGAGGATCTGGTAGGCGATGCCGGGATGGTCGGGCACGCCGACGACGGTGATTTTGGCTTCGTCACGGTTGAAGGCGATGCCGGAGATGACTGGTTGTTCCATGCTGGCGTTTTCCTCGAAGGTGATGAGCGTGCCGTCGCCTTCGTCCTGAAAGCTGGACAGCACGCGGAGTTTGACTTTGTATTTGCCGGCGAATTCGACTGAGCGGATTTGCAGCACCTTGGAACCGAGGCTGGCCATTTCCAGCATTTCCTCGAAGGTGATGGTTTTCAGCCGGCGCGCGTCGGGTACGACACGCGGGTCCGTGGTGTAGACGCCGTCGACGTCGGTGTAGATCTGGCATTCGTCGGCCTTGAGGGCTGCGGCCAGCGCCACGCCGGTGGTGTCGGAACCGCCGCGCCCGAGGGTGGTGATGTTGCCGTTTTCGTCCACGCCCTGGAATCCTGCGACGACGATGACATGGCCCGAATCCAGATCGCTGCGCATCCTGGATTCGTCGATCGACAGAATGCGCGCCTTGGTGAAGGCGTCGTCGGTCAGAATCCGCACCTGCGCGCCGGTATAGCTTTTGGCTTTGAGCCCCAGGTCTTTCAGCGCCATGGCGAGCAGGGCAATGGTGACCTGTTCGCCGGTGGACACCATCATGTCCAGCTCACGCGGATCGGGGGTGGTCTGGATTTGCTTGGCCAGGCCGATCAGGCGGTTGGTCTCGCCCGACATGGCGGACAGCACCACGACGACCTGGTGGCCGAGCATTTTGAATTTGGCAACGCGCTCGGCGACTGCGCGGATGCGTTCGACGCTGGCGACCGAGGTGCCGCCATATTTTTGTACGATAAGAGCCATGATGTGTTGGGAGAAGTTAAGCGCAGGATGTTAAAGGATTATCGCCAAAATTACCGATCGAACAGTGCAATCGATTCGACGTGTGCGGTGTGCGGAAACATGTTGGCGACACCGGCCGCTGCCAGCCGGTAGCCTTTGTTGTGGCAAAGCGCCTCGGCATCGCGTGCCAGGGTGGCGGGGTCGCACGAGACATAGACGATGCGGTGCGGTGCGCCGCTGTCGGGCAAGGCGTTGATGAGCTCGATGGCGCCCGAGCGGGGCGGGTCGATCAGCAGCTTGTCGAAATGCCCGAGCGCAGCGAATTTTTCCGGCGTCATTTCAAACAGGTTGTCGACCGCGAAATGCGCGTTCGACAGCTTGTTGTGCAGCGCATTTTCACGCGCGCGCGCAACCAGCTCCGGGCTGCCTTCGATGCCGACCACGTCGGCACCGCTGGTGGCGATGGGCAGGGTGAAATTCCCCAATCCGCAGAACAGGTCGGCAATGCGCTCGCCTGGCTGGGGTTGCAGCAGGCGCATGGCGCGGCTCACCAGGGCGCGGTTGATGGCGACATTGACCTGGGTGAAGTCGATCGGCTTGAACGGCATGGTGAGGCCGAATTCGGGCAGGCTGTAGCTGAGTTCGGGTGCGGTTTCGGGCCAGAACGGGCGGACGGTTTCGGGGCCCTTGCTTTGTTCCCACACCTGCACGCCATGCTGCTCGGCAAAGGCGCGCACTTTGACGGCATCGTCGTCGGTCCAGGGGGCGAGCAAACGGAACACCAGCACGGTGATGTGCTCGCCGACGGCGATTTCGATTTGCGGAATGCGGTCGGCGTTGGAAAACTGCACGGTCAGTTCGCGCAGCGGTTGCAGCAGTGCCGACACATCGGGGGTGAGGATTTCGCAGCTGGTCATGTCGACGATATAGCTGGAGCGCTTTTCGCGGAAGCCGACCAGTACGCCGCCTTTCTTGTCGACCAGGCGCGCCGATAGCCGCGCGCGGGAACGATAGTTCCAGCTCGGGCCGTGCAGGGCGGGCAGGATGATCTCGGCCTTGACCTTGCCGATGTGGGCGAGGTTGTCTTCCAGCACGCGCTGCTTGGCCGCAACCTGGGCGCTGGGCTCCAGATGCTGCATCGAGCAGCCGCCGCAGCGGCCAAAGTACTGGCAGCGCGGCGTGGTGCGTTGCGCGCTGGCTTTGAAGATGGCGACGGCATTGGCCGAGTTGTATTTGGCATGCTGGCGATAGACATTGATCTCTACCTGCTCGCCGGCCAGTGCGCCATCGACGAAGGTGACTTTGCCGTCGATGCGCGCAATGCCGTGGCCTTCGTGGTCGAGCGAGAGGATGTCGACGATCAGGTTGCCGGTTTTTTTGCTCATGCCCAGGCCGCCAGAAATTCCTGCCAGTGCGGGGCGCTGTGCTGGGTGAGTGTGGTGCGGGCGAGTTCGATTTCAGCCGTGTAAGCGGAGTCGGACAGCGTGCCGCGCATTTTCTGGAAGCGCAGGTAGACCAGCCAGGTGTTCATCGCGTCGGTTTCGCAGTAATTGCGGATGGCATCGATTTCACCGCGCTGAAACGCGTCCAGCACCTGCGAACCGTCCATCCCCAGCTTGCCCGGAAAACCGCACAGCTTGGCCATCTGGTCGAGCGGTGCGTTGGCGCGCGGCTGGTACATCGCCAGCACGTCCATCAGGTCGAGATGGCGGGTGTGGTAGCGGCCGAGATAGCTGTTCCACTTGAAATCCTTGTCGTCGTCGCCCCAGTCCCAGTAGCGAGGTGCGGTGACGCCATGAATCAGCGCGCGGTAATGCAGCACGGGCAGGTCGAAACCGCCGCCGTTCCATGAAACGAGCTGGGGCGTGTGGTGCTCGATGCTGTCGTAAAACTGCTGGATCAGGTCGGCTTCGCTGCTGCCCGGTTCGCCGAGCGACCAGACCTTGAGTGCGTCAGCGCTGCGCAATGTGCAGGAGATGGCGACGACGCGGTGCAGGTGATGCGGCATGAAGTCGCTGCCGGTTTTTTGGCGACGGGCGAGCAGGGCCATTTCGGTGAGCTCAGCGTGCGGCAGGGTGCTGACGTCGATGCCGTTGACTGCGGCAAACCCGGTGAGATCGGGAATGGTTTCAATGTCGAAAACCAGGGTGGGGTGCATGGGGCGGGCGCGAGCAAAAACCGCCATTTTACGTTACCCGGCTGCCGGATTCAGTGTTCAGATTGAGCGCCGGTTTATTGCAGGGCAGCGTCGAGTGCCGAGGCGGCAATCAGCGCGTCCAGGTAAGCCACGGAAATCTGGTGCAACGGGATGTCCAGTTGCTGGGCGTAGGCGGATAGCGTGTCAACGTCGTTGTTCTCGCAGGCGTAGGCGAGTTGCAGCATTGCGCTTTCAGCCGAGCCATGCACGCTGAACGCACGTGCGCAGTTGGCAGACAGGCCCAGTTTGCGGATCAGACTTTCGAGCGGGACGGACAAGGCCAGATTGGCGGTTGAGAGCAACCCGATTTCAAAGGCTTCAGCTGCATTTTCGGCCGATGCACTGAGGCGGGTGATTTTGCCGAGGAACAGCGCGCGCGTGAGGGCGGTAATCGCATAATGGCGGGCTGCTTCGGTGGGATGGGTGCCGGTCAGCGCAAGCAACGCTGCCACACGACTGGCGCGTTGCGGTCCCAGCATGATGAGTGCATGGGCAGCCGATTCGGCGGGGCGGCTCATGCCGCCCACCTGGGAATGGGCAATGGCAAGCAGGCGCGGTGCCATTTCGGGGTTCAGCTGGAGGAACTGGATGAGCGTGTCGAGTGAACTGCGCAATGCAATACCCAACAAATCGAGCTGCAAGGCCAGCTCACGCGAACCGTCGGCAGGCTGGGTGTCGCCGGTGAAAAAGCTGCCCTTGAACCAGGCGTGCTCGGGCCAGTTGGCTTGCGTGTGGGCGTGGCGTACCCCTTCCACGACCGGGCGTGCGGCTACGGTTGGCGGGGTGTCGTTGGCATTGCAGGCCAGATAGCGCCAGATGGACTCGCTTTCCCTTACGACTGGATGGGCGCGGTTGAGCGCCGGGCAGAACGTCAGGCCGGCGTCCTGCAGGGCGAGGGCGCGCGCCAGATGCTGTTCGGTGTCGATGTTGATGCGCCAGACCAGCTGGCGGTGATTGAGCTGTTGCGGGATGCCGCTGAACAGCACGCTTGAGCTGATTTGCACCAGCAAGGGCAGCGACCCCGTCAGGTTGCTTTGCGTGAGCGAATACAGGCCGGTCAGCAGCATGTCCTCGTCCATTTGCTGCAGCTCGGGGGGAGCGTCGGCCGATGCGGTGCGTCCACGCAGAACCAGTTGATGCGCGACCAGACTGGATGCAGAGTCAAATAGCGGATCAAACGACAGAAAGCGCGCGCGCAAGGCTTCTTCACGCACCGGCTCGCTGTTGTCGATGCCCAGCATTTGCGTGACGACGACAGGCTGTTCGGAAGCTTGGGTATTGATGCCGCCACCGACGATGCGGGGGGGGTGGGAATCGTCGGTCGTCATGTTGGGCATGCAAGTGTGGGTTGGCTTCATTTTAGCGCGGTGAACCCTAAATCGCGTGCATCGGTCAAGATACGCAATTGCTTTCAGGCGTTGAGGAGATTTGCATGATGAAGAAAAGTTGCGTGAGCATGGCGGTCGTTGGCCTGATGGCAGCATCGCATGCCAGTTGGGCCGCGCCGCGTGACGAAGTTGTCAGTACGGTTGCCGATCAGCAAAGCGTGGCGGTGACGATTTACAACGACAATCTGGCACTGGTGAAGGATGCGCGGCGGGTCAAGCTGGATCGCGCGCTTAATCAGCTGGCGTGGCGCGAAGTGTCGGCGCAGATGCGTCCGGAAACCGCGCAGCTGCGCAATATGTCGAATCCGGACGGGTTTCGCTTGCAGGAGCAGAATTTCGATTTTGACCTGCTGACCCCGCAAAAACTGCTGGAAAAATATGTCGGGCGCGAACTTGAGGTTGTCAAAGTCAATCCCGCCACGGGTGCGGAAACCCGGGAAACCGCCCGGGTGTTGTCGACCAATAACGGGGTAGTGCTTCAATTTTCTGACCGCATCGAAACGGGGGTGCCGGGACGACTGGTTTT
>Ga0208375_1000783_pt1 | contig 40739 bp, 39 predicted proteins | sample RifOxyD1_FD_184038 | JGI IMG/M metagenome (GOLD analysis project Ga0208375, IMG submission 184038) | Soil microbial communities from Rifle, Colorado - Rifle Oxygen_injection D1 (SPAdes) | ecosystem: Environmental > Terrestrial > Deep subsurface > Rock core/Sediment | place: Rifle, Colorado... | reverse complement strand
CAAGCGTAAGACCGAAAGCCAAGGCCAGCGTGACCGGATTGACATCTCCCGTAGGAGGGAATGTCCAACCGTTTTGCGCCGCAATCCATTCATAGGTTAACTCTGCCGGCCAAAACAAGTTTTTACCAATCAGAGTTAAGAACTCAAAGACACTGGGCGCGATTGCCACTACCGATGCCAGAAGAAATCCTCGAAAGTATTCTAACGCCCCGCCTGATTCGCTTTCTCTCGCCCTTTTAGCGGTCAAGAGCATAAGCGGGATCAGCGTGAGGATCCAGAAACCGTATAAGAACAGTCCCATTTCCTCCACTTTGAGCGAAGCATAGGCTGCTTCACGCATAGGCGTCAGATCAGTCAAGGATTCTGGGAGAGTGCAGCCGGATAGCAATAAAGCCATGGCCGCCAGCACTCCCCGCTTCCACAGTGAACTCTGGCTCAAATTTTTGGCCATGGAAACCTCCCTTTAACGCGCAGGGGGGTTAGTTACCGTAGCGATCACGCTTTTGATCAGCCCACCAATGAGATCGATGAAACCTCCGGCGGCGGCACCTACGTCAGCGATGTTGTAGATGATGAACAAAAACCCCGCGAACGTTACGCCTGCCAGCAGTACGGCAACCCAAGGCAACGGCTTGCCTTCTTCCAGTGCTGTAAGCAAACCTCCTTTTCCTTTCAAACCTGCGTTTAAAAGGTTCAGGACCATTACTAGCACCACAATATCGATCACGATCAGAAACACGGTTCGTAATCCTTCTAGTACCATTTTTCATCTCCTTTTTTTGTCTGCGTGAACAGGCTCGTTAGCCAGCTCACATACGTTGGATATTTGGCTTTTACCCTCTTATTCAGGGCTTGGCTCCAGCTGACTTTCAACCAATATGAAAAACAGGTGGAGCCTGCCCTAAAAAGAAGCACACGCGCAGCTTGAGTACGGATTAAGATTTAAAAGGGCACGGAAACAACAAAAACAACACTTCACACCATAGGTGCTTACGTGCTGTATTAATTTTTCTCTATTCCTTTCTATTTATTGGGCAAAATATGAAAAAGCAGTTAAAAACTTTCTCATCACAAACAACTAAAATCTTTAATTGTCTGTATCCAAAAAGTTTTGAACTTCAGGGAAGAGAACGTCATGGTAAAACCATTTGTGACATTCTCTTCCCTTATCATCCGTCTAAGGTGCTGCTAGTCAGCGGTAACTTCGACGGGCAAATTGATCTCAACCGCGGCCTGCTCGGGAGCAACGTCTTCGGGCTCTTGCGCGGGCGTGGCTTCTTCGGCAAGCGGTTCTTCAGGTTCCTGGTCAACCATGAACAGCGGCTCCTCGGAAACTGCAGCTGTAGTGGCCGGCGTGACTTCAGGGGTCTCAGCGCGATACCGGAACATTCTGGCCTGCTCATCTTCCGGTACCTTAAGCGTGGCCGCCAGTTCGCGGAAAAAGTCTGCCATCTCGCTGGCCACCGGCTTAACGGTGCTAACCTGCCCAACAACGCCGTTCATCTTGAACACAATCTTTTTGGCGTCGCTATCGTACGTGGCACCCAGATCCTTGCCTTTTACGATCGTTCGCGTTCCGACCGGGGGAGGTGTGGCAATACCGAGCAGTGTCGCCATGTCGCGGGCTTCGGCCTTCACTGTCTGCCTGCCATCGACTTCCAGCCTCATGTACTCTGACGAAAGAGCGTTGTCGAGGGGTTCCTGCAGCAGAAGCATTAAATTGGCCAAAGCGGGCAAAGGTAGTGCGGTAGTTCCAGCGCGTGTTGAAAACCGGCGCGGCTTTCCCAGGTCCACTTCCTTCATGATCTCACTGTCGCTCAGAATAACCAGAAGCGACGCCAACGCAGGCAGGTTCAGTATAGCTGTGCCTGCTGCGGTTTCGAATTCGCGATCCCATTCCAGGTTGACTTGCTCCAAAATCCGCGTGTCCTTCTTCAACTTCAGCAACGCCGCGAACTCCTGTACCGTCAGGTTGATGGTGCCGAGCTCGGTCTTTAACGTGAGCGGGCGATACGCACCGACCTTGAACAGCAGTTGCGGATCGTTAATCAACCGCATCGTGGCCGCAAGTTCTACAGCAGACATATCCACGGCACCGATACCTTCAATCTGAAGGGACTTGCCGTTCCCATTGCCATTATTTCCTAACATTGTGCACTCTCCTTTGTCTATTTTCTTCTGACTTTGACTTGAACCAAAACTGATTTCGATCACCAAAAACTTTCGTGGTCTACTTTCTTCTTTATCTTTTCTGCTTCATCTCCTTTTTTCTATTTTTATTTTTCCTGCCTTTTTGGCATGGATCATATACACCTTCATCTTCAGAAGCCACACAAAGAAAATGAGAGCATGTACAATCCATGCAAAAGGGGGATAGATCGCCTTATAACTGATCTGCTATAAGATAACCTAATTTGAATGCTTGAAGTTTACACTACCCGAAAAAAAAGTCAACTTGTGAACTAGCTTCTTATCTCGCAGCATCGGTATAAACAAGCCTTGTGCCAAACCAAATAAAATGAATAAAAAAATATTGCAAATCGATCGTAAAACCTTAATTATATAGGTTGAAAAATTTCTTAAGCCTCCGGCCAATCACTATCAGCTAAGTCACGGGCAACATTTCTGGGGATTTCCTGCCAAATAGCCTCGGTTACAAACGGCATAAATGGATGTAAAAGCTTCAAGCAGTTCAGCATTACGTGTCGCAGCAACCCCAGCGCAACTCTCTTGTCCTCCAAGTTTTTCACGTACTCAATATATTTATCGGCGATCTCGTGCCACATAAACTGGTAAATTGCTTCGCCTGCGTCAGCAAATCTATACTTCTCTAAATTCTTATCCACCTGTTTGATTAAAGAATTCAGTCCTTTTACAATCTCTTTTTCTTCTTCGGAATAAGTTTTGGCCGCATCTTTAGAATACTCCGGCAAATCTTCGTACTTAGTAAAATCTTCTTTTTCCATCATCATCAACATAAATCTGGTCATGTTCCATATTTTGTTGGCAAAATTGCGATACCCGAGTATTTTATCTTTAGGGAAGTTAAAGTCCCTGCCGTTTGCAGTACCGCTAATTAATCCCATTCGCAAAGCGTCTACCCCATACTCTGCAATATAATCCTCAGGGTTAATAACATTACCAAGACTTTTGCTCATCTTTTTGCCGTCAATGGCTCTAATGTGGCCGTGCAGATAAATATCCTTAAACGGCGCTTCGCCGGTTAGGTAGATACCAAACATAATCATTCTGGAAACCCAGCGGGTTACAATTTCCCAACCCGTCTCTAAAACACTGGTAGGGTAGAAGTACTTAAAGTCTTCAGAATTCGGATAGTGCAAAGTCACTAAAGGCCACTGCCCACTGCTAAACCAAGTGTCGAATGTATCAGTTTCCTGTAAATAAGGCTTACCCATCTTTTTCTTTGAAACTATGTACTTGCACTCTTTGGGGGCATTTAACGACTGCAGTCCTTTTTCTATTTCTTCATAGGAATAAGTCTTGAGCAAATCTCCGGCATTTCCACTGACCGCCTTACCTGAACTATCCAAGAAAACAACGTGCACTGTAGGGTTCTCCTCTAAGTTATACCAAGCCGGAATTCGAATTCCCCAAACAATTTGTCTGGATATAGCCCAGTCGTGCATGTTTTCCACCCATCTCAAATATGTGGCTTCTCGCCATTTTGGATAAATCTTCACTTTCTTATCTTTAACAACGTCGTAGGCGGGCTTTTTCAACGATTTTTTAGAATCATCTACTTTTATGAACCAATTCGGTAAAACCAACTGTTCAATGTAATCCTCACTTCTATAATCTACAGGCACCGGATGGGAATATTCCGCATCAATTTTCTCAATTGAGCCTAAAGCCTCTAGGTCCTCGATAATCTTTGTTCTGGCCTCCAAAACTTTTAATCCGGCGTATTTTCCACAGTTATCACTCATACGCCCATTTGTGCTAATAACGTTTTTTACTGCTAAACCATGCCTAATACCGATCTCAAAGTCGTTCTTGTCGTGCGCGGGCGTTACCTTGAGCACTCCTGTACCAAACTTAGGGTCAACATAACTATCGGCTATTACTTTGAGCTTATTTGGACCGGTTACATCTTCAAATTCTATCTCTGTATCAATGTATTTTTTGTATCGCTTGTCGTTTGGATTTACTGCCAAAGCAGTATCGCCGAGCTTAGTTTCCGGACGGACTGTAGCAACAGTTAAAGGGCCATATTTAATGTAATAAAGCGGATCTTTTCTCTCCTTAAAGGTAGTTTCGGCGTCACTAAAAGTCGTGCCCCACTTAAAAGAGTAGTTAACAACGTAATCTGAGCGGTAAACCAAACCTTCTTTTTCCATTTTCTCGAAAGTGTCCAAAACGGTGGCAACAGCTTCCGGGTCAAGTGTAAAAGTGTATCGGCTCCAGTCCACACTTGCGCCCATGGCCTGTATTTGGCCTTCAATAAGGGCTTTGTTTTCATGCACGAAATCCCAAATCATCTGGTAAAGAGTATCTCTATCGTAATCAAACCGTGATTTACCTTTTTTCTTTAATTCGCGCTCAAACGTAGTCTGTGTTTCAAAACCCGCATGATCTGTACCAGGAACCCACAGAGCGGAGTAGCCCTTCATCCTTTTCCAACGGATCAACAAATCCTCTATGGCCACCATTAAAACATTTCCTGTATGCATTCTGCCTGAAGCATTCGGCGGAGGAAGCACTATAGTAAAAGGCTCTTTCTTAGCGTCTCTCTCAGCTTTGAAGTATCCTCCGGTTTTCCACCTCTCCGCAATCAGAGCTTCTATTTTTTTATGTTCGAACTTTGGATCCATGCCGATAATTTACTCCTCATTTACAATCTGTAAATAATTTAACAAAACTTTGCCGTCTATCAAGGATACTAGATTTTTCTCTCTTAGGAAGTTAAGCGCAGTGTCAATTAGCTTTTTTTCTCTTTCTCCAGGCTTTTCGCCCCTCTGTGTATACATTTTCATAGCCACCTCCAAAACCTTAAAGGCTCCTTGGGAAACCGTGTCCCCGTTTTCCGAGGATTTGTATATTCCCGTACTTTCAGTATCAAATAAGGCTAAGTCGTACTTAATGAATTCTGCTGCTACTTCCGTCTTAATGTCTCTGACGTAAAAGTCTTTATTCTCTATGCCTTTGTAAACTGATCTTGCGAGGATAGGGGAGATGCAGACTTCGTCGTCTTTGGTGTATATTGTGTTTATCTCGGAGTGTAGGCTGTTAAATACCGCCAACTCTCTTCCTATAACGCGGTTGTACATCCACTGTATTGCTTTTTCTGAAGTTACCACCCATTCCGCAGATTCAGGAATGCTCTTGTCTTCAAAGGATCGTCTAACAATTTCGGTGTATGTCTGAACGAAGTCTCCGGTAATGTCCAATTTAGGGTTACTTTCAAAAACTGACCTGCAATGCTTACAAAACCTATCTGCAAGACCCATATCTACTTTCGATTCGGAATCTTTTTTTGTTTCATTTTCCTCAAACCCAAAAGCAGATGTGAGTGCCTCTGACACAAGCTCACCGGGAGTACCCTTTGTATCAAAATATGTCTTCATAGCTAGATTAGCAAAATTTCCCGACTCAGGATGATTATAAAGCTGCTCGTATATGTGTGTGCGTGCGCCGGCTGCCGGCCCGCTCTCTCCTGAAAAGTCTTCCTGCATCATTAGTACGTATAAAGCCTCCGCCATGGGCTGCTTCATTATTCTCCTATTGGAACCGACTAATAATATGCTGGAAGATGTAGGGTCAGCTTCGTAACAGGTGTTGAAAAACTTAATTCTGTCCTCCTTTGGAACCTTGTTGAATACCGCGACAAGGGCTTCTGATTTTGAATCAAATTCACGTTTTGATGCAAATGCTGCAAAATAATCGGAAAATACTACCGGATCCAAGGGAACTTCCTCGTGCTTCTCAAGGTAAGCTGCAGTTAGCTCCTTCGCAGCCATGTAAGCCCCTGTAACTCCTGATTTAAGAAATAAATTACCACGTCTTTTTATAAACGCCAGCGCTGCAGAAACCCTCTCACTAGTCGTATCGTATCTTATAATACTGTTCTCCATGGTAGGATCCAGAACTACTACATCTAAATAGCCGTCAGCGTCGGGAGCTGACTCGTCGGCATTTTCTCGTGATATAACAAGCAAGTTATACGCATGATTTTCTACAGCGTGTATAGATGCAGAAAAGTTTGTGCGGGTTCCGTAATAAATCATGTATGTTCCGTTCAAGTTTGGGCCCTCCTGTTTTTCTTTGATTGCTTCATATACAGCGCTAGCTGCCCCTGCCTTGTGTCGGCACACACCGCGTCCGTGCTTTAACAACTCCTCTGCAGTCATGCTATCTAAATCAACGTTTCGTTCTCGGATATAGGTATTGTATTCTTCCGGATCTTTCTCTTTTATTGAATTTAATCTTTCCTGATCCTCTTTGCTCAGTGCCTTGAAATACTCAGGTACTGCTTCGTAATCATATGCGATCTTTGCATCGATCAGTCGATAGACTAACTGTGCTGCCTGATACGGTGTGAGGTTAGTGAGAGAATTCCCATTCAACATTTTTTTTATCTTCGGCTCTTTAGCAAACTCCTCAACCTGCTTCCAAAGCTCTTCCATATCCGAACGTTCGATAACACGGACAACGTTATACTTTTCTGTGGAATTTTCGCCGTACAGCTTTCTTAAAAGCTCCTTTCTACCAAACGGCTCAAAATCAGGAGCGCTTCTATCTCCCGGGTCTTCAGCGACCAAAGTATCTATCCCCTCCAACGGTATGATGCGTACATTTTTGTTTTGTATTGCTCCGCGCTCGGCTAAAAAGTGCTCAACAGAACGTATATTTTCAGTGGTCGGGGATAAATTTTCTACAGAAAGTGGTCTCGTCCCTAGATTTAATGTACCGATCGCTCCCAATTTTGTGCTGGTATAAACCTGAGGCGATTCTTCTTGATGTTGTCGGACTAGTGACGATATATACTCCTTAGTAACAGATCGTGTTGAGGTGTTTTTCCTTCGTGCATCCTCTGCTACTCGCTCCTTTGACTCGTTTATCGCGATTTCATCCACAGGTACACCAAAATTAACAGATTCGTAACTCATGACTAAATTATATAGGCGCGCACACAAAATACATAGATTGACAACACATAACTTAAAAGCGGGGACTCTTAAAACGGTGTTTTTTTCGCGCAATACGCTATAATACAAACTAATGCGATACTCAAAAATATTTGGAAAAACTAATAAAAGCGCAAAAGAATACGATTCAATAAACGCAACATACTTAATCCGTGGGGGATTTATCGATCAGACTATGGCCGGGGTTTACACATACCTACCACTAGGCCTTCGTGTTATCAACAAGCTTTCAAAAATAGTTCGGGAAGAGATGGATAAAATCTCTGTAGAGATGCTCATGCCTGCACTATCTCCTAAATCTTTATGGGAAACTACTGAAAGATATAATTCTGTGGATGTTTTATTTAAAGCATCTCCGGCAAATGAAACTTCAAATACTAGAAACAACGCTGATTACGTTCTGAATCCTACCCATGAGGAAGTAATAACTCCTCTGGCTAAGAATTTTAATTACAGTTATAAAGACCTGCCGTTTTCTGTTTATCAGATACAATCAAAGTTCCGAAACGAGGCAAGACCTAAATCAGGGTTGTTAAGAGGGCGTGAATTTATAATGAAAGATCTCTACAGCTTTCACAAGAGTGAGAAGGAACTTAAGGAGTTTTATTTGGTTGCAAAAGAAGCATATTTTAAAGTTCTTGAAAGAGTAGGGCTGCGCAATGAAACGTATTACGTGGCTGCATCTGGAGGCGATTTTACTGATGAATTTTCGCACGAATTCCAAGTTAAGTGCGAAACGGGCGAGGATACTATTTTCTATTCAACTGACGATGAGGTAGGGTACAACCGCGAAGTTGCTCCTGCACTTGCTCCTGAAAAAGAGGAAAGAGAAAAGCCTAGAGAGATGGAAGAGGTTTTGACAGAAGGCGTTACGGGCGTAAAGGACCTTTGTGAATTTTTAAAAGTAACACCGGAAAAAACTACTAAAACTATAATTTACGATACAGACATTGGACCTATTGTGGCTTGTGTTCGCGGAGATTACGAAATAAATGAAGAAAAGCTTCGCAAATCAGCCGGAGTGAAATGGGTAAAATTGGCAACTGAGGAAAGTGTTAAAAGCTTTACCGGCGCTGAAGTAGGTTACGCGGGAATTGTTAATTTGCCGGAAGGCGCAAAGCTGTTCGTAGACGAATCGGCAAAATACTTAACTAACTTTGAAACCGGCGCGAACAAAACAAACTATCACTATAAAAATGTTAACTGGTATAAAGACATTCCGATGCCTGAGGTTCTTTACGATCTCAAGGTCGCTAAAGAAGGGGATTTATATCCGGAAACCGGCAAGCCTTACTCTGTATTTAAGGCAAGTGAGGTCGGTAATATCTTCCCGTTGAACACAAAATTTACAAAAGCATTCAACTACTACTTCACCAATGAGAAAGGTCAGCAAGAAATTGTTTATACCGGTAGCTACGGGTTGGGGATTAGCAGACTGATGGGTATTTTGGTTGAAAAATTCCATGACGACAAAGGAATTGTTTGGCCGGAGAATGTGGCACCGTTTACTGTACATTTAGTTGGACTAAATCTGGAAAATGCTGAAGTAAAAACAAAGGCAGAAACACTTTATCAAAAACTGGTTTCAGCCAATGTAGAGGTTTTGTATGACGACAGGGAAAGTGTATCTGCCGGCGAGAAATTTGCTGATGCTGACCTGATTGGTCTTCCTTACAGAATAGTTGTTTCCGCAAAAACCAAAGATGCGCTAGAATTTAAAAAGAGGAACGAGCCTAAAGAGAAAATGGTAGCCGAAGCAGAACTAGTAGCGTTTTTAACTAAAGCAAATGGACAAAAATTATAAGAAAGCTATTCTTACTTTTTTTATTTCCGTTCTAATTTTTATCGGCGGGGTTTTGCTTATCGATGCACTTAACAAGTCTCTGAGCGAAGACATTGATGCTTTTAAAATGCAGTACGAAGAGGCCGAAAGGCTTAGAAACAACCCGGCAACAATCATCTATCCGGAAACCTCGGAGACTACGCCTGCAGAAGAACCTATCGACTAATTCCCGTTATTCCCAAAATTACTCATTATTGTTAACGAAGGATCTGCTGTTACTTCCTCTATCTTCTTCGGGGTGTTTATAAAATAAGCGGCTGAAGCAATATAAATAGCGTTGTCTGTACATAATTTTAGTGAGGGAATACGGACATAAACACCTATTGATTCGCCTGCTGCTTGCATTCTATTACGTAACTTTTTGTTTGCTGAGACACCGCCTCCCAATAAAATTGTTTTGGCGCCGTATTCTTTGGTAGCTTTAATTGTTTTAGTAACTAACACGTCGACTACTGCTTCTTCAAATTCATAAGCGACATGCTCTGTTGAATAAATACCGGACTCAATAATTCTTTTTACCGAAGTCTTGAGACCTGAAAAGGAGAAATCGTAATTATCTTTATCTAACATCGGTCTTGGAAGAAACGACGGTTGCGGCTGAACTGCGGTCTCGGCTAACTTAGACAACTCAGCCCCACCAAGATATTTTGAAAGCCCCAATAGCCTTGCTGTTTTATCAAACGCTTCTCCTGCCGCATCGTCTAAGGTACTACCAATAAATTCAAAATCTCCGTGCCCTTTCATGAGAACTAAATCTGTGTGACCTCCGCTTACTATCAAAACTACACACGGGAATTGAATAGGTAACGTTTCCTCCGTATTTTCTGTTAAAAAGTTTGCGTAAATATGCCCGACAAGATGATTTACCGGAATGAGCGGCTTGTTCCAAGCTACAGCAAGTGCTTTTGCAGCCTCAACACCAATTAATAAAGAGCCGATAAGCCCGGGGCCTGCCGTAACTGCAATAGAATCGATGCTCTCAATCGCTTCTTGTCTGGTTTTGCCTGCAGCCGCGCAATAATCTTTTAGGGTTTTGTCTATTACCGGTACGATAAACTCCAGCTGTTTTCTAGCTGCTATTTCCGGCACAATCCCTCCGGTAGATTCGTGCAATTCTTTGGAGGTGGCTATTGTCGACGCTAAACATTTGGTGCCGTTTTCTACAACCGCGCACGCCGTCTCATCGCAGGATGTTTCGATACTAAGTATATTCATAGACAAGCCATTATAGATCAGCTGAACTTTTTTTTGAAATGGGAAATACAAAATTATCTGGTATTTACAATCGCGTCTTTAGCAGTTTTTAGAACTGCTGCGGGATCGGCGGTAGGAATAGACATTTCGTTTACTGCAGTTCGTAGTGCTTCTACTGCGGATTTGTTTCCGGCACGCGCTGCTATTCTACCTGTAGAGGCATAAGGAGCGGTATCCAAAACAGGCTTTAGATAGGGATTAGAATCAAGCTGTGATTTTAATGCTGTCGAGCTGTAAGGTGAGCCAAATTTTCTAAAAGCGCTGTTTTCGCTAAACAGACTTAACTGCTGCTCGTCTTGAGACATGAACTTAATGAAGTCCCAGGCAACGGCTTTGTTAGCACTTCCTGAAGGAACGGCCATCATCCAAAAGCTACTCCAAGCAGCAGGGGTATCTGGCAAGGCCTGAGGAACCGGAGCTACTCCTATATCCAAGTCGGGTCTGGCGGTAACTATGTCTAGTAAACTCCACGCAGGTACAAAAATCATAGAAACTTTTTCCTGAGCAAATGCAGAGGAGGCTTCAGGCATGGTATTATCCCACACTTTATCCTCGACCATAAAATTAGCGTAAAACGCCAGGGCATCCTGGGCCGCCTTTGAATCAAGATCTGCAGGAATATTTACCTGCGCTTGTGAGAACATTAATCCTAAAATATCTGAGAAGAACGTGATGTTATCTGCAGCACCCATCGCAGCACCTGCTCTCACAATTGTATTTTGCTGACCTCTAATAGTGAGCTCTAGTGCAAGTCTTCTAAACTCTTCCCAAGCGGTCGGAGGTACTGTCTGGTCAATCTCTTCGAAATGCTTTTTGTTGTAGACAAGAACTAAACCGTCATAGTATACCGGTGCCGCATAGACTGAGTCATCTAAAACAGCGGATTGTTGGGCTGCTGGATAAAATCTCGAGGCATAGTCCTGAGCTGACATCACGTTAGCAGGAGCAGGAGCCAAAGATCCTTTAAGACCTGGAACCCATGAATTGTGTACAAAAACAATATCCGGCGCGCTTTCTTGACCGGCTCTGGTGTAAACAGTTTCTTTGTAATCTTCCAGCTTCAGAACAGATCTATCGTCATAATTTACTGTAATGTTTGGATGTGTTTCCCGATATTTAATTATGAGCTTGTCCATAACTTCAGGGCTTTCCCACAGTCCCCAAATACTTATAGTGGCTGCTTGATCGGTAGGAATTTCGTTAGAATCTCCGGCACCTCCAAAGAACCTGCCTATAACAGGCAAATCTTGCAAAGTACACGCAGTGATAAAAAAGGGAAGAATTATTAGAAGGGCAGCAACAAGTACTTTATTTCTCATCGTATAAATTATATTCATATCTGGCCATGGTTGTCTAGAACCGAGAGGTTTTGCTTACACTGCCTAAAGATGCACACATGCCAATTATAAGCCACAACAAAAGCCACGGCTGATGTATTGTCACAAAGTAATGATCAAAACTTCCTAAAAATATAATCTGCAATAGGGCGATATACAGAAAGGAATTGTTTTGCCACATTTGCAGAAAAACATACCCTAAAATCAGTACAAATAACAAAAACCCAACCAAGCCCATTTCTAGAAGTACCAAGACAAAAATATTATGCACCGGCTGAACAAATCGAATATCTTTTGACCACGGGATGTTTTTTTCCAAAGCAACTATTGAATTATTGATACCTACCCCAAATAAAACTTCTGAAGAGATTATTTTATATGAAGCGTTAAGTAGATTAATTCTGCGGTAAACAGAAGGATTTTCGTTAACAAGTTTGTTGCGCACCGAAGGCATCAAAAAACCTGCAACTAAAATTGCGATCACAAACAACATCGCAGCTTTTTTTCCATGCTGTTTTGAAAAAACAAGAATAATTCCGATAACCAGTGAGGCCCAAGACAGATAACTAAAAGTAACCACTAAGGCAAAAATGCCGGTCAAAAATACAAACAATAAACTCTTACTTCTTGTCTGCAAGTACTTTTGAAAAATCCAAATTAACAAGATGCTTAGAATTCCTCCAAAAATATTCGGGTGCCTGAACAATCCGTACGCAGGAATTTTTGTGTAGCCAAAAACATTTTCCTTAGCTATGGATACAATTCTGCTGTCGTAAGGCTGCTCTCCGAAAACCAAGTAGTTATCAAATATCGACCCCTGATGTAAGTACTGGGCAACTCCCAGCAATCCTAAAAGAAATACTGAAACAGTAAAGATCTTTGTTAATAAACCAAAATCTCTGTCGAAATTAAAATTAGTGGCAGTATAAAACATAAAAAGGACGTACAGCGCTGTTCTGGCAAAAAATACCAGAGAGGGGAGAGTTCTTCCGGATTCAAAAACAGACAACAACATAGCAAAAACAAACCAAATTGCTAAAACAACTTGAGGGAAAGTAATTATTTTTTTCCAATCTTCTTTGAAACTACTGCTTAAACTCCAAGATATTATCAGGGCAAGAACAAGCAGATCCTGAATAAAAAGAGTGGGAATAAGATAGTCGATCAATAGTCCGCCTGCATAAGCTTCTTTAACTATAAAATGATACCCGAGGTTAATAGGGAGACACGCGGCAACCAGAAAGAATAATTTTCTTGAGATATTTATCATTGCTTCAATTTTTTTGAGGCAGTGTGGGCAGCAATAATTAACGCGTCGTCTAGTGGAGGTAACTCTTCTCCGGAAATCTGCAGCGCCTGTGCAATCAAATAGTCCGCGAAGTGAGGATTTCGTGCAAGAAAAGGTCCGTGAAAATAAGTTCCATAAGATTTTTTATAAACAGCACCTTCGGTTTTATCTTCAGAATTATTTCCGTGACCAACTACAACTTTTGCTAACGGCGCGATATTTTTACCAAGATAAGTTCTTCCGCCGTGGTTTTCGAATCCAACCAAAGTAGTATCTAGTTTATTTACATTTTTAAATACAGGATCGTTGGTAATAATTTCAGATAGCTCTGCCTGGGTATTGCCTATACATCTTGGTTTTTTCTCACCAAAATGCTCTGTATGTAAATCGAAAATACCGAGCCCGTTAAGAACTGTCCCGTCCGCAGATTTGTAATAGTGGCCAAACAGCTGATAAGAGCCGCAAATATACAGCCCGACACCGTTATTTTCAGTGTATTCCCTCAGTAATTCTTTTTTGTTATTTACCAAATCTCCGTACATAGATTTCTGACCGGAGTCAGGCCCGCCTCCCATAAAAACAAAGTTTACCTTTTGCATAAAAGAAGCATCGAAACCGGAATCTATGGATATATTCATAACCTCAACTTCAATTCCGCGTTTCAGCGCCCGTTGAGAAATAATTTCCACGTTACCGTTATCTCCGTAAAGGTTTAGAAGATCCGGATAGAAATAGGCGATACTTAACTTATTGTTCATAAAATTTGTCTTCCTAATAAAACCTCTCTCACGTCTAACATAGCAGAATAATTTGGAAATACCGCGACAATTTTTGTATGAGGAGTACTTTCGATTTTTCCAATGATTTTTTTAGCTTCAATACCAATATTACTTTCATTTACAACTAGTCCTGCATATTTAAGTCGGATCGCCATATCCAAACAACGGGAGCCTGCAATAAAAATTTCTCTATCTTTACAAGCTTCGAAAAGTTTTTCCCGTGAGATATCGTAAATCCAGGAAACATCCCGCCCATCACGTATCTCATCATTTAAAATAAAAAACAGCGTATCCGGGGACAACTCGTTAGCCAAAAGTAATTCTAAATTGTTATTAAAACTTGTAGGATTTTTCGCAAGAAATAAATGGAATAGTTTTGTACCGTGCTCGACCATCTCCCCGCGACCGTAGGCAGCTTCAAACCCTGAAAGGTAAACCAAGCTTTGTTCCTTACTTACGCCTAAAAGTGAAGCTACTGTAATAGAAGCGTTAACATTTTTTGCGTTAAAATCGCCTACTAGTTTAGTAAGATGTAGCGTTGTAACATCGTCGTCGAAATAAAATATCTTACCTCTGTGTGCAGCGCCGATTTGATCAAAGTATTTTTGAGTAGAATCTAAAACTAACACTGTTTGGGCATCGAGTGCTTTTACAGAGTCCTCCCATTTCGAGAGTATTGTGTCAATCTCGCCGTATCTATCCAACTGATCCCTAGACAAATTAAGAAGAACTAAAACAGTCGGAGGGATGTTTCTCAAAAGTTCAGGCAAAGTTAATTCGTCCACCTCAAATACAGCTAAGTCACTTCTTGTCTTACCAAAAAAGGAAGTATCCAATAACAGGGAAGAGGCAATACCATTTAAAAGATTTGCCCCACTTTTATTATGCAAGACATTACTTCCGGCACGTTTAAAAATATGTGTAATTAATTTTGTTGTCGTGGTTTTACCGTTTGTGCCGGAAACAAAAATAATTCCTCTTTGGAATTTAAAATGAGGATCTTTGAACAGAGAAGGGTACAGCTTCAAGGCAATATGTCCAGGCCATGTATATCCTGCTCCGATTTTTGTAATCTTAATTATCAGGTTAATGAGTTTTGCCAAGAATAAAATTAAATAAAACATTTTGTTAAGAAGTTATCCAATTTAGTACTGTACACATTAACTGCATTATATTTTATATATATAAATAGTAGTAGTATTAGTAGACTCTGTGGATATGTGGGTAGAGCCGGTTGCGCTTGCAGTTGCAGTTAAATCTCCTTCTGCCCGTTGTTAACAACCTGTACCGTTGCTGCTGCTTTGTTTATACCCTTTCCATGTCTGTGAAACTGCGCTGCTACCTCAGTTATGTCTGGTTAATAATTTGTGGAAAAGCCCTTGCCTTCTGTGGATAACCTAGGTCACTTATCCACAACCACTTATTAACAATTTTCTGAGTTCTCCCCATTATCCCCAAAACTATTCACCATATATCAACTGTTTTACGTTATGTAAATCTTGCCTTACTTTTGTTTGAAGTCTTTGTTCGTTATTAATTTTATCTACTCCGTGCATGATAGTTGTGTGATCCCGGCCTCCAAGAAAATCTCCAATAGACATAAACGGAGTGTCGGTAAGTTCTTTAATTAAAAACATTGCAACTTGTCTGGGGATAACTAAATCCTTGGTTCTTCTTTTTCCTTTTATGTCGCCTGCTTTTATTGAGTAGTAGTTGCACACAGCATTTAAAATTTGATTCATGTTCACAGGTTTTGCAGAAGTTTTTTCTTTGATCGTTTTACCCAGCGCCTGTGCTGCCAATTCCGGAGTAATTTCACGGCCTGTTGTATTTGAGTAAGTTAGAATCTGAAGATATGCCCCCTCAAGTTCTCGTGTATTGGACGAAACCATTTCAGCTATTACGTCAATTACCGCATTTGGTACCGGATCGTCATGCGCATCTCTTCTTGTGCGCAGAATTGCAACACGCATTTCAATGTCAGGAGGCTGTATATCAGTTATTATTCCGCTATTAAATCGCGAAGTTATTCTTTCTTCAAAATTTGTAAAATCTTTTGGGGGACGGTCCGAGGTTATAACGATTTGTTTTTGCGCGAGATACAATGTATTAAAGGTATGAAAAAACTCTTCCTGTGTTGCTTCTTTTCCTGCTATAAACTGAACATCGTCAATCAAAAACACATCGGCTTTTCTAAATTTATTTCTAAAATCATTTGAAGTATATTTACCCTTTCCTCTACCGCTTTGAATTGCGTCAATTAACTCATTTGTAAAAGACTCCCCTGTTGTATACACAACTTTAGTTCCGGGTTTTGTTTTTAGAATTTTATTTCCGATTGCTTGTAGAAGATGTGTTTTTCCTAAACCTACTCCTGAGTAAATAAATACAGGGTTGTAAATTTCTCCCGGCTTATCTGCAACTGCTGTAGCAATTGCAAAAGCAAGCTGGTTGCTCTTTCCCATTATGTAACTTTCAAATGTGAATTTTGGTGCGAGGCCCGATTTAGTAATTTTTTCTTTTAGAAATTCTTCAGGATCTTTTTCTTGTGCAAAGAGAGGCCCGAGTTCTGCCTGTGTTTTTGGAGTGTTTATTGATGGAACTGTCTTTCTGGTAGTTACAACTATTTGGGTAGTTGTTCCCGCAATTTTATTTACCGCTTCATGGATTATTTCAAAGTACTTTTTCTCAATATTTTTCTTAATAAATTCGTCTTCGCAGCTAATTTTTATCTCGGTTCCGTCGATTTCTTCTGCAGCCGTTCTGGAGATAATTGTGCCGTAAACCATAGGGGTGACTTCAAGCTGTACCTCAGCTAACACCCTTTTCCAAAAGTCTTTTAGGTCTTTATTGGTATACATAGTTTTAAAGTGAAACGGCAGTTATACACTAGGCTCATATCTCGCAGTTTAGGCCAAAAGGCGATAACCGCTTGGTATTTACCGGTCTTTGGGGCAGTAATAATTAACTCTACCATGAGTTATCCACAATAATAAAGCAGTCTACGTTGTACCGTTTTTGGACTAAGTATTGACATTTCCTGTAGGATTGGTACAATTCTTAGATTTTTGGAAATAATAAAATGAAAAGAGAAACACAGAAATTAAAAATGAATATAAGGGGAGAATTCCGCAAGCTGTGGGCAAATCTGTTCCTAAAGAGAAAGATTACCAACTTGGGAGTTATTGTGGACAAAATAAACGGAGCCAAAAAAAATCAGGTTGAAATCGTAGTTTCGGGAGAAAAGTCACGACTTTGGGATGTTGTTAAATGGAGCAGAAAACAGGACTTATTTTTTGTCCTTAACGAAGTTGTATTCGAGTTCGTTGACGTGGAAGCTGAGTAATTTTACTTGCTTTGCTTTGACTCTAATTTTTCCTTAATCTGGTCGAACATTTCCTTCGGAGTCATATCCAAATTTCCTGCGAGTCCCATAAAGTCTTGTAGAAAAAGAAGTGTATCTTTTGGGAACTCAGTTTTAGCAGTTTGATTGTCCCATATCAGTACTAAACTCATGCCTGCTTTTTCAGCAGCAGCCGCCCCAAATATTGAATCTTCAAAAACTAAAACTTCTTTTGGGGAAAGACCTAGTTGTTTTGCGGCAGTTAAATACATTTCCGGATCGGGTTTACGTCTCTTAACTTGATTACCGTAAATAATAAAATCAAATACTTTATCAAGGCCAAGTTTTTCAACAATAATTTTGGCCACACTCTCATCGGTGTTTGTAGCTAGCGCCAACTTGAACCCCTTTTCTTCTTTTAATTCAAACGCCAGTTCCCAAAATCCATCTCTGGCATCTATTCCGTGATCTTCTATTAATCTTAGAAATTCTTTATGCGTAGCCTCAGTTAGTTCTTCGGCAGGCTGCTGAGTTTTGATTAATTTTTTGGTAACAATTCTTTTCCACTTGTCGTACAGAGACTCCCCTGGAAGCTCGTACACGCCCTCGAGAGGCACTGATGGGTCGGCTTTACGTAGAACTGCGTCGAACGCTAGTACCCACAACGGCTCCGAATCTATCAGGGTTCCATCAAGATCAAAAAACACACCTTTTTTTCCTTCAATTAAGCTTTTAAACATAGTTTCTACTTCGGTAAATTACGTTTCTTAAAGTACCAATAATAATTAAATATATAAACTACCGGCCCCAACAGCATGTTAAGCGGAAAATAGTACCACGGATCTATGTCGTTAACTAACACGTAAATTGCGTAGATTGTTCCTGCCAGAACATAAACTGTCAGAAAAATATACAGGAATATCATGTGTTAAGGTTATCAAACGTTACTTTAATTGTCACTTGCGCCGGTTGTTTTATCTTTGGAAGTATTTTAGAATTTAGACATGGAAGACACTAAACCACAAGTAAAATTTAAATGTCCGAATTGCGGTGAGATTGCTCAAGATGATGTAATTTTTCTTTGCAACGTCTGTTCTCAGGAAGATTTAATCTTCAAGGACGGTATATACATGTGCCCTTCATGCTTACAGCCCGGAGATAATTTTGAATGTATGCTCTGCGGCTCAAAAGAAGTTAAAATGCAGTCTAAGCATGCGTCTCATAGTAGTGATGCAAAATAACTGCAGCCGAAAGATGGTCTTTCATGGCCCGTTTTCTCATAGGTGTTCCCATATCTATTGATTCTTCCAGAGCCTCAAGGGAGCTGCCTGTCTCATCAAAAAACTCTAACGGTTTTTTAGTACGTATTTTCAAAAGTTTTGCAAACGTACGTGTTGTAAGTGATTGCTTTGTCTCTCTTCCCGAGTGGTCCAAAGGAAGCCCCATGATAAATCTATCTGCCTTGTTTTCTATAGCAAATCTGAAGATATCATTGATCGCTCTGTGGGTATCTTTGCCGTCTACAATTTTTATAGGAGTGACAATGCCGTTTCTGCCTAAAGCGAGTCCGATATTAGATTCGCCGTAATCGATTCCTACTAAAACCTCATCTCTTATGGCTTTTTTTTCCATGTCATTCCCTTTCAATAATTACTTCAATTTGATCGGGATTCTTTGGTACACGAGTGCTGAACGGCAAAAGCCCTTGTGAAAGATTAAATTCGTACGTTTTTATGTTGCTGATTCCTCCCAAGTATTTTTGAGCATCCGCAGGGGTCTTGCCCATTAAATTTTGTTTTATTTCGTCTTCGTTTACAGCAGGAACAACATAAGTTTTAAGCGTGACCTGTATGTCAGCTTCTGTCGAAGACAAGACGCTGTTTGAAGAATTTCCTAGAACTTCTACATTTATTTCCCTTTCTTTATCCGACAGCTCGTATCCTTCCGGTACAAATTCTTTTAGTAATTCATCTAAAAGATTATCGAGTCCATCTTTAAGATACACCAGACCTTCTACTTCTCCGGTTTGACTTAGCGAAAGTTTATCGGTTTCATCACCCACCTCGTGATTAAACGTCTGTTTAAGTACAGTTAGTTTTTGAGACCCGTTAATCAGTTGTTGCGAAGAGGATACCTTGGCGTTTAATGATGCGGTAGATTGTTCTGTTATTTCTTTAGAGAGTTCGTCGATCAGTTTTTTCTTGTCTGCGGCGTCAACAATTTTTACTTTTTCACTTTTACCGCCGGTAGTTTCAGTTTGAATTTTTCCTTCAAAATCCGCCTTTTTCTGCCCTTTTACTTCGAGAGTCTTGTCTTTCGCAAGGTTGTACTCGCTGCCTATGTTCTGTGCCTCGATTTCAACTTCAGCACTTCCCGGTGTTATGGGGCTGGCCGGATCTGCGGGATCTGTCGGTGCCGCGGCAGGAACAGTTACACCCCCCTTTGTTACAAAATTAAGGTCACCCTCATCCCTGTCAAAGGTAAGTACCGTTCCCTTATCAAATTCTTTTTCTGATGTTGTTTTGTTGTAAATTAAGGCTTTGCCGGTTGCTTTTTTACCGACAAGTTTTTCTCCTGTAACATCTATTTCTTTATTTTGCTCAACAGCTGTTTTGACAATTGTTCCACGAAGAACTTTAGACTGAGCGGACGATTCGGTTTCGGATTTAACCTTTATCGTTACGCTTCGCGCAAGTGGTTGAGAATTGACAATTATTTTTGCAGTCGCCTTAAGTTTATTTGAGCTTTTGCTGATCAACCAAAATCCCAGCAGGGCTAGAACTAAAACTGCGATAAAAATTTTGAGGAATTTCGGATTAAATTGGGGTATCGATAGTTTTGGCAATTTTGGCATTCGCAGTTTTCTTTCGGAAATTTTAGCAAAATTTTCAGTAGGATAGGCACCGTCTATGTGGTTCATCTGACCGGAAAGCGCGTCAGTACCGTCTTCCATATTTTCTATAAGCGTGTTTCCCGTCTCATCCTGTGTATAAAAATGAACTGTTAGACCGTTTTTTTCTGCGTGTTTGCTTATTACCTTCAGATTAAGGATGTTGTCAAAAAGCACGGAACCTTCGGGAATTTCCAACTCGACGCCAGAGTCATTAAGATTACTAATTTTGCTTAAAGTAGCAACTACATCATCGTAAATTTCTAAGGTTAGTTTAGTCATTCAGCAGACCCTCGAGTTCTAAATAAATAAGAGACAGGGAAGCTGTGGTAAGCCATTCAGAAGAAGCTACTTTTCCGGTCCCGTCTGTTACTTTTCCTAAATCTAAAAATGTTAACTTTTCGAAATCAGGCGCTTCTTTGAACGGAACTCCTCGCGCCCATGCATCTGTTTTAATTATTTCCCACAATTCCGGAACATCCGCGCCTTCCCCGGTAATAAATATTTTCGATGCAAATGTTTTTACACCGGTATACTCGCTGAATAAAAGTTCCAGTCCGGTTAGCCAAATTTCCAGAGTTGTTTTCAAGGCGCTGTTTACAATATTCCCTTCTTTTTCAGTAAGTTTGCCGGTTATGTAGCTTTTGAGAACTCTCTCCGCTTCCCGCATCGTGAGCCCCATGCGCTCGCTTACTCCTTCAACAAAATGTTTGTAACCTATATTTAGATTTTTGGTTGCTACGATACCTCTTCCAAATATTACAGCAACATTTGTATAGTCACTGTCCACTTCAATTGCTATAAAATCGTTTAAATCGTGGTGGGAACTAAGGATAGTTTGTACTAAAGCGTACATTTCGGAACCGATGGCCATAATCTGTAACTGGCATTTCTTTGCCAGATTCTGCAGTGTGTTTATGTGAAATTCTGGTACGAAGGCGTTAAACACCGCAGTCTCTATAACTGCGCCGTGCCTGTTTTCCAACGAAGGCACCCGTTGATTATCAAGTTTGATGTATACATTTGAGGAGGTGACAATTTCTAAATTAACCTCAGAGTTACCCGTAATTTGGAGATATTCGTTTTGTGCTTGAATATATGCCGCGTCGTTTATCCGCGCATACAGATTGTTCATCTCTTTTTTCGAAATAGGAAATTCACCGTTTCTTTTGGCTTTAATCGTTGTCATTTGTCCAAGGCACAGATCCCCGGAAATTCCAAAAATTACACTGTTAATATTTTCACCCAGCTCTGCGGTAGCTTCTGCAACAGCAGTGACTAGAGCATTAGTTACATTTTCTTTTGCAATTATATTTCCCGAGCGCACACTACCCGGATCGATTAGTCCCTTGCCAGATCCTATAATCTTCACACCGCCGTTTTCTCTGTAGAGCGCCAAGCACTTTACATTATCAGTATTGAAATTAACTGTTAAAAATTTTGTGGGATCGCTTTTTTGATTAGAGAAAAAGGGCAACTTTAACATATCTATTGATAACATTATATAAACATACTCGCACTTTTGCACATCCTATACGTTTTGTTTAAAAGGGCATCGCCGCTTTTGTAAATGGATTTGCAGGTTTTGCCGGTTCTGCAGGAGGGGCTTGGGTCTCGTTTAGTCCGGCTCGTGCGTTAATGTACTCCTCCACCTCTTTAACCGGAGTTCCGTATCTCATTCGTGATGTTTCTCTTATTCTATCCGCTGTTGCAGACTCCTTTTTGTGCGAATTTATAAAATCCCAGTCAATTTTTACCGAAAATGGCGGCGTCGGATGGCCTTTTATAAGAAGTCTGGTGTAATAATTGCCGTTGGGAAGGTTGGCTAAATCAGCTTGGGTAAAAGTAGGCTGGAAATATGTTTCCATGTACTCTGCGTCGTCGGTTCCTACTCTAAAAACGCACATTGTTCCGACATTTCCGAATATAGCATTTTTAATTTCGTCTTGAAGTTGCGCTACAAACTGGTGGGCGACAGTAAGATTCAATTTATATTTTCGTGCCTCAGATAAAATTGTGGCAAAATCTGTAGTAGCAAAATTTTGAAACTCATCGACGTATAAGTAAAAGTCAGGGAACTCTTCTCTGCCGAGCAGCTTGTGCCTATTTAGCGCAGCGGCAAGAATTTTTGGTACCAAAAGCAGCCCAAGGAATGTTGAATTTTCTTCACCTATTTTTCCTTTTGCAAGATCTATAAGCAGAATTTTCTTTTCAGCCATTATCGTTGGAATATGTATCGCAGATTTTGGCTGTCCGATAATATTTCGCATTAGTTTTTCGGTTACAAACCTATCGAACTTGGATACCATATACCCCATCTTTTCGCTTTTGTGAAAATCACTTGTTTTCGCAACTTCGTCTGTCCAGTACCTAATGATCAGGGGATCGTCCAGCTTATCTATAAATTTTTGGGCGTACTTCGGATCAATTAACAAGCGTAAAACGTCAACCATTGTACTTGTGGGATCTACCATAGCTGTTAACATGACGTTCCTAATGGTTCTTTCAAGCTGCGGTCCCATAATTCCCGAGTGGTTCGGGTCGTACATTTTGTAAAGAAGCGCAATAAACGCGTTTATTACCATGTGTTTTTCTTCCTCAGAGGATGCATCTAGGATATTTAATCCCATCGGGCGCTCTGTATCCGCGGCGTCAAATAAAATCACGTCATTTTCTCTTTCCGGCGGTATTTTAGTCAAAAGTTCGTCAATATCACTGCCGTGAGGATCGATTATTGCAATACCTTCGCCGTTTTTAATATCTTGAAGTGCCAGAGACATCATGAGCTGAGATTTACCAGTACCTGTTTGCCCAAGAATATAAAAGTGCCTTCTTCGGTCATCCTGCAAAATACGGATATCTTTTTCTACCGCGCGGAAAATGCTTTTACCGAGATACAGACCTTCCTCCGGAATATTTGTCGGTGCCGAAGCTCTTCGGGCAGTGAGCCAGAGTACATTTGGAGTGCCGGTGTTTTTATTCGGGAAGTGGAAAACAGACGCAAGCTCCGTAATATTTAAAATTGAAGTATTTTTATAGATCTGAAATCCCATAACGGGAATAAACCAATCTTTAACATGCATTCGTCTATAAATAAAATCATCTATTACTTTTTTCCTGGAAAAGAAGAGCCCTCCTCTGGCAACAAACCTGTTGTAATTTACCTCGGTGAATTGTTCAAAAGCACTCAGAATTGTTTGAATATGTCCTTGTGCCGCAACCTTATCTTTTGCAAGTGCAATTACTCTGATTTTTGTATAAAAACCCTGTTGGCCGATTTTCTTTTCTACACCCTCTAAAAACGAAGAATCAATGTTAGTTTGTTTATTTGGGTCCGCGGCACGCTGACGCACGTTGCTCATAAAACTCTGTCCCATGTGTCTCCATGAATCCGGTGCCGGCTGAATAATGTATTGAATTGCCACAACCTCGTCGTTTCCGAGTTTGCTCATGCTGTTGGTCGTGGAGCTCAAAGGGTCGTTTTTTAGATCTTCGTAAACTTTGATTGGGTAGTAAGAAGGACCTTTTAATTTTAGTTCCGCAACCTCTGTATATTCTCCTCTATCCCAAATTTCATGCGGGTTTACCAGATCTATCTCTGCAGAAGGATAAGCAGCGTTGATTTGTTTTTCGACTAAACTAGCTATTTCATCAGGTACAACCACATAGAAACCTATGCCATCTACTTTGGAAACAATCTCAAAAGATATTCTGTACTGGCCGGAAAAAAGCGAACGCCACATCCCTTTTTTAAAACCCATCAGGTTTGAAAACATGTGTTCTGCAGCCTTTACTTCTATTTCATTGTCGGCCGGAAGTTTTATCTGTAAGAAAGTTAAATTGTAAGCATATTTCTGTTCATTCTTTTTCCTTTTCCAGTTGGCAATAACAATTACTATTCCTAGAATGAATAGAACCAGGATAAACAGATAAAAAGATATCCAGAATGCGTTATATAAAAGCTCACTTATGTCCATGGGCAGTCTCTACTTCTGAAATAAATTCTTCTTCCTCAGTATCTGCAATTGAAGTTAATTTATCGTGTACGTTTTGTACATGATGCAGAGGCGCTACTTCCGCCGTTTTATCTTGTATGTTAGGTTTAGGCTGACTTTTATGAACTGTCGTGGCCGGAGCTATTGTATCCGTAGTTGCTTGAGGATCTGGCTGAGCCGGCGGTTGACCCAGTACCTCAGGTGTCGGTCGTACTTCAACTGACGGCGCTGTTTCGGTAAACGCACCAGTAGATTCAGGTTTTGTTGGCGGCGCTACCTCCGGAGTTGTCGGAACATAGGTCAGATCGCCGCTAGGCTGAACCGGAGCAGCCGGGTCATTGTTTGGCTGAAATTGTTGTAAGTAAGGATTCTTGTTATCGGGCATACGTTTTAATTCTACGATTGCGGTAGATAAATTACCAGTCCGTTCTGTGGATTAAACATAAAAAATGTGGGAATGTTAAAAAATCTTTAGATCGATTTTTTGAAAAAGTTTTTCTTTGGCTTACTTTCAGGAAAATCCATTTCGTTTTCCATATTATTTTTAAGATCTTCCATTTTTGTACGTAAGTCTGCCACAAGTACTTTTCCTTTTTCAAGTGCAGGACCTGACTTTTCTCTGATCTCATTTACAACCGGTTCTACTTGCTCACGAATCTGCGAAGCTTTTTCTTTGCCTCTTTTTACAAGATCCTCGGATTTTTCTTTCAAGTCCTGTTGAGTTTCTTTACCGGATTTTGGAGCCAAAAGCATACCAAGTACTGCTCCCACTGCAGCACCAAACAAAACTCCTGTTAAAAACGAGTTGTCGTTACGCGGTCCGTGATGCCCGCGAGGACCGTGAGGACCGTGATGTTTTTCACACATATTATCTTTCCTCCTTGTTAGAACCATCTATCAAACTACTTATAGCCTTGACCGCCTTAACGCTTTCAGTAACACCGGCTATTATTCCGGCAATAGAAGTAATTGGAGAAGCCACCGCATCAGTTACTTCATGTACATTATCAAGAACCATATTGGCTTTCTTAACGGTTTCTCTGAATTCTTTTAAAACTAGAATTACATAGATCCCGACGGCAATAAGATTAACGGTGAGTATAGCAAGCAAAAAGACTAATATGGTTTGTATATCCATTACATTCAAGATAGCACTTATGTTTCTACTGTTCAATCGTGTAAAATAGTGACATTAGTTATTTTAATTTTAGGAGGAATTTATGGACGGAAACTTACATAATATAGAAGGCGCATCGGGAATGGACGAAACTTTTGATTTGGAAGACAAAACCCCAACTGAAGACAAAAAATCCGGAGAAGAAGTAGAAGAAATTTTCTCAAGCACAAAGGACTCTTCATCAGAAGAGATGCCGGCCGACGGCGACAGGCAATTAAAAGCCCCCAAAGGTAAACACGGAGGAACCAAGGGATGGGAAGCCCCAGAACTTGGAGACGAAGATGGGTCGTTTATGACCCGGAACGAACAAGCCAAAGCGAGAAAGCAATAAATTTGCGCTCTTGGTTTTAGTTTATTCTATTCTATTCTACAACCTCGCCTTCAACAGGTCCGTCGTTGCTCGTGTTGTTATCAGGTCCGTTAGGTTCGCCTTGATTTGGCTGTTCAGGCTGTGCAGTTCCGCCTTGGCCTTGTCCGTACATTTGCTGACCGATCTTGGAGAGTACATCAGACAAAGCTTGGGTTTTTTGTTTTAATTCCTCAACACCCGCGGTTTGCAGAACATCTCTAATCTCTTTTATTTTTCCCTCTACCTCAGTTTTAAGTTCGGCAGATACTTTATCGCCAGCGTCTTTTAAGGCTTTTTCTGCAGTATAGGTTAAGGTATCAGCTGCATTTTTTGTTTCTGCAAGCTCCTTGCGTTTCTTATCTTCCGAAGAGTGCTGCTCAGCTTCATGAACCATTTTCTCAATCTCATCTTTATTTAATCCGGTTCCGCCTTGTATTGTGATCTTTTGTTCCTTGTTACTTGCTTTATCTTTTGCAGTTACATGCAAGATTCCGTTTGCATCAATATCAAAAGTAACTTCTACCTGAGGCATTCCTCTTGGCGCAGGTGGTATGCCGTCTAAAATAAATCTACCCAGTGATTTGTTATCCGCAGCCATTTCTCTTTCACCTTGGAGAACATTAATCTCTACGCTAGTTTGATTATCCGCTGCAGTAGAAAACACCTGTGAAGCTGCTGTTGGGATAGTTGTGTTTCGTTTGATCAAAGGCGTCATAATTCCTCCCAGAGTCTCTAGCCCAAGCGTTAACGGTGTAACATCTAGTAATAATATATCTTTGACGTCGCCGCCCAAGACACCCCCTTGAATAGAAGCTCCAACTGCGACAACTTCATCCGGATTTATTCCTTTGTGAGGTTCTTTTCCGAAGAAAGCTTTTACCAGTTCGTTAACTTTTGGCATTCTGGTCATTCCTCCAACCATGACGACCTCGTTTATGTCGGATTTTGAGAGGCCCGCATCTTTTAAGGCGTTTTCAATTGGAATAATTGTTCTTTGAAGCAAGTCTTCCACTAATTGTTCTAATTTGGCGCGGCTTAACTTTTTGTTTAAGTGTTTAGGGCCGGTTTGATCGGCAGTAATAAATGGAATACTTATCTCAGTTTCTGTGGTAGAAGACAGCTCGATTTTGGCTTTTTCACCGGCATCCTTTAGCCTCTGCATTGCTTGTCGGTCGCCTGTTAAGTCAATTCCTGTTTCAGATTTAAATTCTGCAATTAACCAAGCGATAATTTTGCTGTCGAAATCATCTCCGCCTAAGTGAGTGTCGCCGTTAGTTGCCTTAACCTCAAAAACCCCGTCGCCAATCTCTAGTACGGATACGTCAAACGTACCTCCTCCAAGATCGTAAACAACGATCTTTTCGTTAGTCTTTTTATCCAATCCGTATGCGAGAGCTGCAGCAGTAGGTTCGTTTATAATTCTTTTAACTTCAAAACCCGCTATTTGCCCAGCTTCTTTAGTGGCAGTTCTTTGTGAGTCGTTAAAATATGCGGGAACGGTAATAACCGCTTCGGTAATAGTCTGACCCAAGTACTTTTCAGCATCGGATTTAAGTTTTGCTAATATTTTTGCGGATATTTCCTGAGGAGTATAAATTTTACCTTCAACTTCAACGCAAGCAAGGCCGTTTTGTCCTTCGACAATTGCATACGGGTAGTTCTTTTTCAGTTCTTGTACTTCAGGCTCGTTGAACTTTCGTCCCATCAACCTTTTAATACTAAAAACGGTATTTTTTGGGTTAACAACCTGCTGTCTCTTTGCAGCGACTCCCACGATATTCTGATCGGGAACAATTATAGAAGGGGTTGTATTACCTCCTTCAATGTTTGGAATAACTTTCGGCTGACCGCCTTCCATGACAGCCATGCAACTATTTGTGGTACCTAAATCTATTCCTATTATTTTTGACATATATTTATCTTTCCTCCTTTTTGTCGCCTGATCCTACACGTACGCGTGCTGGACGAAGCAACTTATTTTTTAATAAATAACCTTTATTTAAAACTTCAATTACTGTGTTTTCTTTGCCTTCCACCATTTCGATCGCTTCCATTGTGGATGCATCAAACTCTTTGTCCTGGGCCGAGATTTCTACTAGTCCTTCTTCAGCCAAAATTTGAGCAAAGTTTTTGATTATCATCTGTAGTCCGGCATCATCGATGTGGTTACTCAAAGTTTCCAAATTATCTAGGACCGGCAAAAGTTGTCTAATTAAAGATTCGTTTGCGAAATCAATAAAAAAACCCTTTTCTTCTTCCGACCTTTTTTGAAAATTTCTGTAATCTGCCAATGCTCTCTTCCAATTATTCTCCATCTCCGCAAGTCTTGTTTCCAGCTCTCCTATTGATGTTGATTTGTCTTCTGCCATATTATTGCTTTTAAAATGATGATATTTACCAAGCTTCGTTTAATTCTTCGATAAGCTTTTTTGCATACCTGACCGCCGGAATGACATTTGAATAGTTCATTCTCGAGGGGCCTAGTACTGCAATGTACCCACTCTTGTTATTTGAACCGACTCCGTATTCGGTAAATACCATAGTGCATTTCTTTAGACTTTCCAAACCAAGTTCTTCCTCAATCATGCATTTAATGTCATTTCCATAAGGTGCGTTTTGAAAGATTCTGTCCAAAAGTACCGGATCGTCCAAAAGCATTAACGCTGCTTTTGCTGTATCGATTTCCCAGAATTCCTTGTTGTTTAGAACATTTACGGAACCTGCGTGAGCAATATAGCCGTCTTTTGTGGCAACTATCGAGAGCATTTTTGTAATTTCTGCTAAAGCAATTGCAGCTTCTCTTAACATTCTTTCGTGCTGAAATCTGGTAGGCCAGAGTCTCTGTTTAAGGGCGACTTCTTGTAAAACCGGTAAGTCTTGTTCCTCCATCATTTGTTCCAGATAGAGTCTATAAGCAAGTTTAGTTGGAATTCTTCCGGAAGATGTGTGAGGCATTTCTAAAAAACCTAGGTGGAATAATTGTGCCATTTCATTTCTAACTGTGGCCGCAGAGCACTTTAAATTATGTGTCTTAACTATCTCAACAGAACCAACAGGCTCTGCATCTCTAATATATGTATCAATGATTGCTCTTAAAAGTTGAATTTGCCTGTCTGTTAGCATCGACATAAGTGCTGTCAGTATAATAGCCTGAGTGCTAAGTTGTCAAGATTGTAGAATTTGCCTGAAGGCTTCTTGAGGAATCTCCACTTTTCCAAACTTTTTGAGTCTGGCTTTACCTTTTTTCTGTTCTTCCAAAAGTTTGTCTTTTCTTTCACGGTGTCCGCCGGACATTTTGGCCAAAACATTCTTCCTAAGCGCCGGAATGTCTTCTCTAGCGACAATCTTTCCGCCTATAGCGGCCTGAAGCGATACCTTGAATTGTTGTCTTGGGATAATTTCTTTCAGTTTTTTCAGTAAAGATCGGCCAATATCCTCAGCTTTAGATGTTAAAACGATGTGTGAGAGAGGATCCACTACTTGATTGTGAACCAGAATGTCCATTTTCACGGCATTTACCGCTTTATAGCCGGAGAAATCATAATCCAGGCTCGCGTAACCGGCAGAGGTGCTTTTTAAATCATCAAAAAAGTTATACACGAGCTCTGAAAGAGGTAGTTCGTATTCAAAAACAACGTTTTTTTCAGAGGGATATTCCATTTTTACTAAAATCCCGCGACGGTCGTTGCAAAGATTTAGAATGTTTCCCACGTATTCGGAAGGGGATACAATGTTCAATTTTATCCACGGTTCTTCGAGAGTTTGTATTCTAGCTCTATCCGGCATCGAAGAAGGATCTCTAATATATTGAATCTCGCCATTAGTCAAAAAGACCTTGTACTCTACAGTAGGCGTTGTTGAAATAAGCTCCAAGGCGTACTCTCTTTCGAGTCTTTCCTGAACAATGTCTCCGTGCAGTAATCCCAAAAATCCGCATCTAAAACCAAATCCCAGTGCAGAGTTATTTTCCGGCTCGTACGATAAGGCCGCGTCGGATAAAGAAAGTTTTTCTAAAGCTTCCCTCAGTTGTGTAAATTTATCGTTTTCAATCGGATACATGGAAATAAAAACAAAGGGTTTAATCTCCTTATAGCCAGGAAGCTGTTCTACAGTTTCGTTTTCTAGAGCTACAGTATCTCCTACGCGCACCGCATGTATATCCTTTAAACCGGTTGCCAGATACCCGACTTCACCGGTTTCCAAAACCTTTGCCGAGTGTCTCTCAGGTCTGAATACCCCGATTTCCTCAGGAACTGATACCACGCCTGTTGCCAGGAATTTAATTTTGCCACGCTTACTTATAAGATCGGAACTTAGCGTGCCGTCTACAACTTTGATAACAGCAACTACCCCCAAGTATTCATGATAAAAAGAATCGAAAACCAAAGCCCGAAGTGTGTTTGAATGACTCCCCTGTGGGCTAGGTACTCTTTGAATCGCTCTGTGTAAAAGTGCTTCCACGCCTTCGCCTGTTTTTGCGGAGACCTCTAGAATTTCCTCTTTTTTAAATCCGAAGGTACTTACAAGTTCATTTGCGACTTTTTCAGTTTCGCCGGGAGCGATATCTATTTTATTTAACACAGGAATTATTGTGAGATTTGCGTCAAGAGCTTTGTAGACGTTGGAAACTGTCTGCGCCTGAATACCTTGAGTTACATCTACCACCAAGATCGCACCTTCACAGGCAGCTAAAGACCTTGAAACTTCGTACGAAAAATCGACATGGCCCGGAGTATCTATAAGGTTTAATTGATAATCTGTATTTTCAAAAGTGTAGTCCATGCGCACTGCCTTTAGTTTGATAGTGATGCCCTTTTCTCTTTCCAGGTCCATGCTATCCAGTGTTTGAGAAACCATTTTTCTCTTGTCTATTGTGTGCGTTATCTCCAGAAAACGGTCAGCCAAGGTGGATTTACCGTGGTCAATGTGCGCTATTATGCAGAAATTTCGTATATTTTTCTGTTCCATAAGGGGTATTCTACTATATTTGTTCGCTTTAGTGCGCAAACTAAACGGTGTTTAGCTATTTAAAGCAATTACGGCCCAGTGGAAACAAAGTTTTGTTTTAACAACTTTGTTTTGTTCCACTGAGCCGCAGTATTTGTTGAGGTCGCGCTTAGCCGAGGATCGTGAGGATCCAGGTGAAAAGCAGTGCGAACCCCGAGAGAAGCAGCAGGCCTACGCCTGTTGCAAATGTCTTACGGGCGGAGGCAATTCCTCGCAGTTTGCGAAGGCCTGAGGATATGATGAAGATGCTGCCCAGGATCAGTCCGCCCCAAATCACTATGTCCACAAGGGATAGAGTGAAGTTTGGAGTGAGCCCGGCGGCCGTGTTTGCGACACCATACCAGTTTACCGGCACGAATGTGATTGCTGCAGCTGCTAGCGCAATAAACGCTACAACCGCGAAGGCGAACATGTGCCCGGTTAATTTTCCTCTGGTTTCGCGGGTTGCTCCGACCAATATTCCTCCAAAGATGGCTAACAGGGTCAGACCGGCAGCGGCGCTGAAAAGCGCGAATACAAAGATAAACCCTATGTATTCATCTGCCCCGTTCTGTGCAAACTGCGCATAGATCAAAACAGCAGCGCAGATGAGCACGCCCCAAACTCCCGTACCGATCTTGGTCTTCTCTCCGGCTGTTCCCGCGGCCTTTTTTACAAGGTTGAGGCCAAGCGCTGCCGTGAAGACTAGCACGCCCAGTCCCGCTAGTATCCCAAAAAAACCTATCATGTATTCCTCCTGTTTTATTGTTTTTTTTGTATTAGAACTTTTTGATACCCTCATTATACCACCCTATAGTAGTATGATCAAGCGGTATTACGCGGAAAAACTATCAGGTTTATGTAAAGATTAGAGATTTTGTTCGCTCGCTTCAGTGCGTGAACTTTTGAGATCAATGTTTAATTTGCGCATTAACTTGTAGAAAAGTTCAATTTCTTCAACCCTAAAGATTTTTGTGAAAAACAGGTACGCCGCCATACCTACAATTCCAGCAACAGCTGTTAATACAAATAAATTCAGGGTTCTGGACGTGTCAAAAACCACTCTATCCAGCAGTTTCAACGGAACATAGAGTCCAATTCCCATTAAAACGGACGCATAAGAAATTTTAGTAAACGGGACTAAAATCGTTTCCGGTCGGAAACCTCCCAGTTTCCTGCTGAGCATATACATTAACAGAACCATATCTATTAGTGACGTTACTGAAAATGAGAATGCCACGGACCAGACACCCCAACCAAATCCTAAAACAAAAAGTAATGACATCCCCACATTTAAAAGAATAGTTGCTGCGCTTATTTTTACCGGTGTTGTAGTGTCCTTCAATGCATAAAATGCTCTTGTTATTAAATAATTCGCGCTTTGTGAAAACACCGAAAAGCTAAAAAACGCCAAAACGTAAGCAGTTTTAACTGTAGCTTCCCAGGGAAAGTTTGACACACCGTAAACCAGGCGAACCACCGGAATTCTTAGAATCATAAGAATTACACTTAACGGAAGCACCAAGTACATCATCTGATGGAACGAAGTAATAAATGTTTTTTTGAACTTTTCTCTATCTTTTTCATCATTTTCTGCAGACAGGGTAGGTAGGCTGGCTGTGGCTATTGAGGCTCCAAACAGCATGATTGGGAAAGACTGTAGCTGGATAGCAAATTTCAAGAATATTACTGAAGATGTGGAAATCAGAATGGCCAAACTGTTATTTACTGTTCCAAGTAAATTGGAAATTAACACGCTAACCAGTCTCGGTGGTATAAGCCGGGACATCTCTTTAAGCCCCTTGGCATGAAAATTGAAAGACATGCTCTGCACAAACCCAGTTCTTTTGATGTAGGGAAGTTGTATAAGAAGGTGAAAGGTAGCGCCAAGAATAGTTCCGTATGCCGGACCGTATATCCCGTATTTGTCGGACAAAAACAAAATACCTATGATCATACCGATGTTATACGCTACAGGTGCAATTGCCGGCGCAATAAAATATTTAAAAGATTGAAGAACACTGGTTATAAGACTTCCCGTGACGAGGATCATCTGACTAATCAGCATTACCCTCATTAAATTTGCACCGAGCGTCACATCTGAGCTAGGAAATTTACCAAGCGCTAGCAAGTTAATAATTGGTTCCGCGTAGATAAATATAAAAGTACTTATTACCAGGAAAAATACGAAAGTTGTATTTATTATGGTCGAGGCTGTTTCGAAGGCTTTTTGTTTATCTTTTTTAAGAAGGTCCGTAAAAACAGGTATAAAAACTGTGGAGATAGCCCCTACGATTAGTATTGAATAGACCAAATTAGGGATCTTATCGGCGGTATAAAAGACCGCAAGTTCTTGAGAAACACCGAATTCGCTTGCAAAGAACCTGTTTTTGACCACTCCGAGCACAGCATTAATGCCGCTGGAAATTGCAAGAACCAGGGCTGCCGACAGTATGGTATTTTGGGTGTCCATAAGGAAGGCGGTTAGTTTGTTTTTAGTGTTATTAATGCCCATTTTAGCTTTACATTTAACTTTCATATGTTATCATACGTAGCGCAATGGCAAATACCAAATCTGCAAAAAAAGCTATAAGAAGTTCGGCAAGAAAAGCATCCCACAATTCTATGTGGGAAAAGATGATTAAGGACGCCACAAAGTCACTTAAAGCCGAGCTAGAAGTCAAAAGTCCTAAAGCCGAGGATTTAAACACCCGTTTAACAAAGCTACAGAAGGTTTTAGATAAGGCCGCAAAAGAAAAAGTTATTCATAAAAACAAATCAAATAGGCTAAAATCTAAGTATGCTAAAAGTATCGCTGCCCGCCTTTCTCAAAAGGGAGCAAAAAGCTCCTCAAAGTCTTCCGAGTGAGAACTTTATCGATAGCCTCAATTTATTAGAGGATACCTCGTTTGTCGCACCAGATACTTCCCTTAAAAAAATTGTAAAATCAATGCAAATCGCAATTGGCGTAACTTGTGTTATTTATCTCGTTCTGAGTGTGGCCAATTTATTAATGGATGTTAGGCTGAACGCCGCCAAAGTAGATTTGGATAGTGCGTACGAAGCGGCCGCTGTTTACAAGGAAGACGCAGCAGCTATCCAAGAAATTGATAGAAAAACTGCTTTTTACAAAAATATCCAAAACTCAAGGTCGTTGGTCGGTGAGAAATCAAGTGTTCTCTTTGAAGAACTTGGAGGCACTATGTCGGTAGTCAGTAGTAGCCTCACGCCTCAAAGTTTCAAGATTACTTTAGAAGGAAGCAGTCCGTTGGATTTCGCCAAACTTCTAAACAAATACTTGGAAAGCGGGCTAGTTGAATCAATTTCAATTAAATCAGCAGAGCTGCAGCGAAGTAAAAATAATTATAAGGTTGATTTTGAAGGAGTTTTTAAATGAAGCACGAGGCCGAAAAATACTTCACAACCTTTTTGCGCTCGTATAAAAATACCGATTTTTTGTTAAAGTTGTACGGTATTTGGCTCGTTATTGTCCTAGTGGTTTTTGGCTTTTATGGAATTCGACCGCTGTTTATGACTTTAAAGGAAAAATCTAGTGTTTTGGCCGAGATGCAGCTGGCCAAGACAGCATTAAATGCTAACGAGGCGTACTTAAAAAAATCACGAAGTGATTTGTACGAATATAGAACTAACATAAGCTTTCTTAACACGTTCATGCCCTTAGAACCTGAAATTCAGACTTATATTTTGGATTTAATAGGCGCAATCGGAGATCAGGGTTACATAATGAGAAATTTTTCGCAGAGCGGTTATGCAGACGAAGCAAATACGATTGAGTTGCATGTACAAATGGACGGCGCTTCATATCCAAGCGGTGTGATAAAAAAGATCGAAGGGCTAAAACGTATTACAAATGTTAAATCTGTGGACCTAAATAGACAACTTCTTTCGACAAGAGTTCAATATAAAGTTAGATTATATATATTAATTTACACACAGCCTAAATGAGAGCACTCATTGTACTAATCATCTTAACAGGCGCTTCGTTTATGATGTTTTTGCAATTTAAATTGCGTCCGTTTTCTAAAGAAATGTACCTTGAGCAGAAAGTACTTGAAATGTCTGTGCCTTTTGATGTTAAAATAGATATAGAATTTTTGAAAAGTTTAGTTCCTGCCAATGAATAGCACAGACCAAGCACAAAAAGGATTTAAAACGTTTTTATTAACATTATCGATCTCACTTATTTTGTTTAGTGTAGTCTATTACGTTATAACCAGCCCTTCCCTAAATAAATCAGAATTAAGCGCAGACGTAGAAGAAGAGCAGGTTAGTTACACCGAGGAGACAGTATTTGGAGATTTGGCTAGTCAGAAAATGGATGTACCGACAAGAGCAGTTTTAGCAGGTGCCGACGGCACAGCCGAAACCACTCAAGGTACTGCCGCGGTTCCTGATAGCGGAACTTTTGAAGTTACACTCGGCCTAATTCTTTCAGGAATAACATTTTTGACAGGTCTTTTTGTAATTTCGAAAGACCCTAGGAAAATAGCATTGTCCGGATTTGAAAAGAGAGTCGTACGAGGTTTGAAATAAACCTAGAAATAGGTCGAAGATTTAATTCTCCATTACCTATTCAACCATAACTGCTTTTACAATAAGTCTCTTCGCTTTGGTTCCTGCCGGCCAGCATGTCATTAAAGTTATTGTGGATTCGTTTAAGTATTTTGGTTTATACTCGGCCAGCGGATTTACTTTGTCAGTAGGTAGAATTTCCAACCCCTCAACCTTATATGTTAGTTCTTTATCGTTGTATTTGATGTTAAGAATGTCGCCGGCGGACAAATCACCCAGAGTTGAAAAAATAGTTTTATAGTTCTTTGGATTGTAAAACCAAGGAAGAACGGAGTGTCCGTAGATAAACGTGTTTCCTACTTCTCCCGGAAGTCCTGAACCGGTGTAGTGGCCAAGGGCAGTGTCAGGCTTTAATGTAGGTGCATTCGTTTCTACCAGTGCCTTATCTATTTTTAGTTTTGGGATTGTTAAATAGAAAAATTGAGGAAGATCAGCGGAACCCTCATTTTTTTCTGAGGAAGTATTTAATTCGGAAAACTCAAAATCACTAAAACCGCTTGCTATTCCAAGAACGCTAGAAGCTGCCGGTTTAGAAATTTCGTCCTGTGTCTTGAAATAAACCAATGGATATACAACCTGCGTACCCAATATTAAGAAGCCGGTTGCCAAAAGCAATCCCGGAAGAACGCGCGATTTAAAGTAAAAACCCGAATTTACGGTTTTGTAAATTGGGTCAAATGTCTCATCTTTTAGATAAATTTTACGTTTGTAAGCAGGCATTTTTAGGCGTTCAATATTTTTTCTATTGCAATTGTAACAGCTAAATCCGGACTTAGTTCGCCTAATTTAGTCTTTTTATCCAGCTCGTACATTTCTGTAAAAAGTGTTTTTATGCTTTCTGTTGAAAATCCTTCGGCTTGTTTCGCTGCTTTCCCGAGCATAAAAGGCTTCATGTTTTTAACCGAAGGTGCTTGAAAAATATAATTTGTAATTGTTCGTAATCCGTACCAAATCATGCTCATTGTATAAAACGGATCGGCGTCTTCTTTTATCATTTTTTCAAGTTCTTTGTAAGTCACGCTTCTGTTTTTGTAAAAAAGATTATCCACAAATTTGAAAATATTAGATTCTATTTCCTTGTTGTTAGTAATAAGCCGCGCATTTAATGCAGAAAGTTCCGTCATAACCGGATGTGTTTTAGGTAGTGTTTTCTGAGCGTAGATAATTAGATTTGCCTTATCCGGAATTTTTTTAAATGTTTCGATGTATGGTTCTACCGCTTGTTTGTTAGCTGAAGTTATATCAAGAACTATAAAAGGAAGGTTGCCAAACAGATCCCCGGAAATAGCCGTTTCATAAAGTTGTTGAGGAGTTGTCTGGGAAAGTTCAAATTCCATTCTGGTTTCTATACCCAGCTTGTTTTGCTGATTAGCTATCAATAGTCTGGATTGTGGCGCATTTTCACCATGAACGATGTAAATCATTTGCTAATTATTTACCGCCAAAAACATATTTTTGAACGTATGCATGGATTTGTGAGTAGTCTCCTGTACGAGGGATTAGTACGTATCTGCCTCCGTAAAGTGTTGTGTCCTCTGGTGCGTAAAGAAGCCCGCCCTCGTTTGCTTCGCTTCTATCGTCTAAGACTACTGCAGTAACTCTTTCAAAATTTATTTTCTGAGAAAGTAAATAAAAACTTTGAACTGTTCCCAAATCGATGTTGGTGTCCACGCTCTTTGAATAGATATCGTACAGCTCCTTTAGTTTTACGGGGTTGATCAAAGTTTCAAGTGAAAGTGCCTTATCTTTTATTGCCATAATTACTTTCTGCTGCCTTCTCGACCTTGCAAAATCAGTACCTTCGTCATTATCTCCTTTTCGGGATCTGGCATATTTAAGGGCAGTGTCGCCGTCCATTACCTGTTTTCCGGCCTCAAAATGCACTGTTTCGTATCTTTCGTTGTCTGGAGCATTTTCCTTACCTTCCACCGGGTATTCATAATCCGTAAACGCGCGATCTACTGTAATTTCAATCCCGCCGAGCACATTTATTGCTTCTCTAAACAGATCAAAAGTAACCAAAGTGTGATAATGAATTGGTATTCCCAGAACGTCTTCTACAACTTGTGTTATTTCTTCAGCGCCGCCGTATGTATAGATTTCATTTACCTTGGAGTGGTAGCCTTCAGGACTTTGAACCCACAGATCTCTTGGAATTGAAATTAAAACTAAATCTTTATCGACCTGTCCTATAGATGCAACCAGAATTGTGTCCGTTAGTTCAGAGCTTACTACACCGGAGTTGCGTTTATCGGAACCCAACAAAAGTACATTTGTTCTTCCGTCAGTCTCTTCAATGTCAGAAGCTGAGACACTGGCTACAATAGAAATAGGGTCAAGTGATTTACCAAGGGTTTTGACTATAAAAAACAACGCAATTCCTACCAAAAGGACTCCTGCGCCAAACACTAAAATTCCTGTAGAACCCTTCTTTTTATCGCGGTATCTTGAGGAAACACCCGCAGAATTAGTTCGATCGGTATCTTCAGTTGTAATTTTCATATCGCTGTATGTCATTGTTTGCAGTATTCGACAATAATATCAAAAAAGTGCTTCGGGTCGGTACTGGCATTACCTATTAGTACGCCATTTAAACCTTGTAGCCGCGCTAATTCGCCTATATTGTCTCTATTAACAGAACCGCCATATATTATCACAGTATCCTTCTTAACGAGACTTCTTAATTGAGAAATACCGGTTTCAATCTCTTCGATGTTTTTAGGATTATATACACCGCCGTGGGAAATGTTATTTGGATCTTCCCAGGTAAACAAGGCAACTTCGTTAAAAACAGCATAGGTTTTTAGTTGTTCAGGGGTAACAAAGCATACTATTGGTGTAATGTTATTTTGCACACAGAGATCTATCTTTTGAGATACTACATCCGTTGATTCTTTACGCTCGCTGTGCCCAACAATACAATATTTGCAAAAATCTTTGAGTTGGAAAGCCCCCACATCCCCTGTATGCGCTCCCTTAGTGTTTGTCGAAACATCCTGTGCGCCTAATGTAAGCTCAGTTCCTTTGATGCTTGTAAAAACTTGCTCGAGATACGGGTAAGACGGGGCAATTACAATTTCTTTATCGTCCTCTGTAGAAATATCAAAATCTTTAAACTTTTCCAACCAATGGGTGACTTCTAAAAAATTCATGCTCATTTTCCAGTTGGCGATTATATATTTCATAAATTAATTCAAATTTTTAAGGGTTTCTTCGATTAACTTTGGAAGATTTTCAATATCTTCGTGAGTGTAATCATACCCCAAAATATTCAGACATGAAAAAACAACACCTACATCAGAATAGATCTTTTCGGCGTACTGGCAAGCAACTAGACTGTGAATTAATACATTTCCCCCAAGTTCCCCCACCCGTGACCTGTCACAGCCCATTGGACAGTTAAAGCAAGATGGATGCACATTTTCCAAAACAGTAATATCGGATTTTCTGGCAAGTATTTTATGATACAGCTCTTGATATTTATCCAGAGGTACCGGTTTAAAAGTTTCGGTACCGGTAATGGCTAGTCCGATGATATTTTTTTCTTCAAGTTTTGTCTCGAGGAAATATTCAGGTGTTGTAAAATACTTATCTACAAAAAATTTAGTATCATCCTTGGCAACAATGCTTCTTCGTCCGGGAAGTCCTAACGAACCCATTTCCGTATCCGCTGGTTTAAAAGTAACTTCAGTATCAATAATTTCTAAGACTGATTTATCTTTTGCTTTACCGCATATAACAATTGAGTCTATCCCGGTAAACTTTATTCGCGCAGATAGAGTTCCTCCAATATATAAGTCTTCAATTACCCCGCTATCGTTAAGAACGACCGAAGTTTTCGAGGCAAATGGAAAAAAGCCATTTAAAGGTCCTACAGATAAAACGAGTGGATCGAGATCTTTATAAAGATGCATTAACTTAAGCCCAAGTCCTACTCCGCCTACATATTTCTGGAGGTCTGCGTAGCTTTTAACTTCAGAAGCCTCTTTTTCTAAGTCTATTAGGAGAACTTTTTTACTGGTTAAATTCACTTGATTCCTCCTCTGAAATCGTAAAAACGCCCGCAGGACAGATTGATGTAATCTTTTTAATATCCAATTTATTAATTCTCGGGTCTACTTCCACATGGAATTCTAAACCAACTCCTTTATCTGTTTTGTTTCTCAAAACCCTTATTAAAGCGCCCTCCAACCCCACTATTTGGAGCTGTCTTTGCGCCTCCATTATGCACAACTCGCAACCTATGCACTTGTTTGGAAATTCTACTTTTATTACCTTTGCCATTTTAATTTAATGCTTCTATACCGGGAAGTGTGGATTTGACCAAAAACTCCAGCATGGCTCCGCCTCCAGTGGATACAAAACCAAAATTAGTTAAAAGCCCAAGTTTATTTGTGGCGGCAACAAGGTCTCCGCCGCCTATCACCGAAAAGCAATCAGTATTTTTTGTTATTGCTTCAGCAATTTTTCTTGTACCGATAATATATTTATCCTCCTCGTACATTCCAAGCGGTCCTGCCCACAGCACTGTCTTGGCGCTGGAAATAATATCGCAGTATTTTTCAATAGTTTCACTTCCGATATCCTTGTTATCGTCCTGGTAGTCTAAAGGCAAGATCAGATTGCCGGGAATTTCTTCTGCCCATTCAAGACCGATTCTTCCCCCAATAAGAACATAGTCCGCAAGTTCAATAAATCTTGAAACAGTAGGTTTTTTGCTCTCAAGTTTTGCGCCACCTATTATGGCTACTAAAGGTCTTCTGGGGCTATCAATTACCTTGGATAAGTTAGCTACCTCGTCTTCCAGTCTGAAACCTGCATATGAAGGCAGTAATCGTGGGAGTTGCACAATGGAGGCATGATTTCTGTGAGATGTTGAAAAGTTTTCATTAACATACACGTCAGCTTTTCCAGCCAGCTCTTTTGCATAATCAACGGAGTTTTCTTCTTCACGTTTGTCGAATCTTAGGTTTTCCAGGAGCATATAATTTCCGACACCAAGTTTCTCGTCAAAATACAGCTTTAGGCGTTTAGTGCTAAGCTCGTCTACAATCTGTCCCTTTGGGCTCCCGATGTGCCCTCCAAGTATAGGGATTCCGCCTTTTTCCAGAACGTACTTTATAGTGGGAATTAAGTTATCCAGTCGGTATGTTTCAAGAATAGTTCCATTTTCCATAGGAACATCAAGATCAGCAGCAATAAATACTTTAGTGCCTATGTTAATCGGAGCTTCGCGTAGGGATTTCATACTTGATACATTTTAGCACTTTATTATGATTTTTTTGGGATAGGGAAGGTCTAGGCAGCAGCTAAAATTGCCATTTCCACAAGTCTGTTGCTGTAGCCCCATTCATTGTCATACCAGGCAAGTACTTTGACCATATCGCCGTCTACAACTTTGGTCATGCTTAAGTCGCAGATGGCAGAGTAACTTGTGCCTATAACATCGGATGAAACAATCGGTGCGTAAGTAGCGGACATTACATTTTTATATTTCGGATCTTGGGAAGCCTTCATAAGTACCGAATTAACCTCATCTACTGTAGTTTTTTTCTCAACAAGCATGGTTATATCAGAAAGAGAGCCGGTGATAATCGGGACTCTTATGGCAATTCCGTCAAATAGCCCTTCAAGTTCGGGAATGACGGAAGTAGTTGCCTTTGCCGCCCCAGTAGTTGTAGGTACCATGTTAAATCCAGCTGCACGGGCCCTTCTCATGTCAGGGTGTAGTGGCGGGGG